>Ga0206131_10000085_pt1 | contig 120003 bp, 115 predicted proteins | sample Helgoland_Spring_FD_148636 | JGI IMG/M metagenome (GOLD analysis project Ga0206131, IMG submission 148636) | Pelagic subsurface seawater microbial communities from Kabeltonne, Helgoland, North Sea - Helgoland_Spring_Bloom_20160517_1 | ecosystem: Environmental > Aquatic > Marine > Epipelagic ...
TAAACAAAGACGCTTGCAACATCGCAAGATCGTAGCTTAATATTAACACCAATAGGAGATCAAAGCCTCCTTATGAAATAGGCCAATGGATTCTCAAATCATTTGATGAAGGACATATAAACCATGTAATGTTATGATATAACGTATCTATATACTCTTTATATAATTGTCCCTTAACTTGATAACTGTCAAGAGAAGAAACTTTATCTAATAAACAAAAGTTATGCTTAAGCGCATTTTCACAAGGGATTAAAGTGAAGAGAAATGATTTGAGGTCACTTATCATTTTATTTTGATAAGTTCTAAACAGTAATGTGGTGGTGAAATGATTAAGTTAATGCTGTTACTTAATTAACCATCGCTGTGAAATTTAGCTTCAAATTATCAATCAGACTTTGGCGGGCTTCTTTGAAAAGAGCACTTTCTGTTAAGTGCTGACTTGTATTTTCTTCGTGTTGTACATTCATGAAGCGGGGCATATGTGGTGATTTTTCACCTTCTTCAAGAATTGATCTTAAAACGCGTTGGTCAAATTGATCACTATAAATAGAGGCCATTAGCTCATCCCATTGTGAGCGATAAAGGCTCGTTGTGTCTTTAATGTGTGCGACAACTGAACTTTTAACAGTATCAAAGCCGTGTAGTGAAATGGCTTTTTCAATGAATGCATCTTGTTTTACAGAATCAAGTAAAAGCATGGAAAGGCTTTTGTGTAAACCAGAAGATTTTACAAATTGTAAAGCCAGACTATATGAATTTTCGGGATCTTTAGTTGATACTGAGAATTGAAAATCATGCTTATTAAGGCTGTTATCCAAACTTCCAACAGATCTATTTGCTGCCGATGCAGAGCCACTAATGAGTGACGCTGTCAGTATAGAAAGCAACAATATTGTCTTTATGATATTCATTTTAAAGGTCCGTAAAAATTAACAAATCATTTATTTTCGCTATATAGCCTGCGAAAAATGACACTAGTATTAAGCCAATGTTACGGTTTTGTTACAATTTTGTTAAATCGGTAGGAGTTTTCAGCCTGATATATTGACTTTAGGCTGATTAGATGGATAATTCACTTATAGCAAAGCTAAAATAGCATTGAAATATTACAGTAATATGACAAACTGTAATAAAACTAAAAAAAATAAAAAGCTTATTAGAAAAGGCGCACCCATGAAAAAAATAGCAATAACAATTATAATGTCATTGGGACTAGGTTACGGCGCGGCAAATGCAAATGATTTATCATCACTTGCAATTACAGACGACATGGCAACAGGTAAAATGGCGTCACGTGATTGGTCCAGCGCAGAAGCAGAATTGGTTCAAACAGATTTTAATGCAAAAAATCAAATTTTTGCAAAAGTGAACCTTGCATATATTTACAGCGTTACGGGCCGTAAAGAAAAAGCAATTGCCCTATATAATGAAATCCTTGAAGGGCGCGATAATAGTTTTGCAATGACTCTTTCAGGTTCACCTCGTAAAGTGAAATACATTGCCAAAGATGGACTTAAGCTTCTAGGAAGCTTGTAAGACATCAAAAAATAATACAGAATGCCGATTTTAATTCTTGGAACTTTAAATCAAGATAATGTCGGCATTCAAACTAACAGTTTTCTTTCTAATTGCGATATCTGCATTTTCGCTTCTTTTAATATCTGACATCTCACTACTATATGGCATGCTTCTTGGCGTGTTATTGATGCTTTTATCTTATATAGATATTCAAACATTTAAAATTCCAGATTGGCTTAATGGAATAATTTTATTAGTTGGTATTTTATATAATATTTCTATTGATCAATTGTGGTTGCCTTTTATTTCTTTTTTGATTGCATTTGCCTTCTTTTATTCAGTGTCGATTATATATACAAAAATAAAAGGTCGCCAAGGACTGGGCGGGGGAGATATTAAACTTTTTGCATGTGGTGCAATTTGGCTTATACCTTATTATCTTCCGTTAGTGCTTTTAATTTCATCAACATCTGCATTGATCTATGCTTTATTATCCTCGTTATATGATCGCAAAAAGCAAGATATCATTCCCTATGGTCCTTTCCTTGCTCTGGGGATTTGGATAAGCTTTCTTTTAGGGGAAAGTATCTTAAATTTTTTTGTGATACAGTTTTAAAGCATTGAAATAAAGCACTTTTTTTACGTAAATTATAACATGAAAAATATTGTCATATTTATATCATTTCACTGAAACATAACCGTCATATATGCCCCTTAAAACTCCACGCAAGAGTAGGGCTCAGGGTGAGTCTTACGTATTTTTTGTAAAATTAAAGACATATGATGGGGTCAAGAATGATTACTCTAAATGGCATTAAGAAGGCGTTATTAATTGCATTTGCAGCATCAAATTTAACGGCTTGTTTGGGTGGTGATAGCAATACGGAATTAGCGTCTCTCGGTAAAACGGGAGAAAATCCTGGTACTGGTGGCACTGGTGGCACTGGTGGCACTGGTGGCGGTGGAACAGGCGGCGGCACTGTTGTTGCTTGCCCAAGTGGAACAACTGAAGTTACTCTTGGGTCAGGATCTGCTTGCCAAATATCAGGCATAGTTACTCAGGATTTAACTTTGGTTTCTGGTAATACCTACCTACTTAATGGAAAGGTTACAATCGGTCAGGAAACAAATTCAAGCGGTGCTGGCGGAACACGCGTTCAACTTACTATTCAAGCGGGTGTAACTGTTGCCGGCCTTAACGAAGATTCATTTCTTGTAATCGCACGAGGCTCTAAAATCGATGCCAACGGTTCAGCAAGCCAACCTATCATATTCACATCTGGTGCAGATATTGTTCGTGGCTCAAGCGCAACGACCAACGCGTTAGATGAAGCATTTACAGCTGAATGGGGCGGCGTAGTGATTAATGGGCTAGCGCCGATTAACGGCTGCATTGTCGGTATTTGTGAATCAGCATCTGAAGGTGATGCAGGAAATTATGGCGGTGCGGACCCAACAGATAGTTCAGGTAGACTTCGTTATGTACAGGTGAAATATGCCGGTAACGTTATTACGGATGATGATGAGCTTAATGGGATTGCCTTTGGTGCAGTTGGAAGCGGGACGGTTCTTGACTTTATTCATGTTCATAACGGTGCGGATGATGGTGTTGAATTTTTTGGTGGTACGGCTGAAATTAAACACTTGGTTGTGACAGGTGCCGATGATGATAGCCTTGACTGGACCAAAGGATGGCGCGGCAAAGCACAATATGTACTTATAATGCTAAATGACAATCAATCTGCATCAGACCAAGGTATTGAAGCAGATAACAACGGTTCCGATAATGACGCAACACCCTTTGCGCAACCAACACTTTCAAATGTGACTTTAATCGGTGGTCAAACACGCGGCGACATTGGTATGCTTCTACGAGAAGGTACAGGTGCAAAAATTTATAATGCTGTTGTAGCTGGATTTCTTGATTTTTGTTTAGATATTGATCAGGCATCTACATATGCCCGCCGTGATGGTGCAGATGGTATCACAATTGAATCAACGCTTCTTAGCTGTACAACCAATTTTGCTTCAGATGTTGAAGATGGTGATCTTGAAGCATGGTTCCTGGGTCAACCAAATAATGCTGAAAGTGCTTCTTCACTTTCAGGTTTCTTTAACGGTGTTAACGAAAACGCTGTGACAGCAACGGATGTTAATGCACTTGATACATTTTTTGATACTACGGACTATGTTGGTGCTGTTAAGTCATCTTCAGCTTCAGATAACTGGACACTTGGATGGACATATGGAATTAACCCTACTCCGATTTGTCCTTCTGGAACAATATCAAATGGTGCAGGTGGTTGTATTCTTGAGGGCACCTATACAGAAAATGTTCGCTTGCAAGCTGGACTTGATTATTTTCTTCGTGGGAAAGTTATTTTCGGTGAAGACTTAGGGTCAGATGCTTCGTCCCCAATTGCTGGAAGGCAGTCTGCGGCATTAACAATAGATGCAGGTGTAGTACTTGCGGGTGAAGATCAGGATTCATTCCTTGTGATTTCACGCGGGTCACAAATTAATTCAAACGGTACCAAAGATGCGCCGGTGATATTAACTGCAACAAATGATTCATCGCGTAACCTTAGTATGGATACTGCGCTTTGGGGTGGTCTTGTGATTAATGGTCGTGCAACGATTAATGGATGTTTAGTCGGTATTTGTGAATCAGCTTCAGAAGGTGATGCAGGTAATTACGGCGGCAATGATGATAATGATGATAGCGGTCAAATTTTCTACACTGTTGTGAAATATGCCGGTAACATTATTACGGATGATGACGAACTCAATGGAATTTCCTTTGGCGGAGTTGGTCGCAATACCGAAGTTGACTTTGTTCAAGTTCATAATGGTGCTGACGATGGTGTCGAATTCTTTGGTGGTACGGTCCGAGTGAAGCATTTGATTGTATCAGGCGCTGATGATGACAGTATTGATTGGACCAAAGGATGGCGCGGCGCAATCCAACATGCATTGGTTATTCAAAATGATAATCAATCAGCATCTGACCAAGCCATTGAAGCTGATAATAATGGTTCAGATAATGATGCTGCACCATTTGCGCAACCACTTCTTTCCAATGTTACATTGGTTGGTGGTACCACGCGTGGTGATATCGGTATGCTTCTTCGTGAAGGTACGGGTGCTAAAATTGTCAACACTGTAGTCGAAGGTTTCTTAGATTTCTGTCTTGACCTTGATCAGGCATCAACTTATGCCCGCCGCGATGGTGCAGACGGTATTACGATCACCTCTACTTACCTTAGCTGTACGACGTCATATGCGTCTGATGTTGAAGATGGTGACTTACAAACATGGTTTGAAGGTCAGACTAATAACAATACCGGAGCCACTACATTAAGTGCACCTTCAGGGGGGTCGTTTGCCTATATCAACGGTGCAAATGAAAATGGTGTTACTGAAACTGATCCGGCAACATTGGATGCTAAATGGTTTGACGCAACTGATCATATCGGTGCTGTTAAAGATGCTGCGAATAACTGGACTGAGGGTTGGACTGTCTGGATCAACGATTAATAAAAGAGCGCATGCTGCGATGAGGTCAAAACTCTTGTCGCAGCATGACCTTATTAAATAATAAGAATGGTGGCAAAAATGAAAATGTACCAAAAAACTTTTAAAAGTGCTCTGCTGGCTTCTTGCGCGGTTATGGTTCCTGAGCTCGTTAATGCGCAAGAACAAGATGCACAATATGCTGATCAAACCAACGTTGATACCGTTGTTGCTGTTGGGCGATATATTCCAGATGAGAAAAGATCCACATCGGAAATTTCAAATGTTGTGACGGCAAGTGATCTTTCATTCGCTGGTGATAGTGATGTTGCTGTTGCACTTACAAGATTGCCTGGTATTACACCGGATACGTCAGGACGATTTGTGGTAATTCGCGGGTTAAGTGAGCGTTATACATCCACATTATTAAATGGCATGGAGCTTCCGTCTCCTGATCCTTTAACACGCGCAGTTCCGCTTGATATTTTCCCTACATCCTTAGTGAATAGTGTTCTCGTTCAAAAAACATATTCCGCGGAATATCCGGGTGCGTTTGGTGGTGGTGTCGTTGATATTAGAACAATTGCAGTTCCAGATGAACCTTTCTTCCAGGTTGGTATAGATACAGGATATAATACGAATTCAACATTTAAAGATGGTCTTCAATATGATGGTAGTAGCACCGACTTTTTAGGTTTCGATGACGGGAAGCGTGCTTTACCGGATATTATTGCACAAAACCCGACTCTTGAAGGCTTTACACCAGAGGAACTTGAGTTAGCGGGTGAATCTTTTCCTAATGTATGGTCAATTGATAATCAGTTGAATGCGGCTGATTTTGGTCTAAGTGCATCGGGGGGTAGTAATTTTGATGTTGGTGATAGTGGTGAATTAGGTTTTGTTCTTGCAATTGATTATGGCAGCGAAATGCGCAACCGATTTGGAACACGTACTTCATATCAAGCGTCAGATGCTACGGATTCTGGTCTTGAGGCGGATCGTGATTTTAGTCCGCAAGCATGTGAAGAGGTCGGGTTTGAGGGCAGTGATTGTGGATATAGAACAACAATTTGGGATATTGATCTTAATGCGTTTGCGTCATTAGGGTGGAGAATAAACCAAGATCACAATATTAAATATACAAATTTACTCCTGCGTTCTAGCCAACAACAAGTTGAAATTCAACAAGGTCGTACAAACTCAGAAGATCTTGCAAATTTTACGCGCTTTGATTGGAAAGAACAGCAAGTTTGGTCCCATGCATTTGATGGCGAGCATTTCATTGATCTATTAGATGATGAACTTACGGAAGTAACGTGGTTTGCAAACTATACGAAAGCGTCACGTGATGTGCCGCTTCGCAGACGTTATACATATGTTTTGGATGTTACAACACGTAATTTTGAAATGCTGCGTAGAAGTGATAGCAATAGAACTGAATTTGGAATGCTTGATGACGCGTCCGTGGATATGGGCTTTAAAATTAAGCAACCGTTATATCTTGACGGTAGAGCATTGGATTTCAAATTTGGTGCGAGTTATAACGAGAAAAATCGTGATTCATCATATCTTAAATATGGTTATGATTTAAGGAATGTAAGCAATGATGAACTTCGTCAATTTATTCCGGAAATTATTTTTGGCCCTACCAATATAGCACCAGGTGGTGTTTTCCTTGACGAATTCTTTGATGCGTCAAATGCTTTTACGGCCAATTTTGAAAATAAACAGTTTTTCGGGCAATTTGATTATGAGCTTACCGATACGGTTCGTGTATCAGCGGGTGTTCGTTATGAAGATAGTTTGCAAACGGTGATCACTACTGACCGAACAACAGGTGTTCCAATTATAGCTGAGCAAATTAAAAAAGCATTTCTTCCTTCTGCGACGGTAACTTGGGAGTTTTATGAAAATATGCAAGTTCGTTTAGGTTTCTCGGAAACTTTAAACAGACCTGACAGTCGTGAACTTGCACCTGTATTCTTTGTTCGTGAAGATGGCCGTACGGAAAGAGGTAATTCTGAACTTGAGATTGCGAAAGTTAGAAACTTTGATGCCCGATTTGAGTGGTATTTTTCAACAGGCGAAAGCTTTACTTTAGGGGCTTTCTATAAAGAAATTTTCAATCCAATCGAATATTCAATTCTTGCGATCGGTGATGGTCAAGCTGATACGATTGCCAATGCTGAAAGAGCAGTGCTAAAAGGTGTTGAAATTGAATATGAAAAGGTTTTGGGTGAATGGAAAGATAGAGAGTTTTTCGCGAAAGTTAATGGCTCATACATTGATTCAGATGTTGTTCGTAGTGCAGAGAAATTTAATTTCATTACCAATCTTGAAGGACGTTTGCAGGGTCAATCTGATTATATTGCAAATTTACAAGTTGGTTTTGATAATCTTGATATTGGTGAAAGATTGAACATTATCCTGAATTATCAAGGTGACAGGATTTTCCGCTTAGGGTCCTCTAGAAGACCTGATATTATAGAAGAGCAACCTCTTGAGCTTAACTTCCTTTATAGTCGAGATATTGAATTCGCTGGTGGTCGCGTTATTACTGCAACTTTCAAAGCAAGAAATATTCTTAATGAAAGGCCGCTTCGTAAGCAAGGTACTGAAATTGCTGAATCATTTAATATCGGACGTACTTTCTCGCTTGGTTTCAGGTACGAATTTTAAATTTAAAAATATATTTTCATATCTAACTTTAGGGCCCGGGTTATTCCGGGCCTTTTTCTTGGGATAAGCGCCTAAAGTGCAACATTTCTGTAGCATTATTGAAACATAACCATAACAAATATTCGCTAAAAATGTAGGAAATCTAAAGAATCATTTTAATGATAGACAAAGGGATTTGTCAAAATGGCCGTTTTCGCGACTGACAAAAATATCGTATCGAAATTACCAAAAATATTTACCTCCATGGTAACTGTTTTTGAAATCATTTTAGTGGTTATATTAAGTTATTTGGCGGCATCGCTGATTAAAGGTATGATGATTGAAACAGCCGAAATCAATACTTATGTTGAAAATAATTCCCAATCTAACGCATCAAAGAAAATTGATAATTTTTCAAACCTTATTTTGACTGATGCATTCTTTGGTGCTTTACAAGATCCAAACACGCAATCTTTGGTCATTGCACCAGAAAGCACTCTTGATCTTAAAATATATGGACTAAGAACGAGAGGTAATGGTCAGGGTACAGCGATCCTTAAACCACAAGGTGAAGTGCAAAAATTATATCATACAGGCGAAAATGTTTCAGATACGGTGAGATTAACGTCGGTTTATCATGATCGAATTGAAATTAGCCGCAGTGGTAGCGCCGAAACAATTTATTTGGACAAAGAGCGTTCTTCGCGATCAGTGGTTTCGGAGCAATCAGGGCCATTAAAGCCAAATATTCAAGCAGCCAATCAAGAAAAGCTTGAAAAAATTGAAGAAGTAATCGCGGCGCTCGATTTAAACCCATTTCGTAAAAATAACCGCATAAGTGGCTTTGTTATCGGTGAAGAAGCCGAAGCAATCGTTTTGGTCCAGGCGGGACTAGAGGCAGGGGATATTTTATATGAGGTTAATGGTGAAGAATTAATTTCATGGGAACGAATTGCAGAAATATCAGAAAACTCAAACAATGATGGACTAAATATCAAGTTTGAACGACACGGCAAAATACAAACCTTAACGTTATCAAATTTAATTCTAGGACTATAATTTTGAAAAAAATAATTATCATATTGATGTGTATATTTGGGAATTCTGTCTATGCGCAGCAAAGCGGGATTACGCTTAATTATAGAGATGCAGAATTACGTTCGTTCATTGAAGACGTTGCTATAGAAACGCGTAAGACATTTATTATTGACCCACAAGTTACGGGGAAAGTAAATTTGATTTCATCTGAACCGCTTTCAAGTGAAGTTCTTTTTGAAACAATGCTATCCGTATTAAAAGTCAACGGCATGAGCGCGGTGACCAATTCAAATGGATCAATTAAAATCACCAAAAGTGAACTGGCCTTAACAGATAGTGCGTTAGTCGGTTCTAACGTTCAAGGCGAACAACTGGTCACCAGAGTGTTTTTTATAAAATATGTAGATCCTGTGATGGTCTTTAATGCGGTGAGGCCTTATGTTTCCGCTGGGGGTAACAGTTATGCCAGAGAAGGAATGGCGGCCGTTATCATCACGGATTCTGCGGATAACTTAATTCGAATTTCTCAAATTATTGCTAATATTGATATTGATCAGGAAGTCGTGAAAACATTAAATTTACAGCATACATCACCGAATGAAATGGCTGAAATTACGATGGGTTTAACTTCGCAAATTGGTTTTAATGGTGGTGAAAGACCGCTCCTTCAAGCTATTCCAGTTAAAGGTAGCAGGTCATTAATTTTAAAAGGCATGCCAGCCATATTGGATCAATATGTTCCTATTCTTGAGGATATTGACCGTAATAATGCAAGTCGTGGTGATATGCGCCTTATAAGGTTAAGTTATGCGAAGACCGAAAATGTTTTACCCGTTTTACAGCAATTGGTGAATGCGATTACCAGTGAAAATCAAGATGGTTCAAATGGTGGTGCATCCAGTGAAATAACGATTGCTGAATATTCAGGGACCAATATGTTGGTGATTAATGCGGATCCGGAAATTCAACAAAGACTAGCAGAAGTGATTGAGCAAATTGATATCCCACGAGATCAAGTGCTCGTAGAAGCCATCGTTGTTGAAGTTTCAGAGAATGCCTCTAAAGAGCTTGGCCTCCAATATATTTTGGCTGGTGGTGATAGCAGTAATATTCCCTTTACTGTTGCGAATTATTCAAATACTGCACCAAACATATTGGCGGCAACTGGAGCCATCGTTGTTGAAGATGATGGTGATAATACAACAAATAGTGCCTCACAAATTTTACAGACAGCTGCGGTGGATAGTTTTCTAGGGCTTAACGGTTTTGCAGCCGGTGCAGCAGGGCGTTTTTCAGATGGTGGTATATTTGGCGTTATCTTAAATGCGCTTGCGAGTGATACGGATAGTAATATTCTTTCTACGCCGTCCGTTATGGCACTTGATAATGAAACGGCATCTTTCCTTGCTGGTCAAGAAATTCCAATTACTACGGGAGAGGCGCTCGGTGCGGCTAATGCCAATCCTTTTAGAACGGTTGAGCGGAAAAATGTTGGTATTCAATTGGAAATTAAACCGCAAATTACAGACGGCAATGAAATTCGCCTAGAAATAAGACAAGAAGTTTCTTCAATTTCGGGACCTGTCAGCGCGATTTCATCAGAGCTCGTTACCAATAAACGTGAAATTCAAACGACCGTCAGAGCGAGCGATGGCGATGTGATCGTGCTTGGTGGGCTAATCGAACAAACAGAACGCATTACCGTTGATAAGGTGCCGCTCCTTGGTGATATTCCGATTTTGGGGCGTGCCTTTAGATCAGAAGGAACAACAAGAGAAAACAGGAACTTAATGATTTTCTTAAGACCGACGATCGTTAGAAATAAGGAAGAAATGACAACTGTTACAAATCAAAAGTATCAGTATATGCAAGGGCGTCAGGCTCTTTCCGGTTCTAATTTATCATTAGACGATATGATGCAAAATGTTATTGGGGGAAGAGTGACAAACAATGAGCAATGAGATTGCAAAACAAGATATGTCGCCAGTTGGTTCTTACCGGGATCCACATTTACTGCCGTATGCTTTCGCAAGGTCGAACGGTATATTAATTGCTGAAGATGATGAAGGCCGCGTTTTATGTATTGGACCCTATGCCAATCAGGATACCATACCTGAAGTTTTAAGAGTATTTGGCGGCATTTACGATACGAGATATTTCAATGATAAAGAATTTGGTGAGCTTCTTTCAACGATTTTCTCAAACTTAAATTTGCAAGATGAAATTGAAACATCCACTGAAGAAAAAGACGTTGAAGATCTTGATTCTATACTAGAAGGGTTTGAAAAATCCGCAGACTTATTAGCCGGTGAGGATGATGCGCCGGTTATAAGATTATTAAATTCATTGCTTAGTGAATCGGTTAGATCAAGTGCATCTGATATTCATCTTGAACCATATGAAGATAAGGTAACGGCACGACTTAGAATTGATGGTGTTCTTACAGAGTTGGCGAGTTTTTCACCAAAACTTGCCCCTTATATTGTTTCCCGAATTAAGGTTATGGCTCGTCTTGATATTGCGGATAAAAGGAAGCCTCAAGATGGACGTTTATCTCTGACATTAGGTGATAAAATATATGATGTGCGTGTTTCAACATTGCCTACCAGATTTGGTGAACGGGTTGTTATGCGCTTGCTTGATACGGATAAAGCATTTATTGAACTTTCGGACCTTGGAATTGATAATAAATCATTTTCGCGTTTTGAGACTTTGCTTCAAGAACCAAATGGAATTATTTTGGTCACGGGGCCAACGGGGTCGGGTAAAACAACGACACTATATGCGTCCATTGCTCTATTAAATGATCAAACACGTAATATCATGACCGTTGAAGACCCGGTTGAATATGCGGTGCCGGGCATTAGCCAGACGCAAGTAAATTCAAAAATTGGTATGACATTCGCAAATGGGCTTCGATCCATTCTTAGACAAGACCCTGATGTGGTTATGGTTGGTGAGGTACGCGATATTGAGACCGCTGAAATGGCAGTTCAGGCAAGTTTAACAGGTCATTTAGTGTTATCAACTGTACATACAAATAGTGCCGCTTCCGCAATCACACGGCTGCTTGATATGGGGATAGAAAGATATTTACTGTCTTCGTCCGTAAAGGGGATATTGGCACAGCGTCTTGTTAGAAAATTATGTAATAACTGTAAAACTGAGGTTGAACCGACACCGGCATTTCTAAATCAAATGCAAGTAAGCGAAGAGAATGCAAAAATGGCATGCCGTGCTGTTGGGTGTCTTGAATGTAAAAATACGGGATACCGTGGCCGTACGGCTTTATATGAATTGATTACGATAACTGAAGAAATAAAAACACTTATTCATGATGGGGCAAGCGAACAAGAAATAGAGGCTATAGCCTTTAAAGATGCGCCAAGGCTTTCTGATAGTGGTCGAGAACTAGTATTGACAGGTGTTACAACGGTCGAAGAAGTTTTAAGAGTGGCAAAGCTGAAGGAAGCGAAAAATGCCAGCTTATGATTATGAAGCATTAGACCAATCGGGTAACGTCAAGAAAGGGATGATTGCCGCTGAAAGTCTGCGTGATGCGAAAGAGAAAATAAGGTCTAAATCGCTTTATCCCGTTAATGTAAATATCGGTAATGATAAAGCCACCCAATCAAACACCGGATTTAATCTTGGCTTTTTAAAAGTAATTAAGTCAAAAGATTTAACATTAATGACCAGACAGCTCGCGACAATGTTAAGTGCGGGAACGCCATTAGAGGAGGCATTAACGGCGCTATCATCGCAAAATGATAATATTATCATAAAAGATACGATGACACGATTAAAGGTGGCAGTATCTGAAGGTAAGAAACTTTCTGAAGCGATGGCTGCTGATAAAAATAGTTTCCTACCGTTATATCGGGCAATGGTTAGAGCCGGTGAAGCGTCAGGTGATTTAGGCGCCATTATGGAACGCATTGCCGATTATAGTGAAAAATCAGAAGAGATAAAAAATAAAGTCAGCACAGCGATGGTTTATCCAATCGTATTAAGCATCGTTGCGACCAGTGTTTTAATTATTCTTATGACATTCGTGGTGCCAAAGGTTGTTTCACAATTTGAAAATATTGGCGCAGAGTTGCCAACTTTAACGCGCGCCGTGATCTGGGTTTCTGAATTTCTTGTTCAATATGGACTTGGTTTATTAATTTTATGTGTCATGGCAATAATGTCTTATTTTTACGCTATGCGTAAGCAAGATGTTCGTTTAAAAGTGCACCGCGCACAATTGAAAGTTCCTGTAATTGGTCGATTAATTTTATCTGTTTCCAGTGCAAGGTTTTCTAGAACGATGGGAACACTACTCGATGGTGGTAGCCCGGTATTGGAAAGCATCAGGGCAGCAAAAGAAATCGTTAGAAACGAAGTCATTCGAGACGCGATTGATAAAATATATACTGACGTTTTAGAAGGGCAATCTTTATCGAAAGCCATGAAAAAAACAGAAATTTTCCCATCAATGCTGGTTTATATGTGTTCAATGGGGGAACGTAGTGGTCGTTTATCATATTTACTTTTGAAAGTTGCTGATTATCTCGAAAGCGAATTTGATAGTTTTACACAAAAATTCATGAGCCTGCTTGAGCCCGCTATCATAGTCATTATGGGGGTTATGGTAGGACTTATTGTGCTGTCTATTATGCTGCCGATTATGCAATTAAATAATCTTGTTCTTATGTAAGAAAGAGAAAAAATGAAAAATTTCCTGACTAAAATTATAGATATTTTGAAAACTGAAGACCATCTAAGCAATGAAGATGGGTTTTCATTAATTGAATTAATGGTTGTTGTTGTGATCATGGGGCTTCTGACGACTGTGGTTGTGATTAATGTGCTGCCTAATCAGGACCGTGCAATGGTTGAGAAAGTTCGTGCGGACGTTCGCGTTATTTCACAAGCTGTTGAAATGTATAGATTGGATCAGATGAAATATCCAACTATGGAACAAGGCATTGAGAGCCTCGCGAAGGCACCAGAAGGAAACTCATTTAGAAATGAAGGATATATTCGGGCACTGCCAAAAGATCCATGGGGACAGGATTATCAATATCTTATTCCAGGTGAGCATAGTGCTTATGATGTTTTTTCATTTGGTGCTGATGGGCGAATTGGCGGCGAAGGATTAAATGCAGACATCGGCAATTGGAGCGAAGGGTCTTAGATGAAGCATTTGCTTTCACAAGATGACGGTTTTTCATTATTGGAATTGTTAGTTGCAATTGCGATATTATCGCTTGCGATTATTCCAATGGTCGCGTCGCAGACGACGGCGGTAAGATCATCATCTAAATTGAGTGAAAAAGGATATGCACAAATCGTTGCCGAAAATGTAATGACCGAGCTTAGGTTATCAGAAACGCCGCCTACAACAGGCACCATCGATGGTGCAGAAATATTCGGCGGTGTTCCTTTTTATTGGCAAGCAGAAGTTCGTGAATTAACACCACAAAAAGTGATCAGTATTTCATTAAAAATCATCAAAGAAGAAAATGATAAGGAACTATATGAGATTATAGGCTTTAGGAAATCAATATGACTATTGCCTCGAACCATGTGACAAATCAAGATGGGTTTAGTTTAGTTGAAATGCTAGTTGCAGTGTTTCTTCTATCAGTGGTTTCTATGATTTCATTAAGCGTTATGAGCAATTTTGCCTATGCTAATCAAATGGTTACCGAAAAGATGGGCGATCTTGGTAAAATTGAACGTGCTCGCGATTATTTTAGAACGGATTTAAGAGAAGCAATCAATCGCGGCTTTTTCGTGCAAGACCCAAATATAGATAACGATGGGTTATTATTTCGCATAACGCGCGGTGGTGCTGAAAACGCTAAGATTGATGATGCATATTCTCCCGTTGAAATGATAGAATATAGAATTCATGAAAAAAACCTTATAAGACGTTCTTACCTTCGCCCTCAAGCGACAGAAAATACGCCCTATAGAGAATATGTCGTTCTAGAAAATGTCGCTGATATTACGCTTAAATTTTATGATGGTTTTTTATGGCAAGATTTCTGGATTAATAGCCAAAATAGTCAGGCTGTGACCTTACCAAGAGCCCTGGAAATATCATGGTTTATTGTGACTGATAATAAGAAAGACGCGCCAGAATTTTCTGTTCGCTTTCCTATTGGGAGGGCAATATGAAGATGCTCCGAAATGAAGATGGTGCGGCGTTGATATCCGTTTTATTATTGGTGTCGGTTATGTCGGTCGCGATGGTTGCCATGTTTGATATGCTTGGATTTTATACAAAACGCACCGTAAGCAATCAAGATAGAGCACAAGCAATTGAATATGCTAAAGCAAGTGAATTAATAGGCGGCGAGCAGGCGGTGAAGTTAGCGGCTCAACAAAATTTGTTAACCTATTTAAGGGTAAATGAAGGTGCGCAAAAAGTCAATATGCCAATACAAAATGGTATGATTACGGGTGAGCTTATTGAGAGAACAAATTGTTTTAATCTTTCATCATTGGTGACAGTTGGATCATCAGGTGAATTTGAAATTAATATTGCCACTTATCAGCAATTTGTAAGGTTGCTTGTTAATGTTGGTATTGGCGAGCGGGCCGCATTATCGCTCGCTTCTGCGCTCGTTGATTGGCAGGATAGTAATTCTAGGCCTGAGCCGGGTGGCGCGGAAGACTTCACATATTCACAATTGGAAATCCCATATGGTGCGGCAAATGCCCCCATTATGGATATAGATGAATTAAGATTGGTTAATGGGTTTACACCTGAATTAATTGATGTTCTTCGTCTTTATACTTGTGTTGATCCGGTTTCGATGGAAACAATCATAAATTTAAATAGTGTAGAGCCAAAAGATGCCGTTTTATTGCATGCACTACTTGGTATTTCAAATTCCATTCAGAGTATGGAAATGGTTATTAATGAACGATCCGCGAATGGATATGATAATGTTGCGCGTTTTTGGGATCACCGTTTTTTAAAAGATGAAGAGATAAATCAAAATATTCGCAAGCAATTCACCATTAGTCCCAAGCGTTATTCTATTGTTGTTGATGTTAAGTTAGATTATACGAATGTCCATATGGAAAGCTTAATCTTAATAAATAATGATGGAACATATAGTTTGATCGATAGAAAGCTGGGTGCATAGTCAGATGACTGAGATCAGACTAAACATTGATGAAGCGACAAATGAGGCCCTTGCCGTTTTACCTGGCGAATGGGTCAGTTATTTCTTAGTTGAGCTTCCAGATTTTTCTCAGAATAAGCTCGAAAAAATTATTCCAAGTATACTTTCTGATCAATTGGCTGGCGGTATTGATACTATCCATTATGCAATTATTGAAAAACAGGATGATGGAAATTCTATTATTGCGGTCTGTGATAAAGATCGACTTAAAGACGCAAAAGAATTAGCAGATAAAGGCGGCTATACCTTAAAAGCAATTTGGCCAGATTATCAAGAATTAGATGTTCCTAAGACGGGGGTTAATCTTTTAAGAGATGAAAAGGCGGACCGCGTATTAGGAAGAAGATCAAATGGCACCGGTTTTACAGCTCCACTTGATATGGTTGAACATATTGTTCGTGGTTTGACTGTTCATGAGGGTCAATTGATTGATCTTCCTAAGAAAGCGGGATTAGCAACAGGTGACTTTAGCCCGAGACCACCTTTCAATAATTATATTAAATATCTAAGTCGTGCTTTTGCATTGCTTGTGGTTGTGTTTTTTATATGGTTTTTTCAAGTTTGGACGCAGATTTCAACGTATGAAGAAGAGAGACTTCAATATTCTGATGCATCACTTGTGATTTTTAAAAATACCCATCCGGATGTCGAACGTATTGTAAATGTTGAGGCACAGATGCGCGCATTAATGGGTGACGGGGCCCTTAATGGAAATCAGGGTTTCTTAGCGATTAGTGATAGTATTTTTAATGCTATAAAAGATACAACTGGGATTAAACTTGAAAATATTTCTTATGATATTAGGAATAATCAAGAAGTTGTGAATATAACGATTTCTAGCGTTAATTTCTCGCAAGCCACAAATTTTGAAGGAAAATTAAAAGAGTTAGGATTTAATGTTATTCAAGGAGGCAGTAGCCAGAATGGAGACATTATTTTTAGTAGCTATTCCTTAGAAGGAGAGGCGCTATGATGAAAATTTGGAATAATCTTACGTCACGTGAACAAATTTCATTAATGATATTGGCTCTTTTTATTGGGCTATTCTTAGCTTATGTGCTTCTCGTGATACCGCTTTTTGAAAAAAGAGAACAATCATTGATTGCCTTAAATGATGAAAAAGCAAGATATCAACGCATCATGCAAATGGCGAAATCAACTCAAGGCACGAATGAAAAAAATTCACTTAATGATCTTACGTCACCCCCTATTAGAGAAGCGGCTACCGCAGCATCACGCCAGTCAGGTGTTGCTATTTCGAGAATTCAACCTGAAGCCGATAATAAGGTTACTTTTTGGATTGATAAAGCCGGTACACAGGCAATAATGAATTGGTTGGTGCTTTTAAAAACACAATATGGATATAATCCAAGCAAAGTCACGATACAGAAAAACACGGGCGAGGAAAGCTTAAGAGGACAGTTCGAATTTGAAGGTGATATTTCATGATTGATATCAAATCTCCTTTATCTTCGAAGGCTCTGATCATTCTTTTTTTATTCTGTTTACTTGGGTTTATCATTTATTCATTGCCGGTCAGCTTGGTAGGTAAGGAATTAAATAAAAACGGTGTTTATTTTTCTAATCAATCGGGAAGTTTTTGGAATGGTCAGTTTGATCAAGTTTCAATGCTCAATACAAATTGGCAGAGTTTAGAATTAAAACCGTCAATTTCATCATTATTAGGACAAGGATTAAGATTTGATTTTATTTTAAAAAGTCAGGGTCGATATGCACAGGGTAAATCGACGATTAATGATCAGCATTTGATTTTAAATGATCTTATTATTCGGTCTGATGTTCTCTATAGGCAGAATGGTAATAATTTTAATTCTATCATGGGGATTATTGCGGATGAACTTGTTATTGGTAAGAATGGTGAATGCCAACAAGGTGAGTTTAATATCGAAATGGATTTATTAAATCAGTTTTCAGAGATTATGAATATGGATCTTCCTGCGATGCAAGGCTCAGGGCTTTGTCAAAATGGTATTGTTTCTATAAACTTGGAAGCGTCAAAAGACGGTTTTCGCGCCTCTTATCTTGGTGAATTTGTAAAAAATAAACAATCAGGTTTACTTTCGTTAAAGCTACCCGCCATAATGGCGCAGAATAACCAAGTCACAAATTTATTGGGGCAATATGGATTTGAAAGAAAGCAAGATCAATGGCAAGCAAATATGGAGATTGGTCTATGAATTATAAAAAAAATGCTCTTAAATTTTCCTTTATAATGATGCCGATATTATTATCATCATGTGCACAAATGGGAACCAATCAAGGAGAGGCAAATAACACTGAAACTGTGGCCTCTTTAAATACATTGCCAGCGCAGACGATGGATAAGGGGGAATGTGTCACTTTTCTTTGGGCAGAGCAGACAAACAGGCCGCTTATTTATACTCAAAATATGAATAGTTCCAATGCGACGCTCTTGATTGAAAATAAATCGGTCAGTGCACCGCGTTCATCGGCGGAAGAAAATATCGTCGCCGGTTTTTATAAAAAGCAGACATTTACGGCAAATAATAAGACTATCGAAGTGCGAATTAATCCTAATCCTGTGCGCAATATTTATGAAGGTATAAAAATACCGACAGGTGTTATTACCATTGAGGATGCAAATGGTAGCCGAAGTATTATCCCGGTATCCGGCATGCTTGGATGTAATCTGGAAAATTAATTTTTATTTACCGGATAATAGATACTGGTTGATGACATTCTCATACCATTCTTGTTTTGCGCTAATGTGATCAGGTTCGCCATATTCAATTGCCAAATCACGCAATTCTGACAATGATAATTTGCCGGCTTCAAATTCCGCACCTTTTCCATGATCAAAGCTCGCATATCGGGCTGCTTTATGCTTGGTAAGTGGGCTATTTTCAAGAATACTATGGGCGACTTCAAGCCCCCGTGCAAATGCATCCATACCGCCAATGTGACCTATAAAAATATCTTCCATGTCTGTGCTTTCACGGCGCGTTTTCGCGTCAAAATTAAGACCGCCCGTTTTAAATCCGCCACTGGCGAGCACAACCATCATACCATGAACAGCATCATACATGTCGATGGGAAATTGATCCGTATCCCATCCGTTTTGTGGATCACCGCGATTTGCATCAATGCTACCAAGCATTCCCGCATCCGCACACATTTGAAGGTCGTGAGCGAATGTATGCCCCGCGAGAGTTGCGTGGTTGGCTTCAATGTTTAGTTTAAAATCCTGATCTAACCCGTGATGACGTAAGAAGCCAATAACGGTTTGAGCGTCAAAATCATATTGATGCTTTGTTGGTTCCATGGGTTTTGGTTCAATTAAAAATGTTCCTTTAAAACCATTTGCGCGACCATAATCTCGGGCGGTGGTTAAGAATTGTGCTAAATGTTCCAGTTCGCGTTTGGTATCAGTGTTTTGAAGGCAAATATATCCTTCACGCCCGCCCCAAAAGACGTAATTCTCACCACCAAGTTCAATCGTGGCATCTATGGCTGCCTTAACTTGTGCTGCAGCGTGGGTTAAGACTTCGAAATTTGGGTTTGTTGAGGCGCCATTCATGTACCTAGGATTGCTAAAAACATTAGCCGTTCCCCAAAGAAGCTTAACGCCCGTTTCATTTTGTCGTTCTTTCGCAGAGGTTACCAGTTTTTGCAGGTTTTTTTCACGCTCTATAATATTTGATGTATCGGGTGCCATGTCAATATCGTGAAAACAGTAATAGGGCGTTCCTAGTTTTGTAAAAAGTTCAAAGGCCGCATCCATTTTATTTTGTACCGCTGTCATCGGATCGTCGGATTTATCCCATTCGAAAACTTGGGTGCCGGGTCCAAATGGGTCGGCGCCAGTCCCACAAAATGTGTGCCAATAACAAACAGCAAAACGAAGGTGTTCTTTCATCGACTTGCCGCCGATCATTTTATTCTCATCATAATATTTAAAGGACAATGGATTATCAGAACCAGCACCCTCATATTTAATTTTTGGGATGCCGCTGAAATATTCTTTGTTGCCAATAAATATATTTGTCATGAGTAAGTCTTTCTATTGGTAATGTGCTGTAATCAGTTTAACGAACGATTGATAATTTTTGTAAACCGTTTCATATGTTTTTACGGTTTCATCGTTTGGGGAACAGCTTTTGACCTTATTTTCTTTTAGATGATCGTCAACGATTTTTTCTATGGAAATGGGGGCGTCATTATATTTTTGATAGGCCCAAAGCGCTTGAAGTGCCGCACCGAAAGCGGCATTTTCCTCAGTAGATAAAATTCGAACCGGAAGGTTTAAAATATCAGCGCAGATTTGACGCCATAAAGCACTTTTACTGCCCCCGCCGGTTAAGGTAACCGCATTAAAAGTCATGCCACACCTTTTAAAAGCATCAAGGCCCGCTTTTAAATTGAATATGGCGGCTTCCATTGCAGAACGTATGAAGTGCGCATTGGTCGTATTATTGCTGTCCAACCCAAAGATGGACGCTTTGGCTTTTGGAAGGGCTGGCGTGCGTTCACCGTTAAAAAATGGAACTGTGATGACGCCATCTGAACCGGGTTTTATGAAGGACGCAAGTTTTTCAAATTGTTCAAGATCCACTTCGAGTAAATCACGCATTTGTTCTGTTGCCACAGTGCAATTCATAGTGCAAAGAAGGGGCAGCCATCCACCCGTGGAGGAACAGAATGCGGCAAGGTCACCATCTGGATCAATTGCAGGTTTATTATGATAGGCGAATAGTGTGCCTGATGTGCCGAGGCTTGCGGTTAGCATGCCCGTTTTGACATTTCCGGTACCAATTGCGGCCATCATGTTATCACCGCCACCTGATGAAATGATAACATTTCGGTTTAACCCATAAGCATCAGCAATTTCCGGGCTAATGATGCCATTAATATCATCGGCATTGATAAGTTCTGGTAAACATGGTTTTAAATCGCGATCCTGATCAAGTGCGGCAATTAATTCATCAGACCATTTTCTTTTGTAAATATCGAGAAGCCCGGTCCCTGAAGCATCGCCATATTCCATGGTTCTTTTTCCGCTAAGATAGAAATTTAAATAATCATGCGGCAATAAGATTGTCGCCATCTGATCATAAGCACTTTTATTGTTTTTCATTAACCAGCGAATTTTTGATGCTGTATATCCCACAGCAATCTTATTTCCGGCAATTTTTATGGTTTCTTTTTCGCCACCAACATGGTCCATAATTTCATTGCATTCAAGTTCGGTTGCTGTATCGCACCATAATTTTACGGGGGCTAGCACGGCACCGTTCTTATCAATAGGGACAAAACCATGTTGCTGACCAGATATGCCAATGGCAATGACCGTTTTTTTTAATTTATCATCAATATTTTCAAGACATTTTTCAAAACCGTCAATCCACCAACTTGCTTGTTGCTCCATTGAACCATCTTCTTTGGAGATCAATTCATAACTTTGAGATTTAGTGGAGATGATTTTCTTATTTTCAAAATCATAGATTATGACCTTGATACTTTGGGTACCAAGATCAACGCCCATGACTGTTTTTTCAATATTGCTCAAATTTAACCTGCGTTTAATTATTTAAAGCAATATTATTTTATTATTTTTTAAATTGATAGCAAATGATGATTATTTTCTTTAAGCGGCTTTAGGGCAATTGTTAAATTCAGCGTCTAGCCCCGACTTGATCTGGCGGTGTGCCCATTGTGCAAGTGTCTTACGATCTTGAAATGAAGAAGGCCATGTTTGTGGATGAAACTTAATGATGACTTCTTGTTTGATATTGCTTTTTAATAAATTCCAAACATGTGGCGCTAGGTCCATATCACCATACCATGCATATTGATCTCTTATCGATTGGTCGTTGTTCGGTCCATAAATTATTGATAGCGGTTGGATGACCATTTGACTCTTTGTATAAGGAAGCAGAGCAGATGAAAGCAAACCGGGTTTGAAGTTGAGTAGTTCTTGACCGTTACTGCTGCTTCCTTCTGGAAATAGAAAAATTTTCTCACCGCTTTTTAAACGTTTGGCGATTTCGTTTCTTTCTTTAAGGGTATTAACTGCCTTGCGGCTAACAAAAAGAGTGCGGCTTAACTTGGCGAGCGTGCCAATGACGGGCCATTTAGAAACATCGGCTTTTGCAACAAATATGCCGTCTGCTACCGTAGCAAGAAGTGGGATGTCTAAATAGGATACATGGTTTGAAATGTAAAAGTTTGCATCTTTTCCAGGTTTTTTACCTTTAATGGTTACCGTTATTCCGCTGCATATTAGACAGACTTTGAAGAAAGGATATGAAAATGCACGTCTGAACGAATTCCCAAACGGAAATGTTATGATATAAGGGGGAAGTAATAATTGTAACACAATGAAAATTGATGTTAATTTACTTACGGCTCTAATGTTGGCGATAAACATTTTATTCTGCTGCTATAATGTTGGATGGTTTGTTTGTTGATTTTCGATCACGGGTAAAGTGCGATTTATATTTTCCTGTGATATTTTCAGTTTCAACAACAATGCAAACATCAATCGTGTTGAATTGTTGATCAATGACTGCGCCTAATCCGACGTAGCCACCTACTCTTAGATATCCTTTTAAAAGGGGCGGAAGTTCCGATTGAATTGTCTCAGGACAAATGGCATTTTTATTCAAAATATCCATCTGTTGGAACCGATCTTCATGTGCTTTTGGCTGAATAGATTTAGGCGCAAGATGATAGTGATGCAGATATGATAAAACTTTTTCGGATTGCGCGATATCTGTTCCATGGATACTGCCGCAGCCTAGCATGATTTTAATGCCGTATGTTTCAATATATTCGCTAATACCCCGCCACAGTAATTGCATCGCGCCTTTTCGGCGATAATTTCCATCAATACAAGATCTGCCAAGCTCAAGGATTTCTTCAGGCGCATAAGCAATATTCGATAAATCAAATTCTTGTTCGGAATAAAATCCGGTGGTCACGGCTGCAATATTTCCACGCAGTAATCGATAGGTGCCAACAACACATGGGTTTTCTTGGGTGCCTTTTTCAGTATCGATAACCAAAAGATGATCGCAGACTGCATCATACGTATCTATATCACGTTTTAAGGCTTTACACTTTGTGGATGGTTTGGCCCCCATTTCTTCATAGAATATATGGTAGCGTAGCGCCTGTGCGGCTTCAATTTCGGTATCATTTTCTGCTAAGCTAACTTCAAGACTGTTAAACTTAAGTATTTCCATGTTTAGCTCCTGTTATCCAGTAAACATGGGGATTTAATACGTTGCGTTTGTTACAGTCTCATGTCAGTTTTTTGCTATATTTGTGAAGATTACTTTAGCTTCATCAACATGATATTTCGAAAATCGATAGGGTGGCTTTCCGCTTGAAGGGCGATGTAACCGTCTTTAAGCGGGAGCGGTTCTGTTATGAAATGTGCGCTGTCTTCTTCGTTTGGAATGATGCGTGTTTTTTCATATTCAAATACCAGTTCACCATTCACAAAATGTTTTATGACTTCATCGCCGCGCACTTCGATTTCGACTTCGACCCACTGATCACCGTGATAGGTTTTAGATGTTGATCGATAACAGTGTTCACTGTAAAGCTTGCCATTAATATGAAAGTCAGTGCCGGGTGTGCAGATGTTTGCGGTTTGGCGTTCTTTACCATCACTTAATCCACCAAGAAACTGTGCTTCAACGGATGCTGGGAAATCCTGATCAAAATACATGCTTTGTGGTGATTGGCTATGAAACATAACGCCGCTATTTCGGTTATTCCAAACTTCGGATTCTGGCGTTTGCGTACCAGTAAATCGATATTCCATTTTTAAACGGTAATGGGATAATTTTTCCTTATAATAAATATGGGCGTAGGCATCATCAAAGGTTTCATAATTATCATAAACGACACGCATCATGTCATCTTCAACGCGAAAAGTGTTGAGGAAATTAACGTCAATTTCTTGTCCGGAGAATTTAATGGTCCATCCCTCTAAATCTTTGCCGTTAAAGATTTGTTGCCATTCGCCTTCTTGGGCGACAGCAATATTTGAAAATAAAAGCATGCTTAGTGCTGATATAAGTTTGACCATATGATTTTACCTTTTTATTTGGTTTGATCTTAAAGTCCCGAGCGCTTAAGGTAAATGCAATTCTATAAATGAGGGATAAAATGATTAAAAAAATTCTTTCCGTTTTTACAATCGGCATATCAATAATAACCGCTGCCATTGCACAAGAACATCAAGTGTCACCGGATAATGATGTCATGAAATTGACGTTTCTTGGTACTGGTGCGCCGCGTCCCTCAACGGAGCGATATGGGCCAAGTATTTATGTTGAAGCGGGTGATCATAAGTTACTCGTTGATGCGGGGCCGGGAATGCGCGAAAGATTATTCGAAGCTGGTGGTTTTGAAGCCATTTCGGGTGTTGATCATGTACTTGTGACGCATCTTCATTTTGATCATACGGTTAGCATTTCAAGTGCATGGTTATCAGGTTGGCTCTTTGGCCGCCGTGTACCGCTTCGCATACAAGGTCCAGCGGGCATTAAAAGTATGATGGATAATATCAAATATGCGTATCAGTGGGATGTGGATTACCGCGTTATGGTTGGCGTTCCTAAAGAGGGAACGGAACTGATCGTTGATGAAGTTTCAGACGGCGTTATATTTAATCAGGGTGGGCTTAAGATTACGGCCTTTCAAGTGGAACATATGCCGATCGATATTCCAAGTGGGAAATTGTTAGGACTTCGCGGTGAAACACTTGGGTTTCGAATTGATTATAAGGGACATTCAGTTCTCTTTTCTGGGGATACAAGGTCAACGGAAAAATCAGAAATTAACAATGTTGGTGAAGGCGTGGATCTTCTCATTCATGAAGTACAGGTGCCGTCACCCGGCGCCACGCCAGAAGCAAACCTTGCAAACGTAAGCTTAAGTGTTCATTCAACACCAGAACAGGTTGGGCATGTTTTTGCCAAAACAAAACCAAAAATGGCGGTTTATTCACATATCATTCCACCTGGAACGACAGCCGCAGAATTAGAACGTGATACCAAACCATATTATGACGGACCATTAACGGTGGCACATGATATGATGGAAATCATACTGGCTGGCGATGATATCATTATTGGTGAACGCGAGCGCCAAAGCGACGGCAAATTTGAAGATTCCAAAGTACTTGAAGAAAAGTAGGGGGTAAAATGCAGAAAAATTCTGCAGAAGGCATTTTAAAAGATGTCTTCGGGTACGATGCGTTTCGCGGCAAACAATTAGAAATTATCGAAAATGTTGTAGCGGGTAATAACGTTCTGGCGGTCATGCCGACCGGAGCTGGAAAGTCGCTCTGTTTTCAGGTGCCCGGATTAATGAGGGATGGCCTAACCATTGTGGTATCGCCCCTTATTTCATTAATGCAAAATCAGGTTGAGGCATTGAAAATTGCCGGGATCGAAGCGGAAACCATCAATTCCAATAATTCAGAAGAACAAACGCGAAAGATTTGGCAGAAAATTAATGCGGGCACACTGAAGTTTTTATATGTATCCCCAGAAAAATTGATGACCGAACGAATGTTGGACCATGTTGATGAGTTAAATATTAATCTTTTTGCCATTGATGAAGCACATTGCATTTCGCAGTGGGGCGCTGCGTTTCGCCCTGAATATGAAGATTTAGCGTTCCTGCATAATCGATATCCCAAGACGCCGATCATCGCCCTAACCGCAACGGCAGATAGTGGGACAAGAAACCAGATTTGCGATAAGATCTTTTCCGGAAATGTGACAAGTTATCTAGCCGGATTTGATCGGCCGAATATTGCTCTTAATGTAGAAATTAAAGCGGGTTGGAAACAGCAGTTATTGAAATTCATGAAAGGCCGCCCTCAATCAGAAAATGGCATTGTTTATTGTCTTTCCCGTAAGAAAACCGAAGAAGCAACCGCGATATTAATCGAGAGCGGTTATAATGCGCTTCCTTATCATGCGGGGATGGCAGGTGAGGCGCGTGAACGGAATTTAAACCGCTTTATGACAGAGCCTGATCTGATTATGGTGGCAACCATTGCCTTTGGGATGGGGATTGATAAGCCGGATATTCGGTTCGTGTTTCATACGGATTTGCCCGGGTCACCCGAAGCTTATTATCAGGAAATCGGCCGTGCCGGCCGTGATGGGGAGCCGGCGGTGGCGCATATGATATATGGGCTCGATGATATTCGCATGCGGCGCATGTTTATTGATAATGAAAATTCTGAACCGGATCTTAAGAGGCGCGGACACCAAAGGTTAAATTTATTACTATCTTATGCGGAGGCACCGGAATGTCGCCGGGTAACATTACTTAAATATTTTGGTGATGATCCCGAATATGAAAAATGTGGTAACTGTGACTTATGTCAAACCCCGCGCGCGACTATTGAAGCCAAAGAAGCAGGGCAGAAATTTATTTCCGCCATTTTTAGAACGGGTCAAAGCTTTGGTGTTGCCCATATCGTAAATATTGTTTTGGGCAAAATGAGCGATAAAATATCACAGTTAAATCATGATATGCTACCAACATATGGGGTAGGTAAAGGATACTCGGCCAGTGATTGGAAAACCATTGCGCGACAATTAATGGCTCGCGGGTTTATTGTATCTGATATGGAATTTGGGTCATTAAAAATCACAGAGAAGGGATTTGAATTGTTGCGTGGGAATGGTGATTTTAGATATAGGCCCGATGTTACTTTTAAAAAGTCAGCGAAAAGCAGCAATAAAAAAACGGCGGCAGCAATCCGTGATTTGGCAGATGCCGATCAGGATTTATATTTAAAATTGAAAAACTTAAGAAAAGAAATAGCCGCCGAGCGTTCCGTCCCTGCTTATATTATTTTTTCGGATAAGAGCCTTGTTGATATGGCGGTTCAAAAGCCAACATCCGTTGATGAATTTGGCGATGTTTATGGTGTTGGCGCGGAAAAACAGAAAAAATTCGGCAAAAAATTCACCGATTTTATTGCGGAAAATCTGGTTTAAGGAGCCAATTGATCTCAGTTAATTCTGCGAGGGTAGAGAGGCGTGAGAGTTCGGCTTCCAATTTTTCGATGCGTTTCGAATTCCATTTAACGCCGGGCTCAGACCAGAAATTAATTACATTTAAGGTTTTGTTTTTTCGGTCCCCTTTAAGGTCAATTCGACCAATGAATTTATCGCCTTCTAATATCGGATAGACATAATATCCCCATTTTCGTTTTGCTGCCGGGACAAATATTTCAATTTTATAATCAAAATCAAACAGTTGCTTTAATCTTGATCGATCACGAATAGCGGGATCGAATGGGTTTAATATTCTTAGACGTGTAGTTGGCTTTTTTTAATTTCTTAAGCCGTTCTTCAATATCAGAGGGGGCATAAGCTTCTATCAAACTGCCTTCAGCTGTTTTCCATTTTATGGGTATAAGCGGTTTTTTCTCATTTTGCCAACTGATCCAATTTGTAACTTCAGCCCTTTCTGTCGCATCCCAGAATTTTTGTATTTCTTTTGGTGTGGCAAAATTTAATTTATCAAGTGCGGTTTGGCATAGCCAATTGATTTGGGCATGATCATCATGGGTTCGCTCTTTTATGTGTTCTGGAATAACGCGGCCCGATAAATCATAAAATTTTTTAAATTTTTCGCGGTGGGATGTGGCCAGATCACCCGCATACCACATATAATCAAGGGCCAATTTATGGGGTGGACGCGACCACATTTTATCCTTTTCGGGTTTTTTGGTGTTAAAGGCTTCTGTGGATAAGGCACCCTCATTTTCAATGCGTGATAGGATGTCAGAAAAATCGGCTAACTTTAGCATTTCCTGATACCGCTTTGACTTATCATAATAGGCTTTCATTCTTGAAAATTGCCTGGTCCACATGGGATAATAATCAATAGGAATGACGGATGCATCATGGGTAAAATGTTCAAAGATGTTACCCTTATCAGCGAGCAATTCATCAAGCATATGTTCTTTATAATTCTGGTTTCTGCTCCAGAGAATATGATGATGGGCGCGGCTTACATTTTGAATTGTATCAAGCTGCACAAAGCCAAGGTCTTTGATCGTTTTTAATAAATCAAGTGCGCCTGTTGGATTGGTCGAGAGGCCACATGCATTTAACCAGAGTGCGCGTATTTCTTTATTGCTTATTTCCATCATGGTAAATCGATCGGAAGGGCGCTGGTGTGTTTTACCTGATGAAGGACAAAAAGCGTTTGTGCGTCACGAATTTCGGGAAATGTTTTTAATGTTTTTAAGATGAAGTGTGAAAGCTCCTTATTGCTTCTGGCGACTACCTTCATTAAGTGATCATATGGTCCGGAAAGGGAATAACATTCCAGTATATAGGGCGAGGCGCGTACTGCATTTTTAAAACTGTCAAAGGCGGCTTCCGTGTTTTGATTGATGCTAACTTGCACAAAAGCCTGAACGTCAAATCCCGCCTTTTCCGCGTCCAGCATTGCGGTATATCCTTTGATCACGCCAACTTCTTCTAAACTTTTCGTGCGACGCATACAGGTCGATTCTGACATGTTGGTTTCAGCAGCAAGTTCAACCATCGACTTGCGTCCATCATTTTGTAATGTGGAGAGTATCTTTTTATCTTGGTTCGTCAGCATGATGATATCCTTCAAAAAATGTGAATTTATGCAGGATATCATCAAAATTAATCCAATCAAGCATGATTTTGACGTTTTTCTTCACGCATTTTGATGTAAAGTCACATCATTAAATCCCCATATATAAACATACTTAGGAGTATTAATATGTCAGAAGAAAAATTTTTCCATGTTGGTGAGCGTAGTGAAGACGCGATCGCACCGACACAATTCCAAGTCGGTCCATTCACAAAGGCACGTCATCCGGAACCTTATACATTTGATGTAAATTTAACCGCTGAAGCTGGTAATATGCAATCAAAACAAGGCGTGGTTTCCGTTAATATTCCAGGATTTAGCCCTGTAAAATTATACTGTGACGAGCAGCCACCTGTGGGTGAAGATACAGCGCCACCACCACTAGCCTTTTTCGCGGCGGGTATTGGTTTTTGTCTGATGACACACTTAACGGACATTTTAACGGCCCGTAAAATTCAAGTGGATAGTTTAAAATTAGAACAGCGCATTAAATTTAGAACCAACCTTGGTCACATGCGCGAGCATGGTTATATGACAGAAGGTGGCTGCGATATGGTTGAAACCCACGTCATTATCGAAAGTCCTGAATCAAAAGATAAGATTATGGATCTTCTTTCAGAAGCAGAAGGCGGCTGCATGGCCCATTATGCGCTTAGAAACCCAATTCCATGGTCAACACGCCTTGTTTATAATGGTGAAGAAGCGGTGAGCCGTTCCGGTAATTAATTCTTTATATAAATTCAATGATTAAAGCCGCTCTTATAAGGGCGGCTTTTTTTATGAAATTATTATGAATGGCTTTACTTTCAAGTTTATTATTTCTATATTTCAACGATTATTGAAATATAGAATGGAATATCAATGACAAAGATTGCGATTAATGGTTTTGGACGTATGGGTAAGCTTTATTTACGGGCGCTTCTGGACCGGACGGATATTGAGGTAGTGGCAATTAATGAGCCATACGGCGGAATAGAGGTGGCAGCGCATTTATTAGAGTTTGATACGGTACATGGGCGTTGGGACGGTGATATTTCGTATTCAGAAACCCTAAACGTGCGCGGTCAAAATATTACCTTTACGGAATATTTAAGCCCATCCGAAATTCCGTGGACGGACGCGGAGGTTGATATTGTTATTGAGTGTTCAGGAAAGTTTAAAAACCGAGAGGCGCTGAGACCTTATTATGATCGCGGTATCGGCAAGGTGCTTGTTTCCGCCCCGGTGAAAGAAGAGGGGGCACTTAACCTTGTGATGAGGGTTAATGAAGGGCTTTATGATGCGGATAAGCATGATTTAATTACGGCGGCGAGCTGCACAACAAATTGTCTGGCGCCTGTCGTTAAAGTCATTCATGAAAAGATCGGTATCAAACATGGATCGATGACCACAATTCATGATGTGACCAACACACAAGTGATCGTTGATATGCCCCATAAAGATTTACGTCGCGCAAGATCATGTGTGAATAGCCTTATTCCAACAACCACGGGATCAGCAACAGCGATTACGATAATTTATCCAGAATTAAAAGGAAAATTAAACGGTCATGCGGTGAGGGTACCGTTACTGAATGCGTCGTTAACTGATTGTGTGTTCGAGTTGGAAAGGTCAGTCACGGAAGAAGAAGTGAATAAATTGTTTGATGAGGCGGCAAATGGCTATCTTGAAGATATTCTTGGTGTTGAACATCGCCCCCTTGTTTCCACAGATTTCGTTAATGACCCGCGTTCATCAATTGTAGATGCCCCATCAACCATGGTTGTAAATGGCACACAGTTAAAATTATATATTTGGTATGATAATGAATGGGGATATGTGAACCGCATGGTGGAGCTTACCGAAATGATTGCGGATAAGCTTTAATGGCGGATTTAAAAAGCTATAGCATTGTGACGATGGCCTATTGGGGGTTTACCATCACCGATGGTGCACTTCGGATGCTTGTGCTGCTTAATTTCCATGCCATGGGATATTCACCGCTTGAACTTGCGTATTTGTTTTTACTTTATGAAGCAATGGGCATTCTCACCAATTTTATCGGTGGTTGGGTTGGGGCACGGTTCGGTTTAAGGCTGACTTTATTTTCGGGGTTATTCCTGCAAATTTTAGCGATTACGATGCTTGCGTTTTTGCCGGACACTATTCCGGCAGCAAGCGCGGTTATTTACATCATGATCACGCAAGCCATGTCGGGATGTGCCAAGGACCTGACGAAAATGAGTTCAAAATCCGCGGTGAAGCTTGTTGTGCCACCAGATGGTGATAGCCTTTTGTTTAAATGGGTATCCATTTTAACGGGATCAAAAAATGCACTTAAAGGTGCGGGTTTTTTCGTTGGCGGGTTCTTACTTTCAACCGTAGGATTTTTCAATGGCTTGATGATTATGGCGGTGGGGCTTTTGATCATATTAATTTTATGCGCTATTTTGTTAACTCAGGAACTCGGTAAATCGAAGGTTAAAATCAAACGGCGGGAACTTGTTTTTAAGTCGCGCTCGATAAATTTATTGTCCGCGGCGCGTATCTTCTTATTCGCGAGCCGTGATGTTTGGTTTGTTGTGGGACTTCCGGTTTTTTTAAGCAGCGTTGCGGGGTGGAGCTTTGATCAAACCGGAGCCTTTATGGCCATATGGGTTATCGGGTATGGCATTATTCAAGCATTGGTGCCAAAAATATTAAAGCGCACCAATGATAGTCAGACGGCGGTGCTGTCCGCAACCAAATGGGGGTGGGGGCTTTCGGTTATTCCTTTATTGATATTATTAATGATCAATATGATGCCCAGTGAAAATATAATATTGATGCTCGTGGGGCTTTTAATTTTCGGAACCGTATTTGCTTTCAATTCATCGCTGCATTCTTATTTGATTGTGGCACTTTCCGATCATGACAAGGTGTCCTTAAATGTCGGGTTTTATTATATGGCCAATGCCATTGGCCGTTTTATGGGAACACTACTTTCTGGTCTTGTTTATCAATTTTACGGCCTTTCAGCGTGCCTTGGTGTTTCAAGTATCATGATTTTTATTTCGGTAATTTTGGTGGGAAGGATTAAAAATGAATAATCAAAAAGCCGTTTCAATTTTAAATGCATTGGCGCAGGAAACGCGTTTTTCCGTTTTTCGCCTGCTGATGAAATGTGGCAATAATGAAATGGCGGCGGGCGCCATTGCCAAGGAACTTGGGGTCGCGGATAACAGTTTATCTTCGCATTTGAATATTTTATCAAATGCGGGATTGGTAACCGCCCGTCGTGATGGACGATTTCTTTATTATTCCGCTTCCATTGAACTGACGAAGGAGTTTGTCGGGTTTCTTGTCAATGACTGCTGTGATGGCCAGCCGGAAATCTGTAACATCCTGAAATAAGCAACATTTGAAATCTTGACCTTTTTTGATTAGACTCTTAAAATGTCAAATTGGGGAGAATAATGATTTCATTTGATAAAAAAAATATCACCTTAATAACTTTAGCGGCACTTTTTGTTTTGGCAATTGTGATTTTATCAAAGCAGCCGATCCCGCAAAAAGATGAATTAAATTCAGCAACGCACTCTTCGAAAATTGAGAATGTTTCTGATTACAGAAAGTATTATAAAAATATAATTCAAGAATACAGAAAATTAGATGATCTTGAAGGTTTGGGTTTTGCATATTACTCGTTAGGGCTTTATGAATTTCAAGAAGGAAATTATAAAGAAGCGTTGGCAAATTATGATAATAGCTTAGCCGTGGCAGGTTTTATTCGATTTCATTCAAAACGTGTCCACGAGGCAAAGGGACATGCATTAATTGGAGCAAATAGATTAACGGAAGCACAAGAAATCTTTACTTCCCTTATTGACAGGAAGCAAAATTTAAGTGCTTCCAATCAACTTTACCTATCTGAGTTACATTTCAATTTAGGTAAAATTCATAAACTAAAATCCGAATTAGATTTATCGAGACAAGAATTTGAAATTTCCTTAGGCTTGGTTGACGATTTAAGAGCAAATGAAAAAGACGATAGAGGACAGCATATATATTATTATAATTCGGCATATTATTATGATAGCTATGAAGCATTAATGTCATTAGAAATTGAAGATGGTAAATTTGATAACTCACTATCTCTTTTTAAACGATACAAATCGGTAATTCAGATTATTATCAATTATGAATTACTGTATAAAATGAATGAGTTAGAACACCAACATTATAAGGAAAATATTGAACACAAAACAGCACACGAATTTATGAAATTGAATTAATTTAGGGAGAATAAAATGCCACGTGATGATGAAATGCTTGATAACTGGTGGGACGAGGCCTATTCAGGGCCAATTAGCTTTATGCGCTTCAAATATTCACAGGATCTTGAAAAGGCGGATATTGCCATTCTTGGAGTTCCTTATGACATGGGTACAACCAATAGACCCGGGGCGCGTTTTGGCCCACGTGCCATGCGAGAGCAATCGACCCTAACAGGCGAATTTGAATATGGATTATGGCCCTGGGATTATCATATCGCCGAATATCATACGGTAATTGATTACGGCGATATATGCGATTTTGCCGGATATCCGGAACGCATGGTTAAGGAAACAGAAGAAGCGGTTGATAAAATTTTAGCGACCAACACAGCATGCTTTGCTATGGGGGGCGACCATTTCGTATCATTGCCGCTACTTCGGTCTCATGTTAGAAAACATGGCCCGCTGGCGCTCATTCATTTTGATGCCCATACGGATACATGGGTCGATGAAAATTATACCCATGGCACTATGTTCTATCACGCAATTAAGGAAGGCTTAATTGATCTTGAGCATTCAATTCAAGTGGGTATTAGAACACCGAACCCAGAAACACATGGAATTGAGATCATTTATGCTGACGAGCTTGATGGTATGAAAGCATCCGAAGTATCAGAGCGCATCAAAAACCGGGTAATGGATAAAAAAGCTTATTTAACTTTTGATATTGATTTTCTTGATCCTGCATATGCACCGGGTACGGGAACACCAGTATCGGGTGGTCCAACGGTCATGATGGGAAGAAAAATATTAAAAGGCATTGCTGGCTTAAATATTGTCGGCGGTGATCTCGTGGAAATTGCGCCTGCTTATGACCCGATAGGTAATGTAACGGCGGTGGCGGGTGCGACACTGGGCGGGGATATATTATATCTGTTATCTGAGGCATTAAGAAAATAAATATAGGGAAAATTATGAAAATCTTGCTTAAAACTTTAATGGTGGTTTTTGCCTTCGGATATGCTTCATTGGCGAATGAGCAAAAATTTGAATTTATACCGGGAACGACATTTGATGATGCCATTCCAACAGTTGAACAGGTGCTAGGTTATAAATCCGGTGAAGATATTACGGCCCATGGCGACATGGTACGTTATTTTGATGCCTTAAAAAATGCAGCACCAGACCGGGTAAAGATATTCAGTTATGGAAAAACTTGGGAAGGTCGTCCACTTATGTATGTGGCGATTTCAAATGCTGATAATATTGCGAAGCTAGATGATATCAGCGCGAATATGAAACGTCTTGCTGATCCGCGTGTAACAAACGAAGATGAAGCAGAAGCCATTATTACGGATCAACCGGGTATTACATGGCTTGGATACGGCGTTCACGGCAATGAAATTTCACCGTTAGATGCAGCGATGCAAACGGCGTATTTCCTTTTGTCGGCAACCAATTTGGAAATGGTCGATAACATTATGAATAATAGTGTAACCTTGATCGACCCGCAGCAAAATCCAGATGGTCGTGATCGATTTGTTAATAAATTTCATGAAGCAAGAGGTTTAGCTCATGATAGCAGCCCCCTTAGTGCAGAACATAGTGAACCATGCCCGAGCGGGCGTGTTAATCATTACTTGTTTGATCTAAACCGGGATTGGTTTGCGTTAACACAACCGGAAAGCCAGGGTAAAGTCGCAGCACTTTTAGAGTATTTCCCGCTTGTTTATATTGATCTTCATGAAATGGGAGGGAATTCGACATTCTTTTTCTCACCACCGGCGCCACCTTATAATCCGAATATTGCCGATAACCAGTGGAATACGTTAGAGATGATTGGCCGCAATAATGCTAGACATTTTGATGAAAATGGTTTTTCATATTATACCCGTGAAGTATTTGACGCCTTTTATCCGGGATATGGCGCCAGTTGGCCCGCTTATTTAGGGGCGGCATCAGCAACTTATGAACAAGCATCTGCGGGCGCTATGAAATTTCATAGAAATAATGGTGAAACGCTACATTTCCGCCAAACGGTTCAGCAACATTTAGTCGCTAGTCTTTCAACAGCAGAAGTTGTTGCGACAAATCGTGAAAAACTATTGCGCGAATTTTATAATTATCGTGCGAGCGGTATTAACGAAGGAGAAAATGAAGATAATCGATATTATGTTATCCCGACACAAAATGACCAAGCGGGAGCTGATAAAATTGCGGGACTACTAACCAAGCAAGTTGTGGATGTATATCAAACATCAGAAGGGTTCCGTTCTTGCGGTATTGATTATGCAGCGGGCAGTTATGTCATTGATAGTGCGCAGCCGATGAAGCGGTTCTTGCGCACGGTTATGGATGAAAATGTGCCAATGGATCAGCCCTTCATTGATGAACAGGAACGCCGCCGTGATAATAATTTACGTGATCAGATTTATGATGTGACGGCATGGTCATTACCGCATTTATTTAATATTAATGTTGATCGGTGCAATAGTATGCCAAACGTTGATCAAGTGAGGGCTAGTGGTGATTATCAAAAGGCGGGAACGGTAACAAACCCAAATGCCACGGTTGCGTTTCTTGTGCCATGGGGACAAACACCAGCCAGCCGTTTTTTAAGTCACGCACTGCGTCATAATTTAAATGTAAAATCCGCAGATATGAGTTTCGTTATTGGTGGACGTCGTTATCCGGCGGGATCGCTTGTGATTGATGTGAAGGCAAATGAAGCCGGATTATCAGAAAAGATAGTTCAGATTGCTGAAATGACAGGCGCAGAAGTTGTCGGTGTCAATGACAGTTGGGTTACTGATGGGCCAAGTTTTGGGTCAAGTAATACTAGACGCATTCACCCGATTAATGTGGCGATCCTTTGGGATGATCCAACGGCCAATTATAGCGCGGGAAATACGCGTTTTGTGATTGAACGTCAATTTGATTATCCGGTCACGCCAATTCGTGCCAAAGATATTTAAGGCGCTGACCTTAGCCCATTTCATGTGTTAATCATTCCGGAAAGCCGTAGCGGTTATAAATCGACATTCGGGGAACGTGGTTCAGAAACACTTAAAGAATGGGTTTCAGAAGGGGGTACGTTAATCGCACTTGGCACAGGCATGCGATATATTGCTGATCCTGATGTTGATTTGATCTCGACGCGCCGTGAATATGCGTACCGTGAAAATAAGCGCGAAGAAAAAGATGATGCGGCGCAAGTTGATGGTGTGCTTTATGACAGAAAAGATGATTTTATGGAAGCCATTGAGGATCATAACGCAAATCCAGATATTGTTCCGGGTGTAATGTTAAAAGCAAATGTAGATTTGGAGCATTGGCTGACGGCTGGTTCTGCTGAAACTGTCAATGTGCTATATCGAGGGTCAGATATTTATACGCCTGTGACGATTGATAAAGGGCGCAATGTGATTAATTATGCGGGTGCAGACGATGTTCTTGCGAGTGGTTATTTGTGGGAAGAAAACCGTGCTCAACTTGCACATAAACCCTTTGTAATCTCTGAACCAAAGGGCCGCGGGCAGGTCATCGGCTTTACCGCCGACCCGACGATAAGAGCCTATTTGGATGGGCTTAACTTGATGCTGATGAACGCTATTTTCCGAGGGGCGGCACATTCAACACCAACAAGATAAGATTAATCAAGTTATTGAATGGATAAGGGAAGATGAATTTAGTAACGAAGCACTAAAAGTTGCTTCACAACTTAATTTGCCGGACTGGTGCCTTGCTGCAGGGTTTGTAAGAAGTTTGGTATGGGATAAATTACATAATTTTGAGGTGTCAACGCGACTTGATGATATTGATTTGATATATTTTGATCCTGATTTTATTTTTTTAGAGCAAGAATTAGAATGTCAATTGAAAGAAATGTTAAATTTACCTTGGTCTGTGAAAAATCAGGCAAGAATTCACTCTAGAAACGGTGATAAACCATATCATTCAACTTATGATGCTATGAGTTATTGGGTGGAAGTTGAAACTGCTGTAGGTGCAAAAATCAATCATGGAGAAATAGAAATTATAGCGCCGTTAGGCGTAAATAACCTTTTTTCAAACAGTATTACTATAAACCCAAAAAGACCAAAAATTGATGATTTTTATAGTAGGTTAAATACAAAGAAATGGCTTGAGAAATGGCCAAACCTTAAAGTTCACGCACCCAAATATTGCGGTAGCTAACCTTATGATCATGGTCTTGTAGATATATCGGTAAATTGCCGTGTGCTTCATAAGAAGGAGCGCCGATATAAACGGTTGGTCCGGTTAGAGATACATTATTTTGGATCAGCACACCGTTATGTAGTACCGTCATACGTGCTTGTGAAATAACGGTTCCGTTCTTGCTAAAGCGTGGGGCCGTATAAATAATATCATATGATTGCCATTCCATTGCAGGCTTTGTCGCATTTACAAGTGGGATATGTTGTTTATAAAGTGATCCGGTTTGACCATTGTTATAGGTTTTATTTTCATAACTATCTAATACTTGAACTTCATAAAATTGTTGCAGGAATACGCCGCTGTTTCCTCTATCCTGATCGACAAATTTTGCATCAAGAATTGGTATGCGCCACTCAACATGAAGCTGCACATCGCCAAATGATTTTTTTGTACGTATATCCTTAGTGCCGGGGTTTACAGTCATTACACCGTTATCATTTGTCCATTTGTTTGCGCCGCCATTTACACTTTCCCAAGAGGCATGGTCTAGAATAATTGCATCAGATGGGGCACCGCCGTTGTTTGAGGGTGTTATTTTCAAAGGCTCTTTACCCCAGACTTCAGTGGCGCGCGGTTCAGGAACCATTTGCGACCAAGAAACACTCATGCAAGTGATCATAATTGTGGTGAAAGATATAGCGGGTTTGATCATTTTTAACGTTCCTAAAAATTAAATATTTCGCAAAAGAGTAAAGTTTCAAATTGGGGCTGTCAATTCGTGATATATGAGTTATAGTTTTCTTAAAAAGTAAAAGGGAATTAAAATGGCATCTTATGACGGTTTTGAATATGACGTATTAATCGTTGGCTCTGGCGCCGGTGGGGGAATGGCAGCGCATATATTAACGGAAGCAGGCGTTAAAGTTTTAATGCTTGAAGCGGGTCGTGATTATGACCCTGTCGAAGAAACCCCGATGTTTATGGAAAACCATGAAGCGCCACTTCGTGGATCAAGCACATCTGATAAAGATTTTGGCTATTATGACGCGACAATAGATGGTGGCTGGTCTGTTCCGGGTGAGCCTTATACCAACGCGGAAGGTACGAAATTTAGATGGTGGCGTGCCCGCATGTTGGGCGGTAGAACCAATCATTTTGGTCGATATGTTCCGCGCTTTAATGATCGTGATTTTAAACCCTATACCCATGATGGATTGGGAGTTGATTGGCCGCTAGATTATGATGAAGTGCAGCCATGGTATGATAAGTGTGAAAAACTGGTTGGTGTTTCCGGTAATAATCCTGGCATCTATGATGTGCCGGATAGTGGTGAAGGCGTTTTGCAGCCACACGCAAAGCCACGTGTTTATGAATTATTGGTTGAGGCCGCTTGTAAAAAATTAGGGTTGCCGATTGTGCCGATGCGCCGTGCCGTATTAACGCGCGCACAGGATACCCGTGAAGCATGTTTTAATGCGACGGATTGTGGACGCGGATGTTCCATTGGTGCCGCATTTCAAACAACCACATCGGTTATTCCGTGGGCGAAAGACACGGGTAATTTAAAAGTTGTTACCGATGCGATGGTAAAAGAAGTGCATCTTAATGATGATGAAAAAGCATCAGGAGTTTCATTTGTAAACCGCAAAACGCGGGAAGACGTTCGTGTTGATGCGGATTATGTTATTCTGGCGGCGAGCGCTTGTGAGACAGCGCGATTGATGCTCAATTCAAAAAGTGAAAAATTCCCAAACGGTATTGCAAATACTAGTGGGCAGGTTGGCCGTAACCTTATGGATAGCACAGGCGCAGATTTCACGGGGTATATTCCGGCATTAGAAGGACGACCAAAATATAACGAAGACGGGCTTTCAGGTAATCATCTATATATACCATGGTGGGATTATGAAGGGCAGGATAGCGGTTCCGTTAAATTTAAACGCGGATATCATTTGGAAATTGGCGGCGGTTTTGCTGAACCAAGCATGAGCACGGGACGTGGTGTTGATGGATACGGTAAAGAAGCCAAAGATAAATTAAGAAAAAAATATGGTAGCGGTATTTATTTCGCCCTACGTGGTGAAATGGTCGTGAATGAAAATTGTTACTGTGATATTGACCCGAACATGAAAGATAAATGGGGTATTCCCGTTTTAAGGTTCCATTGGAAATGGTCTGATGAAGAATATAATCAGGTTGCACACGGCATTGAATGGACAGAAAAAATTATCAAAGCCATGGGCGGGTATGTCACTTCGCCAAAACGTACACCTGAAGAAGCGCTTCTTCCGGGTGGTTTAATTATTCATGAAGTGGGAACAACCCGCATGGGCGATGATCCCGCAACTTCGGTTACCAATAAATGGGGTCAGACATGGGACGTGGATAATTTATACATTATGGATGGTGGCGTTTTTGCATCAAATCCACATAAAAATTGTACAATTACGATCCTAACGTTAGCAATGAAAAATGCGACAAAATTGGCTCATGAAATTAAAGGTGGGGAGATTAAAAATGGGTAAATTTTATAATTCAAAAATCAGTCGTCGTGACAGCTTAAAATGGATAGGTACCATGAGTTCAACGGTTTTGATCGGTGGAATTGTTGTTGGTTGTGATGCGGCAGATGATGCAATGCCCGAAGTTAAAAGCGCCAGTAATTGGCCTGATTTAAAATTTAAAACCATCACGGGACCAAAATATGGTCAAGATCCGGATATGTTAAACCCTGTCGTTCCTTGGCCAAAAACATTAGATGATGATCAGCTTGATATGGTGGCGCGTCTTTGTGATATTATATGCCCCGCCGACGAAGGTGGTCCTTCAGCAACCGAGGTCGGTGTGCCAGATGTAATCGACGAGTGGGTGAGTGCACCATATGAAAATCAGCAGCAAGATAGAGTGCTTATTTTAAATGGTTTAACGTGGCTCGAAGATGAAGCGGGCAGGCGGTTCAATAAAAAATTCCTAACAGCAAGTGATGCTGAGCAGGCTCAAATTTTAGATGATATTGCTTATACGAGCCATGGCAAATTAGAAGAATTTGAACATGCGGTTATCTTCTTTGATAAATTTAGGGCGCTTGTGTTTGGCGGATATTTCACAAGTCCTGAAGGGATTGAGGATATCGGTTATATGGGGAATTCACCAATAATAGGTGACTATCCCGGTCCAACCGAAGAAGCAATGGCCCATTTAGAGCAAGTGATTGCCAATTTACCGACTTAATTATTCTATGATTAGTCGGCCTCTTCGACAAAAGTAGTGACGCTTTGTCTTGGTGTTTCATTGACGCGTAGCTCGAATATGTCGGGCCGCGCGTAATGGCCGATAACATCAAGGTCATATCGTGCTTTTGCAAGGTCATCCATATTAATTTCAGCGGATATAAGCCCTTCTTTATCTAATAGAGGACCGGCAAGAACGTCGCCGAGTGGACCGATAATGACGCTTCCGCCACTAATCAGAGCATCATCGGCACCCCAGTTATCAACTTTTTGATCGAGTTCATTGGGAGATGGTTGATATTGGCAGGCACTTGCTACAAAACATCTGCCTTCTAATGCGATGTGCTGCATGGTGGATTGCCATACGGGACGGGCATCAACCGTTGGGGCACACCATATTTCAATTCCCTTGGCGTATAGTGCCGTTCGTAGTAGCGGCATATAGTTTTCCCAGCATATGGTTGCCCCTGTTCTTCCTGCATTGGTTTCAATTACGGGTAAAGTTGAGCCATCTCCTTGTCCCCAAATCAGGCGCTCTGATCCCGTGGGCATTAATTTACGGTGTTTATGCGTTAACCCGCCACTTGGATCTATAAAAATTGCTGTGCAATAAAGCGTCGCGCCTGCGCGCTCAATGACGCCAAGAACAAGGTTTGCATTTAACCTTTTTGACATTTCTGAAAGTGTTTTTACCTCAGGACCGGATAAGTCAATGGCCGCATCGTAATACTTTTGATAGATTTCACGTCCGCTTTCAAGACGGAAACCCAATTGTGTCCCAAAGCTTTCTCCCTTGGGATAGCCTCCCAAAATTGCTTCGGGCATGACAACAATATCAGCTCCTGATCGCTTAATCTCTGCTTCATAGGATAATATTTTTTCTAAGGTTTCTTGTGTGCTGCTCGGCACGGAACCGATTTGCAGCACACTTATGGTTTTTAATGTCATTTTATCCTCTTAAATTAAAAATATTTCTTACGTCATCGACGCTCGCGATAGGACGATTATTATTCATAGCGACTGTGGCAGCATGCTTAATCATTTCACCGTTATTTTCTAATAAACTTCCGTCTTCGCGCCAAATATTGTTTTCAAAACCGACACGGATATGACCGCCTACTTTAGTGGAATGATTGATGCAATCTTTTTCGTTTTCGGAAAAACCACAGGCTGCCCAAGGCCTTTTATTATTGGCGGCAAGTTTTTTTAATGCATCTGTATCGGGTGTAGGGCCATTATAGCTGCCCATGACATAAAGGACGAATGGTGTGTCATGGTGAAAGACTCCCTTTTTAATATATTCTTCAAACCGAATATGGTCGTCGGGGTTATAAAGAATATATTGTGGGAATATATTTTCTTTGATAACCCATTTATTAAATGCTTCAAACTCACCTAATTCATCATCAGTTGGACAAAGTTCTCTCAGCGCGATAGAGACGGCTTCGGGCTTAAGTTTTTTAACCATTTCCATTTGTTGATGGCGGTCATAAATGCCGACGGCTTCAGTGGTGGCCTGGATAATTAATTGATCACCTACTTTGTTTTTAATGGCATTGATTGAGTTTTGGTAGCGATCAACATCTAAGCAGTGGCTGCCATCGTCTTCTCTAACATGCAGATGAAGAATACTTGCGCCGGCTTCCAGAATTTGTTCAGCACATACGGCCATTTCATCAGGAGAAATTGGAATTTCCGGATGATCTTTTATCTGCCTTCTGGCGCCATTTGGTGCGGACATGATGATGAATGGAGAGGTAGGCAATATTTTATACTCATTATTTTTGACTTGGCTGGATTATCGCAACTTATTTGACCCGGGTCAAAGATTTTAAACACTTTCCGGGTGTAAAGATGGTTCTTGAAATAAAACTGACAGGAGGAAAACATGTCAAAAAAACTCGTGGCCGCATTAGGTCTTATCTCTGCTTCGCTTTTTGCGAGCGAAACTGCAAGTGCACAGCAAGCGGGTGATCTGTTTGTTCGCGCGCGTGCAATTTATGTATCACCTGATGCGAGTACCACAACGTCAATCAACGGTACAGCTGATATCGATAATAAAGTGGTTCCAGAAGTGGATTTCACATATTTTATTGCTGATAATATCGGTCTTGAGTTAATTGCAACGACAGCAAAACATAATGCAACAGCAATTGGTACGGACGTTGGTGATGTGCCGCTTGGTAGTGCGTGGTTGTTGCCGCCAACATTGTCGTTACAATATCATGTGCCAATGGAAGGATTTAAGCCATATGTTGGTGCTGGTGTAAATTACACTTTCTTTTATAGTGAAAAAGCTGCGGGTACTCCGGTTAATGGCTTTAACTTGAAGGATACTTTTGGTTTCTCACTACAAGCCGGTGTCGATATCGATATTACTGAAGATGTTTTCTTTAACGTTGATGTTAAGAAATTATTCTTAAGCACTGATGCGACTATCCCAACTGATTTAGGATTGGTAACTGCGGACGTGCAAATTGATCCTTGGATCATTGGTGTTGGTATTGGTAAGAAATTTTAAGACTTTCTAATACTTAAAAGAACTTAGGCCCGCTAGCGTTTAGCGGGCCTTTTTTTATTTTCTATGCGACTGATGCTACCGGGGAAAGGCTCATGCGGTCTAAGGCACCGATAAGATCAGCCAGAATATCTTTTGGTGTTTCAAGGCCAACAGAAAGACGCACTAGACCGTCAGAAATATCATGAATGGCGCGTTCTTCTGGAGTATAGGTCGAGTGTGTCATGCTTGCGGGGTGTTGGATTAATGTGTCCGCGTCACCTAAACTGACGGCGCGCTTGATCATTTTAAGTTCATTCATGAAACGAATACCGTTTGAAATGCCGCCTTTAAGTTCAAAGGCAATCATGCCGCCTGGTTTTTCCATTTGACGTTGCGCTATGCCATACTGCGGAAAGCTTTTAAGGCCCGGATATGAAACGCTTTCAATTGCAGGATGCTTTTCAAGTTCTTCGGCGATCATTTGTGCGCTGCTGCAATGGCGGTCCATACGGATTTCTAAGGTTTTTAAGCCGCGCATAATTTGAAATGCGGTCAGTGGTGCCATCACGGCACCTGTCATATCCTTTACACCTTCAAGACGGATACGGGTGATATGCTCTTCTGATCCTGCGATCATACCGGCGACAAGGTCGCCGTGGCCACCAAGATATTTGGTCGCAGAATGAACGACAATATCGGCACCCCATGAAATTGGACGACATAGATATGGTGTCGCATAAGTATTGTCGACGACGGTAATAAGTCCATGTTCTTTAGCGATTTGCGCAACGGCGCCAATTTCAACAAGGCGCATGTTTGGGTTTGCAGGCGTTTCAAAATAAACAACTTTTGTTTTGTCCGTAATTGCCGCGCGTACATTTTCCGGATCACGCATATCAACATGTTTAATTGTGACGCCGAATTTTGTCAGCCCATGACTAAAAAATGTAAATGTACAGCCATAAAGAGTGGTGAAATATCACGATAGGGAATTCAAATGAATGCGATAAATTTAAAAGAAAAATTCAACCTTTTTACCGATCAATGGACACCAAAAATCATCACTAACCTTGATGATAGTCATGTGTATCTTACCAAAATTGAAGGCGATTTTATTTGGCATAGCCATGATGATCAGGATGAACTTTTCATTGTTATCGAAGGACGTTTTCGTATGGATTTTCGCGATAGAAGCCAATGGGTAGAAGCCGGTGAAGTCCTTCTCGTCCCAAAAGGAGTTGAACATCGTCCGTGCGCAGAAGAAGAATGTAAATTACTGGTGATTGAGAAAGCAGACACAGATCACACCGGTGGCGAAAAAGATGACCGCCGAAAAGAAAATCATGATCATATTTAATTTTATTTAACTAACCCCTTAATGATTTTTCGCATGACGACACCGGGTTTATCTGCTTTAATGCCGATTTCTTTATAATCATGTTGATCGTGTTCAAATACATCTTGTAAGAGTTTGATGGCTTCGCGATCTTCGTCAAAACCTTTTTGCACCATTTCTCCTTGTTTCTTACTATAATCTTGATCATCAAGGGCATAATTTCGAGCAACATACCAAAAATAATGGCAGCGGTTTTCACTTTCTGGCGTTAAGTAATGATTGACATAATGACCTGTTGGCTCTTCAACGTCACCGTTTTCATCATGGGGATAAAGAAGGCCGTACCCTTTATTGGTCGCAGGGGTCATATAATGGCCACCGGATTTATAAACGACTTGTTTATTTCCAAAATCAAGACCCGGATGGAAAAATGGTTTTAAAAGATTCCAATCTTCCATTTGGCGATAGAAAACCACTTGATCATCCGTTTGTTCAACCGTTATTGGCGCTGACGTATATTCTTTAGGAAATTTGAAAGTGTTTTCATGAAGAAAGGGAAGGTGGCTTAGGTCACAAAGATTTTCATGAAGCAGCATATAGCTCCCTTCCATGTAATTATATTGCCCGACCACGTGGGTCCATTTATCCATGTCATGGATCTCAAGTTCAGGAATTTCTTCCTCATTCGCTTTTTCATTTGCACCCATCCATATCCAGACGACGGGCCCTGTTTCCTTGGTGGTATATTTTTTAATTTTGGTTTTAGGACATTTATCTTGGCAAGGTACATCAGTAATATTGCCATTATGATCATATTTTATACCGTGATAGCGACAGCGAATGCCCCCTCCTTCCAAATTGCTGCTGGCGAGCGGGAATGAGCGGTGAGCACAACGGTTTTGTAATATAACAACATTTTCATTTTCGTCGCGGTACATAACAAGGCTGCGGTTTAATATGGTGCGTTCCGTAAGTTCACGGGTTATTTCGGTCGCGAGAGCAGCCACATACCAATAATTATAAAGAAGTGGGGTATTAATATCCGCAAGATCGTCATTACAATATGGTTTCATTGGTGGCTCATTTTTTACTATGTTATTTATCAAAAACAGATTATCACAGAAGGATTAATGGTCAACACGTATTAAAAAGGAAAAAGCGTGTCGGAACAAGTTCAAGATAAAAATATTGATGAACCCGGTCATTTTAATATGGCGGCTTTTATTATGTTAATCCTTGGCGGGATTGCTATTGGGACTTCACCGATTTTTATGCGCTTTTCAGAAGTCACGCCAACATCGGCGGCGTTTTGGCGACTTTTGTTGGCTATTCCGCTTTTGATCATTTGGCAGGCCTATGATATTCGTAAAAATAAAGGAGCCGCGACACCGAAATTAAATATCAAAGATATGAAGCCTTTCATTATTGTCGGTTTTTTCTTTGCGCTTGATTTAACCATGTGGCATTGGTCGGTTGAATTAACGTCCGTCGCAAATTCAACGTTGCTTGCCAATATGGCTGCGATTTTTACGGCAGTTGGCGGTTTTCTTTTCTTTGGGGAACGCTTTAGCAAGACCTTTATCGGTGGGATGATGTTGGCGCTGCTAGGGGCCATGTCATTGATGGGGCATAGTTTTGAATTGGCCCCTGAAAATTTATCAGGTGATATCCTCGCGCTTATTACGGCGGTGGCATATGCCGGTTATATGATTTTTAGTGCGAAGGCACGCAAAAGTTACTCGACCGTTTCACTCGTCTTGGGAACAGCCGTCTTTGGGGCTATTTTTTTACTGCCGATTGCGCTTAATGAAACCGGTAACTTTATGCCAACAAATATTGGTGGTTGGTGGCCTCTTATTGCGCTTGCATGGTTTACACATGTTGTTGGGCAAAGCTTAATTGTTTATGCGCTTGCGCATTTGCCTGCTGCTTTTGGGTCTGTGACTTTATTAATCCAGCCAGTGGTGGCCGCAATACTTGCATGGGTATTATTTGGTGAATATCTAAGTGTTTATCACTTCGTTGGTGCCGCATTGATCATCAGCGGCATACTTGTGTGTAAAAAAGGAGTGAGGAAGAATTAATCTTCCCCACTCGTAAAATATTATTCCGGTTTTTTGGTCATCAAGGCCAGCCATGATTTTGCAAAATCATTATCAGGAAGCCAAGTGGTGTCCTCTTTAAGAACGTCTTCTTCCGCACCAATGGTATGTTTATAAACATTGCCGACAGTACCCATATCTTCTGAAACCGGTTTTAAGGCCTTATATCCCATAGCATCTTCAACCATTCTCAGTTTCATGACGGCTTCATAATATTCGACGGCCAAATCACGGCTGCCGGCGACTTCATGGGCGACGCCTTGTTCTTCAACGAGTGTCCAAAGCGCACCTGCACGGCGGTTGGTTAAATACATACCTTTAATCATAAGGTTGCGGCTTGGGTAATCATCTAAACCAATGACATAAAGGCCGGGTGTTTGTCGTGTTTCTTCTGGGGGGACAGCGGAATAATAATAACCGCCTTTATTAACCACATATGCAATGACGCGCTCTGGTATCCAACTCGCGATTTCATGATTAATTTCTCCGCCTGCAGACATTCCCCAAAGCAAGAAAGGGGCGTATGAGAGTTCCTGATGACCCGTTTTCATAGCCACTTGATCAATGGCGTCAATGATTGCTTTACCGCTTCCTTCGGCGACTTTAATATAATGTTCAATCATCATATTTACATGCATGTGATCTTGTAAGAATGTACCAAGTAGCGCAAAATCATGTTTTTTAGCAAATGCTTGCCAGTATTCATCTTCTACTTGTGGACGGCCATCACCGTTTGAGCCCGGATTAAGCATTAATATACCGCGGTAATTATCAACACCATCAGGTAACCACATGCGAAATTCAGCTTTGCTATAAACATTGCCCGGTTCCAAGCTTACGTCGTGGGTTTCAGCAATGCTTGCCGCGGTGAAAAAAAGGCTAAAGCCGATTATGAGTATTATTTTTAATATATTCATTTTTATTATCCCTTAATTATTTAACACTATAATATCCGATGAGTTTTAAAACACCAGAGGTATAATAAGGGCTTAAAATGAAGCACCAACATGGGTTAATTGATAAAATATCCCATAAATATTCATTAGATGAAAAGCTTATGACGGGGAATGCTTTTCTCGCATTGTTATTCATAACTCACCTTATGGTGGGATACATTGCCATGTGGCAATTTGATCTGCTCGACTACTTTACTCTCTCGCTTTATTCCGAAATGCTTTATACAAGTCTTGTAAGCGTCGTGATCCTGAAGTTTGTCATTTTTTATATAGATTAGCGAAAACGCCATATTAATAATGCAGAACAAACCTCATTAAAATCAGAGGTTTTTAAAAGTTGTTTTAATCGAAATACATTTCTGTGTTTATTAATCCCGCTTTTATTTTTTCCATCTTTTTTTGCATTGTTTTCTGCAACAAAATCCATGATCCATGTTTTTAATTCATTTTATTTGGATGAAATATTTATGAAAATTGATCGTTTCCTTCATTTTGGAATTGATCCCTGGAAGATAACGCACACTATTTTTTCAGGAGCTTGGGGTTCATTATTTTTAAGCTTTATATACGCCATATGGTTCGGGATGATGCTTTATTATACATTGTGGATGATGGTTAGTATAAAGATGAGAAAGCATCGATTTCAATATTTAACGAGTTTTATTTTATGCTGGTTTTTACTGGGGTCAGTATTGGCCGTATTTTTGTCATCAGCGGGGCCGGAATATTTTGGCCGTGTTACCGGCGATATCAGTGTCTATGAACCGTTAATGGACATTCTTAGGTCACACAATGAACCCTATAAAGATCAGTTCTTATATGTTTATGCTTTGGATGTTCAGGATTATTTATGGAACAGTTATTTAAAAACCACCATTGATGTGGGGACTGGTATATCCGCGATGCCTAGTATGCATTTATCGATTGCGGCACTTCTTTATTTTTCTGCGAAAGAATTAAATAAAAATTTTGGTTATGCCATGCTTATATTTTTGATACTTATTCAAATAGGATCAGTCCATCTTGGTTGGCATTATGCGATTGATGGATATGTTTCCATTTTCCTTACCTGGTTGATTTGGAAATCTATGGGTTATTTATGCGATAAAATTTATCATGAAGAATGACATCGGGCTATATTCAAAAGAATTTGATGATATTTATTTCTCACCAGAAGACGGTATTGGGGAAAGCAAGGCGGTATTCTTAGATGGTATAAATGCACCGGAATGTTGGAAAGATAAAAAGGCCTTCACAGTTTCGGAGTTAGGGTTTGGGTCAGGATTAAATTTTTTACTGACGGCGAAGCTTTGGTGTGAGACAACATCTCCAGATCAGCAGCTTATATATTATTCAACAGAGAAATACCCATTAGATAAAAGTCAAATTGAAGTGGCCTTGGAATGGCAGGACTTGCAACCGTACGTTTCTGAGTTGCTCGAAGACTATCCAAATAATGACTTCTTATTCAATGGCAGAATTAAATTAAAAATTCTGCTTGGTGATAGTTTAGAGCAATTAAGGTTTCAAAACTTTAAATCGGATGCGTGGTATTTGGACGGATTTGCGCCAAGTAAGAACCCTGATATGTGGAGCGATGAAATTTTTAATGAGATGGCGAGACTGTCAAACCAAAAGGCACAGGTAGCAACATTTACGGCAGCCGGATTCGTGAAGCGAGGGTTGCAAAAGGTTGGTTTTCAAATGGACAAACGTCCGGGATTTGGTAAAAAAAGAGAAATGTTGACGGGATTTTGGCATAAAAAAAGCGACTAAATAAAGTGAGCCGCTTTTTTTATATTTTTAATTTGTGCTATGGCGTAATTACATGGTTGATGTTATTGGATTTAGCCCATGCATCAATTGCCTTAATATGATCTGTGATAGAATTTAATTCCTCCTTACGTTCTGACCATTGCATTTGCAAATCCGCAAGACGATCTAAGGCGCCTTTTGCCACAGGGGCGCCAGCACTATCCATCACGCCGACAACATGTTTCACTTGAACGTCAAGCATGCTTGGCCATGCATCTTCATCTTCAAGAACTTGGAAATAAACCTGATCAATTAGTTTTTCCCAAGTATTGATTTGATCAAGTGCCGGAATGGCATGTTGCATAAGGTCTTGATTGTCACCATATTTCGCCATCAATTCCTTGATCTGATGGCGGGCTTTACGGGTATTATCAAGTGATAACAAAATCTCATTTAAAAGGTTTGTGCCTTCAACCAGTTTTGTTTCAAGAAAGTCATATTCTTCTTTAGTCGCACTGTCACGTGGATCTGGTAGAAGTTCAACTGGAACCGTTTCTTCGTAATCACCAATTGAAATGCGGGCCTGATATTCACCAGGCATAACTTTAGCACCGTTCCAACCAGAGAACATGAAAACATCATCAATACAAAGAATACCATCGCGGCGCATATCCCATGTCCATAGGTTCATACCCTTAGATTTAGATGGATAGGAAAGGGAGCGTTTCTGGCGTGGTGACATATTGCCAATGACACATCGGTCACGGTCGCTTTCTTCACTAGAATAAGAACGAACAAGATTTCCAACCTTATCAAGGATTTCAATGGAAAGCGGACCTTCTTGATCTTCTTTAATATGGTAAGAAAGAATAACCCCGTTTGGTGGGTTATTTCCTTCGTTTGCACCACCACTACGGCGACCTGTGATCATCATAGTTGGGCTTGGGCTTAATAGATGAAGTTCTTTATCGGCTTGATCGTTTGAAATTTGACCGAATATCGCAATATCATCCATGACGTAAAAGCCGCGTCCTTGCGTTGCGACGACAAGATCACCTTGACGGATCATCAGATCCGTAATTGGAACGGGTGGTAAATTTAAACGTAAGGATTGCCAATTATCGCCATCATCAAAGGAAATATACATACCAAGCTCAGTACCAGCATAGAGAAGTCCTTGTTTATTTTTATCTTCGCGAACGACACGAACAAAATTGCCCTTTGGTAGATCGCCATCTAAACGTTGCCAGCTGTCACCATAGTTTATTGTTTTATAAATATATGGATCGGGGTCGTTCATTTTATAAGCAGAAACAACGATATAGGCTGTCGCCGGATCATGAGGACTTACTTCGATTGCATTAATCATCCCTTCTGGCGCATTACGCGGAGTAACATTATCCCAGTTTCCACCGTTATCACGTGTCACATAGACGAGGCCATCATCACTGCCGGACCATATTACGCCACGTTCATGAGGGCTTTCGACGATGGTGTAAATGTTACCGTAAAATTCAGCACCAACGTTTTCCGCTGTTAATGGTCCACCGTTTAAGCGTTGCTTTTCTTTTTCATTGCGGGTTAGGTCTGGGCTGATTTCTTCCCAGGTTACGCCGCGGTCATCACTTCTAAGGATATATTGTGACCCATAATAGATAACACTGGGGTCATGGGGTGAGGAGGATACAGGCGCATTCCAGTTGGCGCGATATTTTAAATCTTCAGCGTTTTCACCAAAAACATATTGCGGATAAGGTTTGATCGGACGAGTACGACGATTTTTCGTATTGATTTCGGTGAGTGTCCCGTTAATCGTTGTTGCATAAACGAGGGTAGGGTCATTTTCATTAAAGGCAATATGGGCACTTTCCCCGCCGCCAACGGAATAATAATCATCAACACCAATGCCACCTGTGAATGATTCAGATGTGATTGCGACCGTTGAGTTATCCTGCTGGCCACCATAAATACGATATGGCATCATGTTATCCGTATTCACGCGGTAAAACTGTGCTGTTGGTTGGTTCATAATTGATGACCAAGTTTTACCACCGTCAAAGGTAATTTCTGCGCCACCATCATCCGCAAGAGCCATATTGAGGCTATTATCAGGATTGATCCATAAATCATGTGTGTCGCCGTGACCTACGCTAAGTAAATCGTAAGATTTGCCGCCATCGACAGAACGCATAAACGGAACGTTCATGACATATATTGTATTGTCATCATTAGGGTCTGTTTTTAAATGGTTATAATACCATGCTCGCGTGTGTGTAAGGCGGTTTGAATTGATATTTGTCCATGTTTTACCGCCGTTTTCCGTGCGATAAACACCGCCATCGTCTGTATACATGTCCCCTTCGACGACAGCATAAACGCGTTCAGGGTTTGATGCGGATACATCAATACCAACTTTACCGATCTTTTCAGGTAATCCGCCCGCTAACTTGTTCCATGTATCGCCACCGTCAGTAGTTTTCCAAATACCGCCCTTAACACCACCTGATAGAATATACCAAGGTGTACGACCATTTTCCCACATGGCCGCATAAAGGATGCGTGGATTAGTCGGGTCCATGGTTAAATCGCCACCACCAACTTGCGGGTCTACGTTTAAAACATGTTCCCAAGTTTCACCACTGTCCATCGTGCGGTAAATGCCGCGCTCTTCGTTCGGTCCCCAAATATTACCTTGTGCAGCGACATAAGCGATATCAGGATTGGTTGGATGAACACGTACTTTTGGGATTTGCCCTGCTTTTTCAAGGCCAATATGTTTCCAGGTTTTCCCGGCGTCGGTTGATTTATACATACCGTCACCGCTAGCGGTTGTTACACCTCGAATTGGGCCTTCACCTGTGCCGACATATACGACATTAGGATCTGATTCTGATACGGCTATTGCGCCGATTGTACCGACATTAAAGTCATTGTCTGAAACATTAAACCAAGTTGTACCAGCATTGGTGGTTTTCCATACGCCACCACCCGCTGCGCCCATATAATAAGTAAGGGGATCACCAATAACGCCTGCGATTGCAAGCGCTCTTCCGCCGCGCCATGGGCCGATCAAGCGATATTCTTTACCCGCATATAAAGACGGGTTGATGGTTTCTGTAGCAAAAGCAACTGACCCAAAATGAATTATTGAAATGGCTAAGCTTAAAATCAGTATAGAAATATTTTTTATCAGACGGTGTAAAGACATGCTTCTTCCCCTTAGTATTTATTCTTAAGTATTTTGAAGGGGTAAAAGATGCCCTAAATTTATGGATTTGTATAGGGGGAAGACAATAAAAAAAGCCCCGCATTTGAGTGCAGGGCTTTTTCAATAATTTGAGTACCGTTATTTTTTTGTGGCCATACTATATACCAGATGACCCACAATGACGAGTGCGGCAGCGCCAGCAAAAAGGGGGAGGAGATCCCACGAAATGCCGAGGAGCGTTTCTTGCCCGTACATGTCTCTACTATAACGGAATAGTTCCATATTCAATTATCCTCTAATTGCTTTCTTAACGAGGTTTTCCATTAGCGGAATTTTGAAGTGGTTATAGTTAAGCGGAGAAGCACCACGAGAAGCAGCACCAGCACCAAGCTCAGCTGTTTCTTCGTTTGGCGCGCTACCTTTAACAATATCTTCAACAACGTTAAGACGCTTTGGAACACATTCTACGGCACCACAAGTAAGGCGAATATCTTCGATCACACCACCAGAAACTTTCATAGCAGAAGCCATGTTTACAAGTGGGAAATCCCATGTGTTACGATCCGCAACTTTTTCAAAGAAGAATTGAGCATTTGCCCAAGTTCCTGGAATGCGGATTGCTTTAAGAATTTCACCATCTTCTAGTACTGTCATTTTCTCGATATTGATTGCAGGACCGATGAAGTAATCTTCGGCAGCAACTATGCGTTCACCGTTTGGACCTTCGATAACCATGCTGGCTTCAAGAGTAACAACAGCAACAGCAGTATCAGAGGGTGTTACAGCAACACAACGAGAAGCACCGAATAAGCAATGCTCACGGTTCATACCTTCTGGTGTGTCAGCGTAACATGTGTTTCCACCTGCACGGTAGCAGTCAAGACCACTACGGTAATACCAGCAACGAGCGTCTTGGCTGATGTTACCGCCAAGAGTACCTTTGTTTCTGATTTGCGGGCTTGCCACGCGTCCGGCAGCTTTTGCAAGTAAACCGAACTTTGATTTAATAATTTCGTTGTTTTCAACATCAGTTAGTGTTGTCATCGCACCGATTTCAACACCGCCGTCCGCTGTTTCAGTTACACCTGTTAATCCAGGAATTCCTGAAAGGTCAACAACAGTTGTTGGTCTTTTAATCCGGTCTTTGAACCAGTCTAGGCTGTCTTGGCCACCGGCCATAGCCCATCCATTTTCACCAGCGTCAGCAAGCGTACTGATAGCGCTAGCAAGATCAGCAGGTTGAACCAGATTGAAGTTTGGCATCATGTCTTTCATAATCTGTACCTTCCTTTATACGTTTACTTGAAGTGGTTTAATTGACTGAGGACGACCTGATAGAGCATTGATGATCATATCAGTATCAACCGGCGTACGGTTGAAATATGTTCCAGTCGCATCGGAAATGGCACTTAAGAGTGCTGAAGCAGCACTACCCATTGCCGGCTCACCGATCCCTTTAACCCCGAATGGGTTTTGCGGATCAGGTTTATTGACCGCATCAGTTTCAATCACTGATGGCACGTCCATGATGCTTGGCGGTTTGGTTTGATATAAACCAACCGTCGCACATAGGCCGTTTTGCGGATCATAAACCATACGGTCTAGAACGGCCTCACCGATACCCATTACGGCACCGCCACGAAGCTGTTGTTGAAGCCCCATCGGATGAAGAACAGTACCGCAATCTGCGATGTTATGCATCTCAAGAAGTTCATATTTTCCCGTATCCGTATCAAGTTCGATCATGCAGAACGCTGCAGCCATTCCAGGTACGCTTCCTTCTTTTGGAAGTTCGTCCTTGGCTACTGCTACAAGACCAGCACCTTGAACGTTTTTAAGAGCTGCTTTGGTCACATCATTCAGATTATCTGGATACTCAGTACCGTCCCATGCACCACCAAGTTCAATCGCTTTAGCACCAGCTTCTGCGAATGTCATTGTTTTGGTTGCATCAGATGAATTGGTTACTTTTTCATCTGCAACTTCATAATCACCTGGTTCACCGCCTAATTCTTGAGCAGCAAGATTTTGAAGCATTTCTTTTGCTTTCGTCGCCGCAACAAAATTAGTACGAGTGTTAGTGAAAGTTGAGTTACTTCCGAATTGAGCAAGTGTCCATGGAAGTCCGTGACGGCTATCGCCGCGAAGAACAACTGTGTTTTCCCATGAAGAACCAAGTACTTCAGCAGCAGCACGACATGTGCCAGCATATGAGTATGTACCTAAGTTACCAACACCAGAGTGAACATAAAGCTTTCCATCCGGGCGAATTGAAATCAATCCGTCAAATCCATTAGATCCGGCGGAGTGATAAGCAGACCCAACACCAACGCCGATCACTTTACTACCGTTACGTTGGCCAGACATGGCTTTCTTTTCTTCCCAGTTAAACTTCTCAGCACCAAGTTTATATGCTTCTTTAAGATACATACTTGTTACTGTACTGTTTCTGGCTGTGAATTGAACGTCAGCTTCCGGCGCATTTAAGTCGCGGATCGCAACACGGTCAATGCCGAGTTCCTTAGCTACACGATCAATAAGAGGCTCAACAACAGTTGCCAATTGGTTCTGACCTGGACCACGCTGTGATACATGCCAAGGTTTATTGGTTACAACCGCCGCACCACGGAAACGCATGTTTGTTGGTGTATAAACCAGTGCTAACGCACCAGCCGCTGATGAATAGTCACCAGAACCACGGTTTGGACCGCCACTTTGAACGATATATAGATCCGCGGCTGTCATCTTACCATTTGCATCAAAACCAAGCTTAACTTGTCCTTGGAAACCTGGACGCGTTCCACCGAGGTGATATTCTTCTGCACGTGTTACGCGAAGCATAACAGGGCGTCCAATTTTCTTAGACATATATGCAGTCATACCTTGAACAGGATAAGGAGACGCTTTGGCGCCAAAGCCACCACCGCAGAATTCAGCAACATAGACAATATCATCAAGTGATACATCCATCATACGTGCAAGACCAGGCATCATCCAACTTTGTGATTGTGATGAACCGTGGATAAAACATTTACCGTTTTCCCAATATGAAAGAACGCTGCGAGGCTCAAGTGCTTGGTGAGAAGAACTTGCTGTTACAAATGGCTCATCAATAATTAGAGCTGCATCCGCAAATGCGGCATCAACATCACCAACAGTCCATTCAACAGGTGCTTCACCCATTGGAAGTTTATCATCACCTGCTTCAGCAAAATCGCGTGCTGACCATTTACGCTTATGAATAGGAAGATTACCTTCACCACCACCAGTAACGTTTCCGCTTTCAAGTGCATTTGGTCCACCAGGGTAGAGGCTCTCTAGAGGATCAAGCACGAATGGTTGTGGTTCATAAGCCACTTTAATTTTTTCAAGTGCTTCAGATGCGATTTGCTCTGATTCTGCTGCAATAGCAGCAATCGGCATACCGAGCTGACGAGGTTTGTTTGTAAGCATAGGGTAGCTTGGCTCATCCGCTGCAGGAACTTCATCTGCAGTAAGAATGCCTAGCACGCCTGGCATTGCGAGTGCTTCTGATGCATCAAAGCTAGTGACATTTGCACTTGGCATTGGGCTAAGAAGCATTTTCATATAGCACATACCTTCTTTACGGAAATCTTCGGAATATTTACCGGTTCCCATAACTTTGGCTTGTACATCTTGTGGGGTAAAATCTTTACCAATTAATTTTTCAGCCATTTTTAAGCACTCCCCGCTGCTTTAACGATTGCGTTAACGTAGTTGTTGTACGCACCACAACGACAAAGGTTACCAGCTAATGCTGTGCGTACTTCTTCGCGTGAAGGGTTTGGATTGCGCTGTAATAAAGCGACACCTGAAACAACCTGACCTGGAGTACAGAACCCACACTGTGGCGCAAGTTCTTCGATCATTGCTTGTTGTACTGCATGCATTTGGCCATTTCCACCACCTACGCCTTCAACTGTTACCACAGCTGCATCACGTACTGTATGTGTAAGGATTGAACAGCTATTTTGTGTAACGCCATCGATCATTACCGTACATGCACCACATGAACCACGGTCGCAACCGATTTTCGTTCCTGTAAGGCCTAACTTGTTACGAAGTGTGTGTGCGAGTGTTTCATTTGCGGCCACATCAACAGTACGTGACATACCGTTAACGTTGATAGAAATCATACGCTCCACTGATCCGGCAGCTGAGCCGCCTGAACTGTCACCGCTGTCTGAACAGCCTGTGACCATAGTCGCCGTCCCGGCAACAGCACCAGCGGCAATTACGCCTTTGATGAAATGACGTCGGGAAACGTCATCTTTCTCTGTGCTCAGAGGATCGTAGCGATCTGAACTGAATTTTTTTTGCATAAAATTGTGCTCCTCCACATTAAAATTTCTATACATTTTGTTGCAACATATCCAACAGACATAAAAAATGTCTCGACAAAGTCAATTACACCAAATAATCCCAATTGGTGATTTTGACGCTGTTAATACGATGTTTTCATATCTCTTGAATATTTTTGTGATTTTTCTTGAGATATTTATTACCTCCCGTTAAGAGATAATGTTACTATATAACTTGATATCTGGTAAGTCTAGATGCAAAATAACGGGAAACTACAAAAAAGGCGCTATTTTTTAGCGAAGTATTAAGAATGGATGACAATAAAGATCAAGTAGTCCGCCATGGTGGGCTAAGTCGATTATTTCACTGGGTAATGGCAGTATGCATTTTGATATTACTTGCAACTGGTGTCACACCGATTCTCGGAGCTGAATTTGAATGGATTGAACCACATTGGATAGCGGGTGTTGCTTTAACAATTGCTGTACTAATTCATATAGTGCGTTCCCTTAGTCCGGCGAAAATTAAATCCATGTGGATTTCTATTTCGGATATTAAAGAATTTATCGCTGGGGGCGGAAAAGTGCGTGGTGGGAAATATTCACTAGAACAAAAACTTATGCATCACGGAATGACGGGCTTAAGTCTTATTTCATTAATTACCGGCTGGTTGATGCTTTTGAAAATTGATACACCATTTTGGCAAAGAGACCCTTTTATTTTTAATGCAGACACCTGGGGAATACTTTATGTTTTGCATGGATTGTCGACGCTCTTTTTTGTAAGCTTTGTTATGATGCATATTTATTTTTCACTACGTCCTGAAAAAGCAATGTATTTGCGTTCAATGATTAAGGGCTGGATGACAAAAGATGAGTATAATGAAAATCACGACCCGGATCGCTGGGAAACAAAATAAGTTAGAAAGAATATTATGAGTAATAATAATGAAACACTCCGCAATTCTATAAATGATGTAGAAGCAGGATATGAATATATGTTGGCCTATGCGGCGCAAGGTTTGATAGATGAACCTACCAGCGGAGGAAGTGGTCCTTCAATAAGGGTCTATTTAGAAAAAATGCAAAATGGGCTTGTGTCAATTGTTGATGATTTTGAAACGGTTATAAAGGATGCAACAGGTGACAATGCTGAACTTTATTTAAATTACTTATCCGTACTTAAAGAAGATGCCGCAAAATCGAAAAAAGCGGTTGATCTCGTGATGTCACTGCCTTCAATCGGATCGCAGGTTATTGATAATTTAAATGCATCAATTCACTTACGTGCAATTCTAACAGATATTTTCTTGATTGATGAAGCTTTAACCTCTTTATCAAGACATCAGTAAAATTTTGCCTTATTTAGTTGTTACGCTAAGTTTCAGTGATAACAAAACAGGATAATTTATGGTTTCTGGTAAAATAAAAACAGCACTTGGAATTTTTACAATTGGTTTGGGTGGTCCCTTAATGGCATCACCAGCATTTTCACAAGAAGATCAAACACAGCTTTTTCAGAACTATCAAGCCATGGTCGTTATTGAAGAATATAATCAACACTGTCCAGTATTAACGCGTCTTGAGGCGGAAGCTTTAAATGGGCAAATAGTATTTGCCAATAGTAGCTTTGCCGGCAAAATGGATGGCGTTGAAAAGTTCAAAAAAGAAGCGCGCATATTTGCCCGCCGTGTGCCATGCAATTCAGAGAAGTTGGATAATTACCTTGCGATTGCACAGCAACAAGCTATGGACCATATGGTCAACCACGTCATTCTTGCAAGACAAGTTCATATTATTGATGAGCAACATCGCCAAGAAGGAAGAATAGAAAGTGGTTTACTGCTTAATTATTTGACTGATGATGAATGGAAAATGCTTGATAATCTTTATGAAGAAGTGAAAGCAAATTATCTTTCGCAAGCTGATGAAGAAGTATGGAATGCGTTTATGGATTCGGTGGTGAAAGTGGCCGAAGAAAGATCAACGGTAAATTACATTGAAAGTCAAGCAACCTTGCAAAGCGGTGCGCCAAAAGAATTGGGCGCCGTTCAAGCGAAAGTCAGACTTCAGGATATTACGAGTTATTACTTTAATCTTGAAAAAACGGTGAGAGCTTTTGTTGAAGGGGCTGATGCAGCGGAACGACAATATCCATATAGTCGTCCTGCAAATGATTTTACGGAATGGACAGCATTTCGTCCTCGTGAAGAAGCATTAAATTGGGCCGTATCTTATCCCGGATGCGGCGGCAAGAATGTTGAGGTTGGATGTACATTTTTTATAAATACGGATGATGAAGCAGGTATTGTATTAAATACGTTTGATGGTCAAGAAGTTAAAAATGTTTCGCTAACGTATCGTGACCCAAAAGATAATGACCTTAAAAATCAAAATAAAGTTATCGAAGGCCCCATCGGTAGCAACCTATTAAACAACGGCAATTTTATGGCTAATGTTGAGCAGCTTAAAGCGGCGAATGCTAAAATTTCAAGCGAAGCCGAAATAAGTGATGATCATTTAAAATATAATGCGCAGACAGGTGATGCTGCGCCAAATGGTGCAAAAGTATATATTTTGCCCAAAAACACAGTAGAGAATATCGATAAGCTTCATAAGAATGATGTGCTGATCTTAACGGTTACTAAATATTCTGGTGAAATTGAAACGATTATGCCGGTTCAAAATTACTTAAGAGCAAAGAACTGGGCCTATATAACACAATAAGATGGTGAATATTATGAGACTGCTAAGAATTTTAATTCTATTTCCAACAATAATATTAGCAGGCTCGTTTAGTCTGGCATTTGCGCAAGACTATGCAAAGAAACATACTGTTGATGCAGATGGGCATCCTATGGCCGTCTGGGAAAAATCAGTTGATAATCCAAAAGGTATTATTTTACTTCACCACGGGCGCACATGGAGTTCCCTTCCTGATTTTGATTTACAAGTGGAAGGGGAAGAGCTTTCCTTAATGGATGGGTTTAATGAGCGCGGTTATAGTGTTTGGGCAATGGACGCACGTGGATATGGTGAAACGCCGCGCGATGAAACGGGTTGGAATACACCAAATCGATCTGCACGAGATATATCAATTGTTCTTAAATGGTTGGCGGAAAGAACAGATCAAAAAATCCATCTTTGGGGGTGGTCAATGGGGTCAATGTTAAGTCACATTGCGGCCCAAAGTTATCCTGAAAACATTAAAAGCCTGACCTTGTTTGGCTATCCTGTCAGAGCTGGTTTTGTATACCCAAAAGAAATGATAGAAAGTGAGCCACCCAAAGAAGCAACAACTGCCGAAGCGGCCGCAAGTGATTTTTTGGTTCCGGGTTCCATCAGCCAAAAGGCCATCGATGAATATGTGCGCCATTCACTTGAAGCCGATCCAATTAGAATGGATTGGAATATGCAACATCAATATAATCAAATTGATGCTTCCAAAGTCACCATGCCTGTATTGCTGCTTGAGGGTGAATTTGATCCATTAACAGATACAGAGATGCATGCTAATTCTTTTGTAGCCTTTCCAAATGGACAGAAACAATGGGTTGTGCTTAATGATGGTGATCACGCGGCGCTGCTTGAAAAATCACGTAAGCAATTAATCGATGCGTCAATTAATTTTATTGAATGGATTGAATAGGTTTAAGCGTAAACATAAACGAGTAAACCGATACCGAGTAATACTCGGTAAATCACAAATGGTGTCATAGAGGATCGCTCTAACCATTTAAGTAATCCCGCTATAGCAATAAGGGCGGCGGTAAATGAAAGTGCCGCGCCCAGAAGCAAATCGCTGCCAATTGTCGCGTTGCCTGTTTCCGTCAAATCTTTAACTTGTAAAATCGCCGCGGCAAGAATTGTCGGAATGGACATCAGCATTGAAAAGCGCGCCGCATCGGTCCTTGATAAACCAAGTGACCGTGCCGCCGTCATGGTTATGCCGGACCTGCTTGTGCCCGGGATAATGGCAAGCACTTGTGCAAAGCCGATAATCATGGCATGGCCGAAGCATATTTTTGATAAGTCCAATTTAACATCGCATTTCGTGTCGACCACATAAAGCAAAATACCAAATATAATTGATGTCCAACCGATAATTTCAATGGTACGCCATGCATCCGTTAAGCCAAGCGAAGATGCGGCCGCCCCAAAGATGACAATGGGTATCGTTGAAAGAATGATCATCCACATTAAATGTCGATCGGTTTTATCATAACTTTTATTAAACGAGATCAGTTTTAGAAAAGATAAGGCCATTCGACCGACATCATTTCTAAAGTATAAAATAACAGCCCCTAGCGTACCAACGTGAACGCCCACATCCATCATAATACCTTGATCAGGCCAATTGGTTAGTTCGGGAACTAATATCAGATGTCCAGACGAACTTATTGGCAGAAATTCAGTAATTCCCTGTACAATTGCCAAAACAATAATTTGAAGAAGTGTCAAATAACAATCCTGTTCTTAATCATCCGATGTAACATCATTATGAAGTAGTAATGCCATACGTGCCATTCTTTTCATTGAATTAACCGATAAAGTAGAGCCCGAAATTCCATCAATAGAATTGGTTAGATTATTATCACTCGTAATGCTCGCGCCGACATATTGCACACGGTGATGGCGACTTTGAACTTCATGGCCACGGGATTCACGGTAAGTCATGACAGTAATATCAACAATTTTACCATCTTCGACAACAACGCCAGCAGTAATGGACATGTTGCGCGCTACACTGTTTAACATCCAAAGCGTTTTATTATCTTTGCGCCAATAGCGGTAACGTACTGGAGTGCTGTCTGCGCCATTTAACACTTCATTGATATCATCACGCAGATCGCCTATGACCCAAATAGTCGCTTTTTTTTTGGGCGTTTCACCATTAAAATGACCTTTTACATAATCGCTCGTTTTCACATAAACCCTTTCAGCAGGTTTATATGTTTGTGCGGGTAGTATAATTGTTCCTATCATTAAAAACGCAGCGATAAATCCAATAAACTTCATTTTAATTTTGTTCCCTATTTTGTTATTGTCAAAGCTTGTAACACAAGATTTTCTTCACGCCAATAGTTTACCTAATGTACGCAATAGTTTAACTTAGCCTTACTTTATCATTGATATTATGTTGGAAGAATGAATGAACCATATCCGTCGAAATTTATTAAAAGGAGTAGCGGTATTACCGACTATTATATTGATGAACGGGGCTTGTGAAAAAGTTGATAAAAATCGGCGTTTCAAATGGGAAGGGTATGTTCTTGGCACAGATAGCAGTATTCAAGCATACGGAAATGATGAAGCTGAATTTGATCGGGTGATTGAAGATGCGGTTTTATTAATTAAAAGGCTTGAGCATATTTTTAGCCTTTATGATCCAACATCCGAAATTGTTAAACTGAACGAAACAGGAAAACTAGAAAAGGCATCGCAAGAGATGATAGAGCTCATCACTATTTTAAAAAGCATTTATGAAAAAACAAATGGCGCATTTGATATTACCGTACAACCCTTATGGCAGCTTTATGATGACTATATGATCAATAAGAACCAAAATGAATTTGACAGTAAGTTAGAAGAAGTAAAAGCGTTAATTGGTTCAGAGATGATACATGTATCTGGAAATAAGATATCGTTTGAAAATACAGGTATGGCAATTAGTTCTAATGGGATTGCGCAAGGCTACATAACAGATAAAGTAACTTCATTTTTAAAGGATAATGGGTTTATTCATTCGCTTATCGATATCGGTGAATATTGTGCAGGCGGACCACAGTTAAATAATGAACCATGGCGTATAGGGTTACTTGATCCATTTGACCAAATATCGGTTGCCGATGTGGTTGAACTATCAAAAGGAGGATTGGCCACATCAGGGGGATATGGAACCGTTTTCGATGATACAGGTGAAGCAAATCATCTCTTTAATCCAGAAACAGGATTAAGTCCTAATTTATATGCGTCGGTCACTGTAATTGCTGATGACGCAACAACAGCAGATGCATTATCAACGGCCTTTTCAAATATGGAAATTTCTAGTATTAAATCATTATTGAAAGATTATAATGCAAAAGCGCGTTTAACCATGCGTGATGGTTCTGTAATTCAACTATAAAGTTGTCAATTTTTTCTCTTATATAATTAGATTTTGCTTATTTGCAAAAAAGTGAGGTTTGTTATATCATAACAAAAAATAATGGGAGAAAATATGAGTTCAGAAGGTAGAATAGAAGCCACCATCAATAAATATAAAGATGTTTTTGAAAAAGAAGGGGCCGTATTTGTGTGGTCGTTTCTCTATTTCTTTTCTATTCTCACGGCCTATTTCATATTGAGACCAATTAGGGATGCCATGGGGATCGCAAGCGGTGTTGGTTTTTTGCCTTGGTTATTTATCGGAACTTTTTTTGTGATGCTTGGTGTAATGCCGATCTACGGTGCGCTCGTTTCTCGTTTTCCGCGTCATAAATTTATCCCTTATGTGTATGTCTTTTTCATTATGAATATTTTGCTCTTTTGGTATTTTTTCGCCAATAATATCCGCATGGACATTGTCGCGCAGATATTTTTTATCTGGTTAAGCGTATTCAATGTATTTGTAGTTTCCATTTTTTGGAGCTTTATGGTTGATATCTATAAATCATCGGATAGTAAGGCGCTTTTTGGCATGATTGCTTCAGGGGGGACAATAGGGGGCATTGCCGGACCAAGCATTGTTACTTTCTTGACGGATAGTTTAGGTACGGAAAGCTTGCTGTTAATTTCTGCGGTGGTGTTATCTTTTTCAATTTTTTGTATTTTCAAATTGGTAAGTTTACGAAAAAAAGCGCTAGGGGAGGCGAACGTTGAAAATGAAAAGGTAATCGGCGGCGGTATGCTTGATGGTTTGATAGAAATATTCAAATCACGATATTTGATGGGTGTTACCGCAATGGTGTTCCTTTTATCCCTTACTGCGACATTTGCTTATTTCCAACAAGGTGACATGATATATTCCAATTATGCAGATACAGATGAAAGAGTGCAGATTTTTGGGATGATTGATCTTTATGTCTCAATTGGTGCCTTGATTTTTCAAGTCTTTGTCGCGGGGCCAGTGCTTTCAAATTACGGTATTAAAGGCGGCATTATTATATTGCCAATTATAACATTTTTTGGGTTTATATTGCTCGCAATATCGCCAACGATTGGGGTATTTATTATTTTCCAAACGTTGAGACGAGCATCAGAATATGGAATGTTTGTTCCGTCCCGTGAAAATCTTTTCAGTGTGGTGAGCCGCGAAGAAAAATATAAAGCGAAGAACTTTATTGATACAGTTGTTTTCCGCGGTGGTGACGTTGCGAATAGTTGGTTCTATAATATGTTAAATAGCGGCTTAGGTTTATCTATGAGCAAAATCGCCATGGTCGGTGTGCCTATCGCTGCAATGTGGGGCATAATGGGATGGAAGCTGGGCAAGAGCCACGAAGAACAAGAAAAAATTCAAGAACAAAATAACACTTAAGAATAGATTTAAAATACGGAGAAACTAATGTCTGATTTAACAAGAAAAGAATTTTTAAAGCTTTCGAGTGCGGCGGCAGCGGCTGGCGCAATGGCGTCCACAGGATTAGGCAGTGTGGCACGTGCAAAATCAAGTGATTTACTGCACCGTAAAATTCATTCAACCGGTGAAATGATCCCGGCGGTCGGGCTTGGCACGGCGATGACATTTGGTGATTTAAGTGAAGATTTTAATCAACGTAAAAATGCAATTGCCGCCCTTTTTCGAGAAGGCGCGACGGTAATTGATACGTCACCTACATATAGCGACGCGGAACAAGTCGTTGGTAGAGCACTTGATGAATTAGGTATGCGTGATCAATGTTTTTTAGCCACTAAAATTAGTATTCAGGGTAAGCAGGCAGGCATAGATCAAAATAATAAATCATTTGAAGATCTGCGTACCAATAAGATGGAACTTCTTCAGGTTCATAACCTACGTGATACGGAAGCACATCTTGATACCATCAATGGCTTGCGCGATGAAGACAAAGTAAAATATGTTGGCATTACTCATTTCCGTGATAGCCAAAATGAGGAAGCAGCAAAAGTAATCGAAAACAATAAAATCGATTTTATTCAGTGTCATTATAATCTTCTTAATCAATCCATTGAAAATCGTGTTCTTCCTGCTGCGCGCGAGCATGGCGTGGCCGTTATGGTCAATGTACCATTTGCCCGTGGTCGTTTGTTTGGCCCAACGGCAGGTGCAGGGCTTGATATTCCGGAATGGGCAAAAGATTTCGGCGTTGATAGTTGGGGTAAGTTTTTCTTAAAATATATCCTAGGTCATGAAGATGTTACAGTCATTATACCTGGTACTATTAATGATTATCATGTGGTTGATAACGTTGGCGCATTGCGCGGACGTCTTCCTTCGCAAGCCGAACGTAAACGTATGGTCGATTTTATCACGAATTTATAAGGAATAAACAATGAGTAACATTACTAGAAAAGACTTTTTAAAATTAACAGGTGCAGCAGCAGGAGCCGGAGTGTTGGCGACCAGTGGACTTGGAAGTGTTGCTCGTGCGCAATCAGGTGAATTATTGCACCGTAAAATTCCGGCGACGGGTGAAATGATCCCCGCTGTAGGGCTTGGAACTGCGCAAACGTTTGGTGATTTGAGCCAAGATTTTATGGCGCGCCGCAACACGATTGAAACATTATTTAAAGAAGGTGGAACCGTTCTTGATACGGCGCCGACTTATATGATGCGGAAATAGTGGTTGGACGCGCGCTTGATGAATTGGGAGCAAGGGACAAATGTTTTCTTGCAACAAAAACCAGTTTGCGAGGCGGAGATAAACAAGATGGTATTGATCAAAATAATCAATCATTTATTGATTTAAAAACAGATAAGTTTGACCTGCTTCAAGTACATAATCATCGCGGCACGGATATGCATCTTGATACTATTTACGGCCTAAAAGAAGAAGGTAAGGTCCGTTATGCCGGCTTGACGCATTCCAATAATTCTCTAAATGATGCAGCAGTTGACGTTATGGAAGCGGGGAAAATTGAGTTTTTGCAATGTCAGTATAATATGTTTGACCGTAGTATCGAAGATCGCGTCTTACCCGCAGCACGTGATAATGGTGTTGCGGTGATGATTAATGTCCCATTTGGACGTGGACGGGTTTTTCAAACAACACAAGGTGTTGAAATACCGGAATGGGCGAAAGATTTCGGCGTCGATAGCTGGGGTAAGTTTTTCTTAAAATATACGTTAGGTCATCCTGATGTAACGGTAATTATTCCAGGTACAATTTATCCTCATCATGGGGTGGATAATATTGGCGTGTTAAAAGGACGCTTACCGACACAAGCTGAACGTAATAGAATGGTCGCCTTTATCGAAGGCTTGTAATTCTACTTTGCAAAAAAATCGAATCCCTTTAAGTCTATAGTTGGGCATAGTGGTTGACTGTGCCTTCTATATTTAAATAAGGGCAGGGTAATGGGAAAAGCCGAGAGGTTTTCATTGTTTTTGGAAGATAATCGCAACGGCCGTAATAGCCACGCTTCGTATTATTATCAAAATCCGATAGAAATTATCACTGCACGAACACCTAATGAACTAGCAAAAGCGTTTGAGAACATCCAAACTAAAATGGATGAAGGATTTCACGTTGCAGGATGGATTAGTTATGAAGCTGGTTACTGCTTAGAGGAAAAGTTGCATACTCTTATTCCAGAAGAACTTGATCAACCGCTATTAGAAATGGGCGTTTTTAAAGGAAGGGAGATAATTAGCAGTGAAGGTGCTAATCAGCACTGGCGAGCCTATGATACACCCAATTCTTATAAATTAGGGGATATCAGATTAAATCAGAGTTTTGAACACTATAAAAAATCATTTTCGGCCATACAGGATTATTTAAAAGCAGGCGACATTTACCAAGTTAACTATACGATGAAAGCGCAGTTTGATTTTTCAGGTTCAACAAAGGCACTTTATGCTGCGCTAAGAAATGCGCAACAAGTGGAGTATGGCGCATTTATTGAAAGTGATGATTTAACTATATTATCGTTAAGTCCAGAATTGTTTATTCGTAAAGCTGGAGAAAGTTTAACAGCTAAACCCATGAAAGGTACAGGCGAGAGAGGTCGTTTCAAATCTGAAGACGATGCCTTTAAAGATGCGCTTTATAATTCCGAAAAAGATAGAGCTGAGAATTTGATGATTGTTGACTTGCTAAGAAACGATCTTTCGAAAAAAGCAAGTAAAGGAAGTGTAAGCGTATCACAGCTCTTTGAAGTTGAAAAATATAAAACTCTTTTCACGATGACATCGACCATTGAAGCGCAGATTGACCCTTCGCATTCACCTTTGGACGTCATGACGTCAATTTTCCCGTGTGGTTCAATAACGGGGGCCCCAAAAATTCGGGCTCAAGAAATTATTGATGAACTTGAAGATCATCAAAGAGGAATTTATACGGGGGCGATTGGTTATTTTACGCCGCAAGGTGATATGTGTTTTAGTGTCCCAATTAGGACGATGACAATATATAAAGTGGGAAAAGGTGAACTTGGTCTAGGTGGGGCTATTGTTGCAGATTCAAATGCAGAAGACGAATATAACGAATGCTTATTAAAAGCTTCATTTGTAACAAATGATCATCCTTGTTTTGACCTTATTGAAAGTTTTAAATATTCACTAGCAGCTGGGTATCCATTTCTTGAAAAACATCTTGAAAGATTGGGTCGGTCGGCGAAATATTATTTGTTTAATATAAATATTGATGATGTTAGAGCAGAATTGCTAGAGCATGCCGAATTATTAAACTGTAATGAAAATGAATTTTTTAAAGTTCGGTTGTTGTTATCCAAAGAGGGAAATGTGACTATTACTTCTGAAAAGATAATTGAAATGAATGAAGAAGTTATACCCCTTGCCGTGTTGTCTTCATCTTCAATAGATAGTGAAAATCCATTTTACTTTCATAAAACTACAGAACGAAAGTTTTACCAAAGTGAGCTTGCTAAATACCGTAAACTAACAAATTGTTTTGATGTTATTTTTTTGAACGAGAAGAAAGAAGTTACTGAAGGTAGTTTTACTAATATTTTCATAAAAAAAGATGGCTTATATTATACACCGCCGATTGAATGTGGATTATTACCTGGCATCTACCGAGACTACTTACTGGATGATGAGAATTTTAAGACGATAGAAAAGAAACTTATGGTTTCTGATCTAAAATCGGCTGATGAAGTCTATTTGTGTAATTCAGTTAGAGGCCTTCAAAGGGTTAATATTCAATTAAATATAGATTAAATCCACATCTATTTAGTTAAAATTAACACTAAAAACAATATTTTTTCTTTTAAATTCAGCATTTTAACTTATTAACCTTAAAGGTTCATTTTACTATTTATTAACAACTTCCATGCATAATTACTCAATAGCGTAACATTTGGGATTAACGAAGAACCAAGCCGTTACAATTTTAAGTAAACTTAAACCTCGGGGTAAGATTATGCGAGTACTAGCAGTCACATCACAAAAGGGCGGGTCGGGTAAAACGACTTTAAGCGGACATTTAGCCGTTCAAGCCGAACTTGCAGGAGCGGGACCAGTTGTTTTGGTTGATACCGACCCACAAGGAAGTTTAACGGCCTGGTGGAACGAACGCGAAGCGCCAACCCCAGCATTTGCGCAGACCAATGTATCAAGATTGCTTTCTGATCTGGATCAATTGCGTGAACAAGGTTTTAAACTGGCGATTATTGATACCCCACCTGCGATTACACTTGCCATTCAAAGTGTAATTTCGGTTTCAGATTTAATTGTTATTCCAACACGTCCTAGCCCGCACGATTTAAGGGCAGCAGGAGCGACTGTTGAGCTTGCTGATAGAAGTGATAAACCGTTTATGTTTGTGATCAATTCAGCGACACCAAGAGCACGTATTACAAGTGATGCAGCAATTGCATTATCGCAGCATGGTACTGTTTCCCCGACCACAATTCACCAACGTACGGATTTTGCATCAAGCATGATTGACGGACGAACCGTAATGGAAATTAACCCAAAATCAAAATCAGCAGAAGAAATAGCAGATTTATGGGAATATGTAAGTGACAGACTTGAGAAGAATTTCAGAAGAATAGTATTCCAACATCAAGCTCAGCAATTAAGACGTACTCCGTCACAAAGTGCAGGGTTTGGCCGTCGTCAGGCAGAAGTATAAAGCAGGGATAAACAAGATGAGTACAGTTAAGAAAGAAGCACGTTTATCCGGTATGTTGCTAGCACGAAAAGGTGCTGCTGCTCCGGCGCATACAGATCACAAGCTGACTATCCAAGCGATGGATCAATTTGGCTCGAAGACACGTCAAACTGATTTCGTTGAAGAAGCGTCAAAGGATGAGGGTGTTAAAGAAGAATGGGTTGAAGCTGTTAGTGAAATAGCAGAGCTTACACAAAAACAAAATAACGCTTTAGTTGAACCTCCAAAAGTAGTTCAAAAAGAGGCGGTTGAAAGTTCTAAAACAGAACAGCCACCAGTTAAGAATACTGCGAAAGCAGGTAAGAGAATAGCAATAACCCTTAGAATGGAGCAGAACGATCATTTAAAACTGCGCCTATATGCGGCTCATTCTAGAAAAAGTTGTCAGGATATAATATCTGACGCTCTTGAAATGTATCTAAGTGAAGAAGACAAAGTTTGTAATATCAGTGATTGTAGCTGTCTTAAAAATTAAAATAATCAGTTAAATCGGATTGGAATTTGATATGAAGAATGTCAAACTAAATAATGAAAATAAAAGAACTCTAAAAGATAACTTAAAATTTGGACCGTTTGCCGCGCTGGCTTTGACGTTTTTTACGTCTGCTAGCTCTAATGCGGGTTTTAACGGTGAACAAGCCAGTGTTTATCGCCCCAATGAGGAAAATGCACCAATGGAGCGCGTCGAAGCGAATGTTCCTGGCGGGTATACTGGTGAGGGTTCAGTTCAAGTTGCAAACTCAAACAACAGTTTCTTAATGCTCGCTAATGAAATGATGGAAAATGGTGACCCAAATGCGGCTATCCCACTTTATCGCCGTGCCCATAAATTTCAACCTGATGCTGCAGCACCATTAGTCGGACTTGGTGAAAGCTTAAGTGTAATTGGTCAATGTAATGATGCCGCTGATGCATTTCAGCAAGCCATTAGTAAAAATGGACAAAATGTTGAAGCTTTAAAAGGACTCGGCGCTAGTTATCTGGCTCTTAATCGTCCTACACGCGCGCTTCCGTATTTACAGCAAGCAGCACGTGTTAATCCCCAAGATGTTGATACAATGAGTTCGCTTGCAATTGCGTTAGATATGCAAGGACATCGTGAAGCATCACTTGAGGTTTATAAAGACGGTTTAGCTTTAGACCCTGATAACTTAAAACTTTTAAATAATTATGGGATGTCTCTAGCTCTTCAATCGCGACATGACGAGTCAATCTCGGTTCTTAAACAAGCAGCACAACATAAAGATGCGGGTGCGACACATCGTCAAAACCTTGCAATGGCATATGCTCTTTCTGGTAATGAAATGATGTCAGCAAGACTTCTTTCAATTGATAGCAGTCCTGATCTTACCAACGAGAATTTAAATTATTATCGTATTTTAACTGCACTGCCTGCTGATGATCGTTTTGATGCCGTATTGTCACAATCTGGTAATGATTTAACAGATCTTTCAGATGTTGCAAATGAAGTGTTTAATGATGATGATAATGAGCTAACAAAAGCCATTACGGTTGCTCGATTAGTCGAGGTTCCGCCTGAGCCTGTTGCACAATTACAACCTGCTCCAGAGCCGGCACCTGAGCCAGAAGATGATGGTGTGCCTGCGCTACTTGGACCAGAAGGCTGGGCACTGCAAATTGCAGCATACCGTACTAAAGAAGAACTTCGCCCAGGTTGGGAAAAACTGAAAGAAAAGTACTTTGATATTATCGGTCAATTAGAACCTCGTCGTTCTGAAATTGATTTCGGTGATCGCGCTCAGCAACCAAATGGTTATTTTTACCGATTAAATGCTGGCCCATTAACCAGTTATGAAGAAGCAAGAGTTGCTTGTCAGAAAATTTCTGAGCTTGGAACTGATTGTTGGGTACGCCCACCGGAAGTGACAGAAGGTGATATTCCTGAAGCAGAAAGCGATAAGAAATTAGCGGATCAATTTAAATACCGTGAAGAGCTTCCACCTCAACCGGAAGATGACGCATAATCAATCGTTTTATATGATGAAAAATTAAAGCACTCCGATGATGATCAGCGGAGTGCTTTTTTATTATTGAACAGAATTTAGTATTGCATAAATAGCATCGCTATTATCAGCGCCACGTAATTTTTCACAAGTTGCCTGATCCCGAAAAATACGAGAGATCTTTGCTAGTGCTTTTAGATGATCTGCACCCGCTTCTTCTGGTGCGAGCAATAAGAAAATAAGATCAACCGGTTGATCATCAATTGAATCGTAGTTAACTGGCTTATCTAACTTTACGAAAACACCACAAATCTGATCTAATTCAGAAAATCGTCCATGCGGAATAGCAACGCCATGTCCAACACCCGTTGAACCCAATCGCTCACGTTCCATAAGAACACTAGCGATTTCAAATATAGGTTTACCGATTTTATCTTTAACGATTGTCCCCAACTCTTGAAGTAGCTGCTTTTTGCTGCTAGCCTTCATGTTGGGGTAAATAGTTTCCAAGCTGATCAGATTTGATAATTCCATAAGGAAGTTGCTCTTTTTATCTCTAGAAAAATTATGACGTTTTGGGATCTATCCAACCGATGTTACCATCAGGTCTTCTATAAACAACATTAATGCCGCCATGCCCGCTGTTTCTAAACATCAAAGTTTGAAGTTCACCAAGATCAAGGCGCATAACAGCATCACTAACTGTCACTTCTGGAATATCCATATCCATTTCAGCAATGATTACTGGCGTTGTTTCTTCTTCGTCTTTTTGTGTATCTTCAGATGAAACATCAAAAACATTATATTGTGCTTTATAAACAGCATTTAACTCTTCTTTGCTGCTTCGTTCTTTGTGGTGATTGGTAATTCGTCTTTTATATCGACGTAATCTCGTTTCCATTTTGTCGGCTGCGGCGTCAAAAGCCGCATATATATCGGTTTCTTCTGCACTTGATTGTAAAAAAATACCGTGTCCAATATGGATTTTGCAATCTGCCCTATGGAGATGAGCAACTTTTGTCAGCGTGATATCCCCTTCAATAGTATGACTGAAATATTTTTTGACGCTTCCTTCAATACGTGATTCAACATGTTCTTTTAATGATGCGCCAACATCTAATTGTTTTCCAGTTACTGTAATTCTCATTTTAAGTCAGATCCTATCTCAGATAGCTTAGTAATTTGATGCCTAAAGTCATGCATCTTCTTAAAGTCGCGGAAACTAGTGTCATGTGACTAATCTGTCAAGGTTTCACATATTTCAGCTATTTTTCAACTCGTCATATAAATGATATGACTTCGTCTTTTCCTGTCCTATGAGAGTTATGCTATCTGTAATTTCCCTCTCAAACTTGATGATCAAAGGACGGGGTTTTTCATTCTTCTTCTTATTATGGAAGATGGGATTTCTAAAGATTCTCTATATTTCGCCACAGTTCTCCTTGCTATATCAATGCCTTCGGCCCTAATCACTTCTACGATCTTGTCATCAGAAAGAATTTTCTTAGGGTCTTCGTCATCGATGAGTTGTTTGATTTTATACTTTATTGATCTTGATGAATGCTGGTTGTCACTATCCAACGAACCAATTGCAGTGGTAAAGAAAAATTTCATTTCAAATATACCTCTTGGGGTAGCAATATATTTGTTGGCTGTGACCCGACTCACTGTGCTTTCATGCATTTCAATAGCTTCAGCGATGGTTTTTAAATTTATAGGCGCTAAATATTGAATACCTTCATTTAAAAACCTCTTTTGCAGACGAACAAGTTCACTTGATACTTTTAGAATTGTATTGGCGCGTTGATCTAGTGCTTTTACGAGCCAGTTGGCTTTTGAAACACACTCATCAATATAATCTTTATCTTCTTTTTTTATATTGTCTGAACCAACCTCTTTTAAATATCGGTTATTCACAAGGACTTTTGGTAGCGTATCATTGTTTAATTCTACAAACCATTTTCCCTTAGGTGATTTCTTAACAAACACGTCAGGGATAACTGTAAAGACAACTTCTTCGCCAAATTCCAATCCTGGCTTAGGATTCAATGATTTGATCTCCTCGACCATATCAAGAAAATCTTCTTTGCTAACATTGCACAATTTTCTTAGATCACTAAATTTACGTTCCCCAAGCATTTCCAAGTTATCTAAGAAAATTTCCATAGCAGGATCATAACGATCAGCTTGAATTTGTTGAATTTTAAGGCATTCACTTAATGACCGGGCAAAAACACCAAGTGGTTCCAATGTTTGAGCAATTCTAAAAATTCGTTCTATGTCCTCAACGTCGCATCCACACCTTTCGGCAATCAGGTGTGTTTCTTCGGTGATATAGCCAGCTTCATCCATTAATCCGATTAAATATTGGATGATTATTTTTTCATAAGGTGCTGCATTGAGTAAAACGAGCTGTTCTTCTAAATGCGATTTTAACGATAAAGTATCGGATTGTTTTTGTTCGAATGTTGTATCAGAGAAATCAAAATTCCCTGATCCCCCCGTGATCATATTACTACCGTTTAAGCCTAAATTTTGTTCTGGTAGCGTGCCCATTTGATCAGAGGCACTATCATCATACATTTCTGAATAATCAGTATCTAATGGTGTGTCTTTTTCAGTGCTGATAGGGGAATGATCTTGAAGGAAATCATCAGTTGTTTTTGTATCTTTATTTTGAGGTGCTTTATCCTTGTCAGCGTCGTTATCTTTTTCTAAGTCATTTCGTTCCGGTGACGCATCGCTATATTCTAGTATTGGGTTCTGAGCCACTTCTTCCGCGACAAATTCAACAAGTTCTATGCTAGAGAGTTGTAGCATTTTTATCGCTTGTTGAAGTTGTGGCGTCAGTACAAGCGACTGTGATTGTTTAATGTCAAGGCGTGGCGTTAATGCCATTTAATATTTCCCCATTATAAACTAAAGTTCTCACCCAAATAAACACGTTTTACGTCTTCGTTTGCGACGATTTCTTCTGGTGTGCCGGACATCAATACTTGACCATCATGAATGATGTATGCGCGGTCAATAATATCTAATGTTTCCCTAACGTTATGGTCGGTGATTAAAACACCAATATCCTTATCTTTTAAATGCGACACAAGGTTTCTGATATCTGCTATGGCTATTGGGTCGATGCCAGCGAATGGTTCATCAAGAAGCATATATGACGGGCCAGAAGCCAAAGCGCGTGCGATCTCAGCACGACGTCTCTCGCCGCCTGATAAGGCGAGGGCAGACGCACTACGAATATGCTGAATGGCAAATTCATCAAGTAAACTTTCAAGTTTCTCGGCACGTTTTGATGGATTTGGTTCACAAATTTCAAGTACGGACCAAATGTTTTCTTCTACAGTCATACCTCTAAAAATAGAAGATTCCTGCGGAAGGTACCCAATACCAAGGCGGGCCCGTCGATACATGGGCATATGGGTAATGTCATGCCCATCTAATAAAATACGTCCAGAATCAGGTAGTACCAATCCTACCATTGTATAAAAACTTGTGGTTTTTCCGGCGCCATTTGGGCCAAGTAGTCCAACGACTTCGCCTTTACGTATTTGCATGGATATACCGCGAAGGACTGTTTTTTTGCGGTATTTCTTTTCAACGGCATCTACAACAAGACCTTCATCTAATGATGCAGGGTGGTGTTCAGAAGTTGATAGCTTTATTATTTTTTCCATGTGTTTATTTTACTCATCAACAGATTAATAATATGTAAGTATTAATATCAAAAAATCAATATTATCAGCTTATTAGTTATGCGGTCATTCACTTTCTGGCGGTGTAAATTGGCCACTTACTCGACCTGATCCTTCGCCTTCAACTCTTCCGCCGTCCATCGTGATTTGACCGGTGGACAAATTCACTTGTAGACGCGGGCTTGTCAATTGTCCTTCGGCGTTATTAAATTCCACTTTACCACCTAAAGTAATAATTCTTTCGGCGAAGTCATAAACGCCCCATGTACTGCGAATGGTTTCTGTCGGCGACGTCAATGTGACATTTCCTGACGCATCTAGTCTAGAAATTGAAGAGGTGCTATTTTCCCCTCTTTCCTCTTCATAAAAAACGGTAATTCGATCTGATAAGAGTGACATATCGGATTGTGTCACAACAACATTGCCAGTGAAAAAAGCAATATTTTCTTTTTGCTTTACTTCAAGTCTGTCTGCGCTGATATCAACAGGATTATCAACGTTATGATCTTTCAAAGCAGATTCTTGTGCATTCGAAATAAATATTGAACAAGCAAAAATCAGAAAGGTATTTATTGAGGTTAATTTAAAAAATTTCATTAATTAATATTCCCTGATGTATTTTCCATCAAATTTAATGGTTTTTTGGGATCAAAGTTTATTGTCACATTACCTTCTAAAGTAATGATCTCTTCTTCAACGTTTGCGTTAAATGTATTTGCGCTAAAACGGCCGAAAGGGGCGATGCCCTTAACACCATTTTTTCCCGTCGCTATTTTATCGGCAATAAAAAATTTTGCTTCTGTGGATGTTAGTAAAAATCCAGTTTCAGAAAGAATTGTAATTTCACCACCTAAATCCATGATTTGAGTGCCCGTATTCAAGGCACCTCTCATGGCTTCGATTTCAATGGCTTCTCCTGACGGCAATGACATTTGCGCTAATAAATTCGTAAAGAAATAATCGGTGTGTTCATTTTCTTCACGGTATGCGGACTGTGCTGAGATATTAACGGGGTTATTATTGCGATCAATATCAACATAACTGGGTTTGATCAGTTTTGCTTTTTCATCACGTTCAGGTAGGCGATCAATCGCAAGTGTAAAGCTATTTTCTCGTGAAGCCAAAATCGGGTAAATAATAAGTGAAATCAATGCAATAACCGTGAGAACAGGGACCATTTTTTTAAGATTATCCGCACGATTAGCTTGACGCTCACTTTCATCGAACGTTACCGCTTCATTAGATTTTAAAATTTGATCCGGGTTCGTACTCACGTTTTGGTCGTTCCAATTCTATTGCCATGTTCCATTTATTGATTTTAATTGTCTAAAGGTTAATTTTGTCAAAATAATGGAGCATTTTATGACATATATTAAATGTAATCCTAAAGAGTGAACGCATCAAGACAAAAGGGTATATTTGAGAAAGAAATGTCGCAGTTAAGTTATTTTATTAACTATGGGCAAAAATGTCAGTGTTTTCCCAACCTTTTAGGTCGAGTTCACAGCGAGTTGAAAGAAAGTCAAAGCATTTTTTCGCTAAGTCAACACGGTTATGAGTGTTGAGCATTAAATCTAATTTTTCCATCAATTTATGTAGATGATATACATCTGATGCGGCATATTCTAATTGTGCTTTACTTAACTTATCAGCGCCCCAATTGGAGCTTTGTTGTTGTTTGGAAATATCAATATTAAGCAGTTCGCGCACTAAATCTTTTAAACCATGTCGGTCCGTATATGTTCTGACAAGTTTCGAAGCAATTTTTGTACAATAAACCGGTGCCACATTGGCGTTTAAATATTTTTTTAACACCGCAACATCAAAGCGGGCAAAGTGGAAAATTTTTGTGATGTTTTGATCTTCAAGGAGTTTTACTAAATTTGGTGCTTCCGTCTGACCTGCTTCGATTTGCACCAAATGCGCATTTCCGTCGCCTGATGATAACTGCACTAAACATAGTCGATCACGATTTGGGTTTAGCCCCATCGTTTCAGTATCAATCGCTACTGCACCCGTAAATTTTACATTTGCGTCTAGGTCGCCTTTATGAAGTGTGATCGCCATTTTAAGTCCTATCATATTTCGTTTTATCTATTATCTATATATCAAAATGCAAAGCAACAAAGAAATGCAAGATAAGGATCAATTGATTTGCGTTATAAGATAACCTATACTTTTTACACAAAATTTATTTAGGGAGAAAAATAATGAATTTATTTGGTAAAAAAGCTGCGATGATGCTTGGGATAGCGGCAGCATCGGCAATGGTGTTTTCTGCTTCTGCGCAGCAGCAAAGACCAAATTATGAAGGCAAACCCGCTTTTGCTGGGCAAACCCGCGCGCCACTTGCGAAAAAAAGCGCAAGATATGAACTTACCGATTTCGTTGTTGGTCTTAACCGACCTTGGGCGATGGCCCATATGCCGAATGGCAATATGATCGTGACTGAAGTACCTGGCCGTATCCGAATTATTAGCCCAGATGGTGATGTTTCGGATCCAGTAAAAGGAGTCCCCGCGGTTCGTGCATGGGGGTCACGCGGATTAAATGACATTATTTTAGATCCTGATTTTGAAAATAACAGAATGATTTACTTCACGTATCTTGGGGCTCCTGATGGATATGACACTGATAATTCCGATGAAGCTTATCAAAAATCTGGACAAGAGCGCCAAGAATGGAATGGACTGTCGCGCGAAGAAAAAGCCGCAAACCCTTGGGGTACATGGCGTGTTGCAAGCGCAAAGCTTTCTTCTGATGAGAAGAACCTCTCGAATGTTAAAGTCATTGTTGAGACAACACCAAGCCGTATGGCATTCGATGATGATGGAAAACTGTTGATTACGACACAGCGTAAAAGCCCAATGGGTTCACCAAATTTAAAGGATACCTTTGGCACGGTGCTTCGGATTAATAAAGATGGTTCAGTTCCAGCGGATAACCCATTTGTTGGTAACCCTGATGTCAATGACATGGCTTACGTTATTGGGCTTCGTAATTCAAATGGCATGGCCAAGAACCCAATTACTGGTGATTTTTGGGTCGCTGATCAGGGTGGGACTACAGGTGATGAAATTAATGTTTTAGCCGCCGGAAAAGACTATGGTTGGCCCTATGTTGCATATAGTCCTATGCCACGTGAGAGAGCAGAAGGTGAAAGTGGCGTTATGAAAGACGGCACAGAGCAACCAATTTATTACTGGGATCCGTCATTGGCACCATCATCAATGATGTTCTATACGGGCGATATGTTCCCACAATGGAAAGGGAACTTGTTCCTGACAGGGCTATCGTCTGCGCATGTGTCGCGTCTGGTGTTGGTTGGTGATAATGTTGCCGGTGAAGAGCGATTATTAGATGAACCTGGACACCGCTTGCGTCACGTAAGCCAAGGGGCTGATGGCGCAATTTACGTGCTTCAAGATATGCCGATGCGCAAAATTCTAAAAATTTCAGCGCCAGAAGAATAAAACTTTTTTAATATCAAGGGTGAGAAATCGCCCTTGATATATTATTTTCTATTGATTACAGATACCCGTAATTTTTCTAAATGATCAATCCACGGCTTATTTATGCCATGCATTTTCGCGCCCTTGATCATATATCCAAGATATTTAATAGACGGTGTAAATGGGCCTTTTGGGTTCATAACGCGGTAAAGGTCAGCGTTATACCAAGTGCCACCGGGTGCGATGACTTTAAAAGTTTCACGGCTATAAATTCCTAAGGGAACATCTTCTAAAATATCGAGAGCTTCGATTTCAGATTTCTTAATTTCGTATATTACGCCTTCAACGAGGCCACCTGGTTTTGGGATTATGCTACTGATGCCGCCTTCAAGGTCCGTTGAATATTTTCTAAATTGTATTTCGAAATTTGGAAGCTGCGCTTTGGTGACAAATTTAAGGCTTGGTGTCCATTGACGCATGTAATCTTCATCAAGGTTTGATCCATATCCAAAATGATAAACAATATCGTCACTATCAGGATTTTTTCCGCCAGTATCAAATTCCTGGGCTTGACTAAAAGAAAAGCAGAGTGTCATTAAAAGGATAGAAATTGTTTTGATTACATTTTTCATAATGAATTCCATAAGATTTATATTTTTGGATTTGCCGTTTTTAATGTTATTGCTGTAAAAGAATAAAAACTCAAGAGGATTTTATATGAGCCTATCGACACTCGATATTGGTATTTTTGCGGCTTATGTAGTTGGATTAATTGCAATCGCGACGTTTGTATCACGCGAAAAAGAAGGTCACGATAAGGATACCAAAGATTATTTTCTGGCTGGGAACTCTTTAACGTGGTGGGCCATTGGCGCTTCGCTTATTGCTGCAAATATTTCCGCTGAACAAATAATTGGCATGTCTGGGTCTGGGTATGCGGTTGGTATTGGTATTGCGTCTTATGAATGGCTTGCGGCCATTACCTTGATGATTGTTGGTAAATACTTTCTTCCAATCTTTTTGAAACACCGGATTTATACCATGCCGCAGTACCTTGAGAGAAGGTATAACCATGATGTCCGTCTTGTCATGGCGATATTTTGGATTGGGGTATATATATTCGTCAATCTGACTTCCGTATTATGGCTTGGGGCGTTGGCAATCAATACGGTCGCAGATGTTGATATTTTTTATGGCCTGATTTTCTTAGGCGCGTTTGCCGCGGCTTATTCATTATATGGGGGCCTAAAGGCTGTGGCCTTTACAGATATTATACAGGTTGTGTTGCTTGTCGCAGGAGGGTTTTATCTTTCTTACATAACGCTTAACATTATCAGTGAAGATGCGGGCGTTTTAGCGGGTTTTAGTAAGCTTATGGCATTAGCCCCTGAAAAGTTCGATATGATATTATCAGCTGATAATGAATATTATGAATTGTTGCCCGGCATTACGTCACTGGTTGGTGCGGTTTGGGTTCTACATTTCGCTTATTGGGGATTTAACCAATATATTATTCAACGTGCTCTCGCCGCAAAAAGCATTGGTGAAGCTCAAAAGGGAATCGCTTTTGCCGCAATGCTAAAGTTGATTATGCCTATAATTGTCGTGCTTCCAGGCATTGCTGCATTTGTAATTTTCCCTGAACTTGAAACATCAGATCAGGCATATCCTGCACTAATGAAATTGATGCCCCCGGGTATGCTGGGACTTGTATTTGCAGCATTGGTTGCTGCGATTGTATCCTCGCTCGGGTCAATGACCAATAGTATTTCAACGATTTTTACGATGGATATTTATAGCTATTATAAACCTGATAGAAGTCAGAACCATTATGTGATGGTCGGACGCATCGTTAGTTTTGTTTCGCTGATTATTGCCATAGTTATGGCAAAACCATTGCTTGGAAATTTTGATCAGGCATTTCAATATATTCAAGAATATACGGGGTTCTTTACACCAGGGATTGTTGTGATTTTCTTGCTTGGAATGTTTTGGAACCGGACGACACCAAAAGGGGCATTAGCCGCTGCAATAGGGTCATTTCTTGCGTCACTCGCATTTAAGTTAGTTTGGCCAGCATTGCCATTTTTGGATCGCATGAATTTTGTGTCTGTCATATGTTTTATTCTGGCAGTTTCGGTTTCGTTAATGGTTAAAGAAGAAAGTGACCAAGTCCATGCTATGGAAAAAGCGGATTTTCATACGAGTAAAAGCTATAACTTGGTTGGTGTTGCTGTCCTGATAGTCTTATCTGTTATTTATATTAGTTGGTGGTAATCACATTTATCAAATGTGAAAATATATGTTGTCTGCAACCGTGTAACCAATTACATAATAAGCCATACTTTGAGAGAAATATGAATGAAACTTGATTTTGTTATATTTGGTGGTGTGGGGGATCTTTCACTAAGAAAACTGCTTCCGTCACTTTATTTTTTGTTTCGTGATGGTAACATGCCGCGCGGTAGTCGGATTATATGCGCCTCAAGAGGGGCGCTCTCACGTAATGAATTCAATGAATTAATCGAATTGAAATTAAGAGAGTTTATGGGATCTCATTTTGACGAAAATGTTTTCGCTGACTTCTTCTCACATTTATCATATTTTAAAATCGATTTAATTCATTCGCCGGATTGGCAACAATTATCAGCTGAACTCTCATTAGCAGCTGAACCACGAAATATTATTTATTATATGTCTGTTCCGCCTACTTTATTTGCTACCGTATGTGAACAATTAAGCGCACATCATTTAAATCCGACTTATTCTAAAGTTGTTGTTGAAAAACCTTTAGGTGAAGATTACCAAAGCGCACTTTCAATAAATCAATTGCTTAGGAAGGCATTTAAAGAAGAACAAATATATCGCATTGATCATTATCTAGGCAAAAAAGCGATACAAGATATTATCAAAATGCGCTTTGAAAATAAGGCACTTGATAACGTTTGTAATAAAGATCATATCGAGAAAATAAAAATTACCGTATCAGAAACTGTAGGCGTGGAAGGGCGGATAGAATTTATTGATCGTGCTGGAATTTTACGGGATATGGTTCAAAACCATTTAATGCAGATTTTGTCGCTTCTTTTAATGGAAATGCCGGAAGAATTAAATGATGAAGAAATACGCGATGCAAAAGTCGCCGTTATTAATACCCTAAGACCCATTACGGAAACGAATGTTAAATCTCATACCATCAAAGCGCAATATAGCGATGGAGTTGTGGGTGGCGTAACTGTCCCATCCTACCAAGAAGAAATTACAGGAAAAGCAGAAGGGTGTGGAGAAACGTTTGTTGCATTAAAAGCATTTGTTGATAATCAAAAATGGCAAGATGTTCCGATTTATTTAAAAACGGGTAAAAGGCTATCTGATCGAAGCGCACAGATTGAAGTAATTTTTAAAGAAGGTAATAGCCAAAAAATTACCATAGAAATCCAACCAAACATCGAATTTAGAAATTTGACAGATTTTACGAACCTTATTAATGAGCAAGCGTTAAATGAACAAACAAATGCCCGTATCCCGGAAGCATATGAAAATCTTATTCATCAGGTGATAAAGGGTGAGCAAGCTAATTTCGTACGTGATGATGAAATATTGGCATCATGGAAGTGGATTGATGGCATCCGAGATGCTTGGGAAAAGACAAACCAAAAAATGATAGAATATAAAGCAGGGTCAAGTGGACCGGAATTGAAATAAAAATGCCGAACATAAAAGAATTCAAATTTGAAAATAAAAGCGAACTCGTCGCAAAATTAAACAAAAACGTAATAAAAGCTTTATCAACAGGTATCGAGATTAATGGCAAAGCTTCAATGCTTTTATCAGGGGGCACGACGCCTGGCCCCCTATATCAATCTATCTCGCAATCAGAGCTGGAATGGGAAAAGGTTTTCTTTGCGCCCACAGATGAAAGATGGGTTGCGCAAGATCATAAAGACAGCAATGAAAAATTAATCCGTGAAACTTTAATTCAAAATCAAGCAAGTAATGCCAATTATATCGGATTAAAAACATCACCTGAAAACCCAATTGATGGTCAAAAAGAGACGGAAATCTTAATCAATAAAATGCCCCGTCCATTTGACATTGTGCTTCTTGGTATGGGAACTGATGGTCATACGGCGTCTCTCTTTCCGGGGGTTCAGGATGCCATAGAAGCAATGGATGAAAATAATGATCAGCTATGTGCTGCCATCAAAAGAGGAAATGGTGAAGTAGACCGCATAACGATGACTTTAAATTGTCTATTAGATGCTAAAAAGATTATATTATATTTTTACGGTGATGAGAAATTAGCGGTCTTTGAGAAAGCAAAAGAAGCTAAAAGTTTATCACTTCCCGTTAGTTATTTACTGCATCAAAATAAAACCCCGGTAGAATTATATTGGTCGGTGTAATGCTTGATTGACATTGGCTTGATATAATGATGAAGTAGTGCGAACTATAAGATACCGCTGAGTGTATATGCAGCGTAGTGAATACAGGGCCGAAGTAAATGGATTCAGAATTTTTAGTTGCCGATATCGGTGGTACCAATGTGCGTTTTGCCATCGCAAATATTGATGAAAATCTCGATATTCAATTAAATGATGTCAATATGTACCCGACGGAAAATTGGCTTTATTTAGAAGATGCCGTTAATGATTATCTTGCTCAGGTTGGTAAGCGTGTCAAAAAAGCATCCATTGCATTTGCGGGACCAGTTAATAAAGATGAAGTTTCCATGACCAATGGGACATGGCAATTTAACCAGTCGGAACTTGCGTCATATTTACATATGGAAGAAGTTATAGTCATGAATGACTATTATGCGCACGCATGCTCGATGCCAATATTAAAAGATGACCAGTTGATCAAAATTGGCGGCGGTGAATCCATTAAAAACGGCAATATGGTTGTGCTTGGCCCAGGGACAGGTGTTGGTGTTGGCGCCATTGTTTCAGTTGGTGAAAAATGGAAAGCGGTTGCTAGTGAAGGGGGGCATATTGGCTTTTCACCAAGTGGCGCTCTTGAAAAAGAAATTTTCAAGATTATAGCAGACGACTATAATAGGGTTTCTATAGAGGAGCTAATGTCTGGCCGGGGATTAAGTAATATACATTTTGCACTTGGAAAAATTAAAGGTTTGGATCAATCCAAAATTAGACCCACTACAATAAACAAATTGGCGACTGAGGAAAATGATGAAAATTCGGTCCAAGCTATAAAAATATTCTCTGGTATGTTAGGTAGTTTTGCGAGCGATATGGCAGGAACATTTAATGCCAAAGCGGGTGTCTTTCTCGCGGGCGGGATGTTACCTAAAATGCAGCAGTTTTTTCTAGAGAGTGATTTTAGGGCAAAATTTGAAGAAAATGAAAAGTTGCCCTTTGTAAAATCAATTGAAACATATTTAATTATAGAAAAATACCCCGCACTTTATGGTGCCGCAGCCCATTATTCCGGTATGTTTCTTTAATCCTTACTTAAGTCAAGGAGCATAATATTGCGGAATTCGGTAGGATGAGTTTCCGCTTGTAAAGCAATATAGCCTTCAGTAACAGGCACACCATCTTTCATAGGATGAGCGGGTTGTTCTTCATCATTGGCATCGGCGATTGGTTTTTTATATTCCATCACGAGTTCACCATTAATATATTGACGCATATATTCATCGCCTTTTACTTCTAATTCCGCAGTAACCCATTGATCACCGTGAAAGGTTTTTGAATTAGAATCCATGCAATGTGTTTTCTCAAGTTTCCCATTTAGAATAATATGTGTTCCGGGCGTGCATACATTTCCAGTATGACGTTCTTTCCCATCATTAAGCCCTCCTAGTAATTGAAACTCTAGTGACACAGGCCAACCGTGCTCAATTTCCATACTTTCTGGGGACTGTGTATGAAACATAATGCCGTTATTGCGAATTCCCCAATCGGGTCCTCCTGTTAATTGTTCACCAGTAAAGCGATATTCTAGACGAATTTTATAATGAGAAAATTTATCCTTATAAAAAATATGTCCATATTCCCCTTTAAATTCATCATATTGATCATAATTCACTGACAAAATTCCGTCTTTCGCTTGAAAAGTGTCTTTATAATTATTGCCAACTTCAAATCCGCTGAATTTAACTGTCCAGCCATCAAGGTTTTCCCCATTAAATAACGATATCCATTTTCCCTCTGCCGCTGCGGATGAAACAATACTGGTTATAATCGCTGTGCTTAAAAGTATTTTTTTAATCATGGTTATTTATTCCTGTGCTTTTTCGCTTAATCAATTCAAAAGGGAGTAATTTATATTTTTCTTCTAGTTCATTGCCTTTCATCACATCAAATAACATTGACATGGCAAAGGAGCCAAATTCTTCTGCGGGTTGTGAGATAGTAGTAAGGGGCGGATCACTGTATTCTGCAAAGCTAATGTTATCAAATCCGGAAATTGAAATATCGTCAGGGACTGATAACCTTTTTTTCTTAGCATAGTGAATGGCGCCAATAGCCATTTCATCGTTCATACAAAAAATGGCAGTAGGAGAAGGTGAAATATTTAATAATTTTTCAGCGGCTTTTGCTCCTGATTGAATCGAGTAATCACCATATGCCACATTTTCAGTTTTAAATGTGATGCCCGCATCATTCAGTGAATTGATATGGCCAAATAATCTATCTTGGGTGATGGTGCTTTGTTCTGGCCCTGAAATAACGGCAATATTTTTATGACCTAATGATAACAGGTGTTCAGTCATTTCTTTGGCGGCAGAAATATTATCAATTTGCACAGATGGAATTTCAATACCTCTAACGCAATCACAGGCGTTAACGACCGGTGCCGTGATATTTTCCTGATCTTCAAATGGTATATGGCAATCCAATTGTATGATGCCTTCTGCTTGTGAGGTATCAACCATTTTAGCATATGTTATTTCACGTTCCCTTAACCCTTGAGTATCACCAAGAAGAACGGCATACCCGAGTTTTTGTGCTGTCTGTTCAATGCCACGAATAACACGTGAGAAAAACGGGTTTGCGATATCAGGAACAAGCACAACAACCGTTGATGATTTACGTGTTCTAAAATTTCTCGCAAGGATATCTGGCTTATAATTGGTTTCTTTAATGGCGACGTTGACTTTTTCACGGGTTTTCTGCGAGACTTTATCAGGTTTCGTTAGGGTTCGTGATACAGTAGCTACTGAAACCCCTGCTAATCTAGATACGTCACGAATTGTCGCCATTTTATTATCCGTATGGTTGATTTTATGATCAATTTTCACATATTCCAAGCTATCTTACACAGGGAAATAAATCTTGCCAATTAAAATGTAATTGATTACATTTTTTATGTGGAAATAATATAATTAAAATAATATAGAAATGGGGACGCAAAATGACAGATGCGACTTTACCTGCTAATCGAAGAATAAAAATGGGTATGGTTGGGGGCGGCCCCGGCGCTTTTATCGGCGAAGTGCACCGAATGGCTGCACGGCTCGATAATCAAATAGAACTTGTTTGTGGTGCCTTTAGTAGTAGTGCTGAAAAATCAAGGCAAGCTGGTGCCGACCTTTTTTTAGACCCTTCTCGTGTCTATGATGATTTCTATCAAATGATGGAAAAGGAAGCCTTGCTTCCAGAGGGGGAACGTATGGATTTTGTATCCATTGTTACGCCAAATCATTTGCATTTTCCGCCTGCTGAAGCCGCCCTTAAAGCGGGGTTTCATGTAATGAGCGATAAGCCCGCGACCTTAAATTTAGATGAAGCAAAAAAACTAAAAGAAATCATAGGTGAAACTGGATTACTTTATGGGCTGACGCATACTTATCTTGGTTACCCTATGGTGAAACAAGCCAGAGCGATGGTTAAAGATGGCAAGTTAGGCGAGATTAGAAAAATTTTAGTTGAATATCCGCAAGGATGGCTTTCGCAATTTGAAGAAGGCAATGAAGATAACAAGCAAGCCGGATGGCGAACAGATCCTTCACGTTCTGGAATAGCAGGATCAATGGGCGATATAGGTACCCATGCCCATAACTTAGCCGAATATATTTCAGGTTCACTAATGACAGACGTCTGTGCCGATATAAATATATATGTGGATGGCCGAAAACTTGATGATGATGGTTCGGTGCTTTTTAGAATGAGCAATGGTGCGTCAGGGACGTTAACGGCCAGTCAAATATGTGCTGGTGAGGAAAATTCCCTTAAAATAAAGATATATGGTGAAAGGGGCGGATTAGAATGGCATCAGATGAAGCCATATGAATTGCTGCATAAACCGCATGGATCCGCAATGATTACTTATACGGCAGGTGTTGATAAAACAAACCTTTATGCGGAAGCATACGCCGCATGTCGAGTGCCATCGGGACATCCTGAGGGGTATTTGGAGGCATTTGCCAATCTTTATACAGGTTTTGCAGAAGCAATACGTGCCTATGATGGTCATTACCGTGGATCAGATTTAATCGGTATCGATGAAGGCGTTCGCGGCATGGCATTTATCGAAGCGGTGGTTGGTAATTCAGCTTCAGATGTAAAATGGACAAAAATAGAAGATTAGGAGTGAATAGATGAAACAAATTAAAGGCCCTGCATTATTTCTAGCACAATTCGCAGGTGATGAAGCACCATTTAATTCACTGGAAACAATCGTCGAATGGGCCGCATCTATTGGGTACAAAGGTGTTCAAATTCCCACTTGGGATGGACGAATTTTTGACTTGGAAAAAGCAGCTTCAAGCAAATCATATTGTGACGAGGTTATTGCAACATGTGCAAAATATGGTGTTGAGGTAACGGAGTTATCTACTCATTTGCAAGGACAGCTCGTGGCTTGTCATCCTGCCTATGATACGCTTTTTAATGGGTTTGCCCCTGAAAAAGCACATGATAGCCACGAAGCCAAAGAAAAATGGGCGACGGAACAAATGATGATGGCGGCAAAAGCAAGCGGCTATATGGGTCTTACCGCTCATGTGACATTTCCGGGCGCACTTTTATGGCATACAGTATATCCATGGCCACAGCGCCCCGCAGGACTTGTGGAAGAGGGGTTTAAAGAGCTGGCGCGTCGCTGGAGGCCAATACTTGATGCTTTTGATGAAGTGGGCTGTGATGTCTGTTATGAAATACATCCCGGGGAAGATTTGCACGATGGTGCGAGTTTCGAGCGGTTCCTTAAGGCCGTCGACAATCATCCGCGCGCCAATATTCTATATGATCCGAGCCATCTTATATTACAGGGAATGGATTATGTGGACTTTATTCATATTTATCATGAACGAATTAAAATGTTCCATGTCAAAGATGCTGAACTCAATTGCGATGGACGCAGTGGCGTTTATGGTGGTTATCAAGATTGGATTGATCGTCCGGGACGTTTCCGTTCACTTGGTGATGGCCAAGTCGATTTCAAAGCAATTTTTAGTGCTTTAACACAGCATGATTTTGATGGATGGGCTGTCGTGGAATGGGAATGTTGCATGAAACATCCAGAGGATGGCGCACGTGAAGGTGCTGAGTTTGTAAACGAACACATTATTCGCCCTAGTGAATATAGTTTTGATGATTTTGCCGGCGGTGGATCAGATGAAGATTTAAATAAGAAATTGATTGGAATTAAATGATGTCGGAATTGAATAGAAGAAAACTTCTTAAGAATGTCGCGATGATGACGGGAGGCGCTCTTTCAGCATCAGTTATATCAGGTGTGATGTCCGGTGCTCTTGCGCAAGAAAGAATTGATGTTGATAATCCAGTCTTTTCGGATCAACAACTGAAATTGGTTGCCGAAATGGCGGATATGATCATCCCTGATACAGATACACCGGGCGCTATCGCCGCAAAAGTACATCATTACATTCATGCTATTGTTGGTGATTGGTATTATGATGATGAACGTTCCAATTTCATCAAGGGGTTAAATGCCGTCGATAGTCATTTCATGACAGGTTCCGCGCAAGAACGTCATACTATTATGACTAAAATGGATAATGAAGAAGGCGAAAAAACATTTTTCCAAGAATTTAAAGAATTAACACTCGTGGGATATTTTACATCGCAAATCGGCGCAGAAGAAGAATTACGATATGAACAATACCCTGGACCATACCAAGGCTGTGTTCCATTTGAAGAAGTTGGCAAAACATGGGCGACATAGAAAGTAAATAAATGCAAGGTTTTGATGCAATTGTTGTTGGCTCGGGTATATCCGGTGGATGGGCTGCGAAAGAACTCTGTGAAAAAGGGCTTAAAACCTTAGTCATAGAACGCGGAAGATATGTTGAACATGGTGAAGACTATATCGGTGAGAATAAAGATCCATGGGAAATGAAATTTGGTGACCGGGTTGATCAGAAGTTAGCAGATGAACGATATCCACGACAGCAACGTTGCTATGCGTTTAAAGACAGCACAAAACACTTTTTTGCTGATGATATTGATTATCCTTATTCTACTGAAGAAGGAAATAATTTCGAATGGATTAGGGGACATCACCTTGGTGGGCGTTCGCTTCTTTGGCACCGCCAGAGCTATCGATGGGGCGATCTTGATTTTTCATCAAATGCCCGTGATGGTTACGGAACTGACTGGCCCGTCAGGTACAAAGATATGGAACGCTGGTATGATTATGTGGAAGAATTTGTTGGCGTTAGCGGCACTATGGAAGGGCTGGATCAATTGCCAGACGGTAAATTTTTACCGCCAATCGGTTTTAACTGTGCGGAAGATGAGTTTGCAAAAAGAATAGAAAATTCATTTGATGACCGCCGTCTAATACCGGGGCGTTGTGCTCATTTGACGGAACCATCGGATGTCCATATGGAACTTGGTAGGGGAACTTGTCAATCCCGCAATCAATGTCAACGCGGTTGTTCATTAGGGGCTTATTTTTCAAGTCAGTCAGCCACTTTGCCAGCGGCGGAACGTACGGGTAATATGACCATAGTGACGGACAGTATTGTTCATAGTGTTATTTATGATGAAAAAACGAAAAAAGCGACGGGCGTCCGCATTATTGATAGTAATACGAAAGAAAAAAGAATTTATTCTGCAAAAATTATCTTTCTCTGTGCTTCAACATTGGGGACGGCGCAAATACTGCTAAATTCAACAAGTGAGACTTTTAAGAATGGTTTTGCCAATAGCAGCGATGCGGTAGGTCGTTATTTAATGGATCATCTTGCTTTTACAGGTGCGACAGGCGAAATACATGGCTTTCAAGATCATTATTATATTGGACGAAAACCCAATAGTATTTATTTGCCTCGCTTTACAAACCTTGAACGTGATGAAGAAGACTTCTTGCGCGGGTATGCTTATCAGGGCGGAAGTGAACGACTTGGATGGTCTAGCCGCTTAAATGATAAAGGGTTTGGTGCTGAATTTAAGGAAAGCTTTAAAACACCTGGGGTTTGGGAAGTGAATCTTGAAGGGTACGGTGAAATGCTGCCCATGGCAGATAATCGTGTGACGCTACATAAAACCAAGAAAGATAAATGGGGTATGCCGCAGCTTCATATTAATGCTAAGTTCGGTGAAAATGATAAGAAAATCCGTAAAGCAATGCGTGAAGAGGCTGTAAAAATCATGCAAGCTGCCGGTCTTAAAAACATCAAAACCTATAACACTGAAGATAGCCTTGGTCTTAGTATCCATGAAATGGGAACGGCACGTATGGGCAATGATCCCCATGAAGCAGTCTTAAATGGGTATAACCAATGCCATGATGTGGATAATGTTTTTATCACTGATGGGGCAGCTATGGCCTCAAGCGCATGTCAGAATCCTTCTTTGACATATATGGCGTTTACGGCGCGGGCGGTGGATTATGCCGTTAAAAATATGAAGATGGGAAAATTATAAATGTCCGAAGAATTTGATGTTATCGTTGTGGGGTCAGGCATGTCCGGGGGCTGGGCTGCTAAGGAATTTACAGAAAAAGGATTTAAAACACTTGTCCTTGAACGAGGAAGGCACGTTGAACATCAGACGGATTATGTGGGAGAAGGACTAGGCCCATGGGAGATGAAGTTTCGTGATCGTGTTGACCGCAAATTATCAAACAGCGAATATCCCACACAAGAAAAATGTTATGCATTTTTAGACAGCACCAAACATTTTTTCGTGAACGATAAAGAACACCCTTATTCCCAAGAAGAAGGAAAAGAATTTAGCTGGATCAGGGGATATCATACGGGAGGGCGTTCTTTAACTTGGCATCGCCAAAGTTATCGCCTTGGTGATCTTGATTTTGAAGCAAATAAAAAAGATGGCCACGGTGTTGATTGGCCGATCCGGTATAAAGATATTGAAAAATGGTATGACCATGTTGAAAAATTTGCAGGAATTACAGGGAATAACGACGGTATCCCTCATTTGCCAGATGGAAAATTTCAACCACCCATGGAGCTTAATTGTGTTGAAAAGGTAATTAAAGAACGCATGCAAAACTTATATGGCGATGAAAGACAGCTTATAATTGGTCGAGCAGCACATTTGACAGAACCAACTGAAGAACAACAAGCGTTAGGGCGAGGTACATGCCAAAATCGAAATCAATGTCAGCGTGGTTGTTCATTTGGTGCTTATTTTTCTAGTCTTTCTGCGACATTACCAGCAGCAAGAAATACAGGTAATTTGACCATTTTTAATAATGCAATTGTAGAGTCGCTAGAATATGATCCTGAAACTAAAAGGGCATCGGGCGTTCGTGTCATTGATGCTGAAAGTAAGGTTGGTAAAACATATAAAGCGAAAGTCGTATTTATGTGCGCATCGACCCTAGGTACAACACAAATTTTGTTGAATTCCACCAGTGAAACATTTCAAAATGGGTTTGCTAATGGCAGTGGTACATTAGGCCATTATTTGATGGATCACCTTTATGCACAAGGTGCCAGCGGTGAATTTGAAGGATTTGAAGATAAATATTACGTTGGTCGTCGTGCCACAGGTATTTATATCCCACGTTTTCAGAATTTAAATGGTAAGCAAGAAAAATATTATCGCGGATTTGGTTATCAAGGAAGTGCACAGCGCCTTGGATGGCGTGAGGGCACATCGAAAAAAGGGTTCGGTGCTGATTTTAAAGAAAGCTTTAAAACACCCGGGCCATGGACATTTAGCATTTCGGGTTTTGGTGAAATGCTGCCAGATTATAAAAATCATGTAAGCCTTCATAAAACAAAGAAAGATCAATGGGGGATACCGTTACTTCATATTGACTGTGAATATGGTGAGAATGATTGGACAATGCGCCGGGAAATTGTTGATGTTACCGTTCAAATGTTAAAAGATTTGGGACTTAAAAATGTTAAAGGGTATTTGAATGAAAATGCAAAACCCGGTATTGGTATTCATGAAATGGGTACGGCGAGGATGGGGCATGACCCGAAGACATCGATTTTAAACGGACATAACCAATGTCATGAAGTTGATAATGTTTTTGTAACCGATGGAGCATGCATGACATCATCGGCTTGTCAAAATCCATCGCTAACGTATATGGCGCTAACGGCGCGCGCGGTTGAATTTGCATCATCCGAATTAAAATCAGGAAAGTTATAGGGAGAGCTTGATGAGCGATCAATCCGTCATCATTTCAAAATCGGAAGAAAACCCAGCCATTGCAATTGTGAAAATCAATCGCCCAAAACAATATAATTCTCTTACCGTTGATGTTCTTGACGGTTTAATTGACGCGGCAGAAAAAATAGCAATAGATGAAAGTATACGAGCGGTGATTTTGACGGGTGAGGGTGGGTTCTTTTCGAGTGGTGCTGATTTCTCGCTTTTTGCTGGTGCGATGAATGAAAAAAGCACGACGAAATCCCGTATAGTGGGTGCTAAAGGCGCAAAGATGTGTGACGCCTGGGAAGCACTACCACAACCAACATTTGTCGCCGTTGAAGGCGGTGTGGTTGGTGGTGCACTCGCGGTGGCAATGGCCTGTGATTTTCGTATTATGAGCAAGGAAGCATATGCATATGTTCCCGAAGTCAAAATGGGTGTGACATTTGGTTGGGGATCCCTTCCAAGATTAACAAATTTAGTCGGGGCAGCAAAAGCAAAATATATATCAATTTTCTGCGAAAAACATAATGCAGATGAATGCAAGGATTGGGGGCTTGTTGATTTCGTTTCTGATGACGGAAATGCATTGAAAGAAGCGTTGACACTCGCAACGAATGCGGCGGCGTTCCCAGCTTTGCCCGTTCAGCTGATAAAGCGCGGCGTTAATATTAGTGTTAATGCTATCGCTAAAGCTTCTTTTTATGCGGATATGGAGGATTTGCTTCTTTGTATGAAAGATGAAGAAGCAACCATTTACCGCACGCAAACGATCAAGAAATTACAAGGGAAATGACATATGGTTAAATTTGAGGAAACTTTGCTACTAGGGGGTTTTTTGGATCAACGCGTGGCAGATCATCCAGAAAGAATCGTATTTTATTCCCGTGGTATTGAAACAACCTATAAACAGCTTTCCGATCAAGTAAACATATGTGCGCGTGCCATGATAGCATCAGGTCTAAAAAAGGGAGATGGCGTCGCGGTTCTTTCCTCCCAAAGGACAGAAGTATTTATTACCTTTTTTGCAGCGGCTAAAATTGGTCTTCTCTGGATGGGGATCAATCCAAAGTACCAACTTAGAGAAATGAGCCACGTAGTATCGGATGCAAAGCCAAAAATGATTATAGGTATTCAGGAACTTGATGGTCGCGATTATGCAGAAGAGCTGAGCAGCATCCGTGATAATTTCTCTTTTATTGAGCACTTTATTGGTTTTGACGGCGGTAAAAATTATGATCAATCGTTTGATAACTGGATGGAAGGATCGCTTGCATCTGATGATGAATTAAATACGGCGATCAATGCGGTCAATAGTGATGTCGATAGTATGCTGATATATACTTCGGGATCAAGCGGCACGCCAAAAGGGGTTTTATTGCCCCAGAAAGCCATCTTAAAACGGGCTATGTATGAATGGGATGTTTTTTGCCTTGAGGATGATTATCCGCGGGGTATGTGTCCTTTGCCGATCACACATGTTGGCGGTATTATTGTGCTTCCATTATATGCCATGGTTGGCGGCGGTAATATGATATTGATGGAAACATTTGATTTAAATGATTATGTGCAAAATATTATTGATGACAAAGTAAATATGTTGGGTGCTGTTCCTGCAATGCATATGTTGATGTTTAAACATCCGCAATTTTCATTGGATTTGCTCAATGAAAAAATTAAATGGATACTTTGGTCAGGCGCAAAAATGCCAGATGAAGCAGTGAAGATATTTTATAGCACTAACTGTAATGTGGGATCCACGTATGGCACTACAGAAAGCTGCGCATCGGTTACTTATGCAATTAAGCAATCATCATCATTAGAGGTTTTGACCCTTACGATCGGTAAAGGCATGCCGGATGGTGAAGTCAGAATTGCCAATGAAGACAAAATTTGCGATGTGAACGAAGAAGGTGAAATTCAAGTTAAACCTGATTATTCAATGTCGGGATATCTTAATAACAAGGAAGCAACCGACGCAGCCTTTACGAGTGATGGTTGGTATAGAACAGGTGATATCGGTGCCGTGCGTGATGATGGTAATTTCACATTTACCAGCCGTATGAGCGAAATGTATGTTTCTGGCGGATATAATGTTTACCCATTAGAAATTGAACAGACATTAGAAAGTTATGATAAAATTGCCTTATGTGCCGTTATTGATGTTGAAGATGAGATTTATGGACATGTTGGTTGGGCATATATAATGCCAAAACCAGGAATGGAAATTAATGAAGACGAAATCAATGAATTCGCTCGCGAACAACTAGCGAATTATAAGGTGCCGCGCAAATATTTTATTGAACCAATGCTTCCTATGTTGCCCATTGGTAAAATTGATAAAGTGTCATTAAAAAAACGGGTAAGCGAAAGTGGTGGCCTATAATGTATAAAGTTGAAGTTGGTGATGAAGTTAAAAAAGTAATAGAAAATGTTGTTTCCCATTATGCAGAAGATGGCATGGCAGAGGTTGTTGAATATTTGAATGAAGTCGTTAACAACCCTGATGCAATAAGACGTGATATGCCAAACTTTGATTGTGATGAAGTACTTCTTTATGTGGATGATAATGTCACCGCTTATTATATTGCTACTACTCCTCAGATTAATTATCCACCACATGAACATGCTATGGAAGCGGTGGCTGCCGTCTATGGTGGTGCGGAAACACATGATTTCTTTGATAGGGACGGCGTTAATATTAAACATCGCTGTCAAGTTAGTTTTGCTGCTCCGTCGGTGATTGATATGAATTCTGATTGTGTTCATTCAATTTGCAATTTGGGTGATAAGCCTAACGAAACATTGCATTTTTACTTTGGCGACCTGGAAACTCAAACCCGCACAATGTGGGATATGCAGGGTCAAAACCCGGCCCAATATGATCAAGATAGATATATGTCTCTTGCTACGCCCATGACTAAAAACCTAAATAATTAGGAATTAATTGTTGACTTTTGTTTTTTACTCCTAAATAATTAGGAGATAAGAAAAGGAGTCGTAAATGGCACGTAAATCATCATCAACTTTAACCGAAGCAGAAAGCCGCATTATGGATGTGCTTTGGGATCAAAAAGAAGTCAGCGTTCGAGATGTGATGGACGGCATTTCTGGTGAAACGAAACAGGCCTACAATACGATCCAAACCATACTCGGGATATTAAAAGACAAAGGATATGTTGAAACACGCAAACAGGGTAGGGCCTTTTTGTACCGTCCTTTAATCAGCAGAGGCGAAGCGAGAAACCAAGCATTAAAGAAATTAATAGGGAATGCATTTGGTGGATCATCGGAAGCTTTTGCCCAACATTTACTTAAACAAAGCGATATTGATGAAGGGGAAATAGCCGCTCTCGAAAAGGTCATTGAAATGGCCATTCAAGAAAAGGATATTAAAGATGATTAATTCAAATTTCCCGTTACTCGAACTCGCGATAAATAATATATGGCAAAGCATGGCTGTGCTTGTTGTCATTTTTGTGGTTTTCAAAATGGTTAGAAATACCAGCGCGGAGGAAAGATCATGGAGTTGGAGTGCGGCTTTGTTTGCTGTAGCGATATTGCCATTGGCGAGCTTTTTACCGGGTGAAGGGATTACATTTTCAAAGAGTAAGGTAGTAGAAGTCAAAAATATTGAAGCGCCAGTTATGCAAGAAAATATAATGCCGTCGATAAAACCTGAGCTAAATGAATTGCCGCTTGAAGTGGAAACATTGCCGTCATATTCAATGGGAGATGTATTTAATATTATCATGATGATTTGGGCGTTTGGGGTTGGAATAGCATTATATAAAACCGGGCGTGCCGCCTTTAATGCCAGTAAAATACGTAGTTTGGCATATCCATATGTTTTGGATGAGGCGTTTACACAAGATTGGCCCGATGAAATTGAAGTAGCCTTATGTGATAATGTAAATGGTCCACTGGTGATCGGATTTCTTAAACCAGTGATTATTTTGCCACGCAGTTTTGTGAAATCAATGTCTATTAAGGAATTAAAACCGTTGCTGTTTCATGAACTTGCTCATATCAAGCGTTTCGACAATTTCTGTCATTTGTTTGAACGTTTAATTTTAGCGATATATTGGTGGAACCCAATTGTACATTTCATTGCTGCACGTCTTGCCGAGGAACGGGAGCTTGCCTGTGATGATCGCGCTGCGATTAAATGTGGTGATCAAGTGTTGTTTGCAAAATCCTTGTTAAGGGGCGCGAAGCAATTAGTAGGGCAAAATAATACCGTGCTTGGAATAGCCGCATTGCGCCGGGAAAGTGTATTAAGCAAGCGCATTAAAAGAATGACAGGAAATTTGCTTTTCAAAGAATTTGAAGTTATGCGTTTTACAAAAGCGATTACGATTTTCTTCATTTGTGTCGCCTTGATGGGCATGCTTACGCCCCGTTTTAATGTGAGTTTTGCCCAGGAAACGGACGTTATTAAGAGAGTTGAAACACTGCTTGAAAATGGTGGAACTTCGAGCGTTCTAGAAGAAATGAGTGGCATTGAAGATGAACAAGTTGCCGGATACACTAAAGCATTATTAGAACGAAAAGAATTGCGCCGTGAAGAATATAAAAAGCTAGCTGGGATTGTTCGAGATATAGAAAACGAGAAAATTGAAGGCAGTGCATTAGAAGAACTTTTAAAACGCGATGATATAGACGCAGAAACAGAAAAATTAGTACTAGCAACAGTACTGGGAAAAGAGCGTATTTCAAGAATCCGTGCAGATGTTCAAAAAGGTTTAGAAGGATTACCAACAAAAGAACAGGTTGCGGAAATGGAGCAAAATATTCTTGACGCGATTGAGAATTTGCCAACAGAAGAAATGCTTGCCGAAATGCGAAAAGGGATCAAAGAAGGGTTAGCAAATCTTCCTGAACACATTGAAAAAGAAATTAATGTGGATGAAATTATAGCTGAAGCCGAGGCAGGTTTTAATGAAATGGAAATCGAAATTGATTTTGACGAAATTCGCGCAGATATGGAAAAAAGCCTTGCTGAACTCCCTGATAAAAAAGAGATAGACCAGATGCGTGAAAACCTTGAACGGAGCCTAGAAGGAGTAATGACCTAGAAAGATGTTGAAGAGATGCGCCGCGAGCTTCAAGAGACACTCGAGCAATTACCGACTGGTGATGAAACATAAAATAACAAGTTGCACAAATATTTGTGAAAGAGACTGGACGAGAGCCCCTAAAAGCGTATAAAAGGGCACATATTACTTTTAATTTGGAGACTGATAATGAGCGGTGAATTGGTAACAGTTTTTGGAGGCTCAGGCTTTATAGGTAGAACTCTTGTCCAACGACTTGCAAAAGCAGGATATCGCGTGCGTGTCGCGGTTCGTCGCCCAAATAGTGCTCTTGATGTAAAAACATTAGGTGATCTTGGCCAAGTACATTTGGCCCAAGCCAATGTCAGAAATAAACCTTCAATTGAAGCCGCTATTAATGGTGCTGATCATGTCGTAAACTTGGTTGGGGTGCTTTTTGAAAGTGGAAAACAGTCATTTGGTAAAATTCATGATGAAGGTGCGGGGCTTGTCGCAGAAGTTGCCGCTGCCGCGAATGTTAAGTCGCTGGTTCATATGTCGGCAATAGGTGCAGATGACGAATCTGATACAAAATATGCAAAATCAAAAGCGGCGGGTGAAAAAGCAGTTTTAAAGAATTTCCCAAATGCCTCTATAATTCGCCCAAGTGTTGTATTTGGTGCGGATGATAATTTCTTCAATAAATTTGCAGCGATGGCAAAATCATTTCGCATGTTGCCAGTAATCTGCGGTGACACTAAATTCCAAACTGTATATGTTGGTGATGTTGCAGATGCGATTGTTTCCATTATTTCAGATGAAGATCACGCCGGTAAAATTTATGAATTAGGTGGGCCAAAGGCTTATAGTTTCCGAGAACTGCTTGAAATGGTGAATAAAGTCACAGAACAAAATGTTCCGCTTATTACAATTCCAATTCAAATGGCATATTTTCAAGCATTTTTCTTTGGTATGCTGCCAAATCCAATGGTTACCATTGACCAAATGAGATTATTAGAAAAAGATAATGTGGTATCAGATGATGCATTGAAGCTCTCTGATCTTGGGGTTGAAGCGACACCACCAGAAGCTATTATTCCGAATTATTTATTTCTTCATCGTCCAATGGGACAATTTAGAACGGTTCAGTGATCTAAATTTTAATAACCAGTAGGGTTTTTAGATTGCCAATTCCAAGCGTCTTTTACCATTTCAGTTAGATCGCGAGTTGCCTGCCAGTTTAATTCTGTCTTCGCACGTGATGCATCGGCGTAGCAGCTGGCAATATCCCCTTGACGGCGTGGGGTGATTTTATAGGGAATTTTAATATCATTGGCATCTTCGAAGGCCTTAATCATATCCAAGACGCTATAACCGTTACCAGTGCCAAGATTATAAGTAACCAAGCCGGGTTTTTCAGTTAATTTTTCTAGTGCTTTTAAATGGCCGGCGGCTAAATCCATCACATGAATATAATCACGAACCCCGGTACCGTCTTTAGTATCATAGTCATCACCAAATACGGATAATTCAGGATATTTTCCGGCGGCAACACCTGTAATATAGGGCATTAAATTATTTGGTATGCCGCTTGGGTCTTCGCCGATCATACCGCTGTCGTGGGCGCCAACAGGGTTAAAATATCGAAGGCGAGCAATATTCCAAGTGTGATCAGACTTACTTAAATCTTCTAACATTTGTTCGATCATCAATTTTGATGTGCCATAGGGATTGGTTGTGCCGCCTGTTCTCGCGCTTTCTGGAATTGGGACAACTTCTGGGTCGCCATATAATGTGGCAGATGAGCTAAAAACAAGTGTTTTTACATTTGCTTTTCTCATTGCATTACAGAGGATTGTCGTACCACCAACATTATTATCATAATATTCAAGTGGTTTTTCGTTACTTTCTCCAACGGCTTTTAATCCGGCAAAGTGAATAACGGCCCCAAATCTTTTGCGAGCAAATAATTGGTCGAGTGCTTCATGATCTCTGATATCTAGTTCGAAGAAATCAAATTGATTTATTCCAGTAATATTACGGATGCGATTAAGTGATTCTGTGCTTGAATTGCATAGGTTATCAATGACCGTGACATTATGCCCCGCTTCTAAAAGCTGGAGAACTGTATGGCTTCCGATATAACCTGTGCCACCTGTCACTAAAATATTCATCGATTCTTTCCTGTATTTACTGCTTAATGTTATATTTCAAGCTACTCACATAAGTACACATAAATTTGACTTGCGTGTTATAATTGAAAGAGTGTAAGTGAAGACTATGAATAAATTATTATCTTATCGCGCGATAGGCGCATTTTTTGTGTATTTAATTGCTTTTGTAAATATTTCATTTGCAGAAGTGGTTCGTACTGATTTGGCGCAACTGGGACTTCATACGGATAAAACGTCGGTGGCACCTGGTTCGGAATTTTCGGTGATCATCGAAATGGACCCTGATGAGGGATGGCATGGTTACTGGGAAAACCCTGGTGATGCCGGACTTAAACTTGAAATGGAATGGCAAATACCTGATGGTGTTGAAATTGATGCGTTACAGTTTAAAACGCCTCATTTAATACCATTTGAAGAAATTGTTTCCTATGGTTATGAAGGAAAAGTTACGATCGTTGCTGATGGAAGGGTTTCCGAGGATTTCGTGGGCGATAATGTCGTATTAAACGGCAGCGCATTTTGGCTAATATGTTCTGATGCGCTTTGTGTGCCGCAAGATGCTAAAATTAGTCATCAATTTGAAATTGGTGAAGATATTGTTGATGAAAATATTCGTAACCTTGTTTTGGAAACAAAAGCGGATATGCCTATTCAAGAAAACTGGGAAAGTGAATTTCATACGGATGGTGAAAACTTTACATTAAAAAGTGTTATTCCCGCTGAATATCCGGTAATTGAACGTGCCTATTTATATCCATATTCCGAAGGGATGATGGAAAATACTTATTATCAAGACCTATCATTTATCAATGGTGAAATCATCGGCCGCTTTGAAAATGCCTATGGTTATGAGGATAAAGAAAATTTTGAGTTTGTACTAACATTCAAAACAGGTGAAGGTGAAGAACATGCGGTTATGCTCACTGCTACTAAGTCATTAGAGCCAGTTGCCGAGGTTATGGCAGTTGCCTCCACTGAAGAAGTGACGCCACTCACATCATTGGATTTTACAACAGCCTTGCTTTTTGCGTTCCTCGGCGGTGTTATCCTTAATTTAATGCCTTGCGTATTTCCAATCTTAAGCCTTAAGGCGATGAGTGTGGTTGAACTATCCAAGAAAGATTCGAACGAAGCGCGTGTCAGTGGATTGATATATACAGCCGGAATTATGGCTACGTTTGGATTAATAGGTGCCCTTGTCAGCATCTTATCACTTGGATGGGGATTTCATATGCAAATCCCGTTGGTGAATTTTGCTCTTGGGTTGTTGATGGTCGCCATTGGTCTTAATTTGCTAGGCGTATTTGAATTTGGAGGCTCATTCGTTGGCGTTGGTCAATCAATGACAGAAAGTGATGGCACAAAGGCGGGTACCAGAAAATCTGCATTTTTCACAGGTGTACTAGCCGTGGTTGTAGCAACACCTTGCACAGCTCCTTTTATGGCAAGCGCACTTGGTTATGCTTTCATCAGTGGCGGCGTTACAGGACTTTTGATTTTCTTATCACTTGGGCTTGGTTTGGCATTTCCATATTTGCTTATTTGTTATGTACCTGGGTTAAGAAATGCATTGCCGCGTCCGGGGGCGTGGATGGAAACTATGAAAAATATCCTTGGGTTTCCGATGTTGGCGACTGCGCTGTGGTTATTCTGGATATTAGGTAATCAGGTTGGTGTTGATGGGTTGACTTTAGCCATAGTAGGTAGCCTCTTCCTCGGTGCGTTGTTATGGAGTATTTCTAAAAATGGCATCGCATTTAAAGTGTTAAAGGCTTCTTGTCTTGCGGGTATATTGTATGCTGGATATTTACTTCATACAATCGATACTCAGAAGCCTGTTGAAGTGGCGGCTAATAAATATGAAAATCAAGTGCCGTTTAGCTCAATGGAACTCGATGAGATGCTTGCCCGAAATGCATCTGTTTTTGTTTACTTTACCGCTGACTGGTGTGTGACTTGTAAATTAAATGAGAGGGTTGCTCTTTCGCAGCCAAGTGTGCATCAAGCCTTTGTGGATAAAAATATAACAGTGATGGTTGGAGATTGGACAAATCAAAACCCTGATATTACTAAAACTTTGCAGAGATATGGCCGAATTGGTGTGCCACTATATCTTTATTTCCCGGAAGGTCGCAGTAAAGACAATCCGGATATTTTGCCGCAAATATTGACGCCTGATTTGGTTATTGAAGCACTTTAATTAATGTTTTTTATTAACACCTAATAAAGCACATAAATATGATGATTATAAGTTATTGATTTAAATCAAAGACTGTATGTTGCTTTTATATTATCCCGAGATAATAGGGATAAATGAAATGAATCAAAATAAAAAATATAATAATGACTGCCAGATAACAATGCTTCTAAACCGCATGATTAGTAATTGTAATCGCATCACCCAAGAATTAAACCGCCAAATGAAGAACGAAATGTCGTTAACACTTGCTAAGTATGAAGTGTTGATCGCAATAAAAAATTCTGATGATGGTCAAATAACCATGAGTAATCTATCGCAAAAACTTTCAGTATCAAATGCGAATATGACAGGTATGACCGGGAGGCTTTTAAAAGACGAACTGATTGAAAAGAAAGCTTTTCCAAAAGATAGAAGAATTTTTAGTGTAGCGCTTACAGATAAAGGATATGAAATACTTGAAAAGGCACAAGAAAAATATGGTCATTGGACCAGTGAAATTTTTCAAAATATTGATGCGAATGATTTGATGTTAGCGAATAGTTTTATTAATAAGATAGATGAGAGTTTAGAAAATTTTTCTGAAAAGAGTTAAAATTATTCTGTTAAATCTTCCCATAACTCTTTGGCTTTATTGAGAAAAACTGATGATTCAGGACTAACATCATCACCGCACTCTTCGGCAAATGCGCGGAGCAATTCTTTTTGTTTTTTGCTTAAATTCACGGGCGTTTCAACATTTGCCTGAATGACCATATCACCTACGCCACCACCACTGTTTAAAATAGGCATACCTTTACCATGGATTTTGAAACGTTTTCCGGTTTGTGTGCCTTTTGTAATTTTAACTTTAGCTTTTTTACCGCCGATGGTCGGTACTTCAATTTCACCACCTAATGTGGCGGTCGTCATTGGGATTGGCATTTCACAAAAGACAGTGGATCCATCACGTTGGAAAATTGGATGGTATTCAATATCAATGAATATATATAGATCGCCACTTGGTCCGCCGCGCTCACCAGCTTTTCCTTCGCCGCTAAGGCGAATACGGGTGCCTTCTTCAACACCAGCTGGGATTTTAACATCAAGTGTTTTATTTTTCTTCTTTTTACCACTTCCGTGACAAGTGCCACAGGGGTCTTCAATCACCAAACCATTACCCTGACATTTTGGGCAGGTTCTTTCAACCATGAAGAAACCTTGTTGGCTTCTTACTTTACCAATACCATTACATGTTGTGCATGCGCTTGGCTTTGTACCGTCAGCAGCGCCACTTCCATCACAAGTGTCGCATGAAACGGTTGTTGGTATAGTAATTTTTTCGGCTTTGCCGGCAAAAGCGTCTTCAAGAGTAATCGTTAGATTATAGCGTAAATCGGCACCTCGGCTAGAGGCGTTTGGATCACGCCTTCTGCCGCCACCCATGCCAAATAGATCTTCGAAAATATCGGAAAAACCAGCTGATTCAAAACCATGGAAACCGCCACCGCCGCCGCCCATGCCACCATTTTCAAATGCACTATGTCCATATTGATCATAAGCTGCACGCTTTTGATCATCTTTTAAAATGTCATAAGCTTCGCTGACTTCTTTGAATTTTGCTTCTGCTGCGGCGTCCCCAGGGTTTCTGTCGGGGTGATATTTCATGGCAAGTTTACGGTAAGCGGACTTTAGACCAGCGGCATCTGCGCTTCGATCTACACCCAATGTATCGTAATAATCTTCTTTAGACATTTGTACCCGCCACCCTTTATATTAATTGCGCCACTTTAATTATGCAGCGCAATTATTATCATTTTCAAAATCGAATTCGATTATTTCTTTTCGTCTTCAACTTCTTCAAAGTCAGCATCAACGATGTCGTCGTCGTTTTCTTCTTCGCTCGCTGCGGCATCGGTAGCGGCGGCATCATCACCACCGGCGGCTTGATCTTTATAGATCACTTCACCAAGCTTCATCGCGGCTTGCTCAAGCGCTTCTGTTGCAGCTGTGATTGCATCAACATCTTCGCCTTCTGCTGCTTCATTTACCGCTTTAATAGCATCTTCAATTGCTGTTTTGTCATCGTCTTCTAACTTATCAGCATGTTCTTTCACTTGACCTTCAACGGTATGAGCAAGAGATTCAGCTTTGTTTTTCGCATCAACAAGTGTACGGCGTTTTTTATCTTCTTCCGCATTTGCTTCGGCTTGTTTGATCATATCTTCGATATCATCATCGCTCAGGCCACCAGACGCTTGAATACGGATGTTTTGTTCTTTACCAGTGCCTTTATCCTTCGCGGATACATTCACAATACCGTTCGCATCAATATCAAAGATCACTTCGATTTGCGGAACGCCGCGAGGGGCAGCCGGAATACCAACCAGATCAAATTGACCAAGTAGCTTGTTATCGGCAGCCATTTCACGCTCCCCTTGGAAAACACGAATTGTCACAGCAGATTGATTGTCCTCTGCCGTCGAGAATGTTTGTGATTTCTTCGTTGGGATTGTCGTGTTGCGGTCAATAAGACGTGTAAACGCACCACCCAATGTTTCAATACCTAGTGAAAGCGGTGTAACATCAAGAAGGAGAACATCTTTAACATCGCCTTGAAGAACACCCGCCTGGATAGCAGCACCCATGGCTACAACTTCATCCGGGTTCACACCTTGGTGTGGATCTTTACCAAAGAACTCTTTTACTGTTTCAATAACCTTAGGCATACGTGTCATACCACCAACAAGAACCACTTCATCAATTTCGGCGGCTGTTACGCCCGCGTCTTTAAGAGCGGCAGCACATGGCTTAACGGTACGCTTAAGAAGATCATCGACCAGTGCTTCAAGCTTAGCGCGTGTAAGTTTTAGCGTTAAATGCTTTGGTCCAGAGGCATCTGCCGTAATAAACGGAAGGTTGATCTCTGTTTGCGTCGCTGACGAAAGTTCAATTTTGGCTTTTTCCGCCGCTTCTTTAAGACGTTGAAGCGCCATATTGTCGTTAGTTAGATCAATGCCGTTTTCTTTTTTAAATTCGTCAGCAAGATATTCAACAAGACGCATGTCAAAATCTTCACCACCAAGGAAAGTATCACCGTTGGTTGATTTTACTTCAAATACGCCATCACCGATTTCAAGGATTGATACGTCAAATGTACCACCACCAAGGTCATAAACGGCAATTGTTTTACCATCGTTCTTATCAAGTCCATATGCAAGCGCAGCTGCTGTTGGCTCGTTGATGATACGTAAAACTTCAAGCCCAGCAATTTTACCGGCATCTTTTGTTGCCTGACGTTGTGCATCATTAAAATAAGCAGGAACAGTGATAACCGCTTGTGTCACGGTTTCACCTAAATACTGTTCTGCAGTTTCTTTCATTTTTTGCAAGATCAGCGCAGAAACCTGACTTGGGCTCATTTTTTCGCCGCGGGCTTCGATCCATGCGTCGTTGCTGTCTGATTTGATGATCTTATAAGGCACCATTTCTATGTCTTTTTTGGTGGCCGGATCATCAAATGAACGTCCGATCAAACGCTTAATCGCGAATAATGTGTTTTCTGCGTTTGTCACTGCTTGGCGTTTTGCCGCCATGCCGACAAGTTTTTCACCGTCTTCTGTAAAGGCAACCATAGATGGGGTCGTGCGACCGCCTTCTGCGTTTTCAATCACTTTCGGTTTTGAGCCGTCCATAATGGAGACACATGAATTGGTTGTTCCTAAATCTATGCCAATAACTTTAGCCATACTATCCTCGTTTTTTAAATCACTTTTTAGCGGTCTTTAATAAGCCCCGCAGAAAAGTATCTGTTGTAAAAATGTTAATCGCGCCTTTGCGCTTCACTCATGGTGCTTATATAGGGCCATTTTTTTCGACTGCAAGGGTTTTTCTGTAAGTTTTTTAATTTTTTAAGAGAATGTTTTTAAACGATTGTAAACTATGGGATATTTAGTTATAAAATATAGGAAAAATTTAACTTTATAGTGAGACTTAAAATGAAAAAAATGCTTCTAATCATATCGTTTTTAATGGTTATTCCGTTTGTTGCTTCGGCTCAGGAGAGTGATATTGTTGTCTCTAGCGAATGGGCGCGTCCTATTTTAATCGCTGGTCGCCCCGGCGGTGCTTTTTTTAATGTTAAAAATAACGGCTCAGAAGCAGATACATTAATTGCGGCATCATCATCAATTTCGCCGCGTGTTGAAATTCACACCCATACGATGACCGATGGTGTTATGAGAATGTCGCAAGTGGAAGGCGGCCTTGAAATTCCAGCAGGTGGTGAAGTTCAACTAAAACCTGGCAGCTATCATATAATGATGTTTGAAACGGATAATAAATATGCTCCAGGTGATAAGATTGATCTTAAACTTCAGTTTGAAAAAGCGGGCACGATCGAAAAAACAGTGGAAGTGCGCGCCCGACTACAAAATTAAGATAATCCTCTCTTACTATAATATTTTCATGTGAATGTGCTTTAGAATATAACTGAGCACTTTTTAATCATGGGTGTGAGTATCCGGGCCGTGAGTATGACCCTCTTCGTCATGGGTATGTGTATCCGGGCCGTGAGTGTGGCCCTCTTCGTCATGGGTATGGGTGTCTGGACCGTGAGTGTGTGTATCAGGACCGTGAGCATGCGCCGCTTCATCAGCCGCCAATTCAGCCGCTAGGGCTTGTTTAATTTCACCCATACGTTTTAAACCAAGTATGTTACCCACGCCAGTTGGATCAACACCGTATTCTGCGGGCATAACCACTGTTATAAGAAGTACGATAGCTGTAATTAATGCAATAATAGTAGACTTTAGCAACTTCTGTGTTGAGGGAAGTTCTCTGTCTTCTGGTATATTTGAGTTATGCATTTTTTTATCCTTAGATTCTTTTTAGTAAAATGAGGTGATGTTATGCGACGAAGTAGCCGGTAATTTGATAACCCATAAGCAAGAAGCCAAGCATCATCATTAACACGTTCGCACGATAAGCGTGTTTGAAGAAACTACCGGAGCGCCGCCAAAAAGAAATCGCGATTAAAATAACGGCAAGCGCTAACAGTTGGCCAATTTCAACACCTATGTTGAAAAAAACAAGATTTGGCAACAGACCGTCTGGGTGTAATTCATAATCAAGTATTTTTGTAGCAAGTCCAAAACCGTGAAACAGTCCAAAAATGAATGTTGCTATTTTGGTGTTCGGTTGAACATTAAACCAGCGCTGAAATGCTCCCATATTATCCAGTGCTTTATAAACAACGGAAAAACCAATGATGGCATCAATAATATAGGCACTTACGCTGATCTCCATTAAGACACCTGATAAAAGGGTGAAAACATGGCCGACAGCAAACAATGTTACATAAATTGCAACATCTTTTAGGCGGTATAAAAAGAAAATAACACCAAATAGGAATAATAGATGATCATATCCCGTCATCATATGCTTGGCGCCAAGATAAAGAAATGGTATTGGCAAAAAGCCGAAGCTTTCTTGAATGTAACCTTTATCACCTGCGGTAACACCATGTGCGAAGACTTCATGAGGTGTTCCTGCTATAAAGGCAAGTGTCACCATAAATAACAGAAATATAATATGTTTATTGTTCGTTCTATATTTTCCCATGTGAACCTCAATTAGATATCGTTTTTAAAGTCATAAATCTACAAATTAACATATTTCAAACTAGCTAAAGATTGAAAAGTGCGCGCATAATTAATGTTAAGATTGAGTATGTAAATAAATGATAATATGTGCTTTGGTTATCCCCCACGGCATTAATAATTAGTTTCCAGTTGCACCCTTATATTTTATTTTCAATATTATTATTAGATTATTCATTGGTAGTCAAAAGATTCTCGCAATTTTTATATAAGAATTATTTTAGTTAAGAGTTTTAGATTTTTAATCCTCAGAAAAATTTAATTTGTCGTCACAATATTGACACCATTTAAAGCAAGTGTGAGTGATATTTCGCAAAAAAAGTGGAGGGGAACTTGGCGAAATTTCATTTATCATTTTATGCAGTGATTGTTTATTTTTCAATCGCATCAAGTTATGCCGATATGGCCATCGCCAGAAGATATATGGCAGAAGGTAATACTAAAGCGGCTTTTAAAGAATATTTATTAAGTGCAGAGGAAGGCCACCTGCAAGCGCAGTTTCTAATTGCACAAATGTATCAATATGGCAGTTGTGTCGATAAAGACCATAGGGAAGCGTCAAAGTGGTATGCTTTAGCGGCTGATCGAGGATTTGATAAAGCACAGAATAATCTTGCAACCATGTATTTAAGTGGAAGAGGCATAATTCAAGATACAAAAATGGCGGCATTTTGGTTTGAAAAGGCCGCCGTGCAAGGTCATGTGAAAAGCACTGCAAATCTGGCGGACCTTTATTTGAATGGTGATGGTATAGATGAAGATTACACAAAGGCCAGAGAGCTTTATTTAAGTGCCGCCCAAAAAGGTAACACAAAGGCTCAAAATAATTTAGGGTTTATCTATTTTGAAGGAAAAGGGGTCAAGAAAGATTATGAAACCGCCTATATGTGGTTTCATATTGCCGCGCAAAAGGGATCCGATGAGGGGGAAGTCAATAAATTCGACATGGAAGAGGTCATCAGTTCTGATGATAAAACGAGTGCTTTAAAAAAAGCTAGTTTATGGCTTAGAAAATATGAATCTTCATCAGATGAAAATTGAATATGTTTTTTAAATAAAAGGATATTTTATTAGTAATTTTGACATCGCTTTTTTCTTCCTATAGTCTTATAATTTCAGAGAATAATCTTTCTAGCAGGAATAAAAAGTCCATGTTAAAATCACTGTTAAAACCAAAAGCATGGATTGCTAAAGTACTTTTATTAATTGTAATTGTTGGGTTTTTCGCTTCAGGGTTTTCAGGTTATCTTACCCCAATTCAGGAGTTATTGAACTCAGAGGCAATGTCCTTTAAAGTCGGGGATACGCAATTCTCGGCCTATATGCTTGTACGCGCGTCGATAATCATAATATTATTATTTTGGCTCGCGAGTATTGTTTCGGATTTTGGTGAGGCTCATCTTAAAAAATTAAAGAATGTTAATGTCAGTAACCGGGCTTTAATTATTAAAGCGTTACAAATTCTTATTTATTTTATAGCGTTTCTTGTTGCAATGGATTTGTTGGAAATTGATCTAACAGGGCTTGCAATATTTAGTGGCGCGATTGGGATTGGTGTTGGGATTGGCTTGCAAAAAATCGCGTCTAATTTCATTAGTGGTATTATACTATTGTTTGAGAAAACAGTAGTTGAAGATGACTTGATAGAACTTGAAGATGGGACTTCTGGATTTGTACGCCACACTGGAGCAAGATACACAATGATCGAAACTTTCGAAAATCGTGAAATTATGATCCCAAACGAAGATTTTATCACGCACCGTATGACAAATTGGACATATTCAAATACCCTAGGTCGAATTGATATCCAAGTTGGTGTTTCTTATAAAAGTGATATTAAAAAAGCACATAGATTGCTTTTGGAAGCGGCAAAAGAGCACCCGAAATCTAGTAAAGAAGTTCAACCTGTTTGTTTCTTGGAAGAATATGGTGATAGCGCCGTCATGTTCACATTGTATTTCTGGGTAGACAATATCATTGAAGGTAGAAAAAAACCAAAAAGCGAAGTGTTATTTTCTATTTGGGATAAATTCGAAGCTAATAACATTGAAATCCCATTCCCACAACGAGATGTACACGTTAAAAATATTGGTGAACTTAAATGAGCAACCCTATACTCTATGCATATGATTTTAATGGCCAAGGCGTTGGTAACGTTATTTCCGACATAAAAGAGGCCAGTCTTAAGATCGCACAAGACGAGCTTGCGTGGGTGCATTTGGATGTAAATAATCCTGAAACAAAAGGATGGCTTGAAAAGGAACTTTCTTATCTTGACCCCTTTGTAGTGTCTGCATTGATTGCAGAGGAGACAAGACCGAGGATTACAGAAATCAATGATGGCGCGCTTATCATCCTTCGTGGTGTAAATTTGAATGAAAATGCCAACCCAGAAGATATGGTTTCCATTCGTCTATGGGTAGACAGTCATAGAATAATAAGCGTGGAAAGAAGGTCGCTTAAAGCGGTTTATGAAATAAGCGAGAAAATAAAAAAAGGCAAAGGCCCAATCGATGCCGGTAGGTTTATCACAATGCTTATTACATCACTTTTTGAGAGAATGGAGCCAGTCATAAGTGAATTAGATGACCGCACGGATAATATTGAGGAACAAATTTTAGATAGTGCCGATATGACATTGCGTGAGAATATTATTGATATCAGGAAAAAGGCAATTATTTTAAGGCGATATATGGCTCCACAAAAAGATGCAATTGGGCAGCTTCGTTTATCAGAACAAAATTGGATTAAACCTGAATATAAACGTCATTTGCAGGAGAACTATGATCGCATACTTAGATATGTTGAAGACCTTGATGCAATTAGAGAACGAGCGCAAATTGTAAAAGATGAACTCGCCAATATATTGTCTGATCGGCTGAATAAAAATATGTATGTCTTATCGGTGATTGCGGCTATTTTCTTACCACTTGGTTTTTTAACTGGACTGCTCGGCATCAACGTTGGCGGTATACCGGGGGCTGATAATGTTGATGCTTTTTGGGTTTTTTGCGCCATCCTTATCGTACTTGTTATTGCTCAAATAGCGTTCTTTAAAAAACAAAAATGGTTTTAAACGTCTGCGAGCACTTATAAAATTTTAAAGATAAAAATTTAGAATAAAAAAGGATGGCACAAAGCCATCCTTTGACTTTTTATGCGGTGGTGTCGACTTTTGTCGTTTCTTCTGGGCCACCTTTTGAAACCCCTACCATTGCGGGGCGAAGTAGGCGTTCTTTAATTTTATAGCCAACTTGCATCACTTGGATAACGGTGCCATTTGGATCTTCGGTCGGGGCTTCAAACATAGCCTGATGATGATTGTGATCGAATTGTTCCCCTTTAGGATCAATTTTTTTAATGCCGTGACGTTCAAAAATATTATGAAGCTCGCGGTCCGTCATTTTTACACCTTCGATAAGCGTTTTAACATTATCAGGTAGGTCGGCATCATCTGGTAATGCTTCAAGCGCGCGACTAAGGTTATCACCTACCGCAAGCATGTCGCGGGCGAATGTTGTGACAGCATAATTTGCGGCGTCGGTTTTTTCTTTTTCTGCGCGGCGACGCACATTTTCTGCTTCCGCGACTGCACGGAGCAATTTATCACGAAGATCATTAATTTCCGCTTCAGCAACACTTAGGGGCGTTACTTCTTCTTCAGCGGCATTTTCTTCCGTTTCTGCTTGCTCAGTTTCTTGTTCTTCTGAAATGTTTTCTTCGTTCATTTCTTCGTTTTTTTTGTTTTCAGTCATCAGATAATTTTTCCAATAGTTTTTGCAGTATAGTCTACCATGGGTTTGATCCTTGCGTAATTAAGTCTCGTTGGCCTTATTACGCCAATCACGCCCAATAAATTATTTTTTTCATCCATATAAGGTGCAGCGATAACAGATGAACCCGAAAGAGAAAAGAGATTATTTTCAGAACCGATAAAAATTCTTACACCTTCGGCATTTTTTGCCAATCCTAATAGCTCTATCAGGTCTTTTTTGCGTTCTAGATCACTAAATAATAGTCGGATGCGCTCAAGATCTTTTTTCGCCTCGAGGTCTTCGAGTAAATTTGCCTGACCACTGACAATGAGTGATTCTCTTTTATTTTGATTATCGTCTCTAGTGCCGAACCAAACGGCCAGGCCTTCTGCGAAGATCTGCTGCGTTAATTTATCAAGCTCTGCTTGGTGTTGATTTATTTCCCGTTCAATCAACAAACTGGCCTGATCAAAATCGTGGCCGAGCAGTTTTGAATTGATATAGTTTGCCGCTTGTATTAGGGCTGATGGCGTAATACCTGTCGGCAGATCAATAATCCGATTTTCAACATCATCGCCTTCGCTTACCATAACGACCAATGCTCTTCCCGGCGCGATTTGAACAAACTCTATATGTTTTAAGGGTGTGTCTTTCTTTGGTGCCATAACAACACTGGCGCATTGTGATAGACCAGAAAGCATGCTTGAGGCTTTGACCAATATATTTTCTAAATTCTCGCCAGTATTTTTGCATTGAATTTTGATATCATTGCGTTCTTTTTGAGTAAGATTACCAACTTCGAGCATACCATCAACAAACAGGCTCAAACCCATTTCGGTTGGAATTCTGCCTGCCGATGTATAAGGCGAATAAATAAGTCCGCTATTTTCCAAATCAGCCATAACATTACGAATGCTGGCTGGGGATAAGGGCATTTGAATTTTTTGTGAAAGCGTGGCTGAGCCGACGGGATCACCCGTCATAATATAAGCATCAACAATTTGGCGAAAAATTTCGCGTGATCTTTCGTTTAATCTGTTCATGCTGATAATGTAGGTACGCAAGTGTCAGAGGTCAACGGTTGCGCAGAAATAAAAAGGGATAGGGTTATTTGAGTGGAAATGAAATCCAATTGGCTGTAAAACCATTTGATAACTTTTTTAGTAATGGAGATTAAATATGCGCCCATCCGGCCGTAGTGCAGATCAAATGCGCGAACTTTCAATGGAACTTGGTTTTTCAAAATATGCGGAAGGGTCATGTTTGATTAAATTTGGCGACACTCATGTTTTATGTACCGCAACATTAGAAGAAAAAGCGCCACCATTTTTAAGAGGTTCCGGAAAAGGATGGGTCACCGGTGAATATGGGATGCTTCCGCGTTCTACGCATGGAAGAATGCCAAGGGAATCTGCAAAAGGAAAACAGTCGGGTCGAACGCAAGAAATTCAGCGCCTCGTTGGACGTTCATTAAGAGCCGCGGTTGATTTAAAGGCTCTTGGGGAATGTCAAATCAGGGTTGATTGTGATGTTATTCAAGCAGACGGTGGAACAAGGACGGCGTCGATATCTGGCGGATATGTAGCTTTATATCAGTGTCTTCAAAAAATGGTGGCAGATGGTACAATCGAAAGTATTCCGATTATTCATGAAATTGCAGCGATTTCTTGCGGTGTCTATAAGGGAACACCTGTTCTGGATCTTGATTATGATGAGGATAGCAGTGCGGAAACGGACGCAAATTTTGTCATGACGGGCGCAGGCAAAATCATTGAAGTACAAGGCACAGCAGAAGAAAAGCCATTTAGTGAAGAAGAATTGCTACGAATGATGCGACTAGCGCGTTTTGGTGTTGACCAAATAACCAAAATGCAACGTAAGACATTAGGAATTTAATTTATGTCACGTCTATTTGATGAAAAGAAATTAGTGGTCGCAAGCCATAACGAAGGTAAAGTGCGAGAAATACGCATCTTACTCGCCCCATTTGGTGTTGAGCTTTTTTCATCAAAAGAACTAGAATTATCTGAGCCTATTGAGGACGGTGATACATTTATTGCAAACGCTGAAATTAAATCAAAAAATGCGACGAAGGAAAGCGGACTTGTGGCGCTCGCTGATGATAGCGGACTTGCTGTGCCTTCAATTGGTGGGATTCCTGGAATTCATTCTGCGCCATATGCCATTAATCCTGAAACCAATGAGCGTGATTTTGCATACGGAATGGCTAAGCTTAATGATGAGATTGGCGATAATGATAGAGCGGCTTATTTCGTTTGTGCCCTTTCGCTCGCGTGGCCGGATGGTCATGTTGAAACCTTTGAAGGGCGTGTTTATGGCCGATTAATATGGCCAATTCGTGGTGAAAATGGTTTTGGTTACGATCCGATGTTTATTGCAGATGGCTATGATCAAACATTTGGTGAAATGGATGCTGAAGAAAAACATGCCATAAGTCATCGTGCGGATGCTTTTAAGAAAATAATTGATGCCTGCTTTAAATCATAACGATCTTTCAATCTATGTGCATTGGCCATTTTGTTTGGCAAAATGTCCTTACTGTGATTTTAACAGTCATGTTCATGATCGCGTTAACGAAGCTGAAATGGCTGAGGCGCTTCTAAGTGAAATAGATCATTATGCTGGACTTGTTGGACGTCGTGACGTTAAAAGTATTTTTTTTGGCGGCGGAACACCGTCGTTAATGTCGGCTTCCACAGTTGAAAAAGTTATCAACCGCATAGAACATAATTTTCACACAACTAATGATATTGAAATTACACTTGAAGCAAATCCGACCAGTGTAGAAGCGGGAAAGTTTAAGGATTTCTCGTTGGCCGGTATTAATCGTGTATCAATCGGAATACAGGCCCTCAACAACCATGATCTAAAGGCGCTCGGACGAGAGCATGATGTGGATGAAGCGTTAGGGGCGATTGAATTAAGTCAAAAATGTTTTAAAAGGTCAAATTTTGACTTAATTTATGCGCGAATGGGGCAAGAAGTTTCCGAATGGGAAAAAGAACTTAAGCGGGCGATAGGGATGGCCAACGGCCACTTATCCTTATATCAATTGACCATTGAGCAAGGGACGCCGTTTTATGGTCAATGGCGACAAGGAAAATTGATCATTCCAGATGAAGATACATCCGCGGAAATGTATGAGTTAACAAATGATATTTGTTCCGAAAACGGATATGCCGCCTATGAGGTTTCCAATTACGCAAAAGAAGCACAAGAAAGTCGTCATAACCTAACTTATTGGAATTATAGAGATTACCTTGGTATCGGGGCAGGTGCACATGGAAGAATTACATACGGCGGGAACACATATGCGACCATGCAAAATAAAAAACCGGAAACCTGGTTAAAGGCGGTTAAAGATAAAGGGCACGCAACAAAAGAGCAGGTTCATTTAAGCCAAAAAGAAATGGCAGAAGAAATGATTATGATGGGATTGCGATTGACGTCTGGTATTCATACGGATCATTTTAGGAATAGAATTGGTGCAGAATTAAATGATTTTATTGAAATGGATCAGGTGGAGATGCTGATAGCTCAAGGGTTTTTTGAGCCAAACTATCCAGATCGGCTTCAATTGTCAAAGAAGGGTCGGCCCCTTCTAAACCAAATACTGGGTCAAATTTTGGTGTAAAATTCATTGGAATTTCTAAGTAAAGCGGTCTGTTTTCAATGAGGAATGATTTTGGCGCGTCTTCAATTTTTAGAAACTCTGTCGAGGTCACTTCAAAGACGGCTAATCCACGTTCCACAAGGCCGCTTTTATGAAAACGGAATATACCATCAAGCCCGTCAAAGCCGCTAGGTTCTGTTATATTTTCTTCTGAAAATGTTGGTGCGCGCTGCGTTCTAACGATATTAGAAACCAGTGCCATTGCATCATATCCTAACGTAACAATCCTTGGTGGTCTTTCGCCATAATATTCAATGTAACGATCAATAAAGGCATTGGCTTTTTCAACTTTGGGGGCCGCGAACCATCCCCCTTGAAGTTGCGGTTCATTAAAAAGCATCGGGTCTTGCCATAAACCGGTTCCAAGCACTTTTACTTTTGTTAAATCAATTTCATAATAAGAAAGAAGTGGGGCGAGGGAGCCAAGAAGGGCACCGCCTTCGGGAAGTAAGATTGCATCAAATTCAACATCGCCCAATGTTTCAAGGTTTCTAATTTCTTTAATGAATTCTTGCCCCATATCATCGTTTCTGCCTAATGATCGAAGATAGCGCATTTCATCTATGTATTCTTGGCGACGGTATTCGTAATTTGCGATCCTTTTAACGGGCTCATCAAGCATGGATGGGTCAGCGGGATATGTTTCCAAGGCGACTAATTCATTAAAGTCGGTCGCGATTAAGGGTTCTAGGACGTCAACAATTCGACCACCATAAAGGGTGTCAGGAATAAGAGCTGCGAATTTCTCATGTTGTTGCTTTGAAGCATATTTAATGATGCGGCCAACTTGCTCTTCGGGTCTAAAGCTCAATAAGTATACGCCGTCCCCAGCGACATCCTGATCCGTTGAAAAACTAATCATATTTAAGCCGGCTTCTTTTATAATAGGGTGTGCGGCTTTAATGCTATCTGAGAAAAGAGGACCAATAACAATATCGGCATTTTGTTCCACTAAATATTTTGCTGCCTCTGTTGCACCTTCAGGTGTGCCTTTAGTATCAATGGGGATGAGTGCAAACCTTTTGTCTTCTGAGTCAAACATGGCCATTGTGATCGCGTTAAGAAGAGCATTGCCGACGATTTCCGTATCACCACTCAAGGGTAACATTACGCCAATTTTTATTTTTAATCTTGCGGGTCGGTTATCAATTGGCGCGGCAGCTTTTTCGGCTTCCGTATAGGTTGGTATAAGTATATTTCGCGGTGGAGCGGGTTGGGTATCATTTTGGGAAGCCATTTCGGCATCCGGTGCGGGTGGCGCGCTTGCAGAAACGGGGGCAAATTCACCCTCCGGCCCACACGCGGATAACATAAGGGAAAAGATCATAAGACATGATGTTCCAATTATCCTGTTATACCACAAATCGTTCATTCCTATTTTCATTGCAATTATAATAATTCATTAGTTATACCAAACGAATTCAGTTAGGCTAGTCCTGAATTATGGCAATGGTGTGGAATTCCGATAAAAATGGAAAAAAGAGTAAAAAATAAATTTGAAAACGGGTTATATGTCACTGCAACCCCCATCGGAAACCTGGGTGATATCACCCTAAGAGCTATAGATTTATTACGTGAAGCAGATTTCATTGCCTGTGAAGATAAAAGAGTAAGCGGAAAATTATTATCTTATTATGATATTAAGACGCCGATGATTTCTTATCATGATCATAATGCACAAGATGTCATGCCTAGACTCATTAATGAACTTCAAGATGGAAAAATTATCGCCCTTATTAGTGATGCAGGCACACCACTTATTTCTGACCCGGGATATCGATTAGTCAATGAATGCCAAAAAGAAGGCATTTTAGTCACGAGCTTGCCGGGGGCAAGTGCTATTCTCTGTGCCTTAACAAATGCCGGACTTCCAACAAATAATTTTTTATTTCAGGGCTTTTTGCCGCCAAAAACGCAAGCTAGGCAAAAAGAAATCGGAAAATTTTCTACCGTTGATGCAAGCCTTATTTATTACGAATCCCCCAAGAGGCTTTTGGTGTGTCTAAAGGATATTTTATCAGTATTAGGCGACCGAGAAATCGCTGTTTGCCGGGAACTTACGAAACTTTATGAAGAAATCCGAAAAGATAAAATAAGCAATTTGATTGAGTTATATGAGAATAAACCCACCCCTAAGGGTGAGATAGTCATTGTTGTATCACCGCCCAATAAAAATGAAAGTCAAATTGATGACCTTGATGCTGCACTAAAGGATGCTTTAAAAACATTAAGTGTGAAAGAAGCCGTGGCAGCGGTTACATTTATGACAGGAAAAAAACGAAAAGAAGTTTATAAAAGAGCCTTAGAAATATCGAAAGATGAAGAAAGATAAGAAAAGGAAAGCCAACCGTTTAGGGCATTTGGGGGAGTATTTTGCGATACTTTTTCTGATGGTAAAGGGCTATTCAATTCTTGAAAGAAGGTATAAAACCAAAGTAGGTGAAATTGACATTATTGCAAAAAAGAAAAATGTCACCATATTCTGTGAAGTTAAGGCACGAGCTGATTTTGAAAGTGCAGTTTATTCTTTAACGGATAAGCAAAAATTACGTATAAGAAAAGCCGCAGAACAATATATGTCACACTTGAAAAACACATATCAAAACAATAAGATAGAGAATGAAATATTTAGGTGTGATATGATACTGATCGTTCCATGGCGCCTTCCAAAACATATTGAAAATGCGTGGTAATTATGATCCCAACTTTAGATAAACAAATCGACTATTTAAAAAATGTTGGCCATTTAGCGGAAGACGACATCGATTTAGCTGAAACGGCATTAATGCTAGGCAGCTTAGATCGTCCAGGTGTATCGCTTCAGAAATACCATCATCATTTAAAAATACTAAAACTTGATCTTGATAGTGTCGGCCATAATGCCGTTACTGCGCAAGAAAGAGCAGAGGCTCTTGTGGAAGTTATGCTTGAAAATCATGAATATAAAGGGAATGAAAAATTTTATGATGATCTTCAAAATGTAAACTTGATGTCTGTTATTGATCGTCGGTTGGGACTTCCTATTAGTTTAGGTATTTTATATATCCATGCAGGCAGGTCAAAAGGGTGGCGTATTGAAGGTGTAAATTTTCCAGCTCATTTTTTAATTAGAGTTTATGGAGAAAATGATCAGGCAATTTTAGATCCATTTCATGGCGGTAAAATATTAAATGCTCATGACCTTAGAGATTTAATTGGAACAATTTCAGGTGGTGAAAATAAATTAGAACAATGGCATCATGCCCCATTAGGGAATAGGGCAATTTTAGTGCGTTTGCTTAACAATATCAAAATCCGTTGTTTGAATGTGAGCGATTTTGATTTGGCAATGAATGCGTTAAGAAGAACTAGTTATATTGACCCTAATAACATCGTGCATAAGTTTGAACTTGGAATGCTTCAAATACATACGAAAAGCGTTGAAGAAGGTAAGCAAAACTTACTAGATTGTCTTGATTATATGGATGATAATTTAGATGCTGATGATGATAAAATGCGTGGTCAGATTTTGAACACGTTAAAAGAAATGCGTGCCTATAACAAACCAAATGTGTTTGAATTGATTAAAGGCGATATTGATAATAAAGGTGACTGATAAATGAGTTTAAATGTAGCGCTTCAAATGGACCCCGTTGAAACGATTGATATCAATGGTGATAGTACTTTTGCCATGGGATTAGAAGCCCAGAAAAGAGGACATAAACTATTCCATTATCAAGTGAAGGATATGTCTTATGTAAACGATAAAGTAAAAGCTTATGCCAGACCTTTAACGTTTAGAAGAGAGCAGGGTAACCATTTTAGTTTAGGTGATGTGCATCATATGGATTTAGGCGATGAAATTGATGTTATTTTAATGCGTCAAGACCCGCCATTTCATATGGGTTATATTACGGCGACACATATTTTAGAACATATCCATCCTAAAACATTTGTTGTGAATGATCCGGCGTCAGTTCGTAATGCGCCTGAAAAAATATTCTTAGCACGCTTTCCGGAACTTATGCCGCCAACAATGATAACAAGTAACGCCGATGATGTTCGTGCATTTCGTTCTGAATATAAAGATATTATTGTTAAACCACTTTACGGTAACGGCGGTGCAGGCGTATTTCGCATCAGTGAAGGGGATCAGAACCTAGCAAGTTTAATTGAAATGTTCCAAGATTTTTATACGGAACCATTTATTGTTCAAAAATATCTTTCTGATGTTCGAAAGGGTGATAAGCGCATTATTCTTGTTGACGGGGAACCGGTTGGTGCGATCAATCGGGTGCCTGATGAGGGCGAAGTCAGATCAAATATGCATGTTGGTGGCGAGGCACGTAAAACAGAGCTCACTGACCGTGAAAAAGAGATATGCGATATAATCGGGCCAGTCTTAAAAGAACAGGATCAGATTTTTGTGGGAATTGATGTGATCGGCGATTATCTTACGGAAATTAATGTTACTTCCCCAACAGGAATTCAAGAAATTCAACGTTTTGATGGTACCGATATTGCGGCCTTAATTTGGGACGCGATCGAGCGCCGTTTATAAATATATTTTAGGCATTAAAAAGGCCCCGCTAATTTCTTAGAGGGGCCTTTTTTTTGTATTTATCTTAACGCTCTCTAAATGAAGTATTGAGTGCGTTTTTAATTGGTCTTGTTAGATATTGCATTAAGGTTTTTTCACCGGTTTTAATATCAGCGACTAAAGTCATGCCTGGTGTAATTCTGTTGGCTGCAGGATCAGTTCCTACATAATTTTGTGGTAATTCGATATAACCTTTGAAATATGCATTTCCTTGCTCATCCATAAATGACGAAGCAGATACATCGGTTAATATTGCTCCGATTGCGCCATATAATGAATAGTTATATGTGTCTACTTTTAAGTTTACTTCGCTACCGATTTCAACATGTCCTACGTCACGTGGTGAAATACGAACTTCAGCAACCAATTCTTCTGCATTTGGAACAACTTGAGTAATGAGATCACCTGGCGGTATAACGCTAGCATAAGCGCGGTACTTAAGACCTTTTACAATGCCATCAACAGGAGAAAGAATACTTAAACGTGCTAATTTATCATTTAGTCGTTTAAGTTCAGATTGCAATTGGACGCTTTCTTCTATCATTTGACCAAGTTGATCAAGGGCGTCACTGTTTAAGCGCTCTCTTAATTGAATAAGGTTTCCTTCTGCTTCATTAATGCCTGCCATTACCCCTGTTTTTTGTTCAACAGTTGTATCATAAGCACTTTTGGCATTTACATATTCACGTTGAATTTCAAGAAGGCGAATTTTGGACCCTAACCCTTTTTCAGTTAGCTCTTCACGAATGCCAAGTTCTTCACCTACAATTTCAGTAGCTTGTTTTAGCGCTGCTTCTTGTTGTTCAAGAACAGACAATTGGTTGCGCGAATTAGCAATTTTAGAAATATAAACACGCTCTTGCGCAACACGAGATTCTTTTTGTTGATTAAGAAGTTTTTCTTGATCAAGAGCGATAACGGGATATTCGTCTTCATAATCACTGAAATCCGCTTTTTCGTTTAACGCAAAATCACGTAAGCGACGCATTTGCATATCCAAAGAGACATAACGTGCTCTTACACGGTTTAATTCAGAAAGCGTCGAGGTTGTATCTAATTGCAACAGAGGTTCACCCTTTTTAATGCTATCGCCATCTTTAACAAAGACTTCTTGGACGATGCCACCTTCTAAATGCTGAACTGGCTGTACTGACGTCGCAGGCACTACTTCACCTTGTGCTACACTGGTTTCATCAATATTCATGATGCAAGAACCGATGATCATTGTAAAAACAATAACAACAATTACTCTGATAGTTGTTATTGAAGAAGTGGGAGGCCCTGATTCTTCTAGTAATGTTGCTCGAGAAAGATACTTCGCATGTATCCCGTCAGACCAAGTTGGACTAATTAAGGTTATTGCATAAGAGAGTGTTTTTGTTTCATCGTAATGACGAAGGAACGAAGATGACACGTATACACTCTAACAAATCAAATAGAACTGGAAGCGCGGAGAAGACGGTTAAAGATATACGCCGTGCAACCCGTAAGAACTATGGTTCAGAAGAAAAGATACGTATTGTACTTGAAGGCTTGCGCGGTGAA
>Ga0206131_10000088_pt1 | contig 119072 bp, 99 predicted proteins | sample Helgoland_Spring_FD_148636 | JGI IMG/M metagenome (GOLD analysis project Ga0206131, IMG submission 148636) | Pelagic subsurface seawater microbial communities from Kabeltonne, Helgoland, North Sea - Helgoland_Spring_Bloom_20160517_1 | ecosystem: Environmental > Aquatic > Marine > Epipelagic ...
TCAGCACTGGCATTCGCTGCCATTTGACAAACCTCTCGAAAAAAACAGCACCCACTGGATTACGGAAGCCTACCTAACAAAGCTAGCATCCTACCCGTAGCCCCCTTTTCCACACGATAGCTGTAGTAGGTTTCCAGATCAGAGCTGGTGCAGATACCTGAGTCAGTGAACTGAGATTCAGGAACGCCCGCATCAAAAACCTGCTCACGGATTTGTGAGGCAAAATCCACCTCGTAGGCAGGTGGTCGGATGCATGGTGCGAGCGCTACAATGAGATCGGCAGGATTGCTACCAAATTGCTCCGCCATAATTTCAATTGCCTTCCCCGTGATATTCGCCACGGTCCCCTTTTTCCCAGAATGCAGTAGAGCTAACACTTTCTTCACAGGATCGGCAATATAAACAGCCCCGCAGTCGGCAACGTATATCCCCAATAGCACTCCGGGGTCGGCCGTGACCAATCCATCCACCCCCGACCACATCCGGGCCGGATCGTTTTTACCAACGATAGCAATCTCTATCCCATGCACCTGCTCCGCACGGTGCAAGTGATTCCATGAGAAACCCATACGCTCAACAGCTAGCCTGTGAGCAGATTCAAGACGGCGACAGGTTGCCTCACGATCGACATCAACCTCTACACCCTGAACTCGTGTCAAGAAGCCTGCCCCAATACCCGGCAGACTATTGAATGTTCTCAGATGACATGATGCTTGCGTCATTGGCATGAGCCATAACGCAAGATCATCGAATTGCCAAGCCCACGTGATGGACTTGACCGATGATTACAGTGCTCGTCCAGCAATCGCACGATTAGCGTGATTCACGGTATCAGCTTCCTCTTCGTCCATCTCCGACATAACATCTGAGAGGTTGGTAGCGATTTCGCGGCGCATACGTGCAACGAGTTCGGTGCCCTTCTGGGTGATCCGAACCATAATCTTGCGTCGATCTTCGGCTGCGTGCACGCGCTCCACATAGCTCAGCTTTTCGAGGCGATCCACAAGGCCAGTAGCGGCAGCTGTTGAATGACCCATTTTTTTAGCAATATCGGACATGGTCAAATAATCCTCACTAGAGAGATATGCCAACAGAAAAAACTGAGGAAATGATATGTTTCCACGGTTCAATTCACTGGATAAGTTGAGTATGCATGAGCGTTGTGTGAACAGAACAAAGTCTGCAAGCCGGTCAGTATCGACTTGGCTGTTGTTTGAGGGGATTGTTTTCATGTTATTTTGGTTACATTAATTGTTAAGCTTCGACCAATGTGAACACAGTTGCAAAACAGCAATACATAAAATATAAGGTTATCACAAGGGTTTTTTTGGAGTATTTTTTATGAATTACTGAATTCCTCCTGTTTTTTTAGAACAAAGCGGTCATAAATTTGAATTTTTATGTCAAGACCTACAAATTATTAAGCAGATTGGTATTTTCAGTTACGGTGATAATTTTGTATTCTGCACGGTTTTTATCTTTTTAATAAATACTGCATCTCCTACTTGCACATCACCCGACCTAATGTCTGCGGCGACATGCTCACCGAGACTTTCCTCGGTTGGGAGAAGGTTTGCAGTACGATCCATACCATGACTTTCGACGACCTCATCGGTAACGTTATATCGCCATGCACCGAAGCGCCTTATCAATACATAACCAGATTTCCGTTCCACCCGCTCTACCCTGCCAGCAAGCCGAAGATTATTCTTACTGACAGTAAGTATCGGTCTACTGCCGAACATATTGCCCGGGGAATCACAGCCGGCAAAACAACCGGCACACAAAATGATACACACTAAAAATCGAATCATGTTGCTATTGAGCCAGAAATTACACTCAGAGTAAAATCCAGAAATTTCAGATCTGGCACGGCAGGTAGTGGACAATCACTGATTCATGGCTATCATCACGATGTATCAAATCCTGAACTGACAATAATATGCGCAAAACAGCAGCCCTTCTACTCAATCTTGGATCACCTGATAGCACCAAGGTGACAGACGTCCGTAAATACTTAGATGAATTCCTCAGCGATGAACGAGTTCTGGACGTCAACCCCGTCTTGAGAAAGCTATTACTCAAGCTGGTCATTCTACCACGCCGCCCAAAAGAATCTGCCGAGGCTTATTCTGAAGTCTGGACCGACGAGGGCTCACCTCTAATCGTAACCAGTAAAAAACAACACAATTTAGTATCTAACCAAGTTGAGACCTCAGTCTATCTGGGGATGCGATACGGGAGCCCCTCTACAGCAGAGGTTGTGCAGCAAATCATTGATGATGGCGTTACAGATTTATTCATCATGCCTCTCTACCCCCACTACGCGATGTCCAGCTACGAAACTGCTGTGGTGAAGACAATGGAGGAAATCAACACCCGCAAACCGGAGATGAAGACATCTCTATTACAACCCTTCTACAAAGATGACGATTACATCCAAGCACTTGTGGATAGCGCCATGCCCCACATGGAAGACGACGATGATTTGTTACTTTTCAGTTATCACGGAATCCCTGAACGCCACATTAGAAAGTCTGATCCTTCACACGCACATTGCCTTGCTAGAGCAGACTGCTGCGTGAATCCCAATCCATGCCATGCCACATGTTACAAACATCAATGTCTTGAGACCACTCGCGCATTTATTGAAAAGTCCGGTATCCCTCAAGAGAAGACAGCTATATCATTCCAATCGCGATTGCTCCGTGACCCGTGGCTTGGTCCATACACCGACTTCGAGCTGAAGCGTTTTGGCGAAGAGGGCATCAAAAAAATCAAGGTGATGTGCCCTGCATTTGTCTCCGACTGTTTAGAGACCATTGAGGAAATCGGTATGACTGGTGTTGAGCAATTTCAAGAAACCGGCGGAGAATCACTCTCTCTCGTACCCTGCATGAATGATCATCCCAGTTGGATTAACTTTTTGGTAAATCGGATCAATCAGTGGGAAAAATCACTTACAGAATGACGAAAAGTCTCCAGTATGGCTTGTGTTGGCTGCGCACTGGCACAACTCAGACCTCAGAGATTCATTGGTTCACTCCACTGCTAGATGATCATCACTCCCGAAACCATTTCATTTAAGGAGCCCATCAAGCAAACCTTTCGCCTTACTCTTCAGAAGTTTTTTCGCTTCTTTCTTAGCCTCATCAACCAAGTCCGGCATTTCTCCCGAGAGTCGAATTTTTGGCTCAGAGAAGTCCCCAGTGGACTTGATCGCGACAAATAACCGATCATTGCGAAAAAGCTTAGACGCAACGCTCTCAACCACTGACTCCCGAGCCCGCTTTGGAATAAAATCAACCCCCGCCTCAATCACCCTATAAGATTTACGACTAACAGACTCCGATGCTAACAACTCAGCATTGAGCTCGTGTAAATCCGTTCCTGTATGGAGCCAGGAATCACTTAGTGCCGCAAATTCCCAGTCACCCACCCAAATAGAGAGCGGCTTATGCACACTCAACTTACCCAAGTGAAAACGCAACGCAATTGCCTCACTCCGCCCAAAGGTTGCACGCTTGGGTAATTTGGAAACTTTGACACCTACTTTTTCAAGCGCATCCAACACACTCCATGCATTTTTTATGAGCGGCACCTGGGTATTTAACCACGATTCCTTGGAAAGACTGAAGTCACCCTCGATCTCAGGCTCAAGCTCACCTGTATTTTGATTAAAAATTCTAGCAGACGCATCTCCAGCGAGATACATTTCACCATATGCCCATCCATCAACAGCATCGGCCTGCACATCAACTGAGAGGTTCAAACGCGCTTTGTCTGTCTCTTGTAATCGATCTGGATCAATCCGCATTTCAGCAAGCTCCGCATTCAGATTGGTGCACAGAAGCCTTACACCCATCCCTTCTAACACGATTCGAGCTCTAGAGCGCTGAATAGTCAATCTCCCCAGAGTCGTGACAAAATTCTTTCGATCAAATGCGTTAAAGCCACCAGTATTCTCCTTGTTGCTTACACCATTATCAGCTGACTCATTATGCAAATCAGCAGCTTTGTTTTTTGAAAAAAGACTCTCAATAGATGTGCCGCCATCTTCTCGGTAGGTCGTTGTGATGTCAGCCCCGATCACGTTGATACTCGTCACATTGAGTTCGTTTGCCAGCAAAGAAATAATACTCACTCTGAGCTCAACACGCTCGACTTCTATTTTTGCATCATTTGACTGGTCATCCTTTTTTGGTGACAACACAACATCTGACAAAGATATTTTTGCAGGGAAACTAAATATAGATACACTAGCATTTCCAATCTTTACACTCGCATTGATCGAGCTTTCGATCTCCTCTGTCAAAAATTCTTCGGTGATCAGAGACTTTACGAGCAAGCCCGCAAAGATGAACAGGATTGAGATTAAAACAGTAGTAATTCCAAACATCCGGATAAGCTTATTTTTGCGTTTTTCTTTAGATAGCTGCTTGTCTCGCATGAACTATATTGTAGCGAGTCATCCGTGACACTCAATCGTTAATGAAGTATGAATATTAGAGTCTTGCAACCCACAGCAATTACAGAGTAATTAAAACCATGTTTCTCACTGTCATTAGCAGTATCTGTCTGATCATTTTGGGTTTTAGTGGTTTCTTCGGCTGGGATCGCATGAACGTGGATGGCACACCCGCCGAGATGCTTATGCCAGTCTTCTTTGGTGGCGCACTCATCATATGTGCGGCATTTGCTCGTCAACACTATCGTCATGGCCTCTACGGCGGCTTGATCATCGCGTTACTTGGCGTGGTCTCTGCTGTAATCAGAATCTATCAATATGAGGGATTTACTAGTTTCGTAATGCCCAAAACACAACTCATCATGGCGATGGGAGGTATTTGCTTGATGCAAATATTGATATCATGGCGAGCAGTACAGAGCGACAGAAACGATGTAGCTCCGCCGATGTGATAGACGTAATCAACACGCCTCGGATCACAGAAAAGACTCCCACGATTGATCCAAACTGCCCTTCCGTCGGAAACCAAATAGCGGCCGCCACCGTGGAGCCCTCGGTTTGTTGGCAGGATACATATTCGCCTCATGTGGAAGCTTGTTTGCCTTGAGATTATTACAGCTAAAACAGGAAGTAACAATATTATCCCAACGGGTTTCCCCCCCTTTGTCTCGGGGTATGACATGATCCAAATTCAAATCCTTTTCAGCAAACTCACGTTCGCAGTACTGACAAATATGATGGTCACGTAAGAAAACATTGTGCCGAGTGAACTTCACTTCCTTAGATGGCAGTCGATCATACACGGCCAACACAATGACTTTGGGGATGCGCATTGCGAAGCTGACCGAGCGAATCGCCTCATCAGCAAGCCCCTTGGCCGATGATTCAAGCCACGAACCAAAATCATGCGTCTGATATTTCATTTCGCCTTCAGGTTCTACCACCTGAGCATGCCCAAGACAAAGCAGCTTAACCGCACGTCTAACAGAACATGTTTGGATGGGTTGCCAGAGTTTATTAAGTACTAAAACGTTGAGGTTCAGCATAGATAATGTGGACTATAATATGAGGACTATTGAGAATACGAATACCTTCGATTATCATGACCGCTATTGATATTCAAGCTGGAAAATTACAGCCCTACTCGCATAGCACTTCACCCAATACCAATCATCTCATTTTCATCTCGCACGACACAACCAAGTTGTTATACCAGCGTCATGAAATCATATGAGCGACTTTGTGATAAGGTGCGTGAAATCTCCCTAGTGAATGATACTGCCAGCGTTTTGAGTTGGGATCAAGAAACCTACATGCCAACAGAGGGTTTGGCATATCGGGCAAAACAGATCGCATGGCTAGCTGGAAATAGTCACAACCTAGGCACCTGCGATGATTTTCGCAAAGCACTCGAAAATGCAGAAAATGAGTCGTTAGACGATACCCAATCAGCCAACATTCGAGAAACAAGGAACCAATTTGACCGGTCATCTAGGCTGCCTCAAGATCTGGTCAAAAAAGCATCTGAATCTGCAACATTCGCCAAAGCCGCATGGGCAGAAGCACGACAAGAATCAGATTTCTCAATGTTTGCTCCTCACCTCGAACGCCTGCTTGATATCGCCCGCGCGAAAGCAGATCTGTGGGGATATGAAGATGAACCTTATGATGCAATGGTAGAGGGTTACGAAAGAGGAACAAAAACAAAAGAGATAGCTAATATTTTTGATTCTGTTACCAACCAACTTACAAACACCGCTCAAGCCGCTGTTGATAAGTCAGCATCCATCTCATCAGATATTCTTGAAGGTGAATGTCCAATCGAAAAACAACAGCTCTTCAATCGAGAAATCGCAGAAGATATAGGATTTGAATTTAACAAAGGACGAATTGACACAACGACACATCCTTTCTGTGTGGGATTGGGCCCCTGTGATACACGCCTAACGACCCGCTACTTGTTGAACGATTTCACATCTTCTGTTTTTGGTGTTCTGCATGAGGCTGGTCATGGTCTCTACGAGCAAGGACTACCAGAAACGCACCACGGATTACCTTCTGGTAATGCAGTATCTCTTGGTATTCACGAATCTCAGTCACGGCTCTGGGAAAACCATATAGGTAGATCTCGGCCATTCTGGACGAAGTGGCTACCACGTGCCCAAGAACTGTTTCCGCACCTAGCAGCAATCGACCTCGACACCTTTTTAGGTGCAGTCAATCGAGCAGAAAAATCTTTTATTCGTGTCGAAGCCGATGAGGCAACCTATGACCTGCATATTCTATTAAGATTTGAAATTGAACGGGCGATGATGAACCAAGAAATTCAAGTCGCAGAGATACCGGACATTTGGAATCAGAAGTTCGAAAGCCTTTTCGGCACTAGACCGCCAGACGATGCTAACGGCTGCTTACAAGATATTCACTGGGCAATGGGCGGGCTTGGATACTTCGCCACATACACGTTGGGCAACTTCAACGCCGCCCAGTTGTATAACTGCGCGATGAAGGACACACACATTTCTAGCGCCTTCGAACGAGCTGACTACTTACCCATGTTAGAGTGGATGCGCGAAAAAATTCATTCCAAGGGTAGCGTCTTGTTACCACAAGAATTGATGCTAGATGCCACGGGAGAAAAAACTAACCCGCAACACCACATCGATCACCTGAACGAGAGGTTTGTTTGATCACTCAGTGCCCGGGACAACTGCTGTCTGTGGGAGCATCCGCAGCCTCATCTATCTTTGTGATCAATCCATTCTCAGCAAGGAATAGCTCAACCTCATCACCAGATACATCGGCAAGCATGTGCTCATTGACTAACACGCAGGGACTCAGTTGCTGGCCACTCTTTTGCTCCATTTCCCACCTAAATGCAGGATTAGCAATAATGTCTTTCTCTGTGAATTTCAGATCGTATTTGCGCATGATAGCACGAACTCCCTCACTCCAACCGCAGTAAGTTTTAAGGTAGCAAATAATTTCAAGATTGTCGTTACTCATAGTGTATAGTTGTCTTACGCCTGTAAGTGATCATAATTAACAACTAATTCAATCGATTTCTTAATGAAACCATCCTCCTCAAAAACAATGATCTCTGCTGATGGGAAATGCTTGACCCATCCATTAACAGAACTCGAATGTTTAAATCTAGTCATCGACGGCAAAAGAATCACTGGCAGTGGTGAATCCCAATCTCTGATAGAATCATCTACCGAACACTTACCTGAATCAATTCACTACGAACTGATAGCATTCGAGCCACAACAAAATGGCACCTGTATTGCCAGGTATGTTAGGGTCAACAAAGGCAACCATTAGTGCTCCAAAAAATGAAATCAACTTTTCATTGGTTATAGAAATAGATCGTCAGCCCCACCCACTACATACTTCTTTACCATGGTGCAAAAACATACAGATACGATCGTTCTGGGTGCTGGCATTTCTGGGCTTTCTATAGCCCATGCTGCACAGTCTCGCGACCATGCCGTGCTTGTATTAGAATCCTCTGACCAGGTTGGCGGTTCTATTCAATCATACAGGGCCGACGGCTATCTCGCAGAGCATGGACCCAACAGCATTCTAATCAAAGACAAGCAAGTAGCTACTTTACTGACTGAGGTCGGTCTAGACGCTCACGAATCACAGGCAGCAAACAACGAAGCAAAAAAACGCTACATCGTTCATCAAGGGAAGCTGCATGCGATGCCCAATTCTCCCCTGACAATGATTAAGACCCCCCTGTTTTCGTTGGGTGGTAAATTACGTTTGGCGTTGGAACCATTCATTGGTCGATATGCAGAACACAAAAATGGCCATAACGAAGAAAGTTTTGCTGATTTCGTAAAGAGGCGACTCGGACCTGATATGCTCGCCAGCGCTGCTGGACCATTTGTCAGTGGCATTTACGCAGGTGACCCAGAGAAACTCTCAGTTCGCCACGCCTTCCCCCGCCTCTGGAGCCTTGAGAACCGCTACCGGTCATTTATTCTCGGGGCCATAGCATCAAAGTTAGGCGCAGGCAGTAACCCAGATCGGCTCGCCAAAGGTAAGATGCTATCATTTCGCTCAGGTATGCACGCCATACCAAAAGCAATCCACGACCACCTCCCACACAATTCCGTCAAGACGCACTGCACTATCAAAAAGATAAAAAAAATAAATACTGGTTGGTCTGTTTACTGGAATAACATCAGCGGCGAGCAAGAAACAACATGTAAAAACCTCGTAATCACTGCACCACATCACAAACTCAAAGACCTTCCCCTGCCGAGCTCTGTTTTTAATGGTCTCACGCCGGTGATGTCTCTGGACTCTCCACCTGTAACGAGCCTCGTACTTGGCTTCAAAAAAGAAGACATCACGCACCCACTGGATGGATTTGGCATGCTCATCAAGCAATCGGAAAATAGCCGATTGTTGGGTGTTCTGTTTTCGTCGAGTATGTTCGATGGTCGTGCGCCAGAAGGACACGTTACACTAACCTGTATGATGGGTGGCACAATTCATCCGGAGTATTCAGAGAATTCCGATGAAATTGTTCTCGCCGAACTTGACCGTTTGCTTGGCGTCAACGGTAAGCCAACTTTTCGTCACAAAACAATATGGCCGAAAGCAATCCCTCAGTATGGTCTAGACTATCAAAATGCACTCGATGCTATGGATGAAGTAGAGAAAAACAATCCCGGCCTGCACTTCGCCGGCAACTATCGGGGTGGTATTTCCGTGGGCGACTGTATCGTTAACGGACTGGAGCTGGGCACCCGACTGTCCACCAACGAACAGCAAGGCATCTAGCGCCAAATTTTACATTGTCACAAAGGCATCGCCTCCCTAGCTTTCATTAGTCACACATACAATATTCAACATATACCTATGGGATCTACACTTGCAGCCATGGAGCTGGCCAAAATTGATTGGGCTATCCTTATAACATTCTTCGTCGTCGCTCTCGGCATTGGCTTTGCTGTTTCCCGGCAGTCGGGAAAATCGTCTGGTGAATTTTTCCTGTCAGGCCGTCACATGCCGTGGTGGCTTCTCGGGTTTTCTATGGTCGCCACGACCTTCTCCACCGACACCCCTAACTTCGTAACCAACCTTGTCCGTGAGAATGGTGTGTGGGCGAACTGGATGTGGTGGGCATTTATTCTCACCGGTATGCTCACAGTGTTTATCTATGCAAAGCTGTGGCGCAGGTCTGAAGTTCTCACCGATGTGGAGTTTTATGAATTGCGTTACAGTGGCAAGGCCGCAGCATTTTTGCGCGGGTTCCGGGCCATTTATCTGGGTGTCCTGTTCAACATTATCATCATGGCTTCAGTCTCGCTGGCGGCGATTAAGATCGGTGAAACGATGCTGGGTTGGGGACCTGTTGAGTCTGTGTGCATTGCCATGGTCGTCACAGTAATTTTCTCATCAATGGGAGGTTTCAAGGGTGTCATCTTGACTGATTTCCTGCTGTTCATCATCGCCATGATTGGAGCTTTCGCCGCTGCCTATTATGCGGTGAGCCATCCTGCTGTAGGTGGGCTTGACGGCCTTTTTGCAAATGCTGCGGTGCAAGAAAAAATGTCCCTTTTCCCGAGTGCGGCTGAGTGGGACGACAGTGACACAAAAAATGCCGTCATCGCGCTGTTTGTCATGCCCCTTGCAGTGCAATGGTGGTCGGTGTGGTATCCAGGTGCCGAGCCCGGTGGCGGAGGCTACCTCGCACAACGCATGCTCGCCGCCAAAAACGAAAAGCACGCTGTCGGTGCAACACTATTCTTCCAGGTTGCTCACTATGCGATCCGTCCGTGGCCATGGATCATCGTAGCTCTCGCATCGATGGTGGTTTTTCCGGAAATCACAGATATTCAGAAGGCATTCCCCCACGCCGAAAAAGTAGCGAACGACAGCGGCTATCCGGCGATGCTTACCTTCTTACCTGCGGGTTGGTTGGGACTGGTCCTGACCAGTCTCGTGGCTGCCTACATGTCAACGATTTCCACCCATCTAAATTGGGGGTCCTCCTATGTAGTGAATGATTTCTGGAAACGTTTCATTCAGAAGGATGCATCAGAAAAGCAATTGGTGCTGATCGCCCGCATCTCTACTGTAGTGATGATGGGTCTGACTGCTTTGCTTGCTTTGCAGATGGAAAGTGCCCTTGATAACTTTGTGCTCATCACCCAGATCGGTGCCGGCACTGGGCTGATTTTCATTCTGCGCTGGTTCTGGTGGCGCATTAATGCAGCTGCCGAAGTCACTGCGATGGTGGTTTCCTTTGTTGTCGCGATGTTGTTACGCTTTGCCGTTGCCAAGGGAACCTTCGAGCTATGGCAAGAAATGCTGGTTATCGTCGGAGTGACCACCGTGGCGTGGATCATCGCAGCCTACGTGGGAAAACCTACCGATAAGGCAACGCTACGCAGCTTCATCGAGCGCACCAACCCAGGTGGCCCAGGCTGGAAAGCCATAATCAATGAGGCCGAACAGGCTGGTAATCCTATCAAACCTCAGCATGACGCGGTCAACCTTCCAATCGGCATCTTGAATACAGTCCTCGGATGCGTGCTCGTCTATGGAGTGTTGCTTGGTTCCGGTTTGGTAATGTATGGTAATACCACGGTTGGTTTCGGCTGCATTATTGCCGCCGCCGCTGCAGCTGCTGGTATTTTTGCCACATGGAAACAATCGGTAAAATAGCCGAAGCGGCTCAAAGATCCTATCATTCACTCTACCAACGGGCCAAAAAAACCCCGGGAGCCTAAAGGCATCCCGGAGCATTTTGGGCAATTCAACTCATCATGTGCTGATGTGCAGAGATACAACAATTGCAACTGTTGTGTTCACCCTTAGTGTGTGTTTATGTGTGTGTGTGTGAATGCTGCTGTGCGCGACACTCATCATATATAGACCACACGAACCGATATCCGTTCAAATTATGTATGGTTTTTTTTGTTTTTTCTCTGAATGGCCATCTTCCCCGACAGTTATTCATCAATTTCATGGTAAATGCTTGCTCCTTCCTCTCAAAAAGTGATCCACCTCAAATGTCTTGCGAATTATGCCGTAGGCGACTAAACGCGCCCTGCAATGGCAGGTTTTTTCAAAAAACTACTCAACAAAGTTACCAATACAGCTGAGATCGACTGGGATGAACTCGAGGCTGATTTAATTGGTGCTGACCTAGGTGCACGTACGACAATGGCCATCATTGATGACCTGCAAAACATGGGTCGCAAAATCTCGGGAGAGGATGTGGTTGATGTATGCAAACAACACATAGCAACTATTTTAATAGATGATTCTCCGACGCTATCTCCCAATACCAATAAAAAACCTGTTGTTATTCTTGTGGTTGGCGTGAACGGAACTGGCAAAACAACATCATCGGCAAAATTAGCGATGCTACTTAAAAATCATGGATTCTCTGTGATGCTGGCAGCAGCCGATACCTTTCGTGCAGCAGCTGTTGATCAGCTCACCACCTGGGGTGATCGACTAGATATCCCTGTCGTCAAGGGCGCACATAATGCCGACCCGTCATCGGTCTGCTACACCGCCCATCAGCAGGCAATCAACAGCGGAACACAGTTTCTTATTTGCGACACCGCAGGGCGTATTCACACACGGCATAACTTAATGCAAGAACTTGGAAAAATCGAACGCACTATCAGCAAGCAAGATACAAAAGCACCACACGTAAAGCTATTAGTTGTAGATGCCACCACCGGAAGCAATGCAGTGGCACAAGCCAAGGAATTCAACAAAGCACTCAAATTAGACGGATTGATCGTTACTAAAATGGATGGCTCAGGAAAAGGCGGCGTGTCGGTTGTAATTCAACAAGAGCTAAACATCCCAACTCACTTTATTGGCCTGGGCGAAGAGCCCGAGCAGTTCAAGAGATTCGATAAGGAGGAATTTATAGAAGGCATTTTTTAGGCTATACTAAAAATGCATTCGTCCTATGTCGGTGCGTTTCTGGGCTCCATCAAAGCTAACTTTATTGAGCTCCTCATATGCAGTATCCACAGCTGTAAGTCGATCCTCACCACCTGCTACAACGGCAAGAACACGACCGCCGTTTGTTTCCCAGTTTCCACTATCATTGAGGCGGGTTCCTGCGTGGTAGACACGAGCATTAGACAAATCATCGAGCCCTGAAATGACATCACCATTGTGTGAGGTCGCAGGGTATCCAGCACTGGCAAGAATTAGACAGACGCTCCATCCTTCATCAAAACTGAGATAATCAGACTTCATTTCACCTTTTGCAGCTGCGAGACAGAACGATGCAATGTCACCGTTCACCAGCGGCATGACTGCCTGACATTCAGGATCTCCAAATCGACAATTATACTCAATGATTTTCGGGCCCTCAGGCGTCATCATCAATCCAAAGTAAAGATAACCACGGTATGGCAACCCATCTTTGATAAGCCCGTCTACCGTAGGTTGCACAATAGTTTTTTCAATCAAGGCAAGCGTATCGGTATCGATTAACTGTCGACTCGCCACCGCCCCCATACCACCAGTGTTTGGCCCCTCATCATTATCTCCGATACGTTTGTAGTCGCGCGCCGGAGTAAAGACCAAGTACTGCTCATCACAAACAGCTGCAAAAATAGATACCTCAGGACCTGTTAGGCACTCCTCTACGAGAAGACGTCCTTCTCCAAATTTACGCTCAACAAGCACCTCGTTTAGAAATTCCTCGGCACTTGCCTCATCCTCACAAACAGCCACACCCTTGCCGGCGGCTAGCCCATCGAACTTCAACACCGTCGGGTATATACCGTTGATCGCAGCTCGTGCTTCATCAATGTCAGCACATCCTGTTGCTGCACCAGTTGGAATATCGTGCTTGAACATGAACTCCTTAGCAAATTCCTTGCTCGCCTCAAGTTGTGCCGACTGTTTGTGTGGCCCCCAACATGGAATACCTGCCCGTTCGCAGAGATTAGCCAACCCCTCGTCCTTCACCAGATAACTTTCTTCACCAGCTACACAGAGATCAATTTTGTTCAGGCTCATCCAGTCGATCAGACTATGCAAACCATCTACTTCAACGCTCTGCGCTAGGGTTGAAATAGCATCACTGCCTGGGAAACAATAGATATCTGACTCCACTGGCGATTCGTCTAATGCTGTGATTAATGCGTGTTCACGCCCTCCTTTGCCTACTACGAGAATTTTCATCGCCGCCAATGAAGCGAAGCAATCGCTCGCTAGCAAGCTGATTGCGCAATGAAGTGCGCCATGTTTTCAGATCCCACACCACATGACGTTGTCGGGACAACCAAATAAATAACAAACAAAGGGCCAGAATTGCCGGGAAAATCTTATCCTGTGGACAACTTAAAAATCAAATTATCAAACATTACGAAATACCACAAAATAACAACATGTAGGATAGGGTTTCATCTATGTAGGTTTTTGATTCAAAATCAGCCATCCAAGTAAATATCAGTCGCTTTTTCCTTAACAACTCACACCAGAGCCTAATTTTTGAGGATCACATGAGGCTTTAGGGTTGCTACACGGTGATTCTCTCACTAAGTTCCCGCGCCTATCCTCTCTACAGAGACGGTAAACCATACCAACATTTCTATCATGATTGAAAACATGCGCAAATACACCGCCCTGATGATCATAGTCTTCGTGCTACTCATCGCTGGATTTCTTTTTACTATGGGACCCACCAGTGGTTCTGGTGCTGGTGGCGGAAGCGGCCCTGCCGTCTTAGAAGTTTATGGGTTGTCTATCGACGAGCAGGAATATTACCGCCGTGGCGATCGCACACTCCAGCTCTCTAGCGAACTTGGATTGCATTTCTATGTTAATTTTCTCATTGCCCCAGATATTCAACAGCTCATGCAGGCAAATCAGCTAATGCGTTACGGATACGCAAATTATTATGTCACCATGAGCAGAAATCTTGACCAACAGGATTTCAACCGCTTCATAACGAACCGCGCAACTCTTCAACGCGCCATGAGCGAAATGGGACTCTACGCTAGCGAAGAGGAGGTAACCCAATCGCTCAAAACATCACAGCGTTTCGCGCCCAACGGTCAGTACAATGCCCTTGATTACACTGCATTTGTGGACAAACGCTTGGGTCGTTTAGGCATGACAGAGAAATATCTTCGGGAGATAGTCCGCGAGAGCATTTGTCTCAACAAACTGATTCAACTGGTAGGAGGTGGATTATCTGCGCCTCGCACTGCCGTGCAGGACCAACAAGAAGCACGTAACCAAAGCATAACTCTGGCACGCATCACACTCGACCGTGATGATTTTGTCGAAAAGGAAAACCCCAGTGAAGAAGAAATCAAGGCATACTGGGAAGTTCATCAAGATGCATATAAAACTAAGGAACAACGGCGTGTTTCTTACATCCTTCTAGACCAACCCGAGACCCCAGAGCAGGAAGATAAGAAAACTAGTTCAGAGGATAAAGCTGCAACTGAAACTGCAAAAATCGATGCAGAGAACGATGCAGAAAAAAATCGCAAGGAGGCTGAAGAAAAAGCCAAAAAAGCTGTTGAGGAAAAGAAAAAAGCAGCACGTATCGCAGTGATGCGTGATGTTGAAGCGATCTCCGACAAAATCGTGCAGAAGATTAACGACAAGCTACCTCTCGATTTTGAAGCGATTTCTGCTGAATACAACCAAACCCTTGTGAAATCCGACTTATTTACGCAGGATAGCCCCCCTGCCGAACTCAAAGATCTGTCACTCCGAGGCAACTCTGCCCGCGGAAGAAACATACTGGATGAAGTCTTTTCAATGGCGATGACAAGTGATCCTTATGATTTGGTCTCTAAACCGTTCCGCGTCGGTGAGACAGGGTGGATCATTTTCCGCCTTGATGAAATAATTGAACCTGCGCTGCTTGATTACACAGCAGCGCGCGCCAAAGCACGAGCTCAGCTCATCTCAGAAAATGCTACCAAGAAAGTCAAAAATGCCGCAGACGAAGCACGTGTAAAAATCCTAGCATCCATGAAGAGCGGTAAAGGATTCGATGTTGCTGCTAAAGAACTAGGATTCACTCCCATTCAAATTGGACCCTACTCTACCGATGGCATCGCACCGAAGAACGAGCCAAGTTACCGCCAACTTCACCAAACAGCGAGCGGCCTAAACATCGGAGACGTTTCAGAGGCCATTCATGAAAACGACCGCTCATTAATCATCTTTGTAGAAAATCGCGAAATTGAAGACACCGAGCAAAACAAAAATATGGTAGATTCAATGGTAGAGAGCTCAAAAGGTGAACTTACGGTTCGCTCATTTATGAACTGGAGAGACAGCCAATTTCAAAAAGCTAAAGTGAGCGGAACATTCGCACAAAACAATTAGTCGCTGCATTAGTAAATGCCGCTGCGCTATCCCCTGCCGCTCGATATGTTTTTCATCACCACTGCCATAGATTACCCAAACGGCTCACCCCACATAGGGCATGCCTATGAGAAAATTCTTGCTGATACGATTGCTCGCTACCGCCGACTCTCAGGAGACGAAGTTTATTTCCTAACAGGTGTAGACCAACATGGTCAGAAAATGCAGCAAACGGCAGACAAAGAAAATGTAAACGTAGCTACTCTGGCAAACCGTAACACAAAAAAATTTGTCGGGCTGTGGAAGAAACTTGGCGTCGAATATAACGGCTGGGCTGAAACCACGGCAAATCTTCACAAGACCTGTGTGCAAAACATTCTTAACAAACTGCACGACGAAGGACATCTCTATAAAAAAGCATACCAAGGCTACTATTCTGTCCGCCAAGAACAATACCTAACAGAAAAAGATCGTAACGATGAGGGCCAATTCGGCCCAGAGTGGGGTGAAGTAATCGAACTTGAAGAGGAGAACTGGTATTTTAAACTATCTGAACACGCAGCCTGGTTGAGAGAGGTAGTCACCTCGGGCGAGTTCGGAGTCACCCCAGATTTCCGGCGCAATGAGGTGCTCAACGCTCTTGACCGCGCAGGCGATACTGACTTGTGTATTTCCCGTCCAAAAGATCGGCTACATTGGGGTATTGAACTCCCCTTCGACCCGGACTTTGTCACATACGTTTGGTTCGATGCGTTGATCAATTATATCTCATTTGCTGGCTACGAGGGCGGTAAAGATCTACCCGATTTTGAAAAACTTTGGCCCGCTGATTTACATATCATTGGAAAGGATATTCTTGTCCCCGCACACGCCATTTACTGGCCATGTATGCTTCACGCAATGGGCTTCACCAATGAGCAAATGCCTAAACTCTTGGTTCACGGATTTCTCAATATTCGTGGTGAAAAAATGTCGAGCAGCCTAGGGAATATCGTCGATCCCGATGCACTCGCAGAACAATTTGGCTCTGAGACATTACGTTACTACCTGGTGCGCGATGTAATTATCGGCAAAGATGCCGACTTCGATGTGCAACGCCTGGTGATGCTCTACAACACCGAACTCGCAAACGATCTAGGGAATCTCTGTAACCGCGCCTTAAGTATGAGCAAACGCTCATTAGGTGGAATCATGGAGGCAAGCGATTACGACGATGATGATAGTGCTGCATTGCGCCAGTCAATGGAAGATACTACCACGGACTACCACAAGGCAATGGATGCATACGATACATCTGCCGCACTTCGCGCTCTCAACAAACACGTCAGCTTCTGTAACGGTTATGCTGAACGCAATAAACCATGGGAGCTTGCCAAGGATGAGACCCAACGCGCGAAACTAGCCAGTGTGCTTTACCACATGGTAGAAAGTTGCGCACACATTAGCGTGCTACTCTCTCCCGTAACTCCTGAAGCATGCGCCAAAATTCAAAATCAGCTTAGATTGCCCGAATTAGCAGAAAAAAAATCCAATACTCTCGTATGGGGACTTGTTCCTTTTGGGCACGAAATTGGTAAGCCAAAACCAGTGTTCCCTAGGATTCAACTAGAAGAGTAGGATTTCAGTTCAATCATTGGCTAGGAACTACAACGATCTTGCAACGCTTTTACTAGCTCATTGGCTACTTTTTCTGCTGTGACCTGCTCCTGACAGCGCAAGTCTATTTTGCATTTAGGTAAATAACATGGACTACAGGCAACATGTTCACGCACAACCCTACTTTGTTTACCAATCGGCCGCTTCCAATCGGGCTCATTAGGCCCAAAAACCACAACTGCCGGAAGTCCAACATGGGCCGCAATATGCGCCGTATGGTTATCGCACGCTAATAGTGCGCTGTAATGCGGCAGCTCAGAAAGCAATGTGCGTAATCCACATTCTAATGATAAATCTTTCACCACCCCCTCTAGCATTGCTTGTAGTTCCATGCATTTCGCCTGCGACTGCTTGGAATTGATGTCGCCAACAATAGTCCAAACAACATCAGAACAATGCTCATTAACCAATCTAACAACTTCCGCATAACGCTCGAGTGGCCATTCATAGGACTCACCCAGGTTGGAAGCAGGAGCAATTGCAATTCGGATTCTTTCAGGAGCAGGGCGTAATGCCTCAGCCGCAAAACTTTCTCTCGTGTATGCCTCGACTCCGAGCTTCTCGACTAGATTTAGATAGTGTCTGACTCGGTGTTCGATTGGAGCAGGAGTAACCAGCAACTCCATAGAATCCGTGAGATATTTTGCGACCCCCTTAAATGAATATCCGAAACGTTGTAAAACCCCAGCATGCGCTAATGCCTTGGCGGCCTCACATGCCTCCCATACAATGGATGATTCAAATACAGTCTCAACATCAACGAGCAATTTAGCAATCTGTCGTGATGTCGCTTTCGAACCATAGCCAATAACCAAATCAACTTGTGACATCAATTGCCACATAGGCAACTGTTCATCGATACACAGAACCACCAGCATGCGCTCAGGACGCGCGCTCTTAAGTGCACGAACAGCAGGCACTACAAAGCTCGTCTCAATCAAATCCAGTGGAGCGACGACACAAATGGCACCTCCCATCATATTGAGGAGAGGTTCATCATGGCATGCTGCAGAATCGGATACTGCGTCTGGTAGTGCATCTGATAGCTCAGACATGAAATCACACTAACCACCGACATAGCCGGCGCAAGACGAATGCACATTTCTTAAACAAATATTCAATACATTCCCGCTTTCAATCGTAGTAAGAACCACTAGCTTCAACACATGATTTCAAAGACACTTTTTCTTCTTTTGGGCAGTATTTGCCTAATTGCGACCCCAACCACTTATGCTCAACGACTTCCTGATGATACAACAGCCCCAATCAAAGTAGCCACCCCTCACGCTCAGAATATTTACGGTTCAATCGTTAGGATTGAGGCCGCCACTCAAGTACCTAACTATCGGGAACCATGGAAAGCTGGTCAGTTCAGCGGCGGTATCGGCACGGGATTCATCATTGGACATAATCGTTTCCTAACCAATGCACACGTGGTTTCTAACGCGCGGCGATTGTTAATTACTAAACATGGCTCACCACAAAAACATCCTGCAAAAATCATCCATATCGCCCATGACTGCGATCTAGCTTTACTCGAAGTTGAGGATTTCTCTCCATTCGAGGGCTTGAAACCTCTAGAAATTGGTCTCATGCCAAAACTTGAAACTCAGGTGCGCGTCATCGGTTATCCCGTCGGCGGCAACCGTATATCGGTTACCCGTGGTGTTGTTTCACGGATCGACTTCAACTCTTACAGCCATACCAGATCAGATCAGCATTTAGTTGTTCAAATTGATGCAGCAATTAACCCCGGCAACTCTGGTGGCCCAGTGCTACAAAACGGTCAAGTAGTTGGCGTCGCATTTCAGGGTTTACGTTCAGCTGATAACACTGGCTACATGATCCCGCCACCCGTCATTAAACGTTTCCTCAAAGATATTGAAGACGGCAGTTATGATAAATATGTCGATTTAGGAATCACCGAGTTTGCGATGTTTAACCCAGCCATGCGCAAAAAATTTGGACTCGGGCGCACAACTCCGGGCGTGCTTGTAGCGTCAGTCACACCTGACGGACCATGCGACGGTGTATTACTAGCAAATGATATCCTAATAGCCATTAACGGTAAAGCCGTAGACGCTGCCGGAAATATCCTCATTGGGGGAGAGAAGGTCAACATGAACGAAGTAGTCGAACGCAAATTTTCAGGTGATCTGATTAAGTTAGATATTATCCGCGACGGTAAAAAACTAAATAAAACAGCAACCCTAAAACCCTTTCCGCCAATTCAAATGTATGCCGTTCAATACGGAGTGCAGCCACGCTTTACCACATTTTCAGGTCTAGTATTTCAACCACTCGACCGAAATCTCTATGCCGCTCATAGCTTCTCAAACACCCGCGTACGAAGAATTTTCGCCCACTATATTGATGAAGGTATTTTTAAAGAGCGAGAGGACGTTGTCATATTAACACGCATTCTTGAGGATCCTGTAAACACCCATGTGAGTGGGCATGTTGGCACAGCCATCGAATCAATTAATGGTGTCAAAATCAAGAACCTCAAACAAATTCATGAGCTACTTCATCCAAATAAAATACCCAAGTTTTTTGTCATCAAGTGTGAGGGTATTGAACGCCCTATCATCATCCCCGGTGAAAATGCAGCCGAAGCAAGCAAGCGGACGCAAATGAATTATGGGATTAGCCTCAGTCATCGTCTTTAACAAAAATATTTTATTTCAACTCATTTCTTAAGATCATGAAAATTTCGCTTTTCCTCACCATATTCATCACCACGATAACCAGCCACGCGGCTGCTCCAGTGCAAAAGCACGTCGTCCGTATCAATTCCACTCTGCAAAAATGGAGTGCTTCTCAACCTTGGGATAAGTCTGCCCCAAGCAAACGACGTGCACTCGGTGTTACCATGCCAAACAACCAGATTCTAACTACCGCAGAGATGGCTGCCGATGCCACCTACATTGAACTGGAGAATGCTGATGGCAACCGCACAATTCCTGCTAAAGTAGTAGCAATCGATTATGAAGCTAACCTGGCTTTACTTGCCGCAGACAATGGCGATACTGATGGTTTTTTTAAAACACTCAGCCCAATAAAGTTGGGAGGTGGCGCGAAGATTGGAGATAAAGTGAGCGTATGGCAGCTTGAAGATAATGGCGTCCCTTTGATAACCGAAGTCACAATACAGAGCGCCGATATCGTTTCCAGCTTTGCTCAAGGGCACTACTTTCTAACCTATGAAGCAAAAGGTTCCATGCAGAGCGCCTCATCGAGCTACTCGCTGCCTGTTATTAAAGACGGCAAATTGCTGGGACTGCTGACTAGCTATAATTCCAAAGATCAGATAACCGACGTATTAGCTCCTGAAATCATTGCTGCATTTCTTGCTGATGTTAAAGATGGTAATTATGTAGGTTTTCCATCTCTCGGTATTGGCGTCAGCAACACCGTTGACCCCAATTTTCGAGCATGGTTGAAGCTCCCCGATGACGTCGGTGGCATCTATGTCACTCACGTAAGAAAAGACAGCCCTGCAGAAAAATCAGGCACGCTAAAGGGTGACGTCATCATTGAAATCGATGGCAAAGAGATAGGTCGTCGTGGATACTACACAGATGCACAATATGGAAAACTCTTCTGGAGCCACCAGGTGCGGGGTATTCATAAAGTTGGAGACCAAGTTGAAATCACTATACTACGTGAGGGACAGAGAAAAATACTGACAGCAATATTGAAGCGCCCAGGTAAAAGACTTGTGCCTGCATACACGTACGACACAGCACCAAAATTTCTCGTCAAAGGTGGATTTATTTTTCAGGAATTAACCGCCACCTACTTGAAAGCCTTCGGTAAAGACTGGCAATCCAAGGCACCCCTCGACTTACTCGATGTTCTCCGTTCACCAGACGATTATGAGGCAGGACGTAATCGTATTGTTTTCCTCAGTGCGGCCGTCCCTACCCCCGCAACCACCGGATACGAGAGGATGCGAAATCTCATCATCGCCAAAGTAAATGGCAAGGATATCGCAGACATCCCCTCACTAGTGAAGGCATTCCAAGCACCCGGTTCTGACGGCTTGCACACCATCGAGTTCGCAGACGGCAACCCAAAGACTATTTACCTCGATGCTAGCGTCTCAGACATGGTTGATGGCCAATTACTAAAGCGTGGCATCCCAATACTATCACGAGAGTAGTCGGTATGATTTATATAATGCCCACTAACTGGTCCAAAAAAATATTTGTCAGCGCTACCTGATATTTCTTGCTCTATTTAGCGTCTGCGCTGCCCAGTGAAGTTAACCAATCATTGTCATGTTAATAAGAAAAGCCATGGCATGCCGGTTGCTATTTTTGCTGAGCCTTTGTCGCAGCACAACATTCGGTTGTAAGCAGACAAATATTGATTAGCAGTCCGTTTACACAACTAGGGAACATAAGCTCCACGCCATGCAACAATCATGGTTCAAAGAAACACCACCCTAAACATCCACCATTTCCTTCAATGATGTAGAAAGCAAATGACAGGTTATGTTTTTCTCTGGTAGACTATAAATGCTTGAGAGTGCCTGCCGATAGAGAGCGATCTGGTCAGAGTATTTCTCACGTAGCGACTCGGCAGTTATCTTGGTGTCTGTTTTGAAATCGATGATAGCAATCGACTTTGGTTTACTATTTTCTAATAAAATAACAGCACGGTCGATGATACCACTGACCCATTGTTCATTAATTCGGGTCTCGATCGGCTGTTCACGCAGTAATTTAAACTCACCCAATGGTCGTTGAAAATATGGACGAATGGTAGGAGCCTCCAAGCAGTCAGCGACAGTGCGGGCGGACAGCTCATCACCGAGATCCGGCAATTCATCGAGCCATGTCACACCTTCAAACAACTGATGCACCACATTTCCAAAACGCATTCCCTTACCCTTAGTAAGTATGGTTCCTGCTTCATACCCCTTGGCACCGCTGGCAACTTTTCTACTGATGCGTAAAACCCCAGGCTGCAATGTCTTCTTATCTAACGTCTTATGACTCACAGCCTTTTCCTTCTCCACATCCAACCACGCACCGGATTCATATAGAACCTTGTAGGAATCTCCACCCAATAACAAATCAGTTTCGGGAGAGGCAGATGTCGCCTCGCGTATCCAGTCGGCATATTTCGGCGACGGCTTCCAATTTTCCTTAACGGGGTCGAGAATACAGTAGCTGGCATGCACCGCCCGGGTGAGCGCCACGTAGAGATTACAAAATCGCTCATAGCATTGCTCAGCCTCCCACGCCTGCATCATTTGTGATAGTTTTGGTTCAGCATCGCAGATTGCTTTATTAGGCTTCTTGATAATATATTCGGTGGAGCCTTGATTATCCTTGCGCTCAAGCACTCCAAGCTGCCCCGCATCGGTGAACGCCTTCGCCTGATTCAGCTCAGGGAGAATCACCACATCAAAACCAAGCCCCTTGCACTTGTGAATGGTCATCACCTGAATCATACCGTCGCGTGTGCTTTCGCGCAGGCTGCGGGATTCAAGCATCTTTACCCAGTCAGCAATACTTCCCCCTCTGGTTGAAAAATCGTGGGCTGCTGTGAGTATCTCATCGAGTCGAGATGCACCATAGGGAGAAATATCACAGCTATTGAAGAGGCCAGCGACAAGCGATTGAACCAGCGACTCAACACCGCGGCGTGCCACTTCGTTCGTGAGCCATCGCCACTGATCATTACTATCTTCGGTACCAGTAATTTGTTGAACTACCAATTTGAGTGGTGAGAGTTCGACATGGATTTCCCCAAACTCATGAGCCGGATTTTGTAGCCAGCGGAATAGGTCTAAGATCACCGCTCCCTCGGGCCCGTCGACTAAAGTTGTTTCTGACTCCGAGGCCACATGAATGCCTGAGAGCTTTCTCCTTAAGTAATCGACTACAGCAGTGACTTGTGCATTTTTTGTCACTAGCACAGCGCAAGTCAACCCTCTCGCTATAGGGTCAACTTTTTCTATGACCTGCCACATCGCAGCATGGCGAGCTTCTGTTTTTTCATCAGAATTTGCATCAACAGCAACGGTGGTCTCGATGACCATAGCATGCCCCATAAGCTTCTTGGCGGGAATGTGCGTTTGATAGCACCACCGGTCAATGGACGCAGCGGGGAAAATTTCACTCCATCCTGAACCTGACAAATCACAGACGTCATTAACCAGATCCAGCACGTGACTGGACGAACGGTAAGACGCATCCATCCCCCACTCAGCGAGTTGCTTGCCATAGTGGTCACGCAAATCGTCAAACAGCTTTGGCTCACCGCCGCGCCAACCATAGATGCTCTGCTTGCTGTCACCGACAACAAATAGCGACCTATCACCCTCTGTGTCCTGCATGACCTCATCGATAAGATAACGAATCGCCTGCCATTGCGGCTGGCTAGTATCTTGAAACTCATCTAACAACCAATGATCATAGCGAGCATCAAGTCTAAAATCAATTAGCTGACGTGAACCCTCTTCCCACAACCGCATCGCCCCTTTACCCGCAAGCAGCAGAGTCAGATCAGAAAAACACAGCCTCCCTCTGCTACGAACATGCTCGTGGTATCGATTTTCATAAGCAGATATTACAGCAAAAAGCCCTTGCGTACGCCTCATGCAGATTTCGATCTCTGTGCGTATGTACGATCCTAACAAATCCGTTATCACCTGTCCCATCTCCTCCGAGATCTCATATTTTTGCTTCTCTTCAATCAGACCTCCACGCTTGTAATGATCCCAAAGCGGAATCGCTCGACCAAGCTGGGCATTTGTTTTCAATGGAACTCCTGGAGTGTAATCCTCAAGTAGGCTGCAAGCCGTGATCCATCCCTTCATATATGTCTTGTGCGGTGAATATGGCTCACCGAGCATCGAACGTAGAACTTGGGCTGTTTTTTTAATATCACATTTCGGAAGAGGACATCCGTCTGGCCAGAGACGATTCTCCCCACCCCATGTCGTGATTTCGGGCGCTATTAACCATCGGTTTTGATGATTTTTGACAAACTCCTCCAGAGTCTTGCACAAGCGATTTTCTTCCTCACCCCACGTTGCTTGCTTAAACGCATCTAAGAATGCTAACCGCTCATTTTTACGTGTGTGCTCATTAGAAAATATCGTCGCCATCACGCTAAGACGCTCACTGGAAATCGCATCGTCTTCCATTAAATCAAATCCACTTAATCCAAGCTCAAGGGCAAAGTTCCGCACAATACGTACGAAATAGCTATCGAGTGTAGACAGCGCAAGCTGATCTAGCGATACAACAAGCTTCTGCAGAAGTGTCTGAAAAAATGCCTGATCCATCTCCGGGGCGTTGGCAAGATCACCTTTCACCATGGCAGGAATTTCATCATTACCATGGATAACCACACTAATTTCACCTGCCAATTTTCTGGCTCCACGAGCCGACTCTGCACCCTCAGCCAGCCGAGTCATAATTCGACCAGTAAACTCCCCAGCTGCCTTACGGGTGAATGTCAAAGCAATGATCTTTTCAGGTGCCACACCCAACGCCATCAGTGCAAGGAAGCGGTTAGACAATTGCCAAGTTTTACCGCTACCTGCGGAGGCGCGGATCATCATACTTTGCAAGCTGGCTGACATGAGATCACCAGTGAAACGCTTCACAGGCAATCACGCAAGTTTACAGTTGGGTGAGTTTTGGTTTTAGGGTAAAAATATGCAATGATTGCCGCAATTGATCTCTATGGCCCTGCCCACATTGGTATCCTTGTAGTGCTAATTGTGATCACCTTACTCGTCATTCGTAATTGCCGTTTAGGTGAACACCTACCTCAATCTCGGGCATCACTCGGGCTGTTAACGTTTTGCTGCTTTGCAGCCTACCCCATCAACCAAATGGCTTTATTGAGCTGCGGCACCCAAATCACGCTCGATGCCATTATTCCATTACACCTATGCGACTTAGCAGCATTTATTTGTGGCTTCGCGCTCATTACACGTAAGCCGCTACTCTGCGAACTTGCCTATTTCTGGGGGCTCGCAGGGACTCTTCAGGGGCTGTTGACACCTGACCTAGCTTACGGATTCCCCCACCCCATATTTTTTACCTTTTTCCTACAACATGGTGTGGTTGTTATCACTGCAATCATTCTGCCTATGGGCCTCGGGTGGCGACCAACGACGGGGGCCGTACGAAGGACATTTATTTTATTATTAAGCTATGCTGCAGTGGCGATGACCGCGAACTACATCCTTGATACGAATTACGGTTTTCTAAAATCAAAGCCCAGTGAAGCAAGCTTACTTGACCTGATGCCCTCATGGCCATGGTACATTCCACTACTCATTGGCTTAGCGATGTTAATTTTCGTCTTACTTTCGCTCCCTTTTCGCAATGACAGTCAAAATTAGCACGTGCTTTTTCACCGGTTTAGCCTAGCTTATACATATTAAACATGAGTGACAATCCTTCTAAGCAAGCACCCAAAAAACGTAAACGTGTCAACGTCCGCCGCCCAGATGTAATGGCTCTAGTACAGGCAGAGGTTGAACAGCACTACCGTTCAAACATCGTCGAAAAAATCCGATCGCATGGCGGCCAAATAACTATGGGTAACACCACGATCCGATTAGCAAAGCAATTCGGTTTCTGCTACGGCGTGGAACGTGCTATCGACCTCGCTTATGCCACACGTAAAGTATTCTCAGATCAGCGTATATTTTTGATTGGTGAAATCATTCACAACCCAGAGGTCAATACGCAATTGCGCGACATGGGTATCGTTTCCCTACCGTGGCGAAAAATGTCTGAGGAATACGACGACATTAACGATCAAGACGTCGTGATCGTACCTGCATTCGGTGCGCCGATGAGCTTTATGGACAGGTTAGGCGAAATTGGATGTCACGTCATTGACACAACATGTGGTGACGTCATGAAGGTTTGGCGTCGAGTGCGCGACTACGCCAAAAAAGAAGTCACCTCAATCATTCACGGTAAGGCTGACCATGAGGAAACTAGAGCCACGGCATCCCGCGCCCTAGGGGCTGAAAAGAACGGACATTACCTAATCATTCTCTCATTAAAAGATGCCGATTACGTGAGCGATTACATCCGAGGTAAAGGCGATCGAGAAGATTTTTTGAGAAAATTCGCCGGTGCCTATTCAGATGGATTTGATCCGGATCTACACTTAATTTTTGTTGGAGTGGCCAACCAAACAACCATGCTGCAAAGTGAGACAGAGGAATTACAAGTGCGTGTTCGAAAAGCAGTTGTTGATCGAGACGGCTCTGAGGAAAAATACCACGTATTCGACACCATCTGTGGGGCCACTCAGGAACGTCAAAACGCCCTGTTCCAAATGCTCAACACCAAAGACCAAAGCCCGATGGATTTGCTGCTTGTTGTCGGCGGCTACAACAGCTCTAACACCACACACCTCGCGGAGATCGGCGAAGAGAACCTACCCACGTTTTTCATCCGTAACGCCAAATGCCTTGAGTCTTTGGAAAGCATTATACACTATGACTTAGAGCATAAGGCAGAGATCAAAAGCGATTACCCAGGCCTCATGCTTAAGGACCAACCTATCGTCATAGGAGTTACAGCAGGTGCATCATGTCCCAACAATTTAATAGAATCCACTATTATACGTTCCATGGAATTACGCGGCATAACTAGTGATGATCTAACTGCCTTCAGGTAAATAGCTATTGATCATTCTCTGAGCTAACCCGCTTGATCTGCGCCTGAATTTGGCTGGCTCGTTTTTGTTCCCCCATGGCTAAGTAACATGCCTTGAGCCCTCGCAAGGCATCCATATTGTTAGGGTAATGTTTCAACGCTTCAAGATAGGCATCACTGGCATTCTTCCTACTCCCAAGCTTAGAATGTAACTCCGCAAGACGATTTTCCATATGTGTAACTACAAGTGGAGGCATCATCATCGAGGGTGTGATTTGCTTATCTCGTGCTGAGCGAAAATGATTCGCTGTAGTAACCGGCATAATCTTTTGCTGATGCATGCCGATTAAGCCGTAGAGCTCCATATCATACACAGCAAGGGCTCCAGCTGCTCGGTAGTAATGCCCAAATTCAGATGACCGCTTCGCTCCCTCTAACACACTAGCTATTTTCGCAACCAGCCCATGGTAATTTACTTTGTGTAGGCTTTTAGCAGCAATAAGATCCGCTTTATTGAGTGCTTTACGACAACCAATGTAGAATCGTAGTGCATCAGTAAAGCTACCCGCTAGTGTAGGAAATTTAGGATGACTCAGAAATACACTTAGCTCTTTAGCATCAGGCAAACTTTTTAATGCACTGCTGAGATCACCCTCTGCCGCACGAGCAATATAGAGGCGGGCAGGTAAGGTATAGGCACGCCAGAGAAGAATTTGATTACCCTCAGATGCTGGCCGAGTAGGATCCAGCTTCATAGCACGCAGATCCTTGGCCACTTTCATGGCGGCATCAAAATCACCACGTTGATATAGCGTATTAGCAAGATAACACTTAGCTCGCACATACTCCTCGCAATCATTAAGCGATATCCTCTCGCGCTTCATCCAACTTTCATAAAGTTTGGCGGCTTGTGTAAATGCACGCTGCGCCATATGGTAGTTGCCTGCCCTCCACTCATAGTGGCCAAGCATATGATGCCACGATGGCACTTTAGGGCACATTTCAACAAGCTTTCTCGCCTCGGGTAATACTTCTTTTTTGATAAACTCAATTCCGATCGGCGCCTCAGCATGTAATGATAGCCAGAAACCCAAAACGAGTGGGTTAGCAGGATGCTTTTCCAGAAGCCCCCGGATGATTCCAACTGCTTTAGCCCGCTGCTTAGATGCATTTCCTAACACATCATAAGAACCACGACTAAGGAAAGCACCAAACAACTTGGGCTGAAGTGTCTTAGGATAGGAATCTGCCATCACTTTCATCATAGCAGCAGCAGTTTTAGGGCTGCTCGTAATCAGGCTAGCCACTGCAAAAGCAAACTGTCTTTCGATCCGGGGAAAACATCCTGACTTCCCCTCTTTGAGAAGTTTTTCATCTACCTCAATTAAATCAATCATTCTGCTAACCGCCGCATTTCGGTAGCTAACAGACTCACCATGGGAATCTACCAGCGAGAGCGCCACGCCACAGTAGGCCAGAATACAGTCTGGATCCTGCTGTAGCGCCGCACAGAAATGACGATAAGCCTCGAAATCCCACTGTGCATGGACCATCGAAAAACCCTGACGCACGTGCTCACGCGCCTTTGGGGAAGATGATGAAACGATCATTTTGATTCCACTCATTTCTGGATGAATCTCAGGCACGGCCATGTTTGCAACACGTGGATGAATAACCTGATCCATTCTAAATAGCTTCGGCCTTACAAGGGCTGCATCTTGCGCCAGTAGTTCGCAAGTAAACGCGATAAAGCACACAGTGAATATTCTCTTTAGCATAATGAGAGTATTCACCACCCGATACAACCTCGCCAGAGCAAAAATATCGCAATGCTGAATTACCTTGAAAAATAATTTTCATTACTACCACAATCGCGCATTGAATATTTTGGACGTTCTGCCATACTTCCTTGCATATATGTCCAATTGCTTCGGTCAAATTTTTCGTATCTCCACTTGGGGTGAGTCTCATGGTGGTGGAATAGGTGTTGTCATAGACGGCTGCCCACCCCGTATTCCACTATCTGAGAAAGACATTCAGCACGACCTCGACCGCCGGCGTCCGGGACAAAGCGAGATCGTCACCCCGCGTGATGAGAGTGATTCCTGTGAAATTTTATCGGGGGTGTTCGAAGGCCAGACGCTGGGTTCTCCCATAGCAATCCTCGTTCGCAACAATGACCAACGCCCTTCATCTTACAACGAGATGAAGGACAAATATCGCCCTTCTCATGCTGATTATACTTATGATGCCAAATATGGTACACGTGCATGGCATGGAGGAGGTAGAGCATCAGCCCGTGAAACGATCGGGCGTGTAGCGGCAGCTGCTGTGGCTAAGAAAGTACTCGCAGAACTTTATCCAGAACTTGAAATCATCGCTTGGGTACAATCGGTAAAAGATATTGAGGCTAACGTCAATCCAGCCACCTTAAGCAAACAAGTAATCGAATCCAATATCGTGCGCACCGCTGACCCCAACGCAGTTGAACCAATGACAGCTCTAATCAAAAAAATGCGCTCGGAGGGGAATTCTATCGGCGGCGTTGTTCAGTGCATCGTCCGCCAACCACCTGTAGGCCTAGGCAGCCCAGTCTTCGGAAAACTCGAGGCTACCCTGGCACAAGCGATGCTCAGCCTACCTGCGACCAAAGGGTTCGAGATCGGCTCAGGCTTTGCAGGAACGCAACTGACCGGGGCGGAACATAACGATGCCTTTCACATGGAAGATGATAAAGTTCGCACAACAACAAATCGCTCAGGCGGTATACAAGGCGGTATTTCTAATGGCGAAAACATAGAGTTCAAAGTGGCATTCAAACCCACAGCCACCATTATGACCGAGCAGAAAACAGTCGATAATAATCATCAAGACACCGAGCTTAAAGGGCGTGGCAGACATGACCCGTGCGTGCTTCCACGAGCCGTACCAATCGTCGAGGCAATGACGACGCTCACCCTTCTCGACCACGCGCTACAACACCGCGCCCAGTGCGGTATATAACAATGCCCAGCCATGAGCTTGACTGACCTTGAAGCTGCCGGAATCATTACTGCGTTGGTTCTTGCTCTGGCGGTCATTGGTTTCATCAAAGGTCTGGTTCGTACGGTTCTCTCAATCGTTTGTCTTGGTGTTGCTGGCTACGCAGCTCTCTGGGGTAACGATCACGCCAGCGACCTGACCTCACGGTGGATAGAAACCCCAGGCACATGGATACCTAAAATTATTGCCACTCTCACCGGATTAGCCGTTTTTGTGATATGCCGCTATCTACTACTTTTCTTGGTTGATCCGTTTAACCAATCAAAAACGGGGAAAAAAATTGGCTTCGGACTTCCTGCTGCTGCACTCAGCCTTTGTGCTGGACTCACCATACTTTGGTTGGGATTCACCGGTATTCGTTACGGTGGAACACTAGCCGAGCTTAAGCATACTCGCTGCCAGGTTCTTAGTATAAGAGACGATCAAAGCACCTTCCACACGACACCCATGCTCTTGAATGCAAAACTTATAATCGATGCAAGCAGCGCTGGACAATGGCAACGCAAAAGCGACTTTCTTGACACCCCAATAAAATTAAAACTCTGTAAGCTACTTATCCTCTATCATGACAACTCAACACGTGAAAATATGCTACGTGATGAGCGCATGAACACAATACTCAACAGTTCATCATTCCTTGAGCTGGCATACAATGGCAAGATTCAAGAACTTACGGAATCGGGCAGAATGCGCGAGCTTTACCATGCAGAACCCTTGGACGTTTTTCTTAAAAAAGATGATTCATATAGAGCAATGGTCTCCCTGCCATCTGATTATGTTCAATCGTTTATTCCCAAGCTGGAATAATAAATATTCTTTTCATGGTGGGGTTCCAGTCACTGTCACAATTTAACCGTTGTTTTGCGAAATATCACGGCAGCTCACCCAGCCAATACCGGGATGAGATAATTCGATCACCTGAAAATAATGCCGCAGGATAAACAGCAAAATCCAGTAAACCCTGCGACTATAAACACTTAAATAATACCAGAACTATTCGGCCGCTTTATTTGCAAGTTCCGCAATCTTCGCACGAGTGACTGGCTCTTTTACATCCTTCCACTGCGCCCGAAACTTAGCTGCGTCTTCTTTAGTTACAGCTGCTGCCTTATTACCAAATGATTGCCTTACATAAGTCATTACATCAGCAAGTTTCTGATCATCTGCATAGACAGCTTCGAGAGCAGCCATCACACCTAGATATTCAGCTCCTTCTTTTTTAATTCCCTTGAGAATTGCGAGGGCCAAGACGGATGGATCACCATTGGCGACCGCTGACCCTGCAAGTGTGGGAGCCATTTTTTTTGCCCCAACTTGAAGGCCCTTACCATCTGCACCGTGGCAGGCAGAACACATCATAAAGGCAGCTTTTCCATCAGCATGAACGAACGAGGACGCGGAACATACCGCAGCGACAGTAGTAAGGATTGTTTTTTTCATAATTTGTAGATGACTGGTAATTATGGAGCCAAAAGCACCATAGGTAACTTGTGTCATGTTGGGCAAAAAACCAGCGATTTTTATAAAAATGCCACAAAAATCGGTATGGTGACGCAAGATCCAAAATCAAGCGTTGATGCCCCGCCCAAAATCAGCTTATTTGCAGTTGCACCATTTTTGTGCGCACCCCTCATCATGCCTATCTCCGATTATATTGTTACCATCGGTCTGGAAGTTCATTGCCAGATTAAGTCCGAGAGCAAAATGTTCTGTGCTTGTGCCACCAGTTTTGGCGAAGAGCCCAACAGCAACGTTTGCCCAGTCTGCCTGGGGCTTCCTGGCGCCCTCCCCGTTCTCAACAAACATGCAATAGAGCAAAGCATACTCGCAGGTATGATGCTCGGCTGCGTTACTCCTGATATCTCTAAGTGGGATCGCAAAAACTATTTTTATCCAGACATGCCGAAGAATTTTCAACTTACACAGTTTGATCTACCACTGTGTATCGGCGGCGGCGTTCCTCTGTATGATCTGGCTTATCCAAAGGAGATTCAAAAGTGTATACCCAATCCTGAAAAAGTAGTCAAACTGACTCGAATTCACCTTGAGGAAGATGTTGCAAAGTCGACCCATCACAGCACTAATTCCACCATCGATTTCAACCGTGCTGGGACACCTTTAATGGAGATTGTATCTGATCCTGACATCGACACACCAGAAGAAGCATTCGCTTACCTCAAGTCACTCCAACAGATCCTGATTTACGGTGGAATATCAGATGCTGACATGGAGAAAGGGCAAATGCGCTGCGATGTTAACGTTTCCCTCCGACCTCATGATCAGATTGAACTAGGTGAAAAGGTAGAACTAAAAAACCTCAATTCTATATCTGCTGTAAGAGCATCGCTACATTACGAGATTGAACGACAAGCCGAAGAACTTGACGCCAAAATTGCGCAAATCCAATCAACCCGTCGCTGGGATGCCAACATAGGCGAAACACAGATGATGCGCACCAAGGAAGACGCGCACGACTACAGGTATTTCCCCGAGCCTGATCTGCTGCCTATTAATACCGCTTCCATGGTCAATAAAATGCGCAGCCAGGTCCCAGAGCTTCCTCATGAGAAACGACAGAGGTTCGAGGACATCTATAGTATCAATTCTTATGATGCAGGTGTATTAACCAGCGACCAAAAACTTGCTGACTATTTCGAGAACGCCGCAACTGAACCCAAACTTGGGAAAAAAGTAGCTAACTGGATCACTAATAGTTTACTTGCCAAACAGAATGAAACTAACACAACCATTAGCGATTGCCCCCTGGCACCAAGCGCTATTCTTGATCTCGTACAGCTCGTCGAGGCAGGCACAATATCAAACAACCAAGCTCGTGAAGTGTTCAACATTTTGTGGGAAAAACCAAACAGCAAAGCAGCTAACATCGCAAAGGAAATGGGCTTCGAGCCGGCCGATAACGACACTATCGAAGAGATTATCAATGAGGTAATCTCGACCAATCCCGATAAAGTAAGTGAGATTCGTAACGGTAACGAAAAACTACTAAACTTCCTTACAGGACAAGTCATGAAAGCATCCCGAGGTAAAGCAAACCCAAAAATGGTCACAGACAACCTGCGAAAAAAAATATTCTAATAAAACCGCTCTTCAATAGTTTATATATCAAATACTCTAACTAACAAATGATTCGCTTCTGCTTTCTCCTTGCCCCCTTTTTTCTCAACATATGCACGGCTGGAGTGTATGGTACTCTGGAGTTTGGTGACAATCGAGATACTGTTACAAAAAAGCTAAAGGCAAGTGGCCTGGTAACCCAAACGGTGGGCAGCACGTTCTTGGGCAGAACTGGACTAAATGGCGTATTCAAATGCAATGCCAAACTTGCGGGCCTAACATATCATCTTTATTTTGACTGGAATGAGGGAGGACTCGCGGAGATTACCTTGAAATCTAATCAAGTGAGTGAAACCGAATACGAATCAACCATCAGGCAGGCATGGATGGAGGCAAAAAAACTTTTCACTCAAGTCTACAACCAACCTATTCAAAGTGCCAACTATCCCAATAAAAAGGATTTCAAAGGGCATGCAGTCTTGATGACGCATCTGTGGCATAAGAACAGTAACCACTCGATCATGATCGGACCAGGCATTGAAAAGAGGCAAAGTTTTCTAGCCATCAGGTTTGTTAATAAAAAAATAACCCCCGTGCGAACACCCTAGTAAAACGATGAGCAACCAAACCACAAATATCGCTCACGCCTTAGGCATTCCAAAAAATATTGAGAGACACATTTTTCTCTGTTGCGATCAAGGTAAAGACAAGTGCTGCAAGCGGGAAGACAGTATTATTTCCTGGAATTACCTGAAAGCTCGACTCAGCGAGTTGAATCTAAACCCTGTAGGAAAGGTGTTTCGCACCAAGGCTAACTGTTTACGAGTCTGCACCCAAGGCCCCATCGCCGTTGTTTACCCAGAGGCTATATGGTATCACTCATGCACACCTTACGTGCTTGAAAGAATCATCGATGAACACTTAATTGGCGGTGAGGTGATTGATGAATTTAGAATCCACTAAAATTTCCAGTCACCCTTGTCTAAGCCACACACACAGGCAGCCAATAGCTTGATGCACGCTTCAATGTCACTCTTGTCAGACATCTCTATACTTTGATGAATATGTCTAGTCGGAATCGAAATGGCACCGGCGATAGACCCACCCGGATTCATTCGCTGGAGGCTGGCTGTATCGGTTCCGCCGGCTGCTAGAATTTCCGGCTGCCACTTGATCTTTTTGGTGTCCGCCGTCTTTTTCATGTAAGCCACCATTCGATAATCACAAATCGCGGAGCTATCCATGATTTTGATGCCAGCGCCCTTCCCAAGGCTTGTGCACCGCTCCTGCGGTTGTGCTCCGGGTGTGTCAAAAGCAATGGTTGTGTCGAGACCGAATCCAAAATCAGGCTGGATTTCCAGCGCACTCACGTTGGCACCCCGAAGCCCGACTTCCTCCTGCACCGTGAAAACAGCATAAAAATCATAAGCAGGCTTATGGCGGCTTTTTTTGATAGCACGCAACGCCTCCAACAAAACAAAAACCGACACCCGATTATCGAGCGACTTGACATTAACACAATTCCCAAGCTCAAGCAGCTCACTACGACGGGTGATAGGGTCGCCAACTTTAATGATTTTTTTCACCTGCCCCTTGGTCATGCCGAGGTCGACAAAATAGTCTCCCAGTTTCAGGTTCTTACCTCGCTCTTCCGGTGTCATGATATGAATCGGCTTGCAGCCCATCACTCCGATAACATCCTTTTTTCCGTGAATGATTACACGCTGGGATGTGAGTGTCTTTGGATCAAACCCACCGAGTGGATTGAAGCGGACAAAACCGTCATCATCGATATGTGTCACAATGAACCCAATCTCGTCCATATGCGCCGCCGCCATCGACTTCTTCTTGGAGGATTTTCCTTTTTTTAAGGCAATCACGTTGCCCATGTTGTCGGTACGCACATCGTCAGCTAGCCCATTGAGTTCTTTGAGAACGAGTTTGCGGATTTCGATTTCAAAGCCGGGTGCTCCGGGAGCTTCGCAAATGTCTGCTAATAGTGATACGTCGACTGGCATGAAGAAAAAATTAGCCAGCGGCGAAGGCTTTACCAGTCAAAACCCACACAAATCTAGCTGCCAAGGGGAAGCAACTCGTTATAGCGCTCCACTGCAATAGCTTTGCCGGTTTCCTCATCAATATCCACAATCATACCACAAAGCCTGACTTGTCCTTTAGCGACTGGAAACCGTGTCGGCATTCCAGTTTTAAATCGCCACACCACGGATTCCACATTACGACCAAGCACTGAGCGCTCAGGGCCGCACATTCCAGCATCGGTCAAATGAGCCGTTCCGTTTTCTAAAATCCTATCGTCGGCCGTTTGCACATGAGTATGAGTACCAACAACGGCAGATACCTTACCATCAAGATGATATCCCATGGCGATCGACTCACTTGTTGTTTCAGCATGAAAATCGACAAAAATAACTTTAACCTTTTGCTCATCAACAAGTCTTCTCACCTCTTCATCGATTCGGGTAAAGGGGTTTTCCAGTGGTGGATTCATGAATGTACGCCCTTGAGCATTGATCACCGCAACCTTACCCTTGTCTGTCTCCAATACCACACTCCCATTTCCCGGAGTTCCTTCCTCATAATTTAATGGCCTAAGCATTCTGGGTTCGGTCGGCATGTAGTCGATAATTTCTTTCTGATCCCAAATATGATCACCCGATGTAATGACTGCAATACCAGACCGCAATAAGTCAATTGCTATTCTTGGTGTAATCCCCCGCCCTGCAGCGGAATTTTCTCCATTCGCAATTACAAAATCAATCTCGCGTTCCCGTTTCAAATTAGGTACACGTCCTATCACCGCTTTGCGCCCAGGCTCACCTACGATATCTCCTAAAAACAAAATTCTTATCACGCAGTCATCCTAGGCACAAAAAGTCAGCATGCTCAATATTCAAGTTTTATACATCACCTATTACCACACAACAATTATGGCCGAATTCATTAACCGCCCAGCGTCACAACTACCATCTCGCACATCATCAGGATACAGCCCACTAATTTTGTGTCTTGTGTTGCTTCTCTTGGCCGCACTCGCATACATAGGCTACGAGAAATATATAAAACAACCGATGAATGTCGCGCCGACTGAAGACACCACAGACAGGCTGAACGATGTCATCAAAGTGAATCCAGATCTTAACGGTCATGACACTAGTCTAGCAGACTTGGGATCTCGACCTGATTGGTCACTACTTGATGTCTGGCAGGATACAATTACGCGCGATGACTTTCTTCAATTACTTACCGAGGTTTACACCATCGATGACACCTGGAAACGCTACATCGAGATCAATTCAGATCATGCAATTATCCGCACTGATACCCGAGTCGATGATGCCACGTATCGACTCAATTTCGCAGATACATTAAGCGAGATCTCGCCGCAGAGGAATTGGTCAAGCGCAGGCGATCTCATTCCCGGCACCAGAGAAAAGCCACTGGCTGGCCTTCACATTGCCATCGATCCGGGCCACATCGGCGGTGACTTCGCTAAAATCGAAGAACGTTGGTTCCAGATCGGAGATAATAAGCCACTCATGGAAGGAAACATGACGTTGGCTACAGCCAAAATCATCAAACAAGAGCTAACTAAACTCGGGGCGCGTGTCTACCTAATCCGAGGAATCAACCAACCAGTTAATTCGAAACGACCCGATGACTACCTCAAGGAAGCCACTGCTAAAGCTAAATCGCTCGGTCAAATGGATGATATCTCAGTCAAGCGCATTCAAAACCGCTTTTTCTATCGAACCGGCGAAATTCGTGCTCGTGCACGACGCGTAAACCTGGCGTTCAAACCAGATCTCGTTCTCTGTCTACATTACAATGCCGAGGCATGGAGCGACCCATCAAACCCCACGCTTATCGACAAAAATCACTACCATGTTCTATTACACGGGGCACTCACAAGCAGTGAAATAGGACACGATGACGAGCGCTTTGAGATGCTAGTCAAAATTCTTCAGCGTACACACGACGAGGAAAAGAACCTCGGTATGTATTTTGCACAAGCACTGCGTATGACAACCAAACTGCCACACTACGATTACAGTCCAATATCTGCCCGCGCCAAAAAAATTGAAGGCCCAGCCAATGGCGTGTGGGCTCGTAACCTACTCGCAAACCGTATCTACCAATGCCCAGTCATCTTCCTCGAGCCATACGTTATGAATAACAAAGAAGTTCACGAGCGTTTTCAACTTGGCGACTATTCAGGCGTAAAACCTATCAACGGTGTAGACAAAAAATCTATTTACCGCGAATACGCCGATGCTGTGCTTTTGGCACTCAAAGAGTATTACCTCGCCCACCGAGTCATCTATGAACCTGAGGAGTAAAAAAATAACAGCGCCACAGCAATAGACTATTTATGCCTCATACAACTCCACCAACTATTTCAGCTGTGCCCCAAGTCTTCGGGAGCTACCCCCCCCAAACATCCTCTGCCATTTCCTATTCTTTCGCAGTTGCCAACATGCGGGTTCCCCGCTACACGCACCCTCATGGCTATCGAAACTTCACTGATCCTATTTAAGCCCGATGCTGTCGAGGGCAACATTGTCGGCAGCGTGCTCTCACGTTATGAAGCTGAGGGCTTCAATATCCGCGGCATCAAAATGATGCAATTAGATGACCCCATTCTGACCGAGCATTACTCACACGTTGCTGATGAACCTTTTTTCCCTCAAATAGCGGCTTTCATGAGCAGATCTCCTGTCATAGCACTTGCTCTTGAAGGCGAGGATGTAATCAGTCGCGTTCGTAACCTATTGGGACCTACCAACTCCAAGGAGGCAGATAAAGGCACGATCCGAGGAGACTACGGCACCGATATGATGACAAACGTATGCCATGCATCTGATAGCCCCGAGGCAGCCGCTGCCGAGCTCAAGCGTTTCTTTAAAAACGACGAGATCTTTGTGTCCTGACACTCAATTTGAAATTTAATCAGTATGGGCTCGTTGGCGCTGCCGGCGAGCTCTTTTTATTTGACCTCATAAACAATGATAATTCGTCATCAAAATTCAAATCTATGATCATTCTTAATTCTTGTTACTTGATTTTTTCGATCCTTGTCTTTAATTGACCTAGAAGCAATCGCACTACCATTTTTATGAGTCAATCCACATGCTCCATTTGCCAGTTCTGGCACTCCTCGATCGGAAAAAAAATTGTCGTTGCTCTGACCGGAGCATTCCTCGTTTTGTTCCTCGCAGGACACCTCACAGGCAATCTTCTGATTTTTCAAAGCTCCGAGGCTTTTAACCACTACGCACACTTTCTGCATACCATGCTCCATGGATGGGGTATTTGGCTTTTTCGCATACTGTCGCTATTTGCTCTGGTACTTCATGTCATAGCCACAATTCAACTGACACGTGCTAACCGCGCAGCAAGATCGAGCCGTTATCAGAAAGATGCCAGTATGGTGGCATCAAAGTCATCGCGTATCATGGCCTACAGTGGACTGACAGTACTTGTTTTCATTGTCTTCCACATCCTGCACTACACCGTGCGCACAGATGCTGATTTAAAATTGCTTGCCGACTACAATCAAAACTGGGCTATGACCGTAGCTGGATTCCAGAATGGTTATGTGGTGGCATTTTACGTAGTATCCATGGCCCTGTTGTGCTCCCATTTGTCTCATGGAGTGGCGTCGATCTTCCAAACACTCGGACTTCGCACCAAAAAAACTGCAGGTGGTATAAAACGCCTATCCCAAAGCTACTCAGTGGTGATTTTCTTGGGGTTTGTTTCTATTCCCATTGCGGTTTGCTTCTTGGGTCTCGGCAAAGAAGAAATGGAAGATACTAGGGATGCAGTCGAAGCACTTAAAACCAAAGGCTACTCCAAGCTCCCAGAGTCGCTAATCGGTAAAGACATCACAAATATGGATATGGATCAACTACCACAAATGTCCAACTAACCATCAGCACTCTCACATAAAACCAAACTAAAACCCATTTTCCTAATATGTCCTTAGACAGCAAAATACCAGAAGGCCCGATCGATCAGAAGTGGACCAAACATAAAATGGATTCCAAGCTCATCAACCCGGCTAACAAACGAAAGTATAATATCATCGTAGTGGGTTCAGGACTAGCTGGTGGAGCTGCCGCTGCCTCACTCTCTGAAATGGGCTACAACGTGCAATGTTTCTGCTATCAGGACAGCCCACGAAGAGCACACTCAATCGCAGCACAGGGAGGCATCAACGCTGCAAAAAATTACCAAAATGACGGCGACTCTGTATACCGCTTGTTTTACGACACCGTCAAAGGCGGCGACTTCCGCGCTCGCGAGGCAAACGTCTATCGCTTAGCTGAGGTCTCTAGTAATATTATCGACCAGTGCACTGCGCAAGGCGTACCGTTTGCCCGCGAATACGGAGGGTTGTTAGATAACCGATCCTTCGGCGGCGCCCAAGTATCCCGCACATTCTATGCCCGCGGTCAGACTGGTCAGCAGCTCCTCATTGGTTGCTACCAAGCACTCGAAAAAGAGATCGCAAAAGGTGGTGTAACAATGCACACCCGTACAGAATTAATGGATGTGGTCAAAGTCAACGGCCACGCCAAAGGTATCGTTGTTCGTAATCTTGTGACTGGTGAAATCTCCTCCCACGCTGCCGATGCAGTAATTCTTGCCAGTGGCGGATATGGTAATGTTTTCTACCTCTCTACTAATGCGATGGGATGCAACGTAACTGCCGCTCTCAAGGCACACAAACGTGGCGCCTACTTTGCTAACCCATGTTACACTCAAATCCACCCAACTTGTATCCCTGTAAGTGGTGACTACCAGTCAAAGCTAACACTCATGTCAGAATCGCTACGAAACGATGGCAGAATATGGGTACCCAAGAGTAAGGAAGATGCGGCAGCCATTCGCAATGGAAGCAAAGGCCCCGACGACATCCCTGAAGACGACCGTGACTACTACCTAGAGAGAAAATATCCATCATTTGGAAACCTTGCACCACGCGACGTATCATCACGTGCTGCCAAGGAAGTGTGTGACGAGGGCTTAGGCGTCGCGCCCACCGGCCTCGGTGTCTACCTAGATTTCAAGGATTCTATCGAACGGCTCGGTGAAGATACGATTCGGGCGCGTTACGGGAACCTTTTTCAGATGTACGAAAAAATTACTGGTGACAACCCGTACAAAACACCAATGCAGATTTTCCCTGCTGTCCACTACACCATGGGTGGATTGTGGGTAGACTACAATCTGCAAACATCCATTCCTGGCCTCCATTGCTTGGGTGAGGCGAACTTCTCTGATCACGGAGCTAACCGCCTCGGCGCCTCAGCCCTTATGCAGGGACTCGCAGACGGTTACTTCGTCATTCCTACAACAATTGCTGTTTATCTTGCCGGAGAAACCCCAGGAAGCATCAACAACAAAATGGACGAATTCAAACTGGCTGAAAAGGATGTTACAGATCGCCTCGACAAACTTATTTCTGTCAAGGGTGAGAAAACAGTCGACAGTTTCCACCGTGAACTTGGATTATTGATGTGGGATGAGTGTGGCATGGCACGCACCCGTGAGGGCCTCAAAAAAGCTCTACAGCGTATACCTGAAATTAGAGAAGAATTCTGGAACAACGTTCGTATTCCAGGCACTGCCGATGGACTGAACATGGAGCTTGAAAAAGCTGGTCGCGTTGCTGACTTTCTGGAGTTTGCCGAGGTCATGTGCTACGATGCACTGCGCCGTGAAGAATCATGCGGCGGTCATTTTAGACTTGAATATCAATTCACCGAGGACTCAGAGGAGGTTAAGCAGGGCAAGACCCAACCTGGAGAAGCTCTACGGCGCGATGAGGAATTCGCTTACGTAGCGGCATGGGAATTCAACGGTGTGGGATCCGAGCCAATATTACACAAAGAGAATCTCGAATTTGACAACGTTCACCTTGCAATTCGCAGCTACGCTTAACCACAAAAAAATCATTTTCCTATTAACTACTAGCTACTCAAAAAATGCTCAATTTGACACTCAAGGTCTGGCGACAAAAAAACGCCGATTCAGATGGCCACATCGAAACATACGACGCAACTGACATACCAATCGAGGCCTCTTTTTTAGAAATGCTCGATATTGTCAATGAGCGTATCATCAACGATGGAGGGGAACCTATTCACTTTGACTATGACTGTCGTGAAGGAATTTGTGGTCAGTGTTCACTCACTATAAACGGTATCCCCCACTCCAAGGAAAAAGGTGTAACTGCTTGCCAACTGCACATGCGTAAATTTAAAGATGGCGAGACTATCTGGATTGAGCCCTTTCGCGCCAAGGCCTTTCCTCTACAACGCGACCTCATGGTTGATCGCTCAGCATTCGATCGCATCATCGCATCGGGTGGATTCGTCGATGTTCGCACGGGATCTGCTCAAGATGCCAACAATCTACCCGTCGCCAAAACCCGCGCTGATGCAGCAATGGACGCTGCTGCCTGCATTGGTTGTGGTGCCTGCGTAGCAGCCTGCAAAAATGCATCTGCCATGCTCTTCGTTTCAGCCAAAGCCGCCCATCTCAACTTGCTTCCTCAAGGCGCACCCCAGAAAGACAGACGCGTGCTTGGCATGGTTCGCCAAATGGATGCTGAGGGCTTCGGCAATTGCACCAACCAGTACGAATGCGAGGCAGTATGCCCAAAAGAGATCAGCGTAGAAAATATTGCTCGGCTGAACCGCGACTATGCTATTGCCTTGGCAAAAGAGGCCACGGTTTAATATTGAGCTTAAACCCGCGCTACCATGAATCGCTTATGTATGCGTGATTTTGGGTTTTGATACAAACGATTCTCCTATTTAAGGGTCAACATCTGCTAATCAGACTTCCTCAACAAGAATCCTCAATCCATCCTCTGAGGTGATTTTCACCTCCGTTCCAGCGGATACAAAGCCTTTAACGGCAGTAATTTCCAGCAGTTTACCATCAAAATCTCCCTTACCTACCGGGCGAAGATCAGTGATTGCAGAACCTTGCAGACCAATGCGTGCACCTTCTGATTCCGTTATGTTTGATGAGTTGCCTGAATCTAGAGAGCCCTTCATCACCATTTTGTTGAAGAGCGGCACATCAGGAAGATAGCGCATCATCAACAGCGAAAGAGCAACAGATCCCAAGAGCCCAACAGCAAGATTGATAGCTGGACGCATGATAAAATCCCATGCTTGGTCAGAATCCCAACCGCGCACGCCATTGTCATCAAATGCTAAATCGTCAACCATCGCCATAAATAAGGTGCCGATAACTAACACAGCACCCAAAACACCGGGTACTAAAATACCAGGGAAAATGAACAGTTCTACCGCAATCAAAATCACTCCCAAAACAAAGAGCAGCATCAATCCGTATCCAGCCATGTTACCAGCTGCGTAGTTACCAAAGAAAAACAGCGAAAATGCAACGAGTGAAATCGCTCCTCCAATACCAAATCCCGGCGTCTTCATTTCTAAATAGGCACCACCAATTCCAACCAATATAAGAATCCCAGAGAACCCAGCCGCTAAAAAAGCAAATTTTTCCATGCCCGACGGTTCAGCCACCACAATCACACGTTCACCGAGTTGCTCTTTTTCTAAAACATCATCGAGATCATAAGCTATTGATTTTGCCAACAACGGTTGACCGTCAAATTCCATGGTCGCCTGCTCCGCATTCAAGGTAAGTAAATTTTCCTCATCTATATATATGTCTCCTTTTTCATAAATAAATTCCATCTTCATCATGGCCGAGGCCAAATCAGGATCATGCCCCTTTTTCTTTGCAACACCACGCACAGCAGCAACTAGATAGGATTCAGCCTTGGCTCGCTCCATTTTCCCCATTTCCTGCCCTTGGGTAACCACTCCAGCTGCACCGATCGCCGATGCAGGTGCCATGTAAATAACATCCGTACCCAAAGCCACAATTGCACCTGCAGAAACTGCATTCGGGTTAACGTACGCTATTGTTCTTGTCTTTATTTTCGCAAGATCCTGCATAAGAAACTCGCTTGTTTCCCATGCAAAACCACCAGGTGTGTTCAAATCAAAAATAATTGCCATTGCACCCTCATCATCGGCACGCCGCACAGTCCTTCGGATAAATTTATAGCGAGGCACCGAAGACAGCTCCTCCATCCCCACTTTAATGACAACCACCTTACCAGCGTAACTATCCTCTGAGGACTTACCGAACACACGCTTATTCGCCTTATTAGCATCTTCATCAGCACGCTGGGATTTATTCACTGGAACCTCTTCTGTCTTCTCCACTCGCAACCCAGAATCCTGCAGTTGCACGCTGGTGTAATTCTGCGCTTGAATCGCTCCCACCATAAGAAAGATCATCACATTCACCCAACAGAAAGAAATTATAGTCTTCATGAGTTCAAAGTAAGCATAAACCCAATAAAACGATAGAGCTAATTGTAATGATCTTCACGAAATATCAAACAGGATAAATAGATGAAAAAACGATTGCATTCTGGGTGCTTATCCCCTTTATTCCCCACCCCCGCGAGCTAAAAATCGCCGTAGGTCCTCTGCAAATCTGCCAACTGCTCATCTTGGGCGACACGCTGATTCACGCTCGCCAGAGGGTAACCCGGTAACCCAATTAACAAAATGTCAGAAGACACATCCAACAATACAGAAAACACAGACACCTCCATTGAGGAAGAAGAAGACAGCGCAGTATTCAAACTAGACCGTTTTGAACTACCAAACCGCTTAACTAAAAATGAGGACACCGAGTCCAACACATATGCGCAGTTCACAGCTGAACCTTTCGAAAGCGGATATGGCCACACAATCGGTAACTCATTACGCCGTGTATTACTTTCCTCACTTGAAGGAGCAGCTATTACGTCCGTTCGTATCGCCGGCGTTCAACACGAATTTTCCAGCCTCCCAGGCTGCGTCGAAGATGTCACAGACATCATCCTTAACCTAAAAAAGGTGAAGTTCAAACACCACGGAAAAGAGCCACGCGTCCTCACAATCAAGGTAGAAAAAGAAGGTAAAGTCACTGCCGCTGACATCCAAGGCGACAACATGTTCACCGTCGTCAACAAAAGGCAACTCATCTGTACGCTCGACCGTAAGGTTAAGTTCGACTGTGAATTCGAAGTCAAGGTTGGCCGCGGATTCAACACGGGTGACGAGAACAAGCACAAGGAAATGCCTATCGGTGTCATAGCTATAGACTCAATTTTCTCTCCTGTGGTTCGCGTCAAGTATGGCGTAGAAGCTACTCGTGTTGGTCAAATGACTGATTACGACAAGCTTGTGCTCGACATCTGGACCGATGGCCGCGTAGAGCCTTCCGACGCTCTTCTGCAAGCATCTGCTATCCTACGTCACCACCTCGATGTCTTCGTAAACTACGACGAGAATGCCGTGGACTTCGAGGAAGCACCTGCCGAGCAGAGTGAAGAAAATGCCGCCCTGAAGAAACTACTCAACATGAGCGTCAACGAGATCGAACTATCCGTGCGTGCTGCAAACTGCCTGAACAACGCTAACATCACCACCGTTGGGCAACTCGCCACCAAGACCGAAGCCGAAATGCTTAAGTATCGTAACTTCGGTAAGAAGTCGCTCAACGAAATCAAGGAGAAGCTCGTCGAGCTTGGCCTTGGCCTCGGCATGAACATCGATCCCACCCTGCTTACTGGAGCACTGCCTACAGTCAATGCACCACGCCTTGGCGCTGAAGAGGAGGCTCCCGTAGGACTCGCCGACCTCATTGCTCAAAACCTTAACGACTAATCGTCCTTAAAAAAGACATCCCATTAACATGAGACACAGAAGAAAGACTGTCAAACTTCAGCGCAACGCATCACAGCGACGCGCTCTACTTACGAACCTTGCTTGCAGCCTGATAGAACATGGTCGTATTCGTACGACTCTCGCCAAGGCCAAAGCATTACGACCAATTGCAGAGAAAATGGTTACACTCGCAAAACGCGGCGACTTACACGCACGCCGTCAAGCGATCGCATTTCTCCGCCACAAGAATATTGCCAAAAAGTTGTTTGAGGAGGTTGCTCCTGCTAGTAAGGACCGACAAGGTGGATACTGCCGTATCACCAAACTGGGAGCACGCATGAGCGACTCCGCACCTATGGCATACATCGAATGGACAGATATTGAGGATATGGCTATCGCCAGCCTCGAAGAGGAAGAATAAGTTTATCGTTTTATCAAGATGTATATTAATTACCAAGCCTAACTAATACTAACATCTTAACCAAACACGCATTCCCTCACGGAAATGCGTGTTTTTTGTGTATTTATTCAAAAAAAAAGCCGCATTTTTGTAAGACATGTTGGACACATGCCGATCTATCAGCTATAAGTGAAACGTTATTAACACACACATACATAACTAATTATGAAATCCAGAAAGAACCTAACACGTTTTACATACGAAACAACTGCATTCCAAGGCTGGCGTCTTTGCTTAAGCAAATCTGGCTCCACCTTCACTAAGTATTTTTCTGACAAGAAATACGGCGGTGAAAGGAAAGCATTGAAAGCTGCCACAACCGCGCTTGATGAGCTGAGAGACCTTCTTGACAAGTCACGCAAGGTAAACGGCAAGCTCAGCAAAACAACAATTACTAAAGCTCAAAAGCTACTCAAAGCTGCTTAGTCTACCAATATAACATAAATTAAAATTCGAGCAGGCGGGATATTCTCCCGCCTGCTTTTTTCTGTCGCTTTTTCAGACTGCTTCACTAGCTTCAATTCAACTCATGGATATTCAATTTTACAACCGCTACACCCAGAAAATGGAGACTGAACAGGTCTACGGAGAGGCCTTTCTCAAGTGGACTTACGCCAATCCATTTGGCAAACTCGCACTTCATGGATTTGTTAAACGGCCAGCATTTTCCCAATGGTATGGTTGGCGCATGAACCAACCAAAAAGCCAAAAAAAAGTGAATCCTTTTATCCGCAATTACAAAATGAACACGGATGAGTTCGCCGATCATCCTGAGAGCTACGCGACGTTCAACGAATTTTTCTATCGCAGACTCAAGCGCAGTGCGCGCCCTATTGCAACCGATCACGCTGTCTTCCCTGCCGATGGCAGACATCTTGGATTCCAGAACATAACGAATGCTAATGGTGTTTTTGTGAAGGGACAAAAATTTGATCTCGACGCTCTCATCGCTGACTCCGAAATTAGCCAACGATATCGCAACGGCAGTCTTGTCCTCTCGAGGTTGTGTCCAGTCGATTATCATCGTTTCCACTTTCCCGTCAGCGGCCAGGCGAGTAAAACACGTCTGGTCAACGGCCCACTATTTTCAGTCTCTCCCATCGCCTTAGCTCGAAATATTTCCTATCTATGGCAAAACAAGCGCACTCTCACCGAGATCAAAACCAAAGACTTAGGTAACGTTCTAATGATGGAAATTGGTGCTACATGTGTTGGCTCGATATCACAAACATATGTACCTAACGATATGGTCGATAAAGGACATGAAAAAGGTTACTTCGCATTCGGGGGCTCATCAACCATCACCTTGTTTGAACCCGGGGCCGTAAAGCTAGCAGACGACTTATTAAAAAACTCTGAGAAACAGATCGAAACCTACGCACTCATGGGTGACTCCATGGGCAACTAATTAGCTATGATCTCAAAACCAATGGTTTATAACCCACTAAACTTAAGAGTTGAAGTGCTGCCAACCATCTTCCTCAAATCGATCTCCACCACCTGGATCACATAGCTCACCAATTTTTGTCAGTGGAGTTGCAGAAAAAATCTTGGGCCACGCTTTAACAACCACATCAGCGATCTGGGAATCTACAGCAAACAAAAGCTCGTAATCCTCACCATCACTAAGCGCTTGATGAAGATCGCATCCATCGTTCACAGGGATCATATCGGGATCAATACGATAACCGCACTGACTCGCCTCAGCAAGTCGCGGCAAATCACAAGCCACTCCATCTGATAAATCCATCATCGCACCAATCTTAAAATTTTCGGTCAACCATCGCGCCTCAGCAACCCGTGGTGTGAAATCGAGATGCTTCCCTTGTATAGACCCACCCAACGTGCCGGTCACAAATATAACATCCCCAGATTTCCCTCCTGAACGAGAAACGAGCCTTCTTTTTTCTACACTGCCTGTTCCGGCGATTGAAATAACCGCAGCTGAACCAATAGGCACCGAACTGGTCTCGCCTCCGCAAATATCTGCATCAAAAAACGAAGCACACTTCTGCATTCCATCATAAAGGTTTTCAACGTAACCAATAGACGTATCCGGAGGCATAGCTATTGTGACCAGTAAATGATCAGCAATTCCACCCATCGCAGAAAAATCACTAATAACCCTTGCTACAGCCTTCCATCCTACCCGAAATGGATCAGAGGAATCACTCTCATAGTGAATTCCCTGAACCAAACAATCAGTCTTTAAAAGCATATAGGTGTCTGCTTTTCCAATATCCACGACGGCACAATCATCACCAGGCCCAACAACCACAGAATCCTTCTGATTCAGCACCTTGAGCACTCTGGCTACCACCGCATCTTCACCCATATCTCCCAATGTTTGCATCGAGAAAGATTTGACGTTATATTTAACAAAAACCCAAACACATTTTTAGTGAACAATTGCTGTCATCTTGCCTTTTTTATTCCATAATACATGTGTGTTCCGCACACTTCTATATGTATCACTGTTGATTATACTTCCTCTTGAGGGGGCTAATGATCGCCCTCACATAGGCCGCAAAGTGGTTGCAGAACTTAATAAACTCGCCGATTATAGTGAGGCGACAAAATCCATGTCAGACCGCTTACCTGGAGTAGCGATTGTTTATTTCCGCTCACTCCTGCGCACACCGGGGCTCAGTGATGATGCTCGGGCTGCTACCAACCACATGCTAGCCGAAGCCATCATACGTTTCAGCATCGAATTAGGAGGAGATCAAAAACTTGCGGCTGAGGCCCTAGAAATACTAGCCAGTAATGGACAAGCAACATTCCCATCCACTCCTCTGTGGCGTGCAGAGGCGCTAGTCAGTCTTGGACAATATTCGGAGGCTGAGAAAGTTCTCCGGTCCATTCCCAAAAATCATCCTCTATCATCAGAATCTCAAATCGCGCGGGCTCGAATTCTCATTGCGCTAAATAAACGTGACCAAGCGTTAGTTACCCTGAACGCTCTCTCAAAGAAAAATAACTCAACAACTTCGAATACCGCGGCATTACTCGCTGCTGAGATACATATCAACACCGGTAAAAACGACTTAGCACTTGAAGCGCTCAATAGTGTTGGAATCGACAACCCAACAAGCAAAAAGCTAAAAGAATACTTAGCAGCACGATTAGCACTAGATGACAACAAAGCCACAGAGGCCGTAAACCGTTTCCAATCACTAATCACAGCCCCAGATGAACACCATAGCAAACGCATCTACCATGCCTGTTTTCTTGGCCTCTCAGATGCCCAAGCCGCAAACAAAGATACCGATAGCGCAATCCTGACTTTGCAGCAATTCATTGACGATTATCAAGATTCCTACGCACTACAAGCTGCATTCGAGAGACTCATATCACACCTGCCTATTGCTATCTCCACCGACGACCCAAGTATGCAAAAACTACGCCTGTGGGCAGGCGAAAAACCCCTCACTTCGGAGTCCGCCATCTTAGGATCTGGTGATGGTGTCACAAGCATACAACTCAGCGAGGCCACACCAATGGCAAATCATGAACTCACTGCACTCGCGCTATTTTATAGAGCTAAACTGCTAACACGCACCCAATCAGAACAAAATCTACTTGAAGCAACCGCAATCCTAACACGACTTAGAAATATTTACTCGCAAAGCAGCCAACCACTTAGTGAGCTATACTTGAAACTTTTCTCAGCATCGCTTTTAGAAACCGCATATATTCAGCTGCAACAAAAAGAACTTGATCTAGCCACTCACTCACTGACCGTAATGGAAGAAATTACATCTTCTCCGCAGTTAAAAAACCAATCAAGCATCCTACGTGGGGAAATCCTTGCTGGCAAAAACGACTACGAAGGCGCCATGCGAGCTTTCAAGGGTGCCCTCTTCTCAACCTCAGAAATCATCGCTAAAACAGCCAGCAATAATGCAGGTATTATGGCACTTAAAGCAAGTAACCTTCTGGCCTTTCAGAAAATTATCAACTCAACGCAGGACAGCAAAATCAAAACTTCACTTGTACTTGAACGAGCGCTGTGGATGTGTGCCGAATCCAATATTCAAGGACGTAATGATTTGGATGCCTTTATCATGGCTAATTCTGGCTACAGTAGAGAAAACGAAGCTCGTTTAGCACTTGCCGCCGCCTGCGTTAACATATCACCACCTGACATCCAACTCGCAAAAGCACAGCTCGAAATCATTAGCCCCAAGATGAAAACGGCAGCTGAACAGGCGAAAATTACCCGTATCCGAATTCGTGCTGAATCACTTCTGCAGGAGTGGCAGTCAGCGGCTCAGGCAGCTGAGAGCTTCCTCCTTAAATTCAAAGATTCAAAAGACGCTGCCAGTATTGAGTTCAAATGCGCTGAGTCATACTATCATAACGAAGATTACAACAAAGCCCGTCGCATTTTTCAGGGGTTTGAAAAAAAATACCCCAACAATGCTCTAAATCCATACGCTCAATTTTATGAAGCGATGTCAGCGAGACTCGGAGGAACGGCGCAATCCCGTGAGGAATGCATCGCCATGTTTAAAAAGATTATTGATAGTAACCATAAGCTCGCCGCTGAAGCTCGCGTTCAGCAAAGCCGCCTACTTATCGACTTGCAGCGATACGCCGAGGCAGAGGCCACTCTAAATCCAATGTTGGAAAGCAATAATATCAGCCTACAGCAAAAATTGGGTGCTGGCGTATTAATGGCAGACTGTCTTCAGCGTCAAAGCCTTGGTGAAATAAATAAAACAAATCAAGCAGTTACCATTTACAACGACTTACTAAAATCTGAGAATCTCAGCCTAGCATGGATACATCGCTTGCATTACCTTCGTGGCCAAGCTTATGAGAGTATGCAAAACAATGCCGATGCCTTCAAATCATATTACAATGTCATAATCGATGACCATAGGTCCGATAATCTTAATACAAAAAAAGAAGAATGGTTCTGGTTTTATCGATGCGGCTTTAAAGCACTTGCCATGCTTGAAGCCAGTGGCAATTGGGAAGCTTCCGTGAAAGTTGCTAAACGCGTCGCCTCCTTCAACGGACCCAGAAAACAAGAGGCCGATAGACGTGCCAAAGACCTGGCAAGAAAGCACATGATCTGGTCCGACAATGAGTCTCGGCAACAACCCTAATAATATTATGCGCACTGCCGTCTATGCTGGTTCATTTGACCCCCTCACCAACGGGCACCTTTGGATGATTGATCGTGGTTTGGAACTTTTTGATCGGCTCCACGTAGCTATCGGAAGCAATCCATCAAAGTCTTACACGTTCTCCGTCGCAGACAGACTGAAGTTACTGCGCAATAGTATTCCATCCTGTGAGCGACTGACCATTGATGAGTTCGATAACCGCTATCTGGTAAACTACGCCAAAGATGTTAAAGCTGATTACATTCTGCGTGGCATACGCTCACCAAATGATTACGAATACGAACGAGTAATGCGGCATATCAACTCAGACATGGCGCCAAGCATCACCACCACTTTCCTCATGCCTCCAAGAGATATTGCTGAACTTTCATCCAGTATGGTTAAAAGCTTGATCGGCCCCAAGGGCTGGGAGAAATCAGTAATACGTTACGTTCCTGCACCCGTATTCAAGGCATTAGAGGAAATGGATCACAGTTAACTGATGCACCAAAAAAAAATACAATCAGATAGCGCGAGGATAGCTTGCGATAAGACGCCTCGAGTGCTACTGTTCCCAAGGCATTTTTCGCCAAGTGCATCATGATAGATTGGGATTCTATGCAAGCATACCTGTTTAGACTTGTCGATGACCGACAGGACTACTGGCAGTGGGGCTCTATCGCCATTTGCCTAGCAGGTGCCGCTGCGATAATCATATTATTAAGACGCAACATATTTGCACCGGGATCAAAACAACAAAAAGTTTTCACCCGCTTCTTTGACCCTGAAAAAAGAATATCAGGAATTCCAGTAATTTTTTGTTTCCTGCTTTGGATCACTTGGGCAGTCAGAAGTAACTGGTCCGCAAAACTTGTAGAAAAAGGTGAATCCTATTTGCCGGGTAATTACATCTACACGGCCACCTTGTTGGTCTCAGCATTTGTTCTATATCAATTCGCAACGGCAGTAGCAAAGGGTAGCTCCGCCCCTAAGTTCCTTGGTGGCGGTATGCTGCTAGTCTTTGCTCTTCACCTTTTCGGATGGCTTTCCCCACTGAGTATCGCACTTCGAAGTATCAGCTTACCACTGGGTAGTATCGACATCAATTTGTGGGCGATTCTTTCTGCTATCGTTGCTCTGCTGATACTACTCTGGCTAGTCGCCCTCACTACGAAGTTTCTGGACTCTTTTGTGAGGACACGCGATGACATCCCTCCCTCGATCAAAGTTCTCATTGGCAAAGCATCTCGATTTACACTCTACATCATCGCCATTGTGGGCGCTTTAAAAATCGGAGGAGTACCACTTGGTGGTTTAGCTATTTTCTCAGGTGCTTTGGGACTAGGCCTTGGATTCGGATTACAGAAAGTAATCTCTAATCTAGTTTCCGGAGTCATCATCTTGCTAGATAAATCAATCAAACCTGGCGACGTGATTGAAATAGAAGGGACATTCGGCTGGATCAATACATTACGCACGCGATACATATCAGTAATCACACGCGACCGAAAAGAAATCCTCATTCCAAACGAGGATTTCGTGACTAACAAAGTGATTAACTGGTCTTTCACCGACCGAATTGTCAGAATTAAGGCAGATGTAGGAGTTTCCTACTCAACAGATGTCCCTGAGGCAATTCGCATCTGTAAAGATGCCGTGAATTCTATACCAAGAATCTTAAAAACACCTGAACCAAGTTGCCTCATGATTGGATTTGGTGATTCATCTATTGACCTTCAAATACGATTTTGGATCGATGATGCACCAAAGGGAGTCAGCAATATCCGCTCAGAAGTTTTACTCGCTGTTTGGCAAGCATTTCGTGATAATAACATTGAAATCCCCTACCCTCAACGAGATCTCCACATCAAATCTGGAAGTGTTTTAACAGACACCAACCAATGACCACTCACAATTATGGCAACACTCACACTGAATAGTATTGACGAAGTTATCTCCGATATCGCTGCTGGAAAAATGGTAATCGTCGTCGATGATCCAAGCCGTGAAAATGAGGCAGACCTAGTTGCTGCAGCCTCTAAGGTAACTCCAGAAATGGTTGCATTTATGGCCAATCACGGACGTGGTTTAATCTGTGCTCCTATAACTGGTGAACGTGCAGAGGAATTAGAACTCCCACCAATGACACCCCGTAATGCAGAATCACAAAAAACTGCATTTACCGTTTCTGTCGATGCTGCAGAAAACATCTCCACAGGCATTTCTGCAGCAGATAGAGCAATAGCTATCAAACTGTTAGCAGATCCCAGCAAAGGCGCCAAGTCTCTGGTCCAGCCTGGCCATATCTTTCCGCTTCAAGCCGTAGCTGGCGGAGTTTTACGTAGGGCTGGACATACCGAAGCGGCGGTTGATTTGGCCAACCTAGCCGGCCTACCCAAGGCAGGTGTCATTTGTGAAATTATTAACGATGACGGAACAATGGCTCGCGCAGGATCACTGGGTGATTACCAACAAACCCACAAGTTAAAAGCATGTAGCATTGCAGACCTGATCGAATACCGCCGACACTCTGAAAAACTCATCACCCGCGGTGAAACAATTGCTATGCCCACCGACTACGGTGAGTTCCAATGCCACCTCTACTACGTAGATAACCCCACCGCCAGCAGCGGCAGCCATCACCTTGCACTCACTCGGGGTGAAATATCAGGGGAAACAGATACACTTGTTCGTGTGCACTCTGAATGCCTCACAGGAGATGTTTTTCATTCGCAGCGATGCGATTGCGGTAGCCAGCTTGATTCAGCACTCAAACAAATCTCCGAACAAGATGGTGTGCTTCTCTACTTACGACAAGAAGGACGAGGTATTGGACTACCGGCGAAGATCCACGCTTACAAACTGCAAGAGCAAGGTTTCGATACCATCGAAGCCAACGAAAAACTCGGCTATCCGTCAGATTTGCGTGACTATGGTGTGGGGGCACAAATCCTCCACGACCTAGGAGTGAGAAAGATCAAACTTCTTACCAACAATCCGAAAAAAGTCATAGGTCTGGAAGGCTACAAACTGGAAATCGTTGAACAAATACCATTGAGTATTCCCGCCAACCCTCACAACGAGAAGTATCTCGATACGAAAAAGAATCGTATGGGTCACACGCTATAATCACATGAGTTCGGTGCCCACAACTTTTGCGCATTTGGTCAGCACAAGTGTTGCGTTATGCTCCTCATTCTGAATTGTATAAGCGCAGCCCAACCAAAGGCACGCACCTCTTCTGCCAAGCATTACCTCAATCGATTTTGATAAACGGGGGGATTGAACAACCGATAAAATCAGCAATCGCTCGCAGCAGCACAGCTTCGTGGTTTCCAATTTCACCATCTTTTATCACAGCATGTCCACACATTCGAAGCAGCTGTTGTTTCACAAGAGGTGTGGCGTGGTTATATTTAACCAGAGCTGGTATGATTTGCTCTAAGCCACATACCTCTTCTGGTAGTATCTGTTGGTGCCAGAGCAGCTCGACGGTAGCTGCTTTGTAAGCATCGAGCGCGTAATCCTTTCCGCTGAGCAGAGCAAGCGATGAGATCAAAACATTGGCTTCGCATTCTAACGATAACAATTTGTGAAACTTAATTCTAGGTTGTATCTGCCTACGAAAATGTGAATCTAGATGTCTCTGAATGATATGCTGCAGCATGAACTCAAAAATATTTATCTGCTTATCACTATTGATGAGCCACTGGGTAATTCCAATAAAACGCTCGTATTCAGGTAATGAAATTCGTCTCAATGTGGGGATACACAAATCAATCAGTGCTATTTTTTGCGATGATTGAAGACCAACAGACTGGCGACTCCAATAAAGCGCCATTTCACCTGCGCCTTCTCCCGCTTCTCTATTAAGATACAATATTTGCCCCGCTATTAGTTCTTTGTCATCGGCTATTAGAATCCCAAACAACAGCTCCTGCGACTCCTCACGGTCATGGCAAGCGTCAAGCCAATCTTGCCCGAGTCCATCACGAAGTAACACTCCATTATTAACATCAATTTCAGATGCTTCACCAATTTGATTTATTGTTTTAATTGGTAACGGTGGCGGTTGATTACTTCTAAATGAAGCACCTCCCAAGCCGCTCAAGCGCGCGTCAGTTACACCACTGCGTTCACGACCATGAGTAATGTTAGGTAAACTAGTTTTTATGAATTTACCATCCCAGCTTTTTTGAATCAAATTGATCCTAACATCTAACGGAGGATGTGTTGCCAGACCGTAGCTAAACATGCAGCTATCAGCAAATAGCAGATGACTCATCTCGGCTACTTTAGCTGCCTTTATTTTTGATCCATACTTTAGGCCACCTATTTTTTTTAAAGCCCCTGCAATACCATCAGCATTGCGCGTGAACTGTACCGCAGCAGCGTCCGCAAGATACTCGCGCTGACGCGAAATAGCCGCTTGGATCAGCCTGCCAAAAAACACACCCACACTCCCCACGATCATGAGTCCACCGCCCATAACCATGACCGCAAGTATGATCCCACCTCCTCCTTTATCACTGCGTGATCTGCGTATACCAGAGTAACGAACCACGTCGAATAGCATACGACCAACCATAGAAATGATAAGGATACCGAACAAAAAACCCATTAACCGCATATTCAGCTTCATATCACCATTCAGGATATGGCTGAACTCATGTGCCACTACCCCCTGAAGCTCATCACGAGTGAGACGTTGTAAACAGCCACGAGTCACAGCAACCACGGCATTTCCAGGCTCAGTGCCAGCTGCAAAGGCATTGATGCCGAGCTCATCATCCATAATCCACACCTGTGGCACTGCTATACCCGAGGCAATCGCCATTTCTTCTACCACATTTCTGAGCCTACGCTCATAGGTATCTGCAGTATGGGGATCTATTTGGCGTGCTCCCATATCTCGCGCAACAATACTACCTCCACCGCTGAGCTGTACCGTCTTGAACAGACTTCCAGCACCCATGACTCCAACAGTCGCACCCGCCGTCAGAACAAACACACCAGGCATCCATAAACTTGCAGCCCCTCCTGAAAACAAGAGCACAATATACACTACACCATAAACCGATGTAATAATCCCAGCAATAGCGAGGATAAAATAGAATACTAGCCACTTAGTACGCCGCCTAGCATCATCCTGTGCCTTGAAAAAATTCATCAGAATTTACGGATTACTTAATACCTCATATGCATATGAGTTTAAAATTCAACGCTCACCACTTCGCGCTCACTCTCGTCTGACACCTCAAAGAGAGTAGCTAACTGGAACTTGAACATTCCAGCAATGATGTTGGCAGGAAATACTTCAGTCTGGGTATTATACTCTGTGACCGCGTCATTGTAGGCCTGACGTGAAAACGCAACCTTGTTCTCGGTCGATGTCAGCTCCTCGCTAAGCTGTATCATATTGATATTACTCTTGAGGTCAGGATACGCCTCAGAGAGTGCAAACAATCTACCAAGAGCACTACCCAAACCACCCTCAGCAGCCATCAAAGCACCCATGGAGCTGGCGTCCTCGGTATTTACATTCTGGCGGGCACCACTGGCTGTATTTCTCGCATGAATCACAGCTTCAAGCGTCTCGCGCTCGTGTTTCATAAAACCTTTTGCTGTTTCTACGAGATTTGGGATCAAGTCGTGTCGGCGTTTTAGTTGCACATCGATCTGAGCAAAGGCATTGCGATAGCGGTTTCGTAACTTAACGAACCCGTTGTATATGGCCATCACCCAGAACAGGGCGATAAGAGCGATAACAGTCAATACGGAGATGATAATTATAAGTGCTGTCATGTTATGTAATGTTCGATTTTTCGAGAATAGACATTCTATAGATAACGCATACCTTAAGACATTGATCTGTCATTACCATTACAAAAACAGTCGAGGTTTGTAACTTTTTGCCAAGCTTTTCAGTAACTTGGACGCCCTTTTATTCTATTATGACCAACAACTTTCATGCTGCTCTCGCCCGCTCTAATTCCCTGCTATCACGGGGTCGCCCTCAGATCCTCCAGCTAAACACTGGCAAGTTGTGTAACCTCAGATGCATTCACTGCCACGTAAATGCTGGACCTGCTCGCAAGGAGATCATGACTGACACAACCATCGATCAAATTCTAGCTTGGTTTGAAAAGACTGATATCCCAACACTCGACCTAACCGGCGGCACACCAGAGATGACCCCTGGGTTCAGGTATCTGGTCGATTCCGTTCGCAACTTCGCCCAACCACGCGAGGTGATGACTCGACTGAACGCCACCATCATCAACGAACCCAGCTACGATTGGATACCCGAGTATCACGCCCGCCACGGTATCACTATCATTGCATCCATGCCCTGCTACTCCCCAGACAACGTCAACGAACAACGCGGCGACGGAGTTTTTGATTCATCTATCAAGGCATTCCAAAAACTCAATACGCTCGGCTATGGTAAAGATCCACGACTACCAATGCATTTTGTCTACAACCCAAATGGCGCCTCTCTTCCACCCAAACAGCTCGAGCTGGAAGCCGACTACAAACGTGAAATGCAGAAACACTTCGGAATTGTATTCAACGACCTCTACTGCATCACCAACATGCCGATCGCTCGCTTCAAGTCGTATCTCAAACGCAACCAACAATTAGATGAATACATGCAGCTGCTGCGTGACTCATTCAACCCTACAACTGTCGACGGCTTGATGTGTCGAAACACCATCAACACCTCATGGACCGGAGAAGTGTTTGATTGCGATTTTAACCAGATGCTCAAAATCGGTCTGAAAAACCCATCCAATGAATCACCTCTGATGGTATGGGATATCAATCCAGAAACCTACGACCAAATCGCTATTCTTACAGCCGACCACTGCTTCGGGTGCACCGCGGGCAGTGGATCGTCTTGTAGTGGAAGCCTACAATAAAAGCCCTAATATTCATCGGCTATGTCACAATCTTCACGCCGCTTGTGTTAGTGCGATTATCATCATCGCTACACGACAGAAGCCTTAAACTTCTGATAGGCAGCCAATGCCCCGTCCCGCCCTTCGTTTATATCAATCATACGTTCAGGGTAAGTCACCCCAAGTTTGATGCCATAGCACTCCAGCTCAATGGGAGTAAGACTCCATGGTTCATTGATTCTACCATCAGGAATACCAGCCAGCTCCGGAACGTATTTTCTAACATAATCACCATTACTGTCAAAACGTTCGGCCTGTCGCAATGGGTTAAATACACGAAAATAAGGCGCAGCATCAGCCCCACACCCAGAAACCCACTGCCATCCCATTATGTTGTTTGGCAGGTCCGCATCAACCAGCTTATTCCAGAACCAATCAGCGCCGCCCACCCAATTCTGAAGAAGATGCTTAACGAGAAACGACCCGACAACCATGCGAGCGCGATTGTGCATCCAGCCAGTCTCCCAGAGCTGTCGCATGGCGGCGTCAATAATCGGAAATCCAGTTTGCCCTCTTCGCCAACGTTCAATTTTATCCTCATCATGCGCCCATGGAAACTGCTCATATTCAGGCCGTAACGGTCGAGTTACTGAATGTGGGAAGTGATAGATTAAATGGTGTGCAAAATCGCGCCAATACAGCTGACGCAGGTAGCCATTATTTACAGCCTCTCCCATTGAAACTAACCTATGATAAATTTCCCTCACTCCGAGCTGACCGAAGTGCAAGTATGGTGAAAGCATAGATGTGCCATCCAAAACTAACATATCTCGATTGTCTTCATATTCTGTCACAGCACCGCTCGCGAAATCCGCCAGCCGATTGAGCCCAGCTTGACGTGATGGCGTCCAAGTTTCATGAAATTTTGCACACCAGTTTATTTCGGGTAATAGTTGAAGTTTTTCTAACATTACACCACATGACTTTACAAAATTTGAGCCTGAAAGATTCACTTCACACGGATCATCCACCGGTATCTCACGACAAAATTTCCAATATGGCGTGAAAACTTGATACGGCTTGCCAGATTTATTTTTAATCGCATGCGGCTCGTTAAGAACGCCGCCATGAAAGCTGTGAACTTCAACACCATCAGTTTGTAACTTTTTCTTAATAGAACCATCTAATTTAGTCGCATGCGGCTGGTAACGCCTATTCCAAAAAACAGCATCAATATCAAACTCCCCCACAATACCTAACAAAACATCTTCAACGCTTTTCCCTTGGTCAAAATGCAAGCCGCCACCAAAAAGTTTCAACTCAGCATCCAAATCTTCAAGTGCATGATGCAGCCACCACTTAGACGCCTCACCTTCACTCAATTGCGATGACTGCTCAACCCCGTGAATATACACCGGCAGAATGTCAGCACCAGTCTCAACAGCTGCAGCCAGTGCTGGGTTATCTTTTAGACGAAGGTCACGGCGAAACCAGACAAGAACACGTTTCATGGATGATAATATTACGCGATTTGTGGGTTTATCAAGTGCAGACATATGTTACTGCGTTTAGTCTGAAGAAAACTATTCACCGCTAAATCCAGAATTGAGTATAGCACCAGAATTAGCTGTAATTATGCATAGTTACTCCAATCATCCCTCACTACTGTGAGCGACTAAGTGCAGATTTGAGATTCCCATTTTAGAAAACTCTTCCCAAAAACGCTTCACGTATGGCTCAGCCAGCTGTTTGCGTTCCTCATCATCCATATTATTGATTTTTTCCATCCCATAACGTTTACCCGATTCACGTTCAGCCATGCGGGCGGTCAGCTCCTCCCAAAATATCTCATTACGCATTTCGTCATAACACTGCGCGTAAAATGATACATCCTCATCATCTTTTCGTAGTCTTAGCCGCTGCCGTTCAGAATCATTTTCCACTCTTTGCCCCTGACCATTGTGCTGCAAACGAGATAAAATTTTTTCGAGCATATCGTCAAACCTAGCCACACCAGCCTCAGCTCCAGGTTTGTGATTCCAATACGTCGCCCAGCAAGCGAGTGTCATCATTTCAGACAAAGTAATTAGTTCATCATCCGTAAAACGTATATGCATAGCAGTAAGAGGTAAAAGAGCGAAATGAAGATTCAAGACTTTTCCCATAACCAAGCCCACATTCAAACAATAAGGTGCCTCCAATTCTTATCATTTCTGGGGTTAGAACAGCTCATACATCAATACTAAAGCCGATAAGAATATCATTCGTATTGCTTAACACCTATCCTCTACCCTCTTATAAAAAACGATTAATTTCATAATTCCGTATACAATAAAACCATTTTTAGAACAAAAAGCGCTCGACCATCTGCACGAAAAAGCGCAATCCTACCACTACGCAGCTGATGCAGCTAAGCTACGCACTCGTATCTTCAATTTTATTGATGACGCATGCCCGAACTCACGCCAAGCTTCAAGATCAGCTCGCCCCACAGATAAAACCAAATAGAAACCCTCAAAACTTAACTAAAATCATGGAAAAATACGAAATTTATCGCCTCATTCACTTCACTGGCATCTTTGTGCTAATGTTTGCCTTCGGTTCACTTTTCACTGGAGAAAAATCTACTAAAGCTGCCGCAATTGGTCACGGTATCGGGCTAATTCTCATCCTGCTGGGTGGGTTCGGAATGCACTCATCACCCATTGGTGGCGAGTTGAAACTAAAAGACACCTACAACTTGATTTATGGCACCAAGTGGCCGCTATGGCTTCTACTTAAGGTCGTAATTTGGGTCTTACTCGGTGGTGCCATAGTCCTTGCTAAGCGCCGTCTCATCAAAGGAGCTTTCGCGTGGATTCTGATAATAGGATTGGCACTCGGCAGTTACCTCTTAGCTTACAAAAAACCAGCTATGGGTAACACGCCCACATCAGAACAATCTAAGTAATTTTGCCAACATCACGTTTCGCCATGAAACATGTCGAAACAATCACCCTGCCCTACGACCTCGACGAGTTTTCCGAGATCATCGATGTGCGTGCACCCGGGGAGTTCGCGGAAGATCATCTGCCGGGCGCAGTAAATCTGCCAGTACTCAACGATGATCAGCGGGCTGAAGTCGGCACTATTTTCAAATCGAATCCATTCAAAGCGAGACGACTTGGCGCGCAGCTCATTTCCAACAATGCCGCTACACATCTTGCCGCTTACCTGTCCGACAAAGATAAATCATACACCCCCTTACTTTACTGTTGGCGCGGTGGAATGAGATCAAACTCACTCGCACATATACTTCGCTCTATTGGCTGGCGCGCGCGAGTGTTGGAAGGCGGCTACAAAGCATTCCGCAAGTTTGTCACCGAGAACCTAGAAGATTCCCTGTCTTCCTCTGCCTTAGCGCTCACTGTACTCTCTGGTAAGACTGGTGTTGCTAAAACCAGACTTTTACACACATTACGTGACCATGGGGCACAGATAATCGACCTCGAGGGGCTAGCCAATCATAAGGGCTCGGTTCTCGGACTCGAACCACACGCTTGCCAACCAAGCCAAAAGCATTTTGAAACTTTGCTCTGGCAGGCTGTTAACGAACTCAACCCTAACCAACCAATTTTTGCTGAGGCCGAAAGTAATCGTATCGGCTCATTACACTGCCCACCAGCATTGTGGCAAAAACTTGGGCGTAGCACAGTTATCGAAATTCAAATGCCGCTCACCCAACGTGCCCATTTCCTACTCGATGACTACCCGTATTTTACAGTCAAACCCCAACACCTTAAGGGTTTATTGGAAAAACTCATCAAATTACGCGGTAATAAAAAAATAGCACAGTGGCACGAACAAATTGATAATGCCAACTGGATGGCCTTTGTTGAGTCCATTCTAAATGACCATTATGACTTAGTTTACCGTTCTGCCGGAGATGAGCAGTCAAACTACCCTCCTCCCTCTGATATAATAGAACTCGAGGGCTTCTCTACACCCGTGCTAAAAGCCGCTGCAAAAAAATTGATCAGCCGTGTATGATTCGCATAATCACCTACAGGATAATCGATTTGATGGTATTCGTGATAAAGTCATCGAAGAGATGCGAGCTTCGGGTATTATAAAGTGTGTAATCAATGGCACCTGCCCCGATGACTGGAAAAAAGTAGCCGCTCTAGCACACCAATATCCAGATTTCATTATTCCATCATTTGGTTTGCATCCATGGAAAGAAATTACTGATAACTGGGAACAAAAAATCATTCATTGGCTAAACCTATTTCCCAACGCTTGCATCGGTGAATGCGGTATCGACCGCCGGATCAAAAAATACGATATCGAATTACAAAAACAGGTTTTTCTCGCGCAACTGAGACTCGCTACTGAACGCAATCTGCCGCTTTCAATTCACTGCATAAATGGCTGGGGCTGCCTAGTGGAGCTTATGGAATCGAATCCCTTACCCGCACGCGGTTTTCTACTTCACGCCTACGGCGGCTCCAAAGAACTCGTGCCCCAATTCACCAAGCTAGGTGCCTATTTCTCGTTCGCCGGATATTTTCTCCACGAAAAAAAACACAAAGTTCGAGAAGCGTTTGAAGCGGTGCCACCAGACCGGCTACTGCTTGAAACCGATGCTCCAGAGATGCCTCCTCCGTCAAAAGCCATCACACACAAACTCGCAAATGAAGCTAGCCACCCGGCAAATTTACCAGCCGTTCATCACCAAGTTTCTGAATTCTTAGATACTAAAAAGTTATCAGAAAATTTTCATACATTCTTTTTACAACGCGATTAGCTCGCCAATTAAATAATGCCCGCTAAGTACATATTGTTTTGTGCTTAAATACAAAACCACTCTCGGTAAGTAATTTAGGCTCGACCCAACAGCTGTCTAGAATCAACTCAGGTGCTGTGCCCATCAAATAGGCACCCACGCGCACACCAAATGCCGGAGCTGGAATCCCTAAGGGCATCCTCACACTTTTTCTGAATTGCTTCATCATTTCTGAATTACTCAGAGCTGGTGTTGTAGCCAGATTCACTGGACCCTCTATTTGCGGTTGTCCGATGATAAATTGCACAGCACGACAAACATCTTCAATATGAATCCAGCTCACCATCTGTCTCCCGTTGCCCGCAGCCCCCCCCAAACCAAACTTCGCAAGAGTGCTGAGAATTTGATATGGGTTCCCCGGTTCATCAGCTATAACCATACTTATTCTGATAGCGATTCGACGAATCGTGGGTGGAATATCTGAGGAAAAGAAAGCTTCTTCCCAAGACTTAACAACACTAGAAATAAAGCCTCGTCCGTGTTGACCTTCCTCACCGTGAGCCTCGTCGACTGCCTCATCATATATGCCAGATGCGCTGCCATTAATCCAAGTCTGGGGAGGATTGCTACATTCTGCTAATGCATGCGCAAGCAATTTTGTGCTATTGACACGTGAATCAAGAATCTGCTGCTTGTTTTCTCTAGTATGGCGACAATTAATCGATCTCCCAACCAAATTGATCAGCACATCGCAATTGTCAATTTCCTTAACCCATTCACCTTGGTTAAGTCCATCCCACTCGATAAAATGACACTTTTCATGTAACCCAGTGCGTCGGCGAGCTAGACCAGCCACTTCCCAGCCTTGCTTGGTAAAATGATCAGTCAAATGACGTGCAATGAAACCATTCGCACCAGCAATAAGCAATTTTTTCATCATGTTTCAGTGAGTTAGATTATACAGAGTGTACCGCGCTAGGCAAATTTACGGGAACGGAGCAAAGGCCGGCTACATCGATTTCAGGGTGCTTAAAAACAAACCCATACTCCTCGAGGCGAGTTGGCACAACCCATCGGCTCTTTAAAATAAGTTCCGCATCGGTTCGCGATAAATAGGCAACAACCTCTGCCAACCACTTATTCGCGGGAAGCCCAATCGGCATTTTAGTATACTTCCGAATTTTGCTCATCAGCTCAGCGTTACAAATTGGATCCGGCGAAGTGACATTGATAGGGCCTGATATCTCATCGTGTTCAGTTAGCCACTCAGCAACACGGCAAAAATCATCAATATGCACCCAGCTAACCATCTGCTTACCACTACCAACCCTTCCCCCGAAACCAATCTTTGCAAGATTAAGTAAATAACGAAAAACAGAGCCTCGTTCATCACCCAAAACCATCGCTGTGCGTAACGCCACTTTACGCACCCTACCAGAAACCCTAGAACCAAAAAACGCGCTCTCCCATGCTTTGGCCGTTTCTGCAGAGAAGCCATCTCCTAATTCACCAATATCACTTTGTGGTCGGTCATCAGCGTGGCGATAAATAGTAGCCATACTCGAATTCATCCACAGCTGCGGCGGATCATCACAATCGGATATTGCACGCCCCAGAATGTTAGTGCTTTGCAGACGTGAATCAAGTATCTCTCGCTTGTTGGCTGCATTGTACCGACAATTCACCGATCGGCCCGCGAGATTTACTAGCACGTCAGAACCATTGAGCTCATCCGCCCAATCAGCCATATTTTTCCCGTCCCACTCAACAAAGCGACAGTGTTCACCGATACCCGACTTACGCCGCGCGAAACCAACAACATCCCATCCACGCTGATTAAAATAGCGTGTTAAGTGGCGACCTAAAAATCCACTTGCACCAGCGACAATGATTTTTTTCATGAATCCCGATTGGTCTATGATTTGTAGGCAGTATCAGATTCAACGAGGCTGCTAGAGAGATCAATTCGATCGTTCAGCAACACAACTTCAAGACAACGCACAATGTAGGAAAAAAATAAACAGATCATTTTAATATTTGTTGTAGTTTGTTAGGTATCAATAAATTATATTATCCCGTCAGGAATATTAGTGTCGATTAATGAGCGGCACCGATCTTTGCATTGCTGCCCTGGCATTTCATGGAGAGATGCTGCAACTTCACGGTCTTTTTTGCGGAATAAAATTTTTGATAAATTACGTCTTCGGCCAGCAATTGCATGGCATACTTTTTCCGCATAAGGTAACAATTTGGGACTTGCTAGTCTGCGTGCAATTTTCTGGAAATTTGCACAACTATACAAACATATCACCCAACCTTCAGCAGCACGGAAAAGCTCCCCTGTGTCAGTGCGCACGATCATGTCGCGCTCCGGATCGAGCTTGCTAATTCCAGGAAACCACTCTTCAGCATGGGGAGACTGATATGCCACAAAACTGACGGAAAAGGCGCGCGGCTGTTTGTTTACCCATTCATGAAATGTGCAGCACATGCCACAACGGCCATCATAATAAACTTCGATATGTTGAATTTGATTGGGTATAACCATGTGAATTTTTTTAATGATAGTGTTCTCAGATAGTAGTCCAAAATTAGTTGGATAGCATTGTTGTCAGGCTAATCATTCTCACCCTAGTATTTTTGCAGCAAGCTTCATGGCGGGACCGTAGGAAAGCTTGCCGACATTCCCACCCACATTTCGTGCGAAGCTCACGAATTGCTCAAGTTCTCTGATCTGCTTTCGAAATGCTTCAGCATCGGCACCTTGGAGATCTTCTGTGTCTCGATGGCAGTCACGTAGTAGCTCAAGCGCAGGATCGATTTCACGACGCTGGCGCTCACGCAGGATAATGGTAAATATTTTCCATACATCTTTCTCAGCTTCAAAAAACTCTTTGCGCTCGCCCCTTCTGACAATGATCCGCAAAAGCCCCCAGCCAACAAGCTCTTTAAGATTGGTGTGCGCGTTGCCTCGACTTATACCCAAGCTGTCCATTACTTCATCAGTGCTAAGCGCTTTTGTGCTTATCATCAGAAGTGCATGAATTTGGGCCATGGTTCTATTGATGCCCCAATGGCTGCCAAAAGCACCCCACTGGGCAACAAAATCATCACGAACCTCTTCAAATAGACCTAATTGCGTAGCTGTATTCTGATTAGACATGATATTGAGCAGGTGAAAAACCTTCAATACTTTCAGTAAATACTGAAAGTTCGGTATTTATCAAGAATAAAGTTTGATAATTCACCTGTTTGTAAGTGGCTGATATGTCATATGTTTTCGGAATCCAAAAACCAGATGAAATATTTTTGTCATATCTTATGATCGCAAACCAACACCTCAATATGTGGGGAATCATTCTCTGCGCCGCCTTATGGTTCCCATGCTCGGCTCAAACAGAGCCAACAGTTCCTCACCTTACAATACCCAATGATAATCCAGATGTCACGCTCACTAAGTTCTCTTATGGCTCATGCAACAAACAAAATATGAACCAAGATCACTGGCAAGTCATCTCATCTAACAATCCTCAATTCTGGTTATGGCTTGGCGATAACATCTATGGCGATAGTGAGGATATGTCCATACTAGAAAAAAAATACAACTTGCTGGGAAATGATCCAGGTTATGTAGGCCTAAAAAAAACATGCCCAATTCTCGCCACTTGGGATGATCACGACTACGGCAAAAACGATGCGGGCAATGACTTCGTTAAACGCAAGGAATCCCAGCAGATATTTCTAAATTTCTTTAACGAGCGCGAAGACAGCCCCCGCTGGAAACGACCCGGCATTTACACAAGCTACTACTTTGGCAAGGAGAACAAGCGCGTACAACTCATATTGTTAGACACTCGCTATTTTCGCACACCCCTAAAAAGCAGCCCCAGCATACCACCATATCGGCCTATGGGAAATTACAAACCAGATAGCTCACCCAGTGCCAAGATGCTGGGTAAGGCACAATGGGAATGGCTTGAGCAAGAGCTACTAACACCAGCACGCATTCGACTGATAGCCACTAGCATACAATTCTGCGCACCTCCCAATGGATTTGAAGCATGGATGAACATGCCTATGGAAAGGCAACGTATGATCAACCTGATAAAATCCACCAAAGCGGAAGGTGTCGTTTTTCTCTCAGGTGATATTCATGGAGCTGAAATGGGTATCGAAGAACCAAAAGGTGGTTACTCATTAATCGACTTCACAAGCAGTTCACTCAATCTTCCTTTAGGCGGAGCCAAAACCAGACGGCGTATTGGTCCCGCATATGGCGGGCGTAATTTCGGTATCGTGGAAATTGATTGGAGGCCAGAGGACCCTGTAATTCGGTTGTCTATTAGAGACTTAAAAAACAAAACGCGGCTTCAGCATCAGGTTCCGTTATCCAGATTGAACTTTAGCGATAAAAACACGTATCTTCGACATAACCCAAGTTCCTTCGTGGGCGAATGGCAGACGATCTTCGGCGTGCTAAAAATTTCCAATAATGCAACCAAGCCTGCAAAGGAGAATAGCACCGTCGATTACGGCACATGGTCAGCTAGCTGTGGAGATCGTACACTCAATCTCAAACTCAAAGCGGGAGAACTCCATGGCACATGGCAGGGAAAAAATTGCGGTGGCAAAGTAAGGTTTAGGCTCTCACGCGACGGGCGTTTTATTTATGGTGAGCACTCTGAAGATGATCTTCCCCTTCAGCTCGACTGGGCAGGCTGGAAAACCGAATGGGAAAAAAACTTCACCAGGGACGATTATCAATTCCGAAAAAAATAATATGTGAACATCACGCGTGAGGATTTACTTCTTATGCAGTAAGAGCGAGTATAGCACAGGGCATAAAACCAGCGTCAAGACGGTAGCGAACCCGAGTCCAAACATCATGGCATACGCCATGGAATTCCACATATCACCACCACTGATTGCGAGCGGCAGTAATCCAATGATAGTCGTAACAGTTGTCATTAAAATAGGTCTTAATCGCGATTTGGAGGCCTCTATAATACCATCGATAACATCCAGACCACCAGAGATCTGTGTGTCCGTCTCATCAATTATTAAAATGGCGTTGTTAACTATGATCCCCATCAAAGCTATGATCCCAAGCATTGTCATAAAGCCGAAAGTAGAACCTGTGATTAGTAAACCAGCGGTCACTCCAATCATCATTGGCGGAATGGTAAGCATGATTATACCAAAACGACGCACGCTATTGAATTGTGCAATAAGGATGATAGCCAAAATGGAGAGCGCAACCGGCATTGCAGCACCAATACTCCCCTGAGCCTCTGCACTCTCTTCTGACTCACCTGCAAAACTTATTTCATAATCCGAAGGCCACTCATCTGCATCAAGAAGCTTTTGGATTCTTGGGCGAATCTCGGCGAGAGCATCACTCGCGTAGCGCCCTTGAACTCTTGCCTTAATCGTCATCACTCGTAGAGTATCCTCCCGTAATATAGAGCCTGGGAGAATATCTAAACTAACATCAGCCACCTGACTGAGAGGTACATAGCCGCCGACAGATCCGTATATAGGCATTTCTTTAATTCTCTCTGGAGATGAACGATAATCTTTATCAGATCGCAATAGGACAGGGATGGACTTATCCCCATCACGATATTTAGTGGCTCCAAGACCCTTATACTGAGTATTGATAGCTGAAGCAATACTACTGCTCGTCAAACCTAGTCGCTGGGCCTGCGCCAAATTAGGATTGATTGATATTTGTTTAGTCCATGCACCCCAGTCATCATATATGGCATATAACCCACTTACCTGCTTCATCTCGGTGATAATCTGATCTCGAATGCGATACATTTCTTCAAGATCACGTCCAAATAGCTTTAATTGGATAGGATCCCCTACAGCAGGGCCTACTTCTAGAGTCTTGGCAGATACCCGAGCATCGGGAAAATGCTGCGCTGAGTATTTATTAATTTCATCAACTAATTTTTTTACATCCTCGGGATTATCAGTGCGCGTAAGGACAGAGAGTAGACCATAGTTCGGATTAGCCTGCTCCACGCTGAGCGACAGATACCAACGAGGCCCACCCTCACCAATCCAACTCGAAACACTTTCGACCTGGTTTTTTTTATCGTTCAGCAACCATTGTTCGAGCATGCTGATCTGTTGTTCAGTCTCAGAGATATCTGTCCCGAGCGGTAACGAAAAATCAACAATACATTGTCCTCGATCACTAGGCGGAAAGAAAATATTAGGTATAAACTTGAACCCCCAACCCGCAACAATAGTCAGCAATAGAACCACGGCAGGCACAGCCCAACGTTTGCTAACAGCAAAACGCAAAAAACGCTCATAAGGTGCGTAAAGTTTATCAAGCACTTCACCAACAAAAGTATCTTTCTTGAGAGGCTTCAAAAAATAGAAACAAAATAGCGGTATAATGGTAATCGAAAGCACCCAGCTACTCAGCAAAGTCATGGAGACCACGGCAAAAAGGCTGTAGGTAAACTCACTAGTTCCACCCGAAGCAAGTGCAATCGGAGAGAATGCAGCAATAGTAGTAGCGCTGGCTGCAAGTAACGGGATAATAAGATTCTGAACTGCTCCTATACACGCATCTCTGCGGTCCTGCCCTTGGCCCATTCGCACGAGAATTTGCTCAGAAACAACAACAGCATTATCAACAAGTAAACCAAGGGCAATGATCAGCGCAGCAATGGACATCATTTCCAATTCGATGTCAAAGCTGGGCATCATAGCAAAACTAAATAATACGGCCGATGGAACAAGAAGAGCAACTATTGCTGAAATCCTCCATCCAGCAAAAATAAGCATCACAACTGCCACAAATGTAAATGCCTGTGCCAAGTTAACTAAAAAGTCTCTTACTGATTGATCGACATATCGTGGTTGAAAAAACGAGCTTTGTATTTTTATACCCAATGGCAAAGCCTTCTCAATTTCTTGTATTTTCTGAGCAACATTCTCACCAATCTCTGAAACATTATTGCCGTCCATCATTGACACCGCGATACAGACCACTCTTTGGCCGTTGTAGTGTGCAAATTTCGAAGCAGGCTCTGCCGAAGACCGCGTAATAGATGCTAGATCAGATAACCTAAGAATAACGCCGTCATTACCTACTAGAGTTGTCTCTTTCAGTTCCTCGATACTTTCATATTCACCTTTGGTAACTACAGTCAGACGTTCATTACCTACAAGAACATTTCCACTGTTAGAAACAGCGTTCTGTTCCTGCAGGGATTGAGCAATGGCTTGAGGTGTCAATCCATTAGCAGCCAGCTTGCTATTAGAGAAATCAACGTAAATCCGCTCTTCTTGCAGTCCGTGAAAATTAACCTTAGACACACCGTCTACTGTCAACAGTTGATCCCTAATACTCTCAGCATATATAATTATCTCACGGTCGGTATAGCCATCACCAGAAAGCGCATAAAGATATGGAAAAACATCACCAAACTCATCGTTGATGTACGGTATCTGAGCGCCGTCAGGCAACCTAACATCGCCTACTTTGTTCCGCATGTTCTGCCAAATAGGCTGAAGGTCATAGAATTCATCCCTGATATTGACATTGATGATGGACACCCCCGCCTTGGATGTAGATTTGATATTCTTTATTTCAGATATCTTACGAATCGCTTGCTCAAGTGGCTCGGTAACTTCCTCCTCGACCTGCACTGCTGATCGCCCAGGATACTGTGTAATAACCACAGCTGTACGAATAGTAAATGAAGGATACTCTTGCCTGCCAATATTGATGAATGACTGCACGCCCACCATCATGATGATGGCGTAGAAAACCAGAGTAGTTCGGTTATTTTTGAGAACGTATTTAAAGATATTGAACATAAATGGAGAAAAATTTATTCGGAAAGACTGACATTCGTGCCGGCTTCAATTTGGTGTACGCCACGCGCCAGAATGACTTCTCCAGCTGACAGTCCATCAATCACTTCAACCATTGCATTGTTCGCAAGAGCGCCCGCCTTGATAATTCTCTTCTCCACGACCCCTAGTTGATTATTCAATTTTTTGATAACAAACACGTATCGTTGACCACCAGCAGCACCTACAATGCAGGAAATAGGCACACGAACTGATGCAGCATTCGAGCTGGGCAAAGTGAGTGTAACTTCACCATCGAGCCCATCCCGTATCTTTAAATCATCAGCATGGATTGTTAATGTTACAGGATAAGTGGTGTTTTCAGATGCCTGGGGTGAAACCTTTGTTACCGTGGCATTGAGTAATTTCTTGCTGATGCCTGGTAAGATAACCTTGGCTTTCATTCCTACTTTCACAGCATTTATGTATTTAGAAGTCACACCAATATCGATTTCCATTGGCCCTTCGCCTTGAACAAGTAATACTGGTATGCCTGCGCTTACAACTTCTTGCTTTTCTTTGAGCACATCACCGATAACGCCATCGTAAGGCATCCGTAACACGCCGTTAGAAACATTTTGATTGGCAGACTGCAGAGCAGCGCCCGCACTCTTGTGCGCCGCAATAGCCTGATCTAAATTGGCTTTACTTGAATTATCTGATTCAAAAAGCTGCTGCACGCGGATGAGCTCCTGTTTTGAGCGAGTAGCCTCGGCCTGAGCCTGCCGTAACAGGGCCTCGAATGAGGCAGTATCTAGCTTGGCTAAAATCGCCCCCTTACCATATTGTTTGCCACTAACAGCTGGGAGCTCAATGATGCGTCCAGCAATCTCAAATCCAAGTTCAGCAGAATTAGAGGCTTTGGTGACACCATTAAATTTACGCAGTGTCTTCAATTGAGGAGACTGCACCGTGTGAGTTATCACAGATCGAGGTTTAGAATCAGCAAGCTGCTCTTTTTTTGAACATGAGAACAATGTTACGGTGAGAACCGCTAATGTGATTATAATTTTAGAACGTTGCATGTTGATAGTTGTAAATAATGGGTTACCGGTTGATTGATTTGACATGAATAGATCCAGTTTTGAAATAGTTCTTCAACCACTGCGTCCATTCTTTTTTCTGAGCGGCTGTTTTTTCGTATTCATACCAACCCATAGCACGTTGTACGGCGATAATATCTTTAGTATACTCATAGATCGATGTTACTTCAGATTTCTTAAGGCTGAGTAGTTGCTCTTGTGCATCAAGAATCTCCACAATACTCACTGCACCCTGTGAATATTTAGCCCTAACCACCTCATAGTTTTTCTCCGAAAATTCACGTGCCTGACGACTAAGGCGCATGCTCGGGTGGCTGGCTGACATAGCATAAACAGCACCTAGAGCTCTCTGCTCTATGAGAAAAATTGCCTTCTGCCGATGTGCATTCAACTGATCAATTAGAGCTTCAATTTCGTTCATCTCGGTCTTTCTTAGCCCCCCTTCCCATAAGGGCATAGTAAAGCCTATGCCCACTGTCCACTCGGTTTGAGAATCACGCCGCACAGTGTCGGCGCCTTGTATAATTTGACTTAATCCTGCGGAGATATTTATCTCGGGCCGTAAGTATCTTCTTGCCCGCTCAGTGAGAAGAATACCTTGAGAACGAAGCGTATAATCGAATGATTTAATCTCAGGCGAGCGATCCTTGGCAAGACTTTGAATGAAACTCGTAAACACACCCAATCCGCTCAGATCACGTACGATTGGACGAATTTCCTCATCCATAAAGTAGAACTCATGATTACCAAGAGTGATATCCGCAAGCGACCAGTGGCTTGTACTATTCACAGCAAGGTCGGTGTTAAGCTGAAGGCGCGCAGTTTTTCGCATAGCATCACGCTGCAGGAGCAATGATTTAGCCTGAGCAACATTGGCTTGCCAACGAAACACCTCCGAAGCCTCAGCCGCTCCAATGTCACGACGCAATTTTGCAAGCCGCAAGCTGTTTTCAGAGAGAATAAGGTTTTCTTTTTCAATCTTCCACAGTGCCTCAGCATTGAGCACATCCAGGTAACTTTCGCCTGCTGATTGAATGACATCAAGTCGTGCAGATTCATTGTCATATTTCGCAGCTTCAGCGACTTGTATTTGTGATTTAATCTGACTGTAGATTCGATCACTGTATAGCAGTTGACTAACTTCAATCCCTAATGATCCTGATTCAGTATGATATGGAGTAGTTAGAGGATTAATTCTATCATTTACGCCACGAACACCCACATTACCCCCTATGCCAATTCGCGGACTAAAATTTGTCTTCAAGCTATTAGCCTTGAACGTAGCTGCTTTCTGTGCTGCCCGCGCAGCAATCACATCTGGATTCAATTTAGACGCCATTTTCATGGCCAAACTAAGTGTCAAATTACCTGCTGATTTTTGATATACCTCGCTGTTAATAAAGTGAGCCGAGAGAGTAGTATCATAATCAGGTGACCACCCAAGCTGCTTCGCTACCGCCAAATTAATTGTCATTTTGTCATAGCTGTTTAGCACAACTGGAAGTAAATCCGTGCCTATACCTGAGAGTAATTGGTGGATATTGATTGCTGTACGACGGAAAAATGCCAGTCCAGTTCCTGCTGATAATGTAGCAAAAGCACCTGCCTCAACATCGGAAATACCAATCATAGAAAAAGTTCTGATGCCGCGCTCGGCAAGTCCCTTTATCAATAGATGCCGTTCTACCTGCGTCATGTTAGGTAGTAATGTAAGATACACATTTGCAATATTTTCAGGAAGACTTGCCAAGATAGTAGATGCCTTTGGTTGTGCTGGAATAATCGTAAGAGATATACCAATTTTTTGATCAAGATTTGCGATCTCTTTTTTTACATCATCACCCAGAACCTTAACCACTTTTTCATCTACTAATGCGTGGATGCTCTTAGCGTTGGCTAATTGCTTAAATGCCTCGAGATCTGACTGAATTCGGAGCGGAGCCATAATAAATGTGTAGTTATTAATATTTGATGTGCCGCTCTCAGTAATAAATTTGTTAGCGAGATTAGAGAATTCAATAGCCCCTGCCACAATCGGCTTAATGCGCTCTTTGGGGTTTAGTTTAGCGGCGTGGTGTGACACCACAATCCCTGCAGTGTAGATAAGATCAACTTCCTCATCAAAAAGAGCTCTATTTAGCTGTTTGAGATACTCAGCCTCTTTTCCTTCAGCATTAAATTCATCCTTAATTCTAAATGTATATTTGCCCTCAGCCAATACACTTAGTTCCTTCCTGAAATTGGTGATGACGCTATTGAAAAACTCAGAGTTGCCGTCACGAACAACCGCAATCACTTTTTCCTCAGCTCGTATTGAGGAAAAACAGCCAAGGACACAAATCAAAATAACCACACACTGTTTGCTGATAGAAAAAATCATGTTGCTCATAGATAATGAAATATGGATATTGGCAGATCAATTATCTGGAATCAATGCAAATGTCATAACAGAAAAATACTTACCTCCAGAAAGCCCAAGCCTATATTTTTAATTTTGAGCTTCTGGTTTCATGAACCAAATGCTAACAAATTCATATGATTGACGATATTGTTACCGAGAAATACCCAAACGCTCTAACCACCGAATCTGGTCTTAAATATATAATCACCGAAGTAGGTGATGGCGGTGATAAACCATCTAAGGGAACATCTGTGACCGCTCACTACTCAGGATATCTATTGGATGGATCCAAATTTGACAGCTCCGTTGATCGTAATCAGCCGTTCGTATTCCCAGTCGGCATGAGCATGGTAATCAAAGGCTGGGATGAGGCTTTTGCAGATATGACCAAGGGTGAGAAACGTAAACTAATCATCCCTCACGAGCTAGCCTATGGAAGCAACGGCTACCCACCTGTAATACCTCCCAACGCCACTTTGATCTTCGACGTCGAGCTGATTAGTTTTTAATCTCATCATCTACTGTAGCTTAACTTCACTTTCATCAATCATGAATGTGTTGCACAAAGTTACTATTGCAGCAAACCACTCGCTGGTTTGTCAAGCGTTGCTCAGGCGTAAAACTGTGCCAGTTATTGTATATCTTGTTATTAAAGGCCTACAGAATAAGACATCTCAGTAGGATTTACTCAGTGAGTATTGTTGTGTCCCATATATTACACTCATGACGATGACATGAAAAAGATAAATCTTATTGCTATACCTATGATCGCCATTGTTTGTGGATTTTTAGTATGGTGGTATGGCGATACGCAATTATTGACCAGAAAGACCAACGAATTGGCACGATCATTATCACTCGAAGCAGGCGACAGAAAAGTTACTCGTATTTCCAAAAACAAGAATTTAAGCGCTCTGCTGGCAAGAGACTTATCCTGTTCGATAAAGCTAGATGATTACCAAAGCCATTACAACTACAGTCAACTCGTTGAGGCACACTTACACATCGGTCTGACATATGGATTCTGCTCTGTCCAAATAAGTGAGCTGAACATCATATCTATAGCCAACGAAACTGCTAATATTCTAGCCGATTTTATCATTTCCACCAGGAACAATGATGAATCAGAAAACTCAAAAAACGTATCGGTCAATTTGGTGTGGAGTAAAGACGAAATCGGCAACTGGCAGATCAGAAAAATCAAGCTGCGATCGCCGTAACCACTCATAAAACCCCTGTCATACCAGGGCTTTGCCGTCTTGACATTACTCAACCGCCCTCTATCTTCTCAGCGCCTGCCTTCCCAGCAGGTTTCTTGCTTTATTGAGCAAACATAATATTTCCATTCTCATTTTCTAAATCTCTCTTCTCACCTCACAAACCAATGAGCCTCTACCAAAATTATATCCAAGAAATTGAAGACCGCAAAACTCAAGGCTTGCACCCGCTCCCCATTGATTGTGGCAGACTTGTGGCAGAAATCATTAGCCAGATTAAGGACCCCAGTCATTCACACAGAAAAGACTCCCTTGATTTTCTCATTTATAACACTCTTCCTGGAACAACCAGCGCTGCAGGAGAAAAAGCGAACTTCTTAAAAGAAATCATCCTCGGCAATATAACCGTCAACGAAATCACCCCCGCCTTCGCCTATGAGTTACTTTCTCACATGAAAGGTGGCACCTCCATGGACGTCCTGATTGACCTCGCCCTGGGTGACAATACCGACATTTCAGAAGAAGCCGCTAAAATCCTCAAAACTCAGGTCTTCCTCTACGATGCCGACATGCAACGACTCGGTGACGCCTACAAAGCGGGAAACTCGATCGCCAAAGAGCTGCTAGAAAGCTACGCCGCAGCTGAATTCTTCACCAAACTTCCCGACGTTCAGGAAGAAATCAAGGTTGTCACCTACATCGCCGGCACAGGAGATATTTCCACTGATCTTCTCTCTCCCGGCAACCAAGCCCACTCTCGCGCCGACCGCGAACTCCACGGCCAATGCCTCATCAGCCCAGAAGCCCAGCAGGAAATCAAGGCCCTCCAATCTCTCCACCCCGATAAATGCGTCATGCTCATCGCGGAAAAAGGAACCATGGGTGTGGGATCCTCCCGCATGTCCGGCGTCAACAACGTCGCCCTCTGGACCGGTCGCCAAGCCAGCCCATACGTGCCCTTCGTAAACATCGCCCCAATCGTCGCGGGAACCAATGGCATCTCGCCTATTTTCCTCACCACTGTCGACGTCACCGGCGGTATAGGTCTCGACCTCCAAAACTGGAGCAAAAAGAAAGACGGCGAGGGCAACACCGTCCTCGACGAAAATGGCGACGCCGTTCTTGAGCAAACCTACTCCGTAGAAACAGGCACCGTGCTCACCATCAATTCCAAAGACAAAAAACTCTACCAAGGCGACACCGAACTCAAAGACATCTCCAAGGCCTTCACCCCACAGAAGATGGAATTCATGAAAGCCGGCGGTTCTTACGCCGTCGTTTTCGGAAAAAAACTGCAAACCTTCGCCGCCAAAACTCTCGGTATCGAAGCCCCCGTCGTCTATGCTCAGTCCAAGGAAATCTCCCACAAAGGACAAGGCCTAACAGCCGTCGAGAAAATTTTTAACAAAAATGCTGTCGGCACCACTCCCGGCATCACACTACACGCCGGCTCAGACGTCCGCGCCGAGGTCAACATCGTCGGTTCCCAAGACACCACCGGCCTCATGACCATGCAGGAACTTGAAGCCATGGCCGCTACTGTCATCTCCCCTATCGTTGATGGCGCCTACCAGTCAGGCTGCCACACCGCTTCCGTCTGGGATAAAAAAGCTCAGGCTAATACTCCGAAACTCATGAAATTCATGAATGACTTCGGCCTCATCACCGGCCGTGATCCTGAAGGCAAGTATCACCCGATGACCGACGTCATCCATAAGGTTCTTAACGATCTGACCGTAGACGATTGGTCTATCATTATCGGCGGCGACTCCCATACCCGTATGTCAAAAGGTGTTGCCTTTGGTGCCGACTCCGGAACTGTCGCCCTCGCTCTCGCCACGGGTGAGGCCAGCATGCCCATTCCAGAATCCGTTAAAGTCACCTTCAAAGGTGAACTCAAAGCTCATATGGATTTCCGTGATGTCGTTCACTCCACCCAAGCTCAGATGCTCGATCAATTTGGCGGCGACAACGTCTTCCAAGGACGTGTCATCGAGGTCCATATCGGAACCCTACCTGCCGACCAAGCATTCACCTTCACCGACTGGACGGCTGAAATGAAGGCTAAGGCGTCGATCTGTATCTCTCAGGATGAAACCCTAATCGAATCTCTCGAGATCGCCAAAAGCCGTATCCAAGTCATGATCGACAAAGGCATGGACAACACACCACAAGTTCTCCAAGGCCTCATCGATATCGCAAACAAGCGCATTGCTGAAATCCGCTCGGGTGATAAACCCGCACTGACACCAGACAGCGATGCCAAATACCACGCCGAAGTCGTTGTTGATCTCGACATCATCAACGAGCCTATGATCGCTGACCCAGACGTCAACAACGACGACGTATCCAAGCGATACACCCACGACGTCATCCGCGCCCTCTCATATTATGAAGGAGAAAAAATAGTCGATCTCGGTTTCGTTGGTTCCTGCATGGTTCACAAAGGCGACCTCAAAATAGTTTCCAAAATGCTTAAAAATCTGGAAGCACAACAAGGTGAAGTTACCTTTAAGGCTCCGCTCGTTGTCACCGCCCCTACCTACAACATCATCGATGAACTCAAAATTGAAGGCGACTGGGACATGCTACAAAAGTACTCTGGTTTCGAATTCAACGATGACGCTCCCAAAAATAATGCGCGTACTGAATACGAAAACATGATGTATCTCGAACGCCCAGGCTGTAACCTTTGTATGGGCAATCAGGAGAAAGCCGAAAAAGGCGATACTGTTATGGCTACATCCACGCGTCTATTTCAGGGCCGAGTCGTTGAGGACTCAAAGCGTAAAAAGGGAGAATCACTGCTTTCTTCTACACCCGTCGTCGTCCTCTCCGCCATCCTCGGCAGGACCCCTAGCCTCGACGAGTACAAAACCGCTGTCCAAGGCATCGATCTTACCAAATTCGCCCCACCACGCGAACAACTCGTTGCGCTCAACTAAGCCACCAGCATCAGTTACCACCTCGACCCAAGCGTAAGCTGGGACACAACCTACCCCAGCCATCACTCTAAACGCAGACATTGGCGAAGGCACAGGGACCGACAAGGCGTTAGTTCCATATCTTGACTGGTGTAATATTGCCTGCGGAGCACATGCGTCTGATCCAGAGCATATGCAGGAAACTGTTGAGCTAATGCAGCAGCACGGGGTTCGGGTTGGTGCCCACCCTGGATATCCGGATCAGGAAAATGTTGGTCGTATTTCGGTAGCGATGCCGAGCGATCAGATCACCGAGCAAGTAAGTAGCCAGGTGAAACTGCTGCAATCGATGGCTAAGGTCGAATATATCAAACCACACGGAGCCCTCTACAATGATATGATGAGCGATCTGGAGGTATTCAACGCCATCCTAACAGCCGCTAAACGACATCAACTCCCGCTGATGCTTCTTGCTGGAGATTTCCCTATACACCATGCACTGGCGCAACAACTCGATATAGCACTATATCATGAGGCATTCGCCGACCGTGCCTACACTCCGGATGGGCAATTACTTTCGCGCAGCGAATCCGGTGCTGTTCATCAAGACGTGCATCTCATCGTGAAACAGGCTCAGCTTTTTCTGGAAGACCCACCATACCAAATCGACACCCTCTGCCTGCATGGTGACCATCCAGCTTCTGTCGAAGCGGCTCCACAGATTAGGCAGCTTATTGATTGTTAGAATCATGACATATCCTCGCATCCGCCACCTGTCCGAAAACTCACTCATCATGGACATGAGCGAGAAGCTGGATACGGAGCTTTGTCCACAAATCGCCGCACTTGCAGAGGCAGCACGCAATGAACTAACAGGTGTCATCGAATCCGTGCCGTGCGCCACGTCAGTCTACATCGAATTCAATCCTCTGGAAGTCGACCCCACGGTCATTAGCGAGCGCTTACACGCCATTTACTCTAATATCAGCGGCCACACGCTGAATTTGGAAACGATCACACTTCCCTGTTACTACAGCCCTGATGTCGCGCCGGATTTATTAGCTCTAGCCGAGGAAAAAAAGATGACTTTCAGTGAGCTCATATCGATCCACAGCGGCACAACATACACCGTGTGCAGTATCGGGTTCGCTCCGGGTTTCGGATATCTAGCCGGACTCGATCCACGTATCTGCGCAGAACGACACAGCACCCCTCGGCAGTCGGTGGCATCCGGCAGCGTTGGCATTGCTGGAGCCCAAACTGCTGTCTATCCACGTGAATCCCCAGGCGGATGGCAGATCATTGGCAACTGCCCGCTTCCCTTGTTTGATATCCAGTCTGATCCGATCTCACCGCTGAGTCACGGCATGCAAGTTCGCTTTGAGCCAATCGACCAAAAAACGTTCATTCAGAAAGGAGGCAAGCTGCCGTGAGTGCCTTGATCATTGAACGAGCCGCACCGATGATGCAGCTACAGGACCTAGGCCGTTTCGGTGTTGCCCACCACGGGCTCAGCCAGGGCGGTCCGCTGGACCTACATGCTCACTGCTGGGCGAATCGCTTGTTAGGAAATCCAGTCAGCTGCGCCACCATCGAAATCACATTTGGCAATACCGAGTTCAGCACCCAAAAGGACACCTGGCTCGCTCTCTGTGGAGCCGACATGCACGCTACAATTGAGGGTCAACCTGTTCCGACATGGTCTTCTTTTTTATTAAAAAACAACCAATCCCTCAAACTCTCCTACCCCAAGACAGGTTTACGCTCTTATCTAGCCACCGCAGGCGGTTTTGACACACCCACCACCCTAGGAAGCCAATCAACTGTATTACGCAATGATATTGGCAGGAAACTGATGATCGGAGATATTATCCCCATCCAAGAAACCCGATTCACCGGCCCCGCCGCGCGCACACCACCATGCTATATACCGAACCTCTCTGATCAGATAGAGCTGCGCATGATCCCATACTCAGAAACAAAACAGCAGGTTTTTCAAACACGATTCACAGTCAGTCAACGCAGCGACCGAATGGGATTAATACTCGATACCCGTTCACCGCTACCCACCCATCACGGTATTATCTCTGAAGCTTTACCCATAGGAACTGTGCAGCTCCCACCCGATGGAAAACCGATCATCCTGCTCAATGATCGCCAAACCCAAGGCGGTTACTACAAGCTTGGCTGTATCATGCGCTGCGATATACCCAAAATCGCACAAGCACCGCCCGGAACAAGAGTAAGTATCCGCCAGATTGATTTAGAATCAGCACGCAAAGAATGGCTCGAGTTCTGTTACTTTTTTAGATTCTTAGAGTGAAAAAAGTCAGGGAGCCATGGTTTCCCATGACTCCCTGTAAATGGTGCGCAATACAAGATTTGAACTTGTGACCTCTGCCATGTCAAGGCATTGCTCTACCACTGAGCTAATCGCGCATATGTCGCTACACCGGTGTGGTGCGGCCGGCGCAAGCTAGTCAAACGAGCTATTAGAGGCAAGTATTTTTTTGCCCGATTTCAGCGACGCACGGCGATTTCCCGCTCTGAAAAATGCTCTTTCGCTTCGGCTACCGTATACTCACCAAAGTGGAAAATACTGGCCGCGAGAACTGCGTCAGCTTTTCCTTCTTTAAGAACGTCAACCATATGTTGAAGGTTCCCTGCTCCACCGGATGCAATCACCGGAATACCGACTGCCTCACTCACTGCTCGGGTCAGTTCAATATCATAACCAGCCTTAGTCCCATCCGAATCCATGCTCGTAAGTAATATCTCCCCCGCTCCGCGCTTATAGACCTCCTTCGCCCACTCGACGGCATCCAGCCCAACAGGTGTGCGCCCGCCGTGGGTGTAGACTCCCCACTTACCCTGGCCTTCACGTTTGGCATCGATAGCAACAACAATACACTGGTTGCCGAATGCCGTGGCTCCCTCATTGACAAGCTCGGGGCGGTTCACGGCTGCAGTATTGATACCTACCTTATCAGCTCCAGCTAGTAGCATCTCGCGCATATCCTCAACTGTTCGGATACCCCCACCCACCGTCAGAGGAATAAAACATTTCTCCGCAGTGCGGCGAACTACATCCACCATTGTGTCACGTCCATCAGATGACGCTGTGATATCAAGAAAAACCAACTCATCAGCTTCTTGATTATTATAAGCAATAGCACACTCGACCGGATCACCGGCATCAATGAGGTTTACGAAGTTAGTGCCCTTGACGACACGACCGTCAGTGACGTCTAGGCAGGGAATAATTCTTTTGGCCAGCATAACAAGATTTTCAGTTAGGTGTGATCAAATATCAGATACAGTGATTTAATCAACCCCCAGTCGTGAAAGATAAAAAAATGGATGATTTAGCTGAAATAAACATTGAACAAACAATTCATAGATAAATACAAAGACAATAGACAGCTAATACAAGGTGAAAAATAATGCTGCTTTGACCAACACTAACACAATAATTCCTGAGAGGTTACTAAGAGGTTAGTGCGAAGTAGCAAACACCAGCAGCACCAGCAGCAAAGCAGTAGTAGGCAAAATATTCTAGCTTACCTTTCTTAACGGCACCCATCACAATATAGATGGCTAGTAAGCCGACAAGCGCTGCTGCTGCTGCCCCTGCAAGATAAGGAGCACTAAAACACGATTGCAACGCTTCTGAAAACGAACCTGTTTCTTCCATTCGATTTTTCATTGTTAATACAAAGCCACCAGCAATCGCAGGAATTGACATCAAGAATGAGAACTCGGCCGCTTTGTCCGCCTTTACTCCACTCATCATACCAGCAGCAATGGTTGCTCCAGAACGTGATATCCCCGGCAAGATTGCTAATGCCTGTGCAAACCCCATAATGATCGATGAATTCAACCCAACCTCACTAAAACCAAGTTTCACAATACGTGGTATAAATAAAACAAACCCTGTGACTATGAGAAAAGCCGACACAAGTGTCGGATTACCAGGCACCGAGTCAAAAAAATCTTTAAATACAAGAGCCACAATCACTGCGGGTACAGTAGCTACAGCAAGCCACATGATTTTTTTCCGCTCCTCGATCATCTCTTTTGTGTAGAGTGACTGCACAAGAATACACAGGCTTTTGTGAAAATACACCAACACACTGATCAAGGTGCCCACATGCAGAATAACTTCAAACGCAAGATCCGGCTGATGGGCAGCTTCAGCACAACGAATCCCCAATAGATACTGAGTCAGGACGATATGACCTGACGAAGAAATAGGCAGAAACTCCGCTAACCCTTGGACCACGCCCACGATAATTGCTTTCCATACTTCCATGATTCCAATGATGTTTCACAAACTAAATAAAATCTTAGGCTAACGATCCCTACCTCTCAGGCAAGCCTATTTACATCAATCAAAACCAAAAATACACTTATTCATGGCGATGATCGTCCCCGTGATCGATACATGTAATTATCAATTCGCCACTCGCGTCATCAATTATGGCAGTGTAAATACCTCCACTTTCTGGGCAATAGTAAGGGATTTCCAAAGTCCCAAAATAATCCACTCCAGATTCAAGTGTTTCACCTCTCATATTAGCACTAGCTATTATTGCTTTACGCATTTGGTCTTGGGCCATAATGCAGCTCGATCGATTCGCATGAGCTTCATAAATTGACGATCCAGTAAACAATATACCAATCAAACCTAATATGATACTAATCGTCAGCGTCAGCTCAAGAAGTGTCAGCCCACGGCTAAACCCAGAAAACACTATTCTACGACTTACAAAAGAATCGAAATTTTTCATATATGAAGTAAGTTGTATTGTGTTAGGTGATACTCTCTTATACTCATCTTATCTATCATGTTAGTGATTTTTTATCAATTAGCCAGAACAGACACATAAAAAATAACCATAACCTGAAATTCAATTTTTGAAGTAAGTCGATGCCAGTAAAATATTTTTAGGCAGTAATGATCCAGCCTCATCAATGAAGGTGTATCTACTCACTACTAAATTAAATGATTCGTTAATCCCACACCACGAATTTCATCTAATCTCCATGCAAATAGACATCAACCGCTAGGAGATTCTTATTTTTTTAATCATAGCCCATCAACCACTCTATAGCCGTATGACCTCATAAAGCATGGAGCTTCTATTCTTATCTTCCATCAGACACAGCCACTTTTCAGATGACTTTAGTATTCAAATGACTTTAGTATTGCGAAATCCATCTAATCCAATAAACTACTGGAAAGGCACATATCGTCATCCATGACGCTACGGATAGCTTAACGCTAACTAGCCAACATCGATTGAACCAACAAAGGAGTACATTATCGCAGGAAGACCCAAAAGAGGAGGTGGCGGCAGACGCCGGCGCAGACACAACTACGGCCCACCAAAGAAAAAAGATGACGATCGCGAAGACAAGGCGGTCGAACTCGAGGGTATCATCAAACACGTGCTAGCTGGCACAATGTTCAAGGTGGAGCTAGCCAGTGGCCACGAGGTTCTTGCTCATATCTCGGGCAAAATGCGTAAGCGTTTCATTCGCCTTGTTGTGGGTGACAAAGTTAAAATGGAGATGTCGCCTTACGACACCTCCAAGGCGCGGATCGTGTTCCGTGTAGGTTAACTCCTCTGAAAATGCTGCGTTTTTACGCCTATAAGGGATGTGACGGCTGCCGTAAGGCACGCAAGTGGCTGACTACCAACGGCATTGCATTCATTGAAATCGCAATCAGGGAATCTCCTCCCTCTCTGACTGAATTATCCCAAGCACTTGAAGAAGCCGGAAATATTCGCAAACTCTTCAACACATCGGGTGTGGATTACCGCCAACTCGGCATGAAAGACATACTCCCCACCATGCCTGATGACGATGCTTTGAAAACCCTTACCGGCAACGGCAACCTCGTCAAGCGCCCATTCCTAACAGGGAAAGACATATCTCTCGTAGGTTTCCAGGAAAACGTGTGGTACGAAACGCTCAAATCTTGACATTCCGCAAGGAAACCTCTGGTCAACACTAACGATCTTCTACTAAAATCTTAGCAAGTGGAAATTTTCGCAACATGGCAACAAGCTTACCTCACCGCGCTCGTGGTTCTGGTTTTCATTGCTTTTGTCAAAGAATGGGTATCAGCCGAACTTGTTGCGGTATCTGCTCTCATAGCTTGCGTGCTCGCTGGTATTCTGAACGTCACTCCTGGCGATCACTTGAATGCCCTAACTGTCTTTTCACACCCCGCACCCATAACAGTAGCGTGTATGTTTATCCTAAGTTCGGGATTGGAAAAAACAGGGGTAATCGAAGCCCTAGGCACGTGGTTTGAGAAACTCGCAGGTAGCTCGCCGCTGCGCATGATGGTGGTAATGATGATCCTCGTCGCCGCGCTTTCTGGATTCGTCAACAACACCCCAGTGGTCGTTGTTTTCATGCCCATCGTCCTAGCGATTTGTCGGCGCAAAGAATACACCGCCTCACGCTTTCTGATTCCCCTTTCCTACGCTGCTATTGTCGGTGGAACCACTACAATCATTGGCACATCTACCAACCTCATTGCCACTGGCATCGCTGAACGTGAGGGACTGGCAAATTTCAGCATGTTCTCAATCACACCGTTAGGGCTGATCTTTGTCGCCACGGCATTTATTTATATGCTGACACTGGGGCGTAAATTACTGCCCGATCGAGTAACGCTTGCCACTCTGATCGATACAGAGAGCTCACGTGAGTTTATCACCCACGCATTTGTCAAAAAGAACAGCGAACTGGACGGCCTAACATTTCCTGAGAGCCCTCTGGCAAAAATGAAAAAGGCACGCGTTTTAGAAGTGCTTCGTGACGGCAGACGGCTGCGCCGCCCCCTACCAGAAATCGTTTTCGAAGCAGGTGATGAAATTGTTTTCAAAGGTGACCTTGCAGGGGTCATGGGCATCTCGAAGACGGAGGGCATCGACGTTCGGGGCAATGCCGAGCGTGGCCTCGAGGGCATCCGAACCGAAAGCGCCTTACTCATGGAGGGCATCATCGGCCCTGATTCTAACATGACGGGAAAAAGCCTCAAAGAGCTGAATTTCCGACAACGTTATGGTGTATTGATTCTCGCAGTACACCGACAGGGCAAGAACCTACGCGAACGTTTCGAAGATGAAAAGCTCGCCTTTGGTGATACTCTGCTTGTTCAGGGCCCCACAGAGAAAATGAACACACTCTTCCAGCAGCGCGATTTCATTAACCTGAGCGAACCCGAGCACACTAACTTCCGCAGCAGCAAGGCTCCCATTGCCATCGGCGCGTTGCTTCTATTTATGATCGCAGGCGCACTGGGTGGGCACTTCGGCATCCCACGCATTCCCATTGTACAGCTAGCCATGACCGGTGCATTGTTAGTTCTGGTTACCAAATGCGTACAACCCCACGAGGCCTACCGCGCCATCGACTGGAAAGTTGTGTTCATCATTTTCGGCATGTTAGGTCTCGGTATGGCTATCCAAGCATCTGGACTGGCGCAGAGAATCGCCAATGGCATGACTCAAAATCTCGGCATCACCAATCCATACATCATGCTGGCACTGATGTATCTTTTTGCCGCCGTGATGACGGAAATCATTTCTAACAACGCGGTCGCGGTTTTACTGACACCTCTCGCCATCGTTGTCGCTAAAACACTCGCCGTAGCCAACGGCACTGATATCAGTGCCATCCCGTTTATTATCGCTGTTATGTTCGGGTCATCCGCCAGCTTCTCCACTCCTATTGGTTACCAAACGAATACTTTCGTCTACGGTGCCGGTGGCTACAAGTTTGGCGACTTCTTCCGCGCCGGATTCCCTCTGGCGGTCATCCTGTGGCTCATTGCTTCAGTAATGATCCCCATCCTTTGGCCGTTTTAGTCGCCCACACCCTATTGAGTTTGCATTCCTGGTCGATGCAACAGGTAAAGAAATGCTGAAATGTTAGCCCCTTATGGTCCAAAGTTGAGAGTTTAAGTGTTTGCCAGATCGATCATTTTGACGGAAGTTGTATTGGTAAATTATTATTTTCTGCTGACCCGATTTTTGATAAATTGGCAAGCCCACGAAAAACATAGGGTTCCCCTCCCCCAAATTTTTCCAAGTGAATCCTCTACACCCACGGAAGCTTCATCGTCCGGGTTTTGCGTTGATCGCAACCCTGTCGATCATGATGTTGCTTGCTCTGGTGACACTGGCGTTGCTGACACTTTCAACACAGACCATACGCAGCTCTTCCCACGAGTCAGCGCAAGCCCAAGCCAAGGCTAACGCACGCCTGGCACTGATGCTGGCGCTCGGCGATCTCCAAAAATTCGCCGGCAACGACACCCGGGTAACGGCACCCGCCAACATTCTCGATAAAGATCATCCCATGGTCACAGGCGTTTGGAAAAGCTGGCAAGGCACTGATCACGAGACACAGGGTCGCTTTAAGGGCCGACCTATTCAACCGGACTACGGCGCCAAACGCAGAACTACTGAAGACGGTGGACGTTTCCTCTCATGGCTGGCCTCCTCCGCAGAAAACAAATCAGGCACCGACAAAATCAGCTCTATTGCACGGAACCGCGCATCCCCCGGATGGATACCCATACTCGGGGCGGCATCACTACCCACCAGCGACCAACGACAAGTGCATCTCAAACCGGTTTCAGTAGAGGGAAAAACCCAAGGCAGCTATGCATGGTGGGTGTCAGGCGAAAACCAAAAGGCACGACTACCAGCCCCCTACGAACCAGAGCAGGATAATGCTGCCCGTTGGTCGACACTCGCAAAATCTCACGCTACAGCCGACCCCGAAGTCTTCCAGCTCGATTCCCTTCTGGATGACTCGACGCTGGTCAACCGCATGATCTCACTCTCCACCACATCCTTCATTTCCGATGAAAATGCTCCGGTGCCAGCCAATCGTTATTTCCATGACCTGTCAACAAACTCAGTAGGGCTCCTGACTAACACAGCCACCGGCGGTTGGCGTAAGGATCTCTCACTAGTCACCGAAAACTGGAAGTCCTTGCCTCGCAGCGGACTCCCGTTTTTTCGCTACACTCCTCATTCAACCAGCCTCTCAGCCCGCCCCCACTCTGGAGACCCTCAGCCCCAACAATCCATGCTCTACCCATGGACAGGCTACCGTGACAGACCCGGCCGTCCGCCGATCTACCAACACGGCGGGGTGAGCTCGTGGCACAACCTCATGGACTACGCCACCGCATACAAACGTATTTCCACAGGCCACGGCAAACACTCTATTCCCTTTACAGCAACCCATATCTGGCACTCGCATGGAGCCCATAACTTTCTCCACAAAATCAGGACCATCCCAGTCATCGCCCGCATCCACTGGGTCTTCTCCCACCAAACCTCTCGAATCAGTCCACATGTCAGCGGCGAACCGACCCACCGATTGCACCTCCTGATGACCCCGGTAGTCACGATGTGGAACCCCTATAACGTCTCGATCACCTCCGAACCGCTGCGCATTGTACTGGTAAGACCGATCCCCTGCGCTTTTCGATATGGGAACAACACGAGCTACTACTGCCTCACAAGGAGCGGTAGTTATCCTTCGATGGGCGCTCACGCCCACCTTTATTATGACTTAAATCAGACCTTCACACTTGGACCAGGTGAAACCCGCGTCTTCAGCCCGTCCAACACATCACCTTCAACCGCCAATAGACTCAATATGGCGCCCGGTTATCGCTCCAGAAGTGGGCACATCTTTAATGTCAAAGACGACACCGGCCAGCCCGTCGCACTCGAACCCTCAAGTCGGATCGAAACCAATGTAAAATTCGATACTGCCTATCGCGACGGAGCCCATGGCGTGGGAAACTATATCAACATGAATTCGCTACAGACACGCGACTTGCTCCTCGTCTACCGTATGGTGATCCCAGTCGAAACAGCACGCAAATACTGGAAAGAAATCCCCGCGATAAACCTAACCAGCCCAACTGCCCAGGAAGTAGAGAATAACCCACAACCATTCCTCTCCACCGTGTTCGGATCCCGCGTCGCAAGCGACTCCCATCTGCCTGGAAAAGGACTCATTCAAACCAGCCCTCTGGTGAACTATACCGTCATGGGAAAAACCAAGGAATACGGCAACATCAGACACGAATACGCCGGCGCCTACCATCCGATCAATTCCCCCTTCGACTACAGCTTCATCAAACACGCGCCGGGCGATAGCCGACTACCCAATGCTGACGCCACAAACCACCGAGGCTACATCATCTCCGGCTTCGATAAAAGCAACGGACTCTCCCGCATCGTCCTCAGCGAGCTCCCTCTCCGCCCCCTCGCCTCGCTCGGAGAACTGCAGAACTGGGACATGCGCTACGAAAACCCCGTGCCACCCTACCAGTTGAATGTCATCGGCAATAGCGACGCCTCGGCACTTATCCCATCACACGCCGTGGTGAACTCATCCGATGACGCAGTTGTTGCCAACCTCCAACACGACGACTCTTACTGCGCAAACCATCTACTCTTCGACGACTGGTTCTTCTCCTCCATCGCACCCGACCCCACTCAGTTTGGCCCCGGTGGCACCAACATGCGCACTAGGTTTGTTGAGTTCCTCACCAAGAAAAAACCACTACCCAACCGCAGCTATCGGCCAATCCTCGAAGACCATGGCCTGAGCAGCGCCGATGCCGCAGCAGTCTTCGATAAGAACTTCATGAGTAACGACGGCTGGCAACGGGTCGCATCCCGACTCGAGGTGGAGGGCATGTTCAACGTGAACTCCACATCCGTCACAGCCTGGCGCGCTCTGCTCGGCCACGCCCGCAATCACAAAATCCCCTACATCACAGAGTCGAATACCAAGTGGCCCATCAAACTTTCCCAAAAAACCGACCACGCCTTCTCCCGATTCACCATAGCTGGCGATGTCGAAGCCGGAAAACGAGGCACAGCAGGTGCCTTTCCCGATAGCTCTGAGTTTTCAGGTTATCGTGTCTTTAGCAAAGATACCCTCGACGCCCTCGCCGAGGAAATCGTCGTGCAAGTTCGTCGCCGTGGCCCATTCCTATCGCTCTCAGAATTCATCAATCGCCAACTCGGCTCCGGTGACCTTGCCTTGGCGGGCGCCATCCAGACAGCCCTCAACAACCTCTCCGATTCAGCGTCCAGCCCCTATAAAGTGCTGCAAGATCTATCTGATGACGCGGGTGTCGCTCCCGACCAAGAACTCGCCGACGCCGGCTACCAGTTCCCCGAAGCCGCCCAAGGAAAAAGCTCCTATGGTCTCCCCGGCTGGACCCGCCAGGCCGATATCCTACGCCCACTCGCCCCCATCCTTACCGCGCGTGACGACACCTTCACCATCCGCGCCTATGGCGAGACCAAAGACGCTGATGGCAACGTCACCGCCCGCGCCTGGTGCGAAGCCACCGTAAGCCGGACCCGGGATTTCATCGACCCCCGCGACGCTGCCGACCGAACCGACATACCACAACAAACCGTGAACCGCAAATTCGGTCGACGCTTTGTCATCACTTCGTTCAGGTGGCTCAGCCCTAACGAGGTCTAATCACCCCTACCCACTCATGCGACTCCTCACTCTACTCGTGCTTTTGCTCATCACCCTCCCGCTGGCCGCCCAGAAGAAAGCCAGCAAGGAACGCAGCTGCCGGATCATCTACCTGAGCGCACCCGCTGGGGCACCGACAAAGCTACATCTCTTCGACGGCAAAACCTCACAAGAGGTAGAGCTTCCTCGCATGAACCTCTCCGAGCCCTACACCTTGCCACCAGGCCGACTAAATCTCCGGATGGTTTCCGAACCTGTAGCCAATCCTAAAAAACTCCCCAAGGGAGCACCCCATGCAGTTGTCACCACCAACGTGCGCGATTTTTACCTACTCGTTACCACGGATTCAAAAAACACCATTGCCCCTGTCAGTCTGCGGCTCATCAACGCCAATACAGACCGATTCAGCAACGGCCAGATTCTTTGGCTCAACCTCAGCCCGCACACCGTCAAGGGCACCGTGGGAAATCAAAAACTTAGACTACCACCCCAATCACGAAGAATCATAAAACCTCCGGCAAACAGTCGCGCGAACTACCCCGTGGATCTCTCCTTCATAATTACCGGCGACAAGCGCCGCCACCCGCTCTGTGAAACCTCCTGGCTCCACGACCCACGCTCACGCATGATTGCATTCGTTTTTACCGAAAAAGGTCGCCGAACCCCCAGAGTCCTCGCCTTCCCCGATTTCCGACCACCGCCGAAAAAGGGCAAGCCGTGAAGCGCCATGGCTAAATAAAAACTCAGTTGTCCTTAGGTTACCGCCATTCATGCTTCGGATATCTCCCAGCAAGATCCTTCTTCATCTGCGGATAACCTCGTTCCCAGAACCCCTTCAGATCCCCAGTGACCTGCCACGGCCTCTGGTTCGGAGCAAGAAGATGTACTAATAAGTTAGTCTTCCCATCTGCTATCTCAGGTAACTTAACCACATCGTATAGGTGCTGCATTTTCATCGCGATCCACGGTTCGGCATCCACGGCATACTTCACCTTCGCCAATCTTCCATTAGACAATTTCACCTCGGTAGGCGCATAGGCATCGAGCACAGCTTTCTGCGGAGCCGAAAGCCAGTTTTTCAACACTGGCATCACCTCCCGGTTCTTGATATCTTTGTATCCTTTGGCGCCCTGACACACTTCTTCAACCACCATCTGCCTGTCATCATCACTGAACCCAGGCAACTCCATCTCCGGCATCCACCGACTCAGATTGACCACCCGCGCAATCCACTGATCAACCGCCCGATCCCACTTGTTGAGCTTCAACTCAGCAGCCACTACACGCTCAGCCAACAATCTGGCAGCATCAGCAAGCGGCGGCTCACCACCCTCCTTGGATTCAAGCACCAGATCACGGAAACAAATTTCCCGTCGCCTAACAACCCTACGGATCGTCTCGTCATACACCGCCCCATCGTGCTCGGAAAAATCTCCAGGGAAAAATCTCCTTAACGACTCCACATCCACCTCAGAACAACGGTTCAAGTAAACCACCACTTCCTTACCTTCCACCTCCGTCATCTCTGCCGCGACAAATACTCGCGCCCCTTTCACCACCGATTCAGCATCCAGATTCCCGCGTCTTCCTCCCACCACCCGACTCGATAAGGTCGCACTGCCACGCTGCACCGCCAGCCGATCACTCAAGGCAACCAACATCATGTCACCAAGCCTATCCGTCGAAAACTTCAGCTCACCCCAGTCGAGCCCCTGACGCATTGCCAACTTTTCCAACTGCTCAAGCGACTTCCCAAGCTCCCTCGCACCCCTCGCCATAATCCCCGAGCCCGAACAACGGTGCGGGTCATACCGCATATCCCTGGCAAATTGAAACGCCCGCCACTCGGCCACAAAATCACTCAGATCATCCGGTTCAGAAAACTCCCTACGTCCACCTTGTCCCCTCACAAACACACCCTCACTCTGCACCGCTGCAGCAATGAATCCCGCCTCCGCGACACAGCCACGCTCAGCACCCGCCAAGAGCAACCGCGCATAACGTGGATGCAGCGGAAACCCCGCCATTTCTCGCCCCTCCTGAGTGATCAAGCCTTGCCCATCAATCGCACCCAGCTGAACTAACAGATCCATAGCGCGTTGCAATGCATCGGCGTCAGGAGGACTGAGCCATCGGAAACTCTCCACATCCCTGACATCCGCTGCAAGCAAGGAAAGTAAAACTTCAGACAAATCAATGCGCTGAATCTCCGGTAACTCGAACGGTATACGCTTCGCGTGATCGTTTTCACTCCAAAGCCTGATGCAGCGACCCGGCGCCGTTCGTCCTGCCCGACCAGCTCGTTGATCAGCCGATCCACGCGATATTTTTTCGATCATCAGAGTATCGATCCCTCTGGCCGAATCATGGTTCGACATCCTCGCCAAACCAGAATCAATCACCGTCCTCACCCCGTCGATTGTCAGCGAGGTCTCCGCAACATTGGTAGAAACAATAATCCGAGGCCTTCCACCAGCGGCCACAGCGGCGTCCTGCTGAGCTGCCGGCAACCCACTGAAAAGAGGACAAACATCCCAACCCCGCGACCATCCAGCGCGCTCGATCAATTCTGCAGTTCTGCGAATCTCATGCACGCCCGGAAGAAATACCAGAATATGCCCCACATCAACCTGGGAAACCTCATCTCGCACCGCATCCGCCACCCTGTCCCATACAGCCGGGGCCTGCCTACCACCCACCAGTGGTGCACCCGCACCACGGTATCGAATATCCACAGGAAACATCCTCCCCTCAGCCTCCAGTTTCACACAAGGCTCAAGATAATCCTGCAGCCCCTCCACCTCAAGCGTCGCAGACATCACCACCAGCTTCAGATCCGACCGACTCCCCTCCTGTAAATCCAAGCACCGCGCTAGCGCCACGTCACTCGCCACCCGGCGCTCGTGAAACTCATCAAACACCACCGCCCCCACCCCATGAAGTGACGGATTCTCATGCAGCCAACCCTGCAACACACCATCAGTTAGATAAACCACACGTGTGCGTTTTCCCATCTGGTTCTCAAACCGCACCACATATCCAATCTCTTCACCCAATCTCGTGCCACGCACCTCGGCCACCCGACGCGCCAGCATTCGCGCAGCGATCCGGCGCGGCTGTACTACTACGATCAAGCCATCCACACCACCATCTAACATTATCGGCGGCACACAGGTCGATTTACCCGACCCCGTAGGCGCACGCAGCAATAACCTCCCTGAATTCTCCAGCGCCCCTAACAACTCATCCCGCAGCTTATTGACTGGCAACTCCATCATCTATCCCTTCTTGTAAAACTTCTGATACGACCTCGGCGACATCCCCATCTCCTTGGTAAAAGCCCGCGTGAAATTCGCATGCTCGTCATAACCCAGACTCGTCGCCACCTCCTTCACCTGCATCCCGGTATTCAACAACCGCTCACACGCCGCCGACATCTTCACCTGCATGATAAACCGCCTCGGCGTGGTGTTCATGTGCTCTTTGAATAATCGCTCCAAGGTACTCACCGAAACTGCCGCCGCCTGCGCCAACTCCGCAATACTCACACCCTTTTCCAAATGCTGATAAATCGCCGCCACAATCACAGCCAGCTTGTGATGCCTCGTCGGCATTGGCAATCCCTCGACCAAGCCCATCCGGCGAGACACCCCAGCCGTGCCAACCCAGAAACCATCCACATCCTTCAACGGAATCTTACTCGTTGATCTCCACTCAACACCACCGGCACGCGTAGGAATCAACTCCAGCTTGTTCCAAAACGCCTCACCCGTCGCCAGAACTTCTTCATCACCCTGCTGGTAGTTCTGCGCCAGCTCCGGCGGAAATATGTCCTCATCCCGCATACCCGAGACATCATCCTCTGCCACTTCATGACAAAATGCCTTGTTAGTGTATACAAATCTTCCCGCCTCATCCTTGATCCAGAAAAATACATCCGGCAAAGCCTGAAATAAGGCGGGCGCAATCTGACCAGGCATTAGGCGTGCTGAAAACCCCTCTAAATCAAACTCTGGAAGCACATGCATGCCTATAGGTTGCCCCAAGTCGCGGTATTGACAATGACGAAAAGTGATAATTTCTTGACGGATGATACCATCGACTAAAACTCACTTTCTGATATGGTTTTAATTCATCTGAAAAAACTTCTTCGACGAAGGAAATGCTTGCACCAAACCTTACTTCCCATGTTATTTATGGTCAGCAAGCTTCAACTAAATAACTATTTCTCCAATAAATCATTAACCTAAGAACCACCACAACCATGTCCGAACACTTCCCAAACATTCCTGCATTCCAATACGAGGGTAAAGGCAGCACCAATCCCTTCGCATTCCGTCACTACAACCCCGACGAGGAAGTCGGCGGCAAAAAAATGCGTGACCACCTTCGCTTCGGCGCCGCCTACTGGCACGTCATGCGCAACGAACTCGGCGACCCATTCGGTGCCGGCACTGCTCTTATGCCATGGGACGATGGTTCAGAGACACTCGATAACGCCCTAAACCGCATCCCCGTCTTCTTTGAGTTCCTGCAGAAGACTCAAATCGACTACTACTGCTTCCACGACCGCGACATCGCTCCCGAGGGCGCAACCCTCACGGAAACCCACAATAACCTCGACCGCGTTGTTGATGAACTCGAGAAGTTTCAAAACGAAACCGGCAAGAAACTCCTCTGGGGCACGGCCTGCCTCTTCGGGCACCCACGCTACGCCCAAGGCGCTGCCACCTCTCCCGATGCGAACGTTTTCGCCTACGGCGCCTCTCAAATCAAACACGCCCTCGAAGCCACCCATCGTCTCGGCGGTGAGGGATACACATTCTGGGGCGGCCGCGAAGGATACGCCACACTTCTTAATACCGACATGAAACGCGAGCTCGACCACCTCGCGACCATGCTCCACCTCGCCGTGGACCACGCCAAGAAGATCGGCTACACCGGACAGTTTTACATCGAGCCCAAGCCGCGCGAACCATCTACCCACCAATACGACTCCGATTCCGCTGCCTGCCTGAATTTCCTACGTGAGTATGACCTCCTTGATCACTTCAAGCTGAACATCGAGACCAATCATGCCACCCTCGCGGGCCACACCATGGAGCACGAACTCGATGTCGCCATTGGGTCAAACGCGCTCGGAAGTATCGATGCCAACCGCGGCGACGAACTCATCGGCTGGGATACCGACCAGTTCCCAACCAACGTCTACGACACCACTCAGGTCATGATCCGGGTGCTGGAAATGGGCGGCTTCACCACCGGCGGACTGAACTTCGATGCCAAGCGTCGCCGCGAATCACACGAGCCAGAAGATCTATTCCATGCCCACATCGGCGGCATGGATGCCTTCGCTCGCGGCCTGAAAATCGCCCACAAAATCATCGAAGACGGCCGTATGAAAGCCTTCGTTTCTGACCGCTACGCCAGCTACGACAGCGGCATCGGCTCCGAAATCGAGTCGCGCTCAACCACGCTCGACGCCCTCGATACGCACGCTCAAGGCATTGATGCCCCGCAACTCGCCAGCGGCCGCCAGGAAATGCTCGAAAATATTATCAATGATTATCTCGCCTAATCACAGATATTCACCTAAAAACCCTCTTCATGACCAATTAGTCATTAATTAAATACACTATACTATGAGCACATTACAAAACGACGCTAATAATAATAAAGTATTCTGGGGCTGCTTTATTGCCCTGATCGCTACCGGCTTTGGCTTCATTGCCCGGATGTTCCTTATCAATACCTGGGCCGCAGAATTCGGTCTCGATCCTGCTCAAGCAGGAAGACTAGCAGGTATTGGTATCTGGCCATTCGCAGTCAGTATTATCCTGTTCAGCCTATTCATTGACAAAATCGGCTACAAAGTCGCAATGCTTGTAGCATTTTTAGGCCATATCATATGGGCCATCATGGGTGTATCCGCCTACTTCATCAGCAAGGGAGGTAATCCTGAGCTCGGATTCCAACTTGTCTTCTGGGGCAGCTTAATCCTCGCACTAGGTAACGGCTCGGTCGAAGCATTTATTAACCCGGTTGTCGCCACCATGTTTAACAAGGAAAAGACGAAGTGGCTCAACATCCTCCACGCCGCATGGCCTGGTGGACTTGTCCTTGCCGGTCTTATTACTATTTTTATCGATCACGTGCCATGGTTCATCAAGGTTGGTCTGATCGCTGTGCCTGCTCTTATCTATTTCTTCATGCTCATCGGCAGCAAGTTTCCCAAAAACGAGCGTGAAACAGCTGGTGTAAGCTACAAAGAAATGCTCCAGGAATTTGGTATTTATGGTGCCGCAGTTGTCAGCTTCCTCATGACTCTACAGCTGATGGATTTCTTCCGTGAAATTGACCCCAACTACTTTATCGGCCTTGGAGTCGCCATGGTTGTGGCTTTCGGCATCTACACCCAACGCTTAGGACGTGGATTACTCTTCTTCCTTATTCTCATAATGCTTCCCCTTGCAACCACTGAAATCGGCACAGACGGCTGGATCACAGGGATCATGGAAGGCGTCGTGAAATTCCACCCAGGTTGGGTGTTAGTATACACATCAGCTATTATGTGTGTTCTAAGATTCTACGCTGGTCCGATCGTTCACAAACTGTCTCCACTCGGCCTGCTCGTTCTGAGCTCTATTCTCGCAATCGCTGGCCTACTCTGGTTAGCTGGCGCCAACGGGGCATTCATCATCTTTGCCGCAGCAACACTCTACGCACTTGGCAAGACTTTCTTCTGGCCCACAATGCTGGGAGTAGTCTCAGAGCAAACACCCAAAGGTGGTGCGCTAACACTGAATGCCATTTCAGGCATTGGTATGCTAGCTGTCGGAACACTCGGTTTCCCCTACATCGGTGTCCTTCAAACTCAGGAACAACAGGACGCACTAGCGAGCTCACCCAAGGTAGCTGAAATCACGCCAACTCTTGTTCAGGATGGCAAATTCACCGCCCTGACAGACAAGAATATCTATGAGATCCTTGAATATAAGGCAATCGATGACGCAGTAGTTACAAAAACCATCGAGGCCCTTCCTGAGGACAAACAAGAAGAAGCCACAGCCGTCATTAAGGAAACCAAAGAGCAAAGTAATCAAAAAGCCCTAGGTAAGATGGCTTTGTTCCCGGGAATCATGCTAGCATGTTACATAGCCCTGCTGTTGTTCTTCAGAACCAAAGGTGGCTATAAGCCTGTTGAACTCGAAACGGGTGACCAGCTTCCTGCCAATTCAGAATCCTAATAATACTCAATCACCTCAACGGGGCTCGGGATCACCTCCCCAGCCCCGTTTTTTCTGCTACACCATCTTTAAAACATGTTCTTAGGACTCGATTGTTCCACTCAAAGCCTCTCAGCGCTGATTCTAGATGCGCGAGAAGGCTCCATCCTGCACGAGGCCTCGGTCAATTTTGAGCAGGACCTCCCGCATTTCAAAACCTCATCCGGCTTCGTCCATGGCGACGCTGAGGGTGAGGTTTTTTCTGACCCAACGATGTGGCTAGAAGCTCTCGATGCACTCTTTGCGAAACTCGTCGCCGATGGTGTAGACCTCTCAAACATCGAAGCCATCTCTGGCTCCGGCCAGCAGCATGCAACGGTCTATCTGAATGAGCAGTTCGGACCTGCGCTCGCATCCCTCGACCCAACAAAGGGACTCGCCGAGCAAATTCAACCCTGCCTGACACGCGAGCTCTCACCGATCTGGATGGACAGCTCCACAGCTGTTGAGTGCGAGGAGATCTCGGCAGCTGTCGGTGGCGACAAAGAAGTCTGCCGCCGCTCCGGATCCACCACCACCCAGCGCTTCTCAGGCCCACAAATCCGCCGCTTTTCCAAACTCTCACCGGACGCATGGAACGACACATCCGTCATCCATCTCAACAGCTCATTCCTCGCCTCCGTCATGGCTGGAGAATCCGTCAGCATCGACCATGGTGACGGCGCAGGCATGAACCTGATGAACCTTGCATCGGGAAATTGGGACGATGCACTGGTCAACGCAACCGCCACTGACCTCGCCGACAAACTCCCTACTCTCGCTCCGTCTGACACGGTAACAGGCACGGTAAGTTCTTATTTTGCCGAGAAATACCAACTCAACCCAGCGGCAAAGGTCGCCGTCTGGTCGGGTGACAATCCATGTAGCCTTGTCGGTATGGGTGCCGCATCTAGCGGCAAAATGGTCATCTCACTCGGCACAAGCTACACGCTCTTTGCCGCCATGGAGAAACCACTAACAGACCCCAACGGATTTGGTCACGTCTTTGGCAACCCCTGCGGCAAATTCATGAGCCTGATCTGCTTCAGCGAGGGCGCACTCGCCTTGGAAAAACTCCGCAGCCAACTCGACATCACTTGGGAACAGTTCAGCGACGCCGCTCTCAGCCAGGAAACTAGCCCCGTCCGCAGTCTGCTCGATGAGCAATTTCACAATATGAAAACTCACAGCGACTGGATGGGTGAAACCCCAGATACCATTTACCTAACTGGCGGAGCATCCCAAAACCAAGGCATCTGCCAAACCATCGCCAATATTTTCAATGCCAACGTTCAACGTATGGGCACCAGCGCCTCCGCATCACTCGGAGCCGCCATGCGCGCCGCACACGCCACCAATGAGTTCTCTCTCAGCCAGCTTGAGGAAAAATTCACCCAACCTGCACCCGACTCACTCGTCACACCCAATCCCGATACTACAAAGAATTACTAGCCACATCATACTTTCGCGGACCAAGCCCGCTTCCCAACTAAAAACTGAACACTTATAACTAATAACTAATAAAACCATGTCCCGACCCGTCACACTCTTCACCGGCCAATGGGCCGACCTCTCCCTCGCCGATCTGCTCCCAAAAGTCAAAGAAATGGGCTACGACGGTGTGGAACTCGCCTGCTGGGGTGACCACTTCGATGTCGATGCCGCCCTCGCCGATGATTCTTACGTTGCCAATAAATGGGAACTCCTTCAGGAAAATGGCCTTGATTGCTACTCGATCTCCAACCACCTCGTTGGACAAGCGATCTGCGACAAAGTCGATGAACGCCACATCGCCATCCTACCAGAAAGTGTCGTCGGTGATGGCGACCCTGAGGGCGTAAGCCAACGCGCCGCCCAACACATGGCCAACACCGGACGAGCACTACGCAAGCTCATGGACGCCCGCCCCAGCGGTAAGCACCCCATCACACCATCAGTCAATGGTTTCACCGGCTCATCCATATGGCATGCACTCTATTCATTCCCACCCACCTCACAAGAATACCTGCAGGCAGGCTTTGACGATTTCGCCAAACGCTTCACCCCCATCCTAGATGTCTTTGAAGAAGTTGACGTCAACTTCGGCCTCGAAGTGCACCCGACTGAAATAGCCTTCGATATCGCCTCCACGGAACGTGCCATCGATGCCGTCAATGGCCACAAACGTTTCGGCTTCAATTACGACCCATCACACCTCGGCTACCAAGGCGTAGATTACGTCAAATTCATCCGCACTTTCTCTGATCGTATAAACCACGTGCATATGAAAGACGCTTGGTGGGGCCACGGTGACGGCACTGTTGGCGTGTTTGGAGGTCACACTGACTTCGCAGATGCACGCCGCTTCTGGGATTTCCGCTCTGTCGGTCGCGGTGATATCAACTTTGAGGAAATCATCGTAGCTCTCAACGACATCGGTTACGAAGGCCCTCTCAGCGTCGAGTGGGAAGATGCCCGCATGGATCGTTTCCACGGTGCAGCTGAGTCTTGCACCTACACACGCAACGTCGACTTCCCTCGCAATAGCGGTGGACTATTCGACTCCGCATTCGACCAAGAAAACCAATAACGTCATTCATTTTCAATTATCTACTAACTATTAAAAAACCATGTCTTCACCACAACCATTAAAAGTAGCAATGATCGGCGGCGGCGCCGGTGCATTTATCGCCAATCCACATCAAAAAGCTATCCACTTCGATGGCACACGTAGAGTCCACTCGGTAGCTCTGCACCCAGATCCAGAAATCGCTATGAACGAGGCCAATAATTGGCCTTACCCAGTCAAGGGTTATACTTCCTATGACGAGCTATTTGCCGATCAGGCAAACCTCCCAGAAGATGAACGCGTTGACTATGTTCTCATCGTGACACCGAATTTCGTGCACTTTGACCCCGCGATGAAAGCCCTCGAACTTGGTCTCCCCGTGATGTGTGAGAAGCCACTCACCGTGAACCTAGAGGAAGCGGACCTGCTCGTTGCCAAGGCACGCGAAAAAAACGTTCCGTTCTCTGTCGCGCACACCTACCTCGGTCACTGGTCGAGCTGGTTCAGTCGCCACATCGTGCAAAGCGGCCTGCTCGGTGAAGTACGCTGGATCGATTCCTATTATATCCAAGGCTGGCTTGCCGACAAGCTAGAGGAATCCGGCCAACAACAAGCCGCATGGCGCACCGATCCCAAAAAAGCGGGCGGCAGCGGTTGTGGTGGTGACATCGGCACCCATGCCCTGATGCAACTTCGATTTGTAACCGGTCTTGATGTTGAAAAAGTCTCCGCCCGTCTCGATAAATTTGTCCCAGGACGCCCCATCGACGACCACTTTACCACCTACGGTGAACTGTCTAATGGTGGAAAGTGCTTAGTCCGTGCATCGCAAATCTGCATTGGCCACAAAAACGACCTCGGCATTATGATCGCCGGCACTAAAGGCGCTCTCAAATGGAGTCAGGAAGACCCAGAGAAAGTCACCATCCTCCTGCAAGATCAGCCTGATCGAACATACTGGCGCGGACAGGTATCGGCCAACGATGGATTCCTCAGCGATATTCCGCAGTGGCTTCTCGATGAGCCGACCATACCAGCAGGCCATGGTGAAGCCTTCCACGATGCTTACGCCCGTCTCCACCGCGAATTTGAAAAAGACGTCCGCGCATACAAAGCAGGTGACAGTTGGAGCTGTGATGGCAGTAAATATGCCAATATCGACGATGGCCGTATGGGGTTAGCATTCATCGATGCCGCGCTCAAATCTGATGCCGCTGATGGTGCATGGGAAGTGGTGACGAAGAGTTAAATCAATTCTTTGGCATTCAATTCCCCAAGAATATCCCTACCCGATATCAGTCCCAACATTTCAAGCTCGGCAGCTAATACCTGCCGGGCTTTTTTACCGCCCACGTCTAACCTGCCACAATGTGTGCAAGACGCAAATCCAGGGTAGTTATCCGATTTTTGTGGGTCATTTGCCTCATTTACAAGCGTGAGCAAAGGACGAGAGCGATCACCGTTTACTGGCAAAATAACCAGCGGATGGATCCAGCAAGTTAAAGGTTTATCAAACCAAGGATGCCTGCCCTGCTGCACAGAGTGCATTTGAATTCGGCAGCGACCTCCTTCATCAAGGAAGACACAACGTGTTTTTGGGAAATGCTCAGGATAGTCTTCAGCAAGTTCCACGGGTTTTGCATCGCGCGTTGCCGTCTTCAATGAGCGGCCTTCACGTGACGCAACAATTGCTTCAACCGGCAATTTAACCGCCAAATCAGGATTGCGCATCATCAAACTTTTAATGCCATTAGCCTCCTCCCGCGACAAGTAAACACCATCGTGGCAGCAGATAGCTCTACAGCTCGATAATTCACAATGGCTAATCTTCTGATCAAATGCCTCATGGTCGATCACGGCTTCACGAAGCTGCTCGCGAAGCACTCGTGCTGTTTGCATGTATGCTGTCAGTTGACTCACTAAAATAAAAAAACACAGACTGGTAGTGTTTTACAAGTTATTCACATGAATTTAACAGGTTGCTCTCATTGACCCTGTAGCTAAATACTCTAATGTGAAACTCTTCATGGCAACACCCTCCACCAATAAATCCGGTAATAACTCCGAAGCAAAAAAAGGACCACAGCTACAAAAAGGTGCTCCCGCTGATCATCAATCAGCAGAACGTGCACTACCCCACGCAATCGGCCCTGAGAAAAGCATTCTTTCCTCAATGTTTCAAGATCCGCAAGGATATATCGCACTCGCTATCGAGGATAAACTAACGGACGATCATTTTTACCACCCAGCCCATGGACAGATTTTCAGCCTTCTCCAGGAATTGTTTGAGCAAAACAAACCCGTTGAACTAATCTCTTTCAGTGAGCTATTGAAGGATCGGGGGATGTTGGCAAACGTGGGCGGCCCGTCAGCAATAACTGAAATCTACACTTACACACCAACACACGCACACTTCCTTCATCATCTCGACATCGTGAAGGACAAATTTGTCCTGCGCTCAGTCATCAAGCATTGCACAGAGGCAATCACACGTGCCTACGAGGACCAAGAGGAAGTCGAAGCATTGTTAGATAATGTAGAATCGCAAGTATTAGCTATTCGGGAAGGAGCAGAAAAACAAAAGGAGGAAACTATTTCCGACTATATGAAACAGGTAATCGAACACTTCGAGGAGTTTATTTCCCGTAAAGGTGATAGCCGCGGAATCCTGACAGGCTACCCCGATCTCGACAAGATGAGTAACGGGCTAAAACCTGGTGAGATGTTCATTGTGGCTGCCCGTCCATCGATGGGAAAAACATCATTTGCCATGAACCTAGTCGAGCATTTCTGCTTGGATCAAAATATCCCATCCATGGTTTTTTCACTTGAAATGAGTGCTTTTCAGCTCGTTGAACGTTTGCTCTATGCACGTGCAAAGTTTGATAAATCAAGAATCATGAAAGGGTTTGATCCAGTAAAGCAGGACTTACTTAAGATCAAAAAAGCATCCGAGGACATCAATAACTGTAAACTATTCATCGATGACACCGCCGGCATATCAATTAACGAACTACGAGCGAAGGCACGACGCAAAAAGAAAGAGGAAGATATTCAGGTCATCGCGATCGACTATCTTCAACTAATGCGGTCAAACTCCAAGCAAGCACAAAACTCGCGCGAACGTGAAGTCGCCGAAATTTCAGCCGGGCTCAAAGGGCTTGCCAAGGAACTCAATATCCCAATCATCGTTTTAGCACAGCTGAACCGTGGACCTGAAAGTCGCGTAGGTGCCAGTGGAGGCGGAGGCAAACCACGCATGTCCGACCTACGTGAATCCGGATCCATTGAGCAAGATGCAGACATGGTAGGGCTGCTTTACCGATCTGCTTACTACGCGGATAACCAGGAAGAGCGCGACGAAGAAGATGGCATAGCAGAACTCGTTATCGCCAAAAACAGAAATGGTCCCACTGGTAGTGTACCACTATCTTTCATAAAAGAAACGATGCGCTTTGAATCACGTGCATGGGGTGACGATGAACACGAATAAACTGCAGCATCGATAACCTGATATACAGCCAATAAATATCATAAAACCCACTATGATTAAACACATCATTGCTCTCATACTTTTATCATGGGCCTTTCTACCAGTTGACGCTCAAACACCGATAATCGTTGCCCATCGCGGAGCATCCAAAGCAGCCCCCGAGAACACTCTAAAAGCATTTCATCTGGCATGGGAACAAGGTGCTGATGCTATCGAGGGGGATTTTCACCTCACTAAAGATGGTAAGATTGTGTGCATCCACGACGGCAACACCAAGAGATACACAAAAAAAAACCTAACAGTCAGCCAGTCAACTTTACAGGAACTCAGAACTCTTGACGTCGGCATTCGCCTAGGAGAGAAGTTTAAAGAAACCAAAATACCAACGATTGGGGAGGTATTTGCAACAGTGCCTGAAGGGAAAAAAATTTATATCGAAGTGAAGTGTGGTCCTAAAATCATCCCAACATTATTAGCAGAGATAAAAAATTCAGGTCTCAAAAATGAACAAATTATTGTGATCTCATTTAAGCATCAAATAATCCAAATATTAAAGTCTCACGCACCACAATTTAAAGCATACTGGCTCTCGCATATTAAGAAGGATAAAGCTGGCAAATTAATACCGTCAATTACAACCGTTTTAAAAACTCTCAAAGACATCAATGCTGATGGCTTTAGTTCATCCAAAAACTGTGTTGCTGAATCATACATCCAGAGCATCATGAAAAACGGTTATGAGTATCACGTTTGGACTGTTGATGATGCCATGACCGCGACACGCATCGCAGATTGGGGCGCCAAGTCAATCACCACCAATGTGCCAGGAAAAATGAGAGAATACCTCACTAGACAGGCCCCTACCCTCACACCTTGAACCACAGTTAGCCTGAATGACATTGAATGATGTCAGGCAATCTACCTCACGTGCACTACGCCTCGTCTTGACCAACGTTAATGAGAATCTCACGAGGTTTAGCCCCCTCTCCAGGACCAATGATTCCACGTTGCTCAAGTATATCCATCATGCGCGCAGCACGTGTATAACCAAGCCTAAGCCTGCGCTGAAGTAGCGATGTGCTTGCCTTCTTCTCTTGCCGAATAACTTCTAAGCACTTCTGCACAATCTCCTCATCCGCATCAGAAACATCATCCTCACCCTCATCGGAGCCTCCTTTTTCAATGTGCTCCTGCACCGAACTTTCAAACTTTTGCTCCACTTGTGTTGAACAAAATTTGACCAGCTTTTCAACCTCCCCGTCGTCAATAAATGCTCCTTGAGCTCGTTCAAGTTTCGCGGAACCGGGCGGCAAATATAGCATGTCACCTTTTCCGACTAACTTATCAGCTCCAGAGACATCAAGAATTACACGGCTATCAAGTTTAGAGGAAACCTGAAAAGCAATCCGACTCGGTATATTGGCTTTAATAATACCCGTCACCACATCCGCACGTGGCGTTTGAGTGGCAATGATTAAGTGAATACCAGCAGCACGTGCTTTCTGCGCGATACGCGCGATATTCATCTCCATATCAGCTGGTGCAGTCTGCATCAAGTCAGCAAGCTCATCAATGATGATGACAATGTAAGGAATTCGATCAGGGATTACCTCTTCTCCCTCATCGTCATCAAGCGCAGCAGGCCCCAGCTCTCCATCCGTGAGCGCCTGAGCAATCGATTCGATGTGCTCGGCGTCATAATTTTCTTCCTCTTCCTCGGAGTTCTCCTCATCACCATCGGTGACTTCTTTCTCCGGAAGCTCACGCTCATTGAATCCGTCAAAGTTACGCACACCTTCCTCTGCAAACATTCGGTAGCGACGTTCCATTTCATTCACCACCCACCGAAGTGCTGCGATAACTTTATTCGGATCAGTGACCACTGGGACTGCAAGATGAGGTAGGACATTATACATCTGCATCTCCACAACCTTGGGATCCACCATGATAAAGCGCAACTCGTTCGGACTAAACTTAAATAGTATGCTAGAAATAATGGAGTTGATACAAACCGACTTACCAGATCCTGTGGCACCAGCAACCAACAGATGCGGCATTGCAGCGAGATCTCCAATCACCGTATTCCCATAAACGTCTTTACCTAAAGCAAGTGGGATTTTTTTCTTAGCACTGCTGAATGCAGGATCTTGAAGAAGTTCGTGCAAAGGCACGGCAACTTTTTCGTTGTTAGCTATTTCAATACCAACGGTGTCTAACCCAGGCACAGGAGCAAGAATATTAATACGCTCGGCTTTAGTCGCACGCGCGATATCTGCTTCAAGCTGTGTGATTCGACTAACTCGTAATCCAGGGCTAGGATAGACCTCATAACGGGTAATCGTCGGCCCACGTGTTATATTTCCTGCCGTCACCTCTACACCAAATGCTTTGAGGGTATCTACGATTATGTTTTGCGTTGCGACTAACTCAGATTTATCAGCCTCTACTCCAGGCTCTTCATGCTCCGGAATATCTAACAAATCAAATCCAGGCAACTCGTAATTCTCAAATTCATCGGTACTTAGCGCTGTATGTTCTGGCCTTTTCTTTTCAAAAGGTTTGGCACCAATCTCTGCGTTAGGCTTGCGTCGCTGTGAGGCATCGATAATTTGTGGGGTAGGTATTTCACGAAGCGGTAATTCGGCCTGAGGATCATCATCCTCTTCAGGTTTTTCTTTAATCGACTTTGTCTCTGCCGCCTTTTTCTTCGCCGGCGACTTAGATTCTGCAGGTTTCGAACCGCTTATCTCAGCCAGCCGCTCATCACGCTCAATCCGTCGCTTCTCACGAGCGCTTATTTTTTTAGACGCCTTTTCTTTTAGCTCCTTACGCGCGCGTAACCACTCGATGAAATACTGGTATGAGCCACGACAAAAATGAATTGGATGCAGGCCAGTTAGTAAAATCAAACTGACCAAGTAAATACAAACAAGAACCAATAAAGCACCCGTCTTATTCAGTAAGGCTTCAAGGAATCTAGCTCCAAGAAAATATCCGAGTTTACCACCAGGGCTTATAATATGGATACGATCCGACCAATCCTGCAAGATCAGATTCTGAACCGACAACAAGGCCGCGGCACTAACTGCAAAGATTCCACACCCTAACCAAGTCCGCCATTTAGGCCGAGCATCAAAAAACAACATCGCTATGCCCATCCATAGCAAACAAATGGGTAACAAATATGCGGCAGCACCAAATGCCCACAAAAAAGCATAACCCAGACAAGCTCCGACCGGCCCGATCCAATTCATCTTATTACCAGCCCATAAATTTACCAAATCACTTGGTGCATAGGAAACTAAAGACAGCAACAGTAAGATGCTACTACCACAAATCAAAATGCCAACGACCTCGTTAGGCCAGGGCTTATTGTCATTTGTCTTATTACGGGGCTTATTGCGGGATGCAGCCATGCTATAAACGGTAAAACGGACAGTCATCAAAAATATCTGTGCTGGTGCACTTCAAGATGCTGATTGTCATAGCATTCCTTAGCCGAGAGCCTATGGCAAGATAAAATCCACTGATTCTGACATTCAAGATATGTAAAACAAATGAATTGTATTTGGTGTTTGGAGTTTAGAATCAGGAATTTAAAGAAAGCCTATGCGCTTACTGCTTGTATTTCTCAAAGAACCAATCCCCGGCAAAGTAAAAACGAGACTAGCCAAAGACGTCGGTGAAGATACGGCCGCCCTTTACTATAAAGCAATAGTTGAAGTGCTATTAAAACAACTCCGCGGGCTGGAAAATTGTCGAATTAGATTCTGCTTCACCCCCGACGATGCCGAGGAAGCGATACGCTTCTGGCTATTACCTGAAATGGGAGCTACATCCAGCGATACCGAGGGCCTTTATGTGGCTCCAGTCTTTACCAGCAAGCAACTGGATCATCAGGAGATCGATTTCCGAGCTCAGGGCCAGGGAGACCTTGGGGAACGCATAAATAATGCTTTTACAGAAGGTTTCACCGATGGCTATTCATCGATTATCGTTATTGGGTCTGACTGTCCAGCCTGTGGTGCACGCTGGCTTAATACAGCTTTTCCCCGACTTGAATCAAAACCGCCTAGTGAAGGCATCATCGGCCCAAGTCACGACGGGGGTTACTATCTTCTGGGGCTAAAATCCCCCGCCCCATTTCTATTCGAAGATATTTCATGGAGCTGCAAACATGTGCTCGCAGCAACTCATACTGCTGCAAAAAATAACCAGTTCACACTCACGCAGCTCCCACCTCTAGGAGATGTCGATCATCTTGATGATTGGAATACACTTCTCGCCAGCCCTCTTGGAGCAGCAGTCAACAAAGTGCTAGAAAAAAACTTTGGAGGAAACGGCACAGCCTCACTCGACACATGAAAATCTTTGACTAACAATCACTGACATCTATAAAACTCGCCACCATGATAATAATGACGCAAAATTACAAAATCTTTCTTTTTTGCCTAGTTGCAACATCAGCCCTTTTGTTCAGCGGTGATAGAGCATTAGCTAACAAAACCCTGAAGAAGAAACCCAACATACTCTTCATCGCAATTGACGATCTAAACGATTGGATAGGCTGCCTAGGAGGGCACCCACAGGCAAAAACACCAAACATCGACCGTCTTGCTGCTAGAGGAGTGCTGTTTGCAAATGCCCACTGTCAGTCACCGGTCTGCAACCCATCACGGGCCAGCATGATGACCTCACTCTATCCCGAGACTTCAGGAGTGTATTTTCTAGGCCCCGATCTCAGCCAGTCACCTGTAGCCGTTAAAAACACCCTGCTGCCACGCCGATTTGAAAAAGAAGGCTACTACGTTTCAGGTGCGGGCAAGATGTTTCATGGCAGCCAGAACAAGAAATACTGGCCCAACTACGGCGGTTCATTTGGAGGAGTTGGACCCTACCCAAAAAAGAAACTCACTTCATTTCCGGGTCATCCACTCTGGGACTGGGGCGTATTTCCAGAGAAGGATGAGGAAATGCCCGATCACAAAATTGCAGCATGGGGTGTAACCGAGTTAGAGAAAAAACATGACAAACCGTTCTTCATAGCCACCGGATTTATGAGGCCGCACGTACCACAGTATGCACCGCAAAAATGGTTCGATATGTATCCTCTCGACACCTTGCAGCTGCCAAAAGTCATTAACAGCGATCTAGGTGACTTATCAAAATACGCCATCAATCTCACCCGACTCAAACACGTCGCCCCGACCCATGAGTGGGTTCTAAAAAACGACGAGTGGAAACCTCTCGTACAGTCATACCTAGCCTGCGTCAGCTTCGTCGACCACCAAGTTGGCACGGTCCTTGATGCACTCCAAGCGAGCCCATACAATCATAACACCTACATCATACTCTACAGCGACCACGGTTTTCATCTGGGAGAAAAAGAGCGCTGGGCCAAACGTAGCCTCTGGGAGGACAGCACTCGTGTTCCTATGATTATTGTCGGTCCAGGAGTTGCCAAAGGTAAAGTCTGCACCAAACCGGTGGAACTACTCGACATTTACCCAACTCTTCTTGGCATTTCCAAACTGAAGCCGGATTTAAAACTCCAGGGCAACTCACTGGAACCCCTACTGAAAAATCCAGCTGCCGAGTGGCCGTATTTAGCACGAACAAGTTTCGGCCCAAAGAACGTTGCCATCCGCTCTGAGCGCTACCGCTATATTCGTTACAATGATGGCACAGAGGAGTTTTACGACCAGTCGACAGACCCTCATGAGTGGAATAACCTCATCAATCAGCCTAAATTTGCCAATCAGATCAAACAGCACCGCGACGCATTGCCAACAAATTACCACCCGCTACTTGGAGCCAAGTCAACAGGTCACAAGACGTTCGAAGCAAGCCACATAATCAATCATAAAAAATGAAACAACTCTCACTGCTAATTACAATTTTAGGAATGGCAGCACTCTACTGCTATGCTGACAACTCAAAACGCCCGAACTTTGTATTCTTCATCGCCGATGACATTTCACAGGACGATTTCGGTTGCTATGGTCACCCGATAATAAAGACGCCATATATCGATGCCTTGGCCGCAAGCGGCATGCGCTTTGAAAACGCCTACCTAACAACAAGCAGCTGTAGTCCCAGCCGATGCAGCATCATCACCGGCAGATATCCACACAACACAGGCGCCCCAGAACTCCATGTAAAACTACCAGATACACAAGTCCGTTTTCCCGAACTACTCAGAGAAGCTGGTTACTACACGGTCCTCTCCGGTAAAAATCACATGTTTAGCAAAAACGACCGAGCCTTTGACAAAATCACTCGCGGCGGAGGGCCCGGGCTTTCTGATGACTGGGAAGATCACGTGAAGAATCGCCCCAAGGATAAGCCTTTCTTTTTTTGGTTTGCCTCAGCAGATGCACACCGTGGCTGGGCTTTCAGTGAGCATGCACCCAAATACCCCATCGATGACATCGTCATCCCCCCTTACCTCGTCGATACCAAAGTAACACGTGAAGACCTCGCCGGCTACTACCACGAAGTAAGCCGCTTTGATAACTTCATTGGAGTGATCACTGAGGAACTCAAACGACAAGGTGTCTTGGACAACACCATCATCGTTGTCGCCGCGGACAACGGCCGGCCATTTCCACGCTGCAAATCACGCCTATACGACAGCGGCATCAAAACTCCATGGATAGTGCACTACCCAGAAATGATTCAGAAACCATCCGTGACCAATAGCCTCGTCAGCGTTATCGACCTAAGCGCCACATGCCTAGAACTAGCGGGTATTAAAAAACCGGAATGCATCCAAGGGCAAAGCTTTTTACCCATCCTCAAAAACCCGGAAACCGAAGTCCGTCAGCTGGTTTTTGCCGAACACAATTGGCACGTCTACCAAAACCACGAGCGTATGGTGCGTTTCGATAACTTCGTTTATATAAAAAATAATTATCCAAACCAGCCGAACCTCTGTTACGAGTCGGACGATCACTATCCCGCTGGCAAAGAGCTGTGGAAGGAACACGCCGCAGGGAAAACAACCCCTCAACAGCAGCAGGTTTTTGCTAACCCATGCCCAGCTGAGGAATTGTTTGATGTGAGTAAGGATCCACATCAATTGACCAACCTAGCCACGAATCCTCAATACACCGAAAACCTAACAAAAGCGCGAAAACTTATCGCGAACTGGACGGAGCAGACAGGAGACACCATTCCTGAAAATCCAACACCTCACCGTCATGCACCACCACAAATTGTGAATAAAATAATTATCCCACACGGAAAAAGTAAAAAAAGAAACCCCCATGCCGAAATGCCCGGTGCTACAAAAAACGCAATGCAGATCAATCACCCGGGGCCCATTCACGACCGTGTCAAAAAATAACTATCCCGTCATGAAACACCCCATCCATCTGGTTAGCTTTTTATTTCTGCTTGCACAACCGTCCTTAGCCGAGCGCATCGAACACAAGGGCTGCTACGCGGAATGGGATGATAAGGAAATCACCGTCGGTAATAGTTTGATCGAACGAAAATGGGCAATCAACAAAGGTTTACTCAAAGCCATTTCTCTAAAGGACAAAAAGAACGGCATAGAATGGCTCAGACAGCCGGGGCGCCAATACGCACCACACCCCGGTGGAGGGCTTGCCATCGAAGATCGCACGCTGACTTTCGCATCGCTCAGAGGGAAACAAAATCCCGTCGAGAGAGACTCACTCGTGGTCAATCTGACAGCCAAGGGCTCTATGAATACGTTGGCGTATCGCTTCCAGATCTTTCCCAGCTCATCAAGCGTCACCCTGCAGTTCTTTCCTGATTCCGAGGCAGTTCCCACTGAGGGAGAAAAGACAAAAAGTAAACAAGCTGATGGAATCGAAGGCTCAAACGCTCCTAAAAAACGACGCGGCCAGCCTCTCGAAGCCCTCGAGGACCTTTTACTCTCACCACTACACCTGCGCTACACTCAGGTTGAGCTGATGGACCAGACCGATCATCATGACGAGCTCGTTTTCGAAAAAACATGGCTGCCGCTTCAGGATAACTTTGAGGTCGCCTGCAATGTCTTCCATCTCGAGGACACCCTAACTAAGCACGGCCTGATTTTCCTCAAGCTCGCTCCTCTGCCCCACGCACGCCCAGTGCAGTCAGCCTGGGATGTTAGGGTGGCTGGTTCAGGACGACGCGTCACCTTCGCCGGACAAGGATACCCGTGGACGATCCTCACCTACTCGGGTGGCCGCTCGGGTCGCATCGCCGCCATTCAGGACTACCAGCGCTGCATCCGTGAGTATCAAGCCGACCGCGATGGCATGTTGCTCAGCAACACCTGGGGTGATCGCTCACGCGACTCACGCGTCAACGAAAAGTTTCTCCTCAAAGAAGTCGAAGCAGGCGCAAGACTCGGCATTGACGTCGTGCAGGTGGACGATGGCTGGCAAGCTGGCAAAACCGGCAACTCTGCATTCGGTAAAGGTGCTTGGGGGAACTTCCGTTCCGCCAACCCAGAGTTCTGGAAACCTCACCCTGAACGCTTTCCCAATGGACTGAAACCACTCGTCGACGCCGCCCGTGAGAAGGGCATGAAGTTTGGCCTATGGTTCGGCCCGGATGCTGAAAAGGACATGGAGAACTGGGAGCTCGACGCCAAGGTGCTTCTCGGTTCGTTTAAAAAGGAAGGTGTCGAGTACGTTAAAATCGATGCCGTGGAAATGAAAAGCCTAACCGCAGAAGCCAATCTGAACCGCTTCTACAACAAAGTTCTCAACAAAACCAACGGCCGCATCGTCTTCGACGCCGATGCCACCGCTGGCATCCGCCCCGGATACTTTGGATCTATCCACGTCGGACCAATTTTCCTTGAAAACCGCTACACCGATTGGAAAAAATACTGGCCACACCACACACTACGCAACCTCTGGACACTGAGCTCCTACATCGACCCTGTTAGACTCCGCATGGAGTTCTTGAACCAAACCCGCAACGCAGAAAAATACGGCAACGACCCACTCGCTCCCGCCAACTATCCTCCAGACACCTTATTTGCCACCGTGATGTTCTCCAGCCCACTCGGTTGGTTTGAAACATCCAACCTACCGAAAAATTATTTCAAAACAATCTCACCACTCGTCAAAGCATGGAAAACGGAACGTAAAGCGATTTTTTCAGGCCACATCATCCCAATCGGCAAAGCACCCGACGGCTTCGCCTGGACCGGGTTTTCCTCAACAAGCAAAGACCGCAAAAGTGCTCGGATCGTTGTCTTCCGCGAACTAAATAACAAAGATACTTGGTCGACCGAAATCCCACTGCTCAAGAATGAAAACGCAACAGTCACCATTCTTGGCGGTAAAGGATCAGCCACTTATAAAAACGGAAATCTTAAGGTTAAAATCCCTGAAACCCTCCAATATCTTTTCCTGCACGTTGCTTCTGAATGACGCATCTCTGAGTGATTTCTAATCAAATTGTCACTCCTAACTTGCGTTACCCCACTACCCCGCCACGTCCACCTTATGAAATCACTCTTCAATACTTTCATCACTGTCCTCTGCCTGACAACCCACCTCTCCCCGCTTTCTGCTCATTCTCAAGTTCATCATAACGCCCCAGTCACGGATATGACAAAGGCTGCCGAACTCTTAATCATATCGCTCAACGACACAGAGAAGAAAAAGGCACTATTTAAGTGGAGTGATAACAAACGCCAAGGCTGGCACTTCGTTCCGGACAAGTTCATCAAGGGAGAGAAGATGCGCCATGGTCTCTCAATCAAGAAGATGAACCCGCGTCAGCGCATCCTTGCCCATGCCCTGCTCAGCAGCGGACTGAGCAACAAGGGCTATCTCCAAGCCAGCACCATCATGTCGCTCGAACAAATCCTGCACGACCTAGAAAACAACAACCCAATTCGTGACCCCCAGCTCTACTACGTTTCCATATTTGGCAAACCATCGAGCAAATCCACATGGTCATGGCGCTTCGAGGGCCACCACCTCTCACTCAACTTCACCATCGTCAACGGCAACCACATTTCCGTCACCCCATCATTTTTCGGCACTAACCCAGGACAGGTCAAAAAAGGAATCTACAAAGGCATTCAAGTCCTCAAGACAGAAGAAAGCCTCGCGTTTAAACTCGTCAATTCCCTAACACCTGAGCAACGCAAGGCCGCCATCATCGACGTAAAAGCCCCTCACGACGTCATCACCGGTCAGGACCGCAAGGTGAATAAAGGCCTCTTTCTTCCAGTCAAGGGCATCGCGTACAATAAGCTTAACAACGACCAGCAAAAGATACTCCTCAACCTTACCAACGAATACGCTTCCAAATACCGTGCCGACATCCTGAAAAGCATCAACGCTCGCGCCAAAATCGGGAACGGCAAAGACATGCACTTTGCATGGGCCGGCAGCACTCAATTAGGCCATGGACACTACTACCGCATTCAGACGCCCAAATGGCTGTTTGAATACGATAACACACAGAACGGTGCCAACCACGCACACGCGGTCTGGCGCGACTTCAATGGCGACTTCGGAGCTGACCTCCTCCATGAGCACCACGAAAATGCTCACGCCAAGTAATAGTATTTCCTCAGCTAGACAGTACAATGCCGGGTAGCGTATTTAGTATCGCTTGGCGCCAGCATAAGCGCTGAGATCAGCATCTCGTTAATACTCATAACTGGATATCAGATGCTTGGGCAAATTGCCTCAGTTTCCCATTGCTCCTAACCAAGAGGCTACCATCCTCACCAATTCCCTCCACAGAGCCCTGATGCTGTTGCTCACCCGAGAGAAACGTGATGTTTTTCCCACTTAAATATGAGATGGCTTCGATACGATCTAGCTGCGATGCAAAATTCTCTGCACAACGATCGACTTCATCCATGATCGCTGCGAGCACAAGCGCCAATATTTCCTCTCTTGAAACCGGCTCGCTTGCAACATCATTAATTGCAATAAACTCATCGCCTCTTGGAGCATTCAATACGTTAAGACCCACACCTAAAACTATACAATCATTGTTAGCCTCAACGAGGATACCACAACATTTTTTACCGCTTATCAGAATATCGTTAGGCCACTTCACACGCGCAGGTATCGAAAATTTATCGATCAGAACCAACGCTGTACCAAGCCCAGCCGCCAGAGCAATACGCCCATAATGTCGTTGCTCAAGCTGTGGACGCAAAACCACAGAGAACAGCAATCCGTCACCTGATTCACACATCCACTCGGCACCACGCCTTCCCCTGCCCTTCGTCTGGTGCTCGGCAAGCACAATCGTTGCGTGTTCAACTCCATCCTTAGCAAGTCGGTGAGCCTCGTCATTCGTCGATCCTAACTGCTCATGCCAGTGCAATTTCTGGCAGAAATCCGGCGCATTAGCAGCAAACTGACGCAGATCAAACATCTCTCCATATTAGCGCCGATTAAATCGTGCCATCTCGCGCTGTGCCTCACGCATCTCGGTGCGCTTCTTCAGATCCTGACGTTGATCTGAGTGACTCTTACCCTTACCCACGCCAATTTCCACCTTCACGCGTCCGCCTTTCCAATACATGCGCAGGCACGGTAATGTGCAGCCTTTCTGCGCGGTGACTTCATCGAGCTTAATAATTTCTTTTTTATGCAACAATAGCCTACGAGCCCTTGTCACCCCGTGCTGAAACCACTCACCCGCTGTTTGCCATGGCTGAATGTGGCAACCATAGAGAAATGCCTGACCATTTTCAATCCGTGCGTAGGCATCCGCAATGTTTGCCTTACCTTCACGGATCGACTTTACTTCAGTCCCCTTCAACTCGATACCACACTCGTATTTATCTGAAATATGGTAGTCGCGCAGGGCTTTCCTATTAGTGGCTATATCCGAGCTCATACAATGATGTGATTGGTGGGAGTGAGTAATACCCACACCTTCGAGCAACCTCCAGCCAGCAGGATAGAACTACTCGTCCTCGTCCTTTAGAACCACTTTACCCTCAATGATTTCCGTGAGGGCAATGTCAGCGGCACCCATACTAGGCACAGTATCGATCAACGGGGAGCGCCCCTGGTTCAGCTGAGCAACGCGCTTAGATATGACGTTGACGAGGATTTGCGGGTCTTTAATAATCTCGGATGCTTGATCAACAAGGCTGCTTTTCATGGATTTTGCGGGGTAACCAGAAACTGGCTTGGGACGTTCAAACGGCACGATGTTTGAGTTGTCCATAGCTTGATTCTGGGAGGTGTGGTTTAGTAAATAGAATATAGCATGTGTCGCAACACAATACGGGTGAGAGTGGAAACCATCTGACGTTTGAAAAATCAAGCTAAATATACTAAAATGCGTTCTTTTTTTCAGTTTGTTATTCTATGATGAAGCAAAAAGATTGAGCCTTAGCTGACTAGGATTTTTACTATTTTGACAAGACAAACCCTTGGATTGAATGCATGTTCTCTATGCAGATGATTAGTTCCGCGCCACTCCCCCCTCTTCAGGCATCAATTCACATTGGCGCCAGCTCTATTTCCATGCTCATCCTAGAGAATCATGAAGATTCCGAGCAAGACGACTGTGATTTCTTGGAGCAAAGTATTCCGCTCGCTCGAGATATATTCAAGAATGGCAGCGTCAGCCGCTCAACCATCGAGCGATGTGTGCGAATCCTACAAGGCTATCTGGAAACACTACGCGAACTAGGAGCAACCGATGAAACACCAATTCGAGCGGTAACCACCAACATCATCGGCGAAGCCAACAATGCCGATGTTTTATCCAAACGCATTCAAATAGCATGCGGACTAAATGTCGAAAATCTAGATGAAGGCGAAATGACGCGACTCATTTACCTGAAGACTCGCAGGCGACTCCGTGACACACCATCTATGATGAAACGCACCACGCTTGTTATTCACAGCGGCCCCGGCAATACTAGGGCACTTCTTTTTAAGAATGGACGTATCGCAGACTATACAAACTATCGCCTTGGGGTCTACCGCACCATCGAGGCTATTGATTCCAGCCAATACGAACGAGGCAGCGAAACCAGCCATACCAAATTAATCCGCGAGCATACTCGAAGTCAAATCAGTCAAATCCAGCATGACTACGAATCAGAAAAAATAGAGGAATTGGTCATCATAGGTTACGAAGTGCAGCACCTTGCACATGAGCTGGCTAAGCCAGGAAAATCTACAAGCACGTCCCGAGCACTTGCCAATATATCATCAGCCATTCTTAACATGACGGAGGAGCAGCGGGTAAAAACCTACAAGCTCGATTACAATACCGCTCAAGCCATTATACCAGCCCTCGAGATCAACCTCTTAATCTCTAACGCTCTGGGAGTCCAAACACTTCGCCTACCAGGTAGCGATTACGAACGAGGTCTACTTCTGGATCTGCATACCTCCTACTCGCTCACGCATGGATTTCAGAGGGAAGTCTTGCGTTCCGCCGAGAGCCTTTCGAGAAAATTCCGCGTTCACCGAAAACACTCATCACAGGTGGCTCGGCTCACAGAGTCTCTATTCAATGCAACGTTAGAATTACACAAGCTTGGCGATCACGATGCATTACTACTACAATGCGCAGCCATTCTCCATGAGTGCGGCAACTTTGTCAGCACACGTGCGCATCACAAACACTCACACTACATCATTTCAAATAGTGAAATATTTGGTCTCGGACAAAGAGACATCAATCTGATTGCCTTAGTGGCCCGCTATCACCGCCGCTCCGGGCCCAAACCAAACCATGCAGGCTACCGAGACCTAACATCTAACGATAGGATGAGAGTGTCCAAGCTTGCCGCTATTTTACGCATTGCGGATGCGCTCGATCGTAGCCACACATCGCGCATACGTGACATTAATATATCGATCAATAAACAAAAACTCATTCTGAATTTACCCACTATTTCAGATGCTTCAGTCGAGCGTATCGCCATGCGGACAAAAGCAAATCTGTTCAGAGACATTTACGGTCTCGAAGTCATTTTGCAAGATGGCCGTTAATTTTTTACTTTTGAACAATAACCATACAATTATCTAAAAATGCCTTTTGTTAACCGTGAATTATCGTGGCTTGAGTTTAATCAGCGTGTACTTGAAGAAGCGCAGAGAGAATCACTACCACTTCTGGAGCGCCTCAAGTTTCTTGCCATCACAGCCTCAAACCTTGATGAGTTTTTCCAAGTCCGCGTTGGTGGCTTACACCTGATGCAAAAAAGTGGCTCCCGCAAACGCGGCATCACTGGCATGACCCCCTCACAGCAACTACAAAAGATTCGCGATCGTGCCACTTGTTTATACCAAGATCAATACGCGTTGTTAAATGATGAGCTATTACCAAAATTGGCCCAAGAAAATCTCATTCTGGCACAGTGGGAGAACCTCACGCTTGAACAGCTAAAAATACTTAAGTGCCGGTTCGATAATGGAATATTTCCACTCCTCACCCCGTTGGCATATGACCCCGAGGTGCCTATGCCTTCGCTACCAGCCATGCATATTATTCTCGTGTGTGAGCTACTCAACCGCGAAGACAAATCGAGCAGACACGTGTTCATCCCGATGCCTGAATTACTACCTAGGTTTGTTCATCTTCCTGCGATGGATAACAACAAAACATCAAACGATCTTCTGGTTCCAACCGAAACCATAGTTGCTCACTGCTGCACCGAACTCTTTCCCGACGAAACAATTAAAGCTACCATGCCATTCCGCATCACGCGCAATGGCGACATCGCTGTGCAAGAGGAAGATGTTATCGATCTGGCCGGAGAAATGGAGGAAGTCCTCGCTGCACGCAAGACCAGTAATACTGTTCGACTTGAACTCCCTGATAAAGCACCTGCAAACCTTAAACGTATTGTCCGAGAAGTCACCGGAGCCAGTCCGAATGAGGTATACCCCTTGAATGGGCCTCTCGCGCTGAGTGATTTCATGAGCGTGGCAATTACGCCAGGTTACGATGATCTTCGTGATGAATCATGGCAGCCACAGCCGTCCCCAATCATCGAACCCGGCGAATCAATTTTCACCACCCTTACCGATAAGGATATTCTACTCAACCACCCTTACGAAAGTTTCGAGCCTGTGCTGCGATTCCTAGAAGAAGCCGCTTCCGATCCTCATACGATTGCTATCAAGCAAGTTCTCTATCGAACCGCATCAGAGTCACGTGTGATCGATGCCCTGATCAAAGCAGCGGAAAATGGAAAACAGGTCACCGTGCTCATCGAACTAAAAGCCAGGTTTGATGAAGCACGTAACTTAAGCCGTGCCGGTGAGCTCCAGCGTGCCGGCGTCCAGATTGTCTACGGCGTTAAGGGACTAAAAACCCACGCAAAAATCGCCCTCGTCATCCGTAATGAAGATGGCCTACTCAAACGTTATGTCCATCTCGGCACGGGCAACTACAACGAATCAACATCCCGACTCTATACAGACGTCTCCTACCTGACTTCCCTTCCCGCATACGGCAAGGATGCCTCACTGTTTTTTAACGCGGTTACCGGCAGATCCAAACTTACAAGATTCCGTAAAATCATACCCGCACCCACACACATGAAACCAAGGCTGTTAGAGCTGATTGCTGCAGAGGCAAAACGGGCTAAAAATGGCGAGACGGCAAAGATTACCGCAAAAATTAATTCCCTTCAGGATAAAGAGATCATCGAGGCTCTCTACAAGGCAGCCAAGCAGGGAGTAATCATCCGTCTCAACATTCGTGGTATTTGCTGCTTAAAAACTGGCAAACGTAAAGAGGCGAAAAACATCGAAGTCGTATCAATCATTGACCGCTACCTCGAACACGCACGCATCTTCTCCTTTCACCACGGCGGTAGACCTCTTGTGTATATAGCATCGGCTGACTGGATGACGCGTAACCTAGATAAACGAGTTGAACTCATGATTCCAATTGAGGACAGACCCAGTAAAAAACGCCTCATTGAAATCCTCAATTCCGCCTTCAAAGACAATACCAATGCATTCCGCATCCTCGATAACGGCTCAAGCCAGCGGATTGAACGCGCCAAGGGCGCCAAGCGCTTCCGTATGCAGGAACATCTGCAGAAACAAGCCCATAAAGCCGCCAAGGCAAGTGCCCACATTCGCAGCACTACTTTTGATCCACACACGCCAGCGGAGCCGCGCCCTTGACGGCCCAATCAACCTGTAAATCAGGCGTATGAGCGACTTATAATTTCATCATTATCTCAATTTCTTAATTCGTAGAAAAAAGTGTTTGCATCAGACGTACATTTCCGCACATAGTCCGCGCGTCATCCCATGATGATTTGCGGCTTCTTCAAACATAAAGCCACATCAGCGCAGGAATAGCTCAGTTGGTAGAGCATCTCGTTTACACCGAGGCGGTCGGGGGTTCAAGTCCCTCTTCCTGCACCATTTATCCCAAGGCCCAGATTAATGGGTCTACACCAAATTTTGGGGAGCGTAATTTTTATTACCATCTATCACTACCATTTGCGCCATTAGAAGTTATCATCCTT
>Ga0206131_10000089_pt1 | contig 118441 bp, 105 predicted proteins | sample Helgoland_Spring_FD_148636 | JGI IMG/M metagenome (GOLD analysis project Ga0206131, IMG submission 148636) | Pelagic subsurface seawater microbial communities from Kabeltonne, Helgoland, North Sea - Helgoland_Spring_Bloom_20160517_1 | ecosystem: Environmental > Aquatic > Marine > Epipelagic ...
ATCGCCTCGAACAATGCTTCCATCGCGACGGGTTTGAACAACACGTCGTCCGCGCCCGCTTCGAGACATCGATCGCGCAGATCGGGTCCGGCATCGGCGGTGACCACGATGATCGGCAACCGCCCCGTCGCATCGTCACGCGCGCGGATGTGGCGGATCGCGGTGATCCCGTCCATTCCGGGCATCCTGAGATCGACGAGCAGCATATCGATCGCCGCATCGTCGAGCATGCCGATCCCGGTTTCGGCGCTGTCGGCTTCGATCATCTCGACGCCAGCCACGTCGAGCATGTCCTTCACCACGCGCCTGTTCATCCGGTCGTCTTCGATGAATAAGACCTTCATCGGCTAGATCGCAGACGGATGTGTGGCAGTGTTCCTGGTCGCATGGACTGGCGTTTACGCCTCATGCCGCCTCGGACACAAGCTGTCGATCGTCAGTGGGGTGAAACAAGGCGACAAGTCGTTGCGCCAGCGCGATTCCCGTGATCGGCTTCAGCACGATCGTCGCGCCGGGGGGCAGGTCGGCGGACGTCAAACGATCTTCATCGCTCGCGGGCCACAGCAACGCGACGATCGGCTGATTCGCGTCGATCAATCGGGCGCTGCGGTCGCGCACATCGTCCGCGGCCAAGCCCGATGCATCGTACAACACCGCCCGTGTCGACCGAACCGCGAGCATACCGATCGCCTCATCGACATCGGCGGCGACCTCGATCGCCGTGAACTGCGCTGCCAGCATCGATTTCAGCATCGCGCGGGTCAGCGGATTGCGATCGATGATGAGCAGGTCGCTCGGCACGGCGGCCCGCTCGTCGGGGCCGTCGTCGCGTTGGTCGATGCCGGGCAGCGGCAGATCGACGGTGAAGGTCGTGCCCTGTCCCACGACGCTGGTGACCGCAATCGATCCGCCCATGGCAGTAGCTAGACTGCGGCTGATCGTCAGCCCCAGGCCGGACCCCCCGAACCGCCGCGTGGTGCTCGAATCGGCCTGTCGGAAGGGATCGAAGATCGCCTCCACCTTGTCGGGCGCGATGCCGATACCGCTGTCGCTGATCGTGAACCTGCACGCCCCGCCCGCCGACCGGTCGACCGACAGCGCCACGTTCCCGTCGGGGGTGAACTTGATCGCGTTCGACAGCAGGTTGAAGAGGATCTGGCGCAGCCGCTGTTCGTCGCCCGTCACCAGCCCGGGGCAATCGTCGACGGTGAGGTCGAACGTCAGGCCTTTCGCTTGTGCCTGGCTCGACCACATGTCGCACGCCGCGACGATCATCCGCCGAAGGTCGAACGGTCGATCCTCAATCGTCAGATTGCCGCTTTCCATCTTGGCGACGTCGAGAATGTCGTCGACCAGCGCCTTCATCGCGGTGCCCGCATCCTGCACGATCGACAATCGATCGCGCGTCACCGCATCGAGCGATCGGTCGACGAGCATCACCTGCGTCATGCCGAGAATACCATTGAGCGGGGTGCGAATCTCGTGGCTCGTCGTCGCCAGGAATTCGGTCTTCGCCGCCAGCGCCTTGCCCAGCGCCTGGTTGGTGACCGCCAGTTCCTCGTTCGCGACCTGGACACGCGTCCGCGACCGGCGGCTGACCCGCAGTGCGTATAGCAGCATCGCGATCAGGATCATCGTCGCGCCGGATGCGCCCAGGAATATCCACCGCTGCGTCTGCGCGTTCTGCCGTTCGTAGGCCGCACTTTTCTGTGCGTCGTCGGCCTTGAGATTGGCGATTTTGAGCGCCTGATTGGCGAAATCGAACCGCGCGCTCATCAACGCCGCACCGGTCGACCGCGCCAGCGTCGTCGCATCATCGTCGAGCCGCTTCAACGCGCGCAGATGGGCCAGCGCCAGATCGTCCCGCCCGATCTTCTCATAGGTCAGAAAGGCGGTGCGATGGGCATCACGGTCGGCCAAGGTCGTCTTCGTCAGATCCGCACCGGCGAAGACCTGCCCGATCAGCTCGGCGGCCCCCTCGACATCGCCATGTTGATACGCCGCCTGCGCGAGCACGGCTGCCTGCTGTCGCTGGAATTCGGGCGGGGCGTCGGCACCGGCAGCCCTGACGCTATCGGCCATCGCCCGATCCGCACGGACAAGGTCCCCACTGGCGAGCGCCATCCGCGCGATATTGCGAAGGATCGTCGCCTCGAGGGACCGGCTCTTCATCTGGCGGGCGAGTTTCAGGGCGCTGTTGAAAGCCTGTTGTGCTTCTGCAATCTTGCCCAGTTCCTTGAGGGCATTCGCCCGGCCATTGTAGATCGAGCACGACAAGCCGCGGTCGACGTTGTAGACATCCAACGCCTGATCATAATAACGAAGCGCGGATGCCCAGTCATTGGCACCATAATATAGCATAGCGATCTGGATGAGGGACTTGGCCTGACTGCGCGTGTCTTTGCGCTTCAGAAAAACATCGTGGGCACGATGATAGCTATCCAGCGCCTGCCGGACGCTCCCGGTCGCGGTCGCATAGCCCCCCAGCGACAGAAGCAATTCGCCGTGCAGGGTCGATCCAGGATCGTAGCGCATGACAGTTCGCAAAGCGGACGCGATCGGCTTTTCAGCTTTATCCGGCTCGTCGATGCGTAGATATGCCTCCCCCGACAACCATTGCGTTGTTGCGATCATCAGCGCGCGTCGCTCGGATTCGTCGATCGTCTGGGCGATGGAAGCCGCCGCGCCCGCCGCCTTGATGGCTTTGCCTGGATCGGTTTGCATGTCCGCTCGCGATTCGGCGACGTAGCGGTCGAACGCTTGGTACGGCGTTACCTGTGCATGGAGCGACGAGGTCGCCAGCAACAGGACGAGACTTCCGAAAATGCACCTGGGGCCGTACCGCACGGCGCGTCAGGTCGCCAACTGCCGAAGGCCGAAAAAATTGGGCCGGGCTGATTTGACCGGGCGGTCTTCACTCAGGAATACGCACAGCGCATCGATCCCGATCGGGCGGCTGATCAGGAAACCTTGGATCATGTCGCAGCCCATCACCGACAGCAGCGCCATCGCGGCATGGGTTTCGACACCCTCGGCGACGACCTCCATTTCGAGCGCATGCGCAAGGTCGATCGTCGACCGGACGATCAGGGGATCGCGGTTCGAACTCGCCAGATGCGTCACGAACAGCTTGTCGATCTTGAGTTCGCGCGCGGGCAATTGCTTCAGATACGCCAGCGACGACAAGCCGGCGCCATAATCGTCGATCGCGATCACGATGCCGTAATCCGCAAACATCTGAAGATTGCCGATCGCGCTGTCCGGATCGTCGATCACCGATGTTTCGGTGATTTCAAACCCCAGCTTGGCATCATTTTCGCCGACGAGGTCGCACGCCGCGCGGACGAACCCTGCATCGCCCAGCAGATGGCCGGAGATGTTGATGAACAGCCGCAGGTCATGGCCCCTAGCCGCCAAAATCCGTTGATCGGCGATCGCGCGCTTGATCGTCCACAGTGTCATCGCACCGATCAGGCGCGATTGCTCAGCGGCAGCAATAAATTCTCCGGGCAAGATGACGCCCTGGGTCGGGTGATTCCAGCGGATCAATCCCTCGGCACTGGTGATGTCCTGGCGCCGGACGTTGAACTTGGGTTGATATTGGAGAAACAATTCATCCTGGTCGATCGCCCGACGCAACTCACGGACCAGGTTGAATGCATTGATCGCGGCGGGATCACCACGCGATCGACGATCGACCGTGTCGCTCGACCGGGCGGCCAACAGCGCCCGCTCGGTACGTTCCGCCAACAAGATGAAGTCCGCACCCTCGGCAGGCACCGCGGCGCTGCCCAGGATAATCACGATATCGTGCCATTCCCCGTCGATTTCGAACGGTTGGGCACAGGTTTCGGCCAGCACCGCCGCAACCGAATCGAGCACAGCCGCGGTGCTGCCATCGAAGAGAACCTCGACGTGCCGCCGACCCGCCACGATGATCCGCGCGTCAGGGAGCGATTCGCGAACCCGGTTCGCGACGTCGCCTGCGACCACGTCAGCACGGGGGCAGCCGACCTGGCGGCGCAGCGCATCGAAATTGGCGATTTCCAATATCACGCAACATTGCCAGTTCGGCAGATATGCCGACGTCTCGTCCGCGCGCGCCGGGCTGTAACCTAATGGTGACGACGTGGGCACGGCGGACATGGGATCGGTCTACGACGGATCACTGAACAGCCCGTTAAGATCGCATTTTCAGTGGGATGAACAAACCGTCACAATCGTTAACGCGTTTGCGACATGGTTAAGACTGCGTTAACGATAATGTGCATGCCCCCGGGTGTGCCAAAACAAGGGAGAACAACATGCTCGCGTTTTTGATCTCGCTCGTCTACGGCGAAGATATTCGCCCCTGGTAAGCACTTCGTCGGCTCGCCGTTGTCCACTTGCTGCACGAGCAGCTACGATAGTGTCGGGCCGACACTTACCGCTGTAGTTCCGCTTGCTCTGATATCGGCGTAAAGACGATGATCAGTAAATCGGCGAACGGAAGCATCTCCCTTCGTCAGTGCTCGCCATATCTATCGCGATTATCGTGGTCCGGCGACCTGCGGTGTCACCATCCCGCCAAGCTTCCCCTACCGGTACGTCTGGTCACGTGCTCGGCCCGGCCTAGGCATCGACCTTGTCCCGTGATGCCGTGACGGGCGATGGGTTCGAAAAAACCATCGAATCATCGACCGACCCGAATTTCAAACCCAGCACGTCGAGCGCATAATTCTGGTTCAGGCGCCATGGCTTCCGCGTGCCCTGCTTGGGCAATTGGCCGGCCGCTCGCTGAAAATAGCCCGACGAGAAATCGACGAACGGCTCGACCGCCATATTGGGGTCGTCGTTATGCGGCGTGGCCTGACGCATTCCACGCTTGGTCATCGTGTTGAGCAGCCGACAGACATAGGCCGACACCAGATCGGCCTTCAGCGTCCAGGACGCATTGGTATAGCCGAACGTATAGGTCAGGTTCGGCACGTCGGAGAACATCATCCCCTTATATTGCAGTGCCTGGGACAGATCGACCGGCGTCCCGTCGAGGCTGAACGCGACGCCGCTCATCAACTGCAATTCGAGCCCCGTCGCCGTCACGACGATATCGGCCTCGACGACAGCGCCCGATGACAATTTGATCCCATCAGCGACGAAACGGTCGATCGTGTCGGTGACGACGGTCGCCTTGCCATCGTTGATCGCGCCGAACAGATCGGCGTCGGGCACGAGGCACAAGCGCTGGTCCCACGGATTATAGCTTGGAGTGAAATGCGTCGCGACGTCATAGTCGGGGCCAAGATGCTCCCGCACCATACCCAGCAATCGCTCCTTGGTGCGCTCGGGTTTCTTGCGCGCCATATTGTAGAAGAACATGCCGAACAGCACGTTCTTCCAGCGCGTCACGCCATAGGCGAGCCGATCGGGTAATTTGGCGCGGAGCCAATTGGCGACCTTATCCTCCGCCGGGCGCGACACGACGTAGGTCGGCGACCGCTGGAGCATCGTCACGGTCGCGCCCCGCTTCGCGAGTTCCGGCACCAATGTCACCGCGGTCGCGCCGCTGCCGATAACGGTCACGCGCTTGCCCGCGCAGTCGAGCCCCTCCGGCCAGAACTGCGGATGGACGATCTGGCCCGCAAACGCCTCTACCCCGGCAAAGTCGGGCGTGTAGCCGCGTGCGTAGTTATAATAGCCCGAACACATCGTCAGGAAATTGCAGGTGAATTCGACCGGTCGGCCATCGGCGTCGGTCGCCTCGACCGTCCAGCGCGCCTCCGCGGTGGACCAGGCGGCGCGCTTAACGTGGTGCCGGTACCGGATGTGCCGGTCGATGCCATAGGTGGCGGCGGTGTCGTTAACGTAATCCCGGATCGACGGGCCGTCGGCGATCGATTTGGCATGGGTCCAGGGATGGAAGCTGAACCCGAGCGTGTGCATGTCCGAATCGGATCGGACGCCCGGATAGCGGAACAAGTCCCACGTGCCCCCCATCGCCTCGCGCCCTTCGAGGATCACATAGGTGCGATCGGGACATTTGTCCTGCAGGTGATAGCCCGTGCCGATGCCCGAAATACCGGCGCCCACCACCACTACGTCGAAATGCTCGGCCACGTCGCTCTCCTCGATGCACCCGTCTTCGATGGGTTGCTAAACCGAACCTATCACGGGCGTTCTCAATAGTCTTTCGAATAGCGAAGGCTCGCGCTCGATCCGCCGAACGATCCCGTCGACGACAACAGGCTGAGCGCCTTGGTCAGCGCGATCTCGATCTGCGTCGCGGTCATGCCCTTCGCATCGGTCACGATCTCGACATAGATATTGTCGGTCAGATATTTGCCCGCGGCCAGGCTGGTACCGCGTCCGGTCGCTTCGTCCGCGCCGAGAATGCGCAACCGGTCGAACCCCGTCGCCGAGCGCAGCTTGCCGAGCGGGTTCAGCCCCCCGCCCGACCCGCGCAGCGAATTGAGCGCGGCGGCCAGCTGGATCGCCTCGGTCGCCGACAGGTTCGACGGGTCGGTGCCGAACAACAGGCGGCTCAGCACCTCGTCCTGCGGCAAGGTCGGCGTCGAGGTGAAGGCGATCTGGGGTCGCTGTCCGGTGCCGGTGATGACGATGTTGGCGGTGACGCCGTTGGTCGTCGTCGACGCCTGGATGTTGATATCAGGATCGGTCAGCGCGCCCCCGCGGAAGCGGATCGTGCCGCGCGTGACCTCGAACCGCTTGCCCGCGAACGAATAGGTGCCGCGGACCAGATCCAGCCCGCCCGTGATCGACGGCGCGACGGCGGTGCCCCCGATGCGCAGGTCCATCCCCCATTCGGATTCGAGACCCATGCCCGACACGTAGATCTGATCCTGCGCGCGGACGCGCAGGTCGAGCTTGACGGTGCTGACCGGTGCCGAAGCGGGACGATCGGTCGGACGCGGCGTGCGGATCTCGCTCTTGCGACGGACCCCGGTCAGTTCGGGCACCTCCGCCTGTCCCTGCCGGATGATCTCATAACGTGCGTTCGGGATGACCAGATCGCCCTGGATCAGCGCGCCGTTGCGGCCATTGGTCAGGTGGATCGTCCCCGTCGTGGTCGCGGACAAGGCATCGCTCTTCGCCAGCTGCGCATTGTCGAGTTTCGCGGTCAGGTCGACCGGAAAACCGCTGTCCGCCGCCAGGCCGATCGTGCCCTGCGCCTGGACGCTGCCCTGGCCTGCGCGCGCGGTCAGGCTGGTGAGTTCGAGCCGGTCGTTGGAAAACCGCGCCGCGACCTTCATCTGGCTGAGGCGCGTACCGTAGGTTTCATTGTCATAGGTCAGATTGTCCGCACGGATCAGTCCGTTGAGCTGCGGCGCCGACACGCGTCCGCCGAAATCCGCCGCGACCGCGATCGGGCCGGACAATTGCTGGTTGGGGAGTGCCGCAAGACTGAACAGCGTCGCCGAGGGGCCATTGTAGCGGATGCCCCCCGCCAGCGGGGCCTGCATCAGCCGCGTCGTCCAGGAACCCGCGCCAGGCGGGAGGGGCCGGAGCGTCGCGACCATCCGTCCGACCGTGGTCATACCGCGTTTGACGAGCGCGCGCGCCTCGCCCCCATCGGGCAACAGCTTGCCGACGAACTCGACGTTGACCGCTTGCGACACGGCGGCGATTCCGGTGCGGCGGAAGTTGGTGATCGTCAGCCGCGCATCCGCCGACGGGATCGCGGACCCGGTCTGCCGGAAATCGACGCTCCCCGTGGCCTGCCCCGACACACCGAGTCCGGGCGAGAAAGCGGACAGGATCGACAGATCGAGCTTGTCGATCCGCGCTTGCGCCGCGGTGACGTTATCGCCGTAGGATCCGGCCAGCCGCACCGACCCCGCGGTCGTGCCCTTGCCGAAATCGATCCGCGTCGGCTGGAGCGAATAGACCCCGCGCCGACCCAAGACATGCGCCGGGTTCGCGGTCTCGAACGCGATCCCGTTGGCCTGTCCCTGCGCGGCGATCAGATAATCGTCCGGGGCCAGCCGGGCATTCAGCGCCAGCTTGAACGGCACGCCCGACGATCCGGTCAGCACCGCCTGCGCGCTGCCGCGCCCGCCGACGTAATTCACCTTCGCGCGCGCGGACTGGATGACCAGACTGTTGTACCGCATGTCGGCGATCTGGATATCGGCGACGACCTGCGGCGCCTGGGGCAACATCACGACGCTGGCATCGACGATCGCGCGCCCGATCGTGAAATCGGCATAGCCGGGCACGGTGGCATTATAGGCGCGCGCCTTCACGTCGGCGCGTTGATAGCCGCCCTGATTGGCCAGCACGGCATTGCCGTTGATCCCGCGACCCGCAAATTGCAGCGATCCGGCAAACGGCCCCGCGGCGGTCTGGACGATCCGGCCGTTGGCGGTGATCCCCGCGATCAGCAACCGTCGTACGTCGATCGCCAATTGGCGACCCGGGGTCACCACCACATCGGCGCTGAACGGGCCGTAATTGGTTCCGCCGGTGGCGGTCACCGCATAGGCGCCGCCCCGCCCGACGATCCGGGCGTTCAGGTCGACCAGGCCGATACCCACGCCCGGTCTCGCGGCGCGCAACAGCACGACCGGGGCGGTCGCCGTCCCGCTGACCCGCGCCGACAAGGGACCATATTGGGTCGAGAAGGCGTCCGCATCGACCAGCACGCTGCCCGTCGCCGGATCGAACCGGCCCTGCCCGCGGGTAATGCGGAACTGCGGTGCATTCATCCGGAGATTGCGGAAGGTGACGATGCCATCGGGGCTATAGCCGATGTCCGACCGTACGACCGCATTGCCGCCCAGGAAGGTGCGCGCACCGTCGTTGAACAGTTGCTTGGTCGTCGCAACGACGCGTCCCGTGATGCCGAAGCCGCCGTTCGCCCCCGCGACCAGTTTCGCATCGGTCTGCAAATCGATGATGCCAATGCCATCGACGCGGTAATTGTTGACCCGCCCCTTCAGCGCGCCGGTGTAGCGCCCGGTCGCGGTGTTCGCGACGATGATCGCGGTCGCATCGATATTGTCCGACCGGATCCGCAGATTGTCCGACAGGATATTGGGCATCGACACCGCGAAATCGCCCGTGATCGTGACGTTGTTCGCCAGCCCGCCGACCGCCGCGTTGAGCCCGGTGACACGCCGCGCCCGCGCCGTCACCGGCACCAGGATACGGTCGCTGTTCACGCGCGCCAGCCCTTCGGCGTACAGATTTTCGACCGCGGTCGTCCCGAAACCGAGCCGCGCGGCGCGGATCTTGTAATCGACCGTGGGCGTCGCGAACGCGCCGTTCAGCACCACGCGCGCCAGGACATCGCGGCCGTTCAGGTTCGGCGCGATCGATCCGGGGGTGAGCAGTTGCGCATCGACCGCGAAATCGCCGAACTGGTTATTGGCGAAATCGATCAAGCCGCCCGCATCGACGCTGAGCGCCGACGAACGCAGCTTCATCCGCGTGTCCGCCTTGCGGTCGTTCAGCGTCGTGTCGATCGCCACGTCCAGCCGCGGCGAGGTCAGCCGCTCGACCGGCCCCGCCAGATACAGGCCCGGCTGCGTATAGCCGCGCACCTCGATATGGCCGCTGCGCGCGGTCAGGGTGAGATCGGCGAGCGGCTGCCCGCCCAGCGTCGCCACCGCCTTGCCCGCCCAGGACGACCAGCTGCCACGCCCGTCGACCGTTGCGGTTAGCGGCGCCTTCAGCGAGGCCATCGATGCGACGACACCGCCGACCGGGGCGACGATTCGTCCCTTCACCGTCAGCTTGTTCTGGTCGGGCACCGCATCGAGGATCAGGTTCAGCGTGTCGCCGCCCGCGACGCCCGCGCCGCGCAACGCCGCGGCATCGGCGGTCAGTTGCGCCCGCCGGTCGGCGATGTGCACCGACCCGTCGATCCGGATCATGTGCTTCTGCCCCGTCACCGGTGCCTCCAGCACGAAGCGCCCGATGTGTAATTTGGCGATATCGATATCGAGATCGGGCAACAGCGGCGCGTTGGGATCGCTGGGCTGCGGGATCAGCGCGGGACGCCGCCGCATCGTCACCAGATCGGTCGACAGCGACCGCACGTCGACGTGGTTGTTCGCAAAGGCGAAGGGCCGCCAGTCGACCGCCATCCGCGGGCTGGTCAGGAACACGCCCTTGGGATCGGATACCCGGACATCGCTCAGCACCATGTCGCCATAGAGCGACCCGTCGATCCGCCCGACGGTGATGTTCAGCCCCGATGCGGTCTTATACCCGCCGATCTGATTGGCGACGAAGCGGCGACCGGGATCGGTGTTGATCCCCAACAGGACAACACCGACCAGCACCGCCAGCGCGACGAGCGCGAACACGATCCACTTGGCGATCCGTTGCCACAGCGGCGCCTTCGCCACGACGACCCGATCACCGGTGCCATCGCCGGTCTGGTCGTCCCGCTGGTCGGGCGTTGCGACGTCGTCGGTCATTTAAAAGGCCTGCCCGATCGAGATGTAGAGGGCGACGCGGCTGTCGCCGGGTCGCTTGTTGAGCGGCGTCGCGACATCGACGCGCAACGGCCCGAAATTGGTATAGAATCGCCCGCCGATACCGGCGCCGAATTTCAGGTCGCTCCCCTTGGGAAGGCTCGATTCGTAACTGTTGCCCGCATCGATGAAGGGGACGATCCCGAAATCGCCGAACCGATATCGCGCCTCCAGCGCGAATTCGTTGAGCGAGCGCCCGCCGACGGGATTGCCGTCGGGATCGAGCGGCCCCAGCCGCTGATAGCCGTAACCGCGAACCGATCCGCCACCGCCGCCATAATAACGGCGCGACGGGGCCAGTTCGTCGCGCTCGATCCCCTGGATCGACCCGGCGCGCGCCCGGCCCGCGATCACCAGGCTGGGCGACAGCTTGTAATAATAGGTGCCCTCGATCATCGTGCGCACATAGGGCCTGACCCCGCCCGACACCGCGGTTTCGGGGCTGACGTTCAGTTTCAACCGATAGCCGGTGGTCGGATTGAGCAGGCTGTCGGAACGGTCGAACAACAGCTGCGTCGGCAGCGCGGCGATCCCGTAATTCTTGCGCCGCCGCGCGCCGAGCGCGAAGTCATAGACGCTTTCGTTCGTGCCGACGATCTCGCCGCCATAGAAATAGCTGAATTTCTTTTGCCAGATCGGCGTCGAATCATAGCTCCACCGCACCGACAGCGTCCCCGTATTGGCGCTGAACGCATCATAGGTCGACCGGTTGACCGCCGCGATCGCGGTAAAGGTCTTGTCGCGACGCCCTGCATTCGATCGGCGGAACGTGCCCGACACACCCTGTTGCTGCGTCCCGGCGATCAGCGTGCCGATCAACGCGCCTTCGGGCGCGAACAGGTTGCGGTGGGTCCATGACCCTTCGAGCTTGACCCCCTCACCGGTCGAATAGCCCGCCTGCCCCGCCAGCGTCCGTGCCGGCCCCTTGACCTGACGGACCAGCAGGTCGACCTGTTCGGTGCCGTCGGGACCTGCCCGACCGGTTTGTTGCGGGACCACCGACACGCTGGAGAACAACCCTGTCGCGACCAGCGCATCGCGCAGATCGTCGGTCAGCCGCACATCGTACAGCTCACCCTGATCGAACCGGGGGAAGACGTTGAGATGGTCGAGCCCGAAGACCGGATCGCCCGTCGTCACCAGCTGACCGAAGGACGATCGTGGTCCCGCGTCGACCGGCAGCGTGTAGGCACCGGTCGCCTTGCCCGACAGATCATCGAGCAGGATGTCGCGGTCACCGACCTTGACGAAGGGATAGCCACGTTGCGGCAGGACCAGCGCGACGTTCGCCTCCGCCCCCTCGATCCGCGCCGCCTCGATCGGGTCTCCCACCTTCAGCGGCAGATTGTGCGTGATGAGATCCGCAGGAACGACCGGGTCGGCCTTTACCGTCACCGACGACAGGGTGTAGAGCGGCCCCGGCGTCGCGCTGACGGTCGCCTCGATCCGTCCTTCGTCGCCCGGGGTCGCCTGGATCGTCGAGATCGCGGTGCCGTCATAATAGCCCAGGCTCTTCATCAGCCGGACCGCAAGCGCTTCGTCCTCGGTGGCGCGCGCCGAGATCTGCGTCGTGTTCGCCGCCTTCCCCCCGCCATCCTTCAACGCCGACAGCGAGTTGAACTGCCCATCCAGGCCCAGCTTATCGAGGCCGTTCAGTACGGTGGTATAGCGGACCTCGGGCAGATCCTTGTCGGCGGTATCCACGCCAGTCTGCAACGGCTGGGTATCGAAATTGCCGATCGGGACGAGCGGCGCGGCCAGCTCGGGGTTTTCGGGCGCCGCCGCCGGAAACGCGTTTCCCGTGACCGGCATGGGCGACGTTGCCGACACCACAGCGCCCGGCACGGTGGTGTCGGCGGCCATCGGCTCGAGCGGCGCGTTGATATCGCTGGAGAGCGCGGGCAGCGCGGCGTCGAACTGGGCGTCGGGGACGATCGGCTTGTTCAGGTCCGCCTGCGCCTTCGCGTCCGCCTGGTCATCGGCGGGCGCGGGCGACGGTGCGTCCGGTCCCTTGGCGGGCGCGGTGCCGGGTTGCGCGATCTGCGCAGCCACAGGCGACGAGGCGAGGAGTGCCATCGCAAGCCAGTGAAGACGACCGGTACAAACTGCCACGCGCTACGATGCCCCTTGTCGGGGAACGACCACGCCGATGCGACCGTCCCGCTCAATAATGCGCCGGTGCCTAGCATGGGGTTTGATCGATCGTCAGCCAAAATTATCGTTGTCGTTCCGACTGATCCGGATCAGGCGGATTGCGCCGGAACCAGCAACATGATGGAAACGTACTATTCCGACATGTCATTATCATCATCCCTCTTCCCCTGGACGCACCCGTCGACGGGTGACCATCGAGCCACGCTGCACGCCCGCGTTGCCGAAGCGACCTTTCCCTGCGTCGGCGCGAAGGCGGCGCTCGCCAAGGGGACGCTCGAGGTTTTCGCCGCGAACAGGCTGGATAGTGCGTGGGACGATCTGCGCATCCATGACGCGCTGTTGGGATTCGCGACCTCCTATCGCGAGGACCCAACGTTGTTCAGGAGCTTCGCGGTCGTCTTCGACAGTCCGGACGATCTCGACGAGCCGACGTTCGAGACGCATTTGTGGAATCGCGTTCAGTCGCTGTCCGACAAGGATGTGTGGCGCGGCCAACTGTATGACGACCGCGTCAGCCCCAATCCCGACAGCCCGCATTTCTCGCTGAGCTTTGGCGGCGAGGCGTTTTTCGTCGTGGGGCTGCACCCGAATGCCAGCCGCCCTGCCCGGCGTTTTCCCAAACCGACATTGGTCTTCAACCTGCACGATCAGTTCGAGCGGCTACGCGCCGAGGGTCGATATGAGGGGATGCGCGAAAAGATCATGGTACGCGACGAAGCCTATGCCGGATCGCGCAACCCGATGCTCGACCGTCACGGCCTGTCGAGCGAAGCGCGCCAGTATAGCGGGCGGGTGGTCGACGACGCCTGGAAATGCCCATTCGATTACGCGGGCGAGAGCAAATGACCGATGTCGTCATTCCCGAACGCAGCGGCACCGCGTTTAGGCTGAACCGAGGCCAGCGATTGACGGTGATCGATCCGCTGGGACGGCAGGTCGCCGATCTGCTCGCCTATAATGCCGAGGATATGGCCGAGGTTATCTCATCGGGACGAACGTTGGATTATGCCGAAACGATTCGGCTGACGACGGGGCATATCCTCTATTCAAACCGGTCGCAGCCGATGCTGGAGATCGTCGAGGACGATGTCGGGTGCCATGACTTCCTGCTGACCCCGTGCAGTTACGATACGTTCCACCATTTCTATCCCGACCTGCCCCCGCATCGCGGCTGTTTCGGCAATCTGGCGGCGGCCCTGGCACCGTTTGGGGTGGCACCGGACGATATCCCGGTCGCGTTCAACTGCTTCATGAACGTTCCCATCGATTCGGCGACGGGGAGGCTGAGCGTTCTGCCGCCGATCAGCAAGGCGGGCGACAGAATCGTGTTTTCCGCGACGATGGATCTGGTGATCGGGTTGACCGCCTGCTCTGCCCCCGCATCGAATGGGGGCAGTTTCAAACCGATCCATTACCGGATCGACTAGAGTTTCATCTGCCGCTTGATCGACGCGCGCGTCTTCTTGCCATAGGGCGGCTTGAGCCCGGCCAGCGCGGCGACATCGATCGTCGCCTGTTTGAAGACGGCCTTGGCGTGGCTGAACATCAGGAAACCGTCGCGCCCATGATAGGATCCCATCCCCGATGGCCCGATCCCGCCGAAGGGCAGGTCCTCCATCGACACATGGAATATCACGTCGTCGATCGTCACCCCGCCCGCGATCGTGCGATCCATGACCCGGCGACTTTCCGCCCCCTCGCCACCAAAATAATAGAGCCCCAACGGTCGGTCGCGGCGGTTCACCTGCCCGATCGCATCATCGATCCCGTCATAGATCACGATCGGCAGGATCGGGCCGAATATCTCCTCCTGCATCATCAGCATGTCGTCGGTAACGTCGCGGACGAGGTGCAGCGGCATCTTGCGCGAATTGGACGCGGCGAAATCCTCGTCCGCCGGATTGACGGTCTCGACCGTTGCCCCCTTTGCGCGCGCATCGTCGAGCCAGCTTTGCAGCCGCTGGTGATGCCGGTCGTTGATGATCGCGGTATAATCGGGATTGTCGAGCAACGTCGGATACATGGCGGTCGCCGCCGCCTTCAGCCCGGCCACCACCCGCGGTTCGTCGGCGGCGGGCGTCAGGACGTAATCGGGTGCCAGGCAAATCTGCCCCGCGTTCATCATCTTGCCTAGCGCGATCCGTTCGGTCGATCGTGCCACATCCGCGCCGGTGCCGATGATCGCGGGCGATTTGCCGCCGAGTTCGAGCGTCACCGGCGTCAGATTGTCCGCCGCCGCATGAAGGATATGCCGCCCGATCCCGGTCGCGCCGGTGAAGATCAGATGATCGAACGGCAGCGCCGCAAAGGCCTTACCGACTTCGGGGCCGCCCGACACGAACGACAGCTCATCGGCGGCGAAATAGGTGCCGACGATGTCCTCGAACAGCGCCGCGGTCGCGGGCGTGAATTCGCTGGTCTTCACCATCGCGCGATTCCCCGCCGCCAGAATGCCCGCCAGCGGCCCCATCACCAGATTGACGGGAAAATTCCAGGGCGCGATGACGCCGACGACGCCCTTCGGCTGATATTCGACCCAGGCCTGCGCGCCCAGCAGCCCCAGCGGAAACGGCACCGACCGCTTGTCGTGTTTCGCCCACCGATCGAGATGTTTGAGAGCATGCGCGATCGGCGCGATCGACGCGGCGATGTCGGTCAACATCGACTGATCGACGCTGCGATGGCCGAAATCCTCCGACAAGGCGTCGCAGAACCGGGTCGCGTGATCGGTGATCATCGCCGCGGCGCGCTTCAGCCGATCCTTGCGCACGGCCAGCGTCACGGGCAATTCCGCCATGAACGCCGCACGTTGCGCCGCCAGCATCCGGTCCATCGTCATGTCGTGCATCCTATCAGGCCCGCGACCGGCATGATGATGCTGTCGTGGCCGGGCCGGTCGACCTGCAACGATGCCTGCGACACTTGCGCGCCAGCGGTCAGGTTTTCGCGCGCCACGATCGTCATGTCGAGCCGCGCCTCGATCCCATCGGCGCCGTAGCTGGTCGTCGCGCCGAAGCCGAGCGTCACCGCGCCCTGCTGCGCCGACCGGGCGAGATCGACGGTGCGACCGTCGATCGACACCCGCAACGTCGCGCTGCTGGCGGTCACCATCGCCACCAGCTGACGGTCGGTCGTGCTCCAGAGAAACGCGGCGCATCCGGCGGCGGGCAGCGATTGCGACCCGATCGGGCCGAGCGGGGATGGCGGCGTCGACATCTGCGTGAGGAGGCTGGCGAGGAACAGGGCGATCATGATGTGTGGCCTATCATGACCAGCCACGCCGGGTAAGCCGCGATCGCCAGCAACGCGCCCAATGGCAAGGCGGTGTCCGCCGCCATCGCCCGCCCCCGCACCGCCGCGATTAGCACGACGGCCAGCCCGACAAGGCAGGCCAACAGCAGCACCGCCGGCAATAATTGCCAGCCGAGCCACAATCCGATCGCGCCGAACAGCTTGGGATCGCCGCCCCCCATGCCGTCGCGTCCGCGGACCCGTCGGTAGATCGCCGCGACCGCCCATAGGCCGACATAGCCTGCGACGCCGCCGATCAGCCGGTCGGTCATCGCGGGGCCTGCGCCGATCAGGCCCGCCGTGATACCGCTTCCTGCCAGCACCGCGGTCAACCGGTCGGGCAGCCACAGCGCCACAACGTCCAGCGCGCCCAGCGCGAGCAGCAACCAGCCGAAACACGCGCCGACCAGCGCGATCGGGTCCGCGCTCGCCAGTCCGGCGGCGATCCCGATGACGGCGGCGATCGCCTCGATCCGCCAATGTCGCGGGTCAATCGCATGGTCGCAGCTGCGGCATCGACCGCGCAGCATCGCCGCGCTCAGCAACGGCACCAGGTCGCGCGCGGCCAGCGTTCGATCGCACCCGTCGCAGCGCGACCGCCCGCGCATCACCGATTCGCCCTCGGGCCAGCGGATCGCCAATGTCGCGACGAAGCTGCCGACGATCGCGCCCAGCACCCCCAGCGCGACCGGCCAGAACAGCGCCTCAGCCATCGGTCTTGCGGATCAGATAGCGATAGACGCCGAGCAGGTTGATCGCGAACAACACGACGTTCTGGGTGCCCAAGGCGCCGTCCTTCGACAAGAGCGCGCCCGCCATCCAGGCGATCGACGACAGGACGAACAGCACGAATCCCCAACCGGTCGTCCGGCGCCCGTAATCCAGCGCGACCATGGTGGCGGCAACGACACCCGATCCGGCGGCGAACCATTTGAGCGCGGTGGTGAGCGTATCCATGGCTTGTCATAGGACCAACCGGCGATTTTGTATTTGCGCTCGATCAACCCATATCGAGCGCATCAGTTTTCAAGGAGCTTGTCTGTCATGGCCACCGAACCCGTCGTTATCCTTTCCTACGCCCGCACCCCCATGGGGTCGTTCCAGGGCAGCCTGTCGGGCGCATCGGCGACCGATCTGGGTGCGATCGCGGTCAAGGGCGCGGTTGAGCGCGCCGGTGTCGACGGCGCCGCGATCGATCGCATCTACATGGGATGCGTCCTGCCCGCGGGATTGGGCCAGGCCCCCGCGCGCCAGGCGGCGATCAAGGCGGGGCTGCCGCTGTCGGTCGAGGCGACGACGGTCAACAAGATGTGCGGCAGCGGGATGCAGGCCGCGATCATGGGGGCCGAGGCGCTGGCATCGGGCGCGGTCGACCTGCTCGTCGCGGGCGGGATGGAGAGCATGACCAATGCGCCCTATCTGCTCGCCAAGCACCGTGGCGGCGCGCGGCTGGGGCATGACCGGATCATCGATTCGATGTTCCTCGACGGGCTGGAGGACGCCTATGAACCCGGCAAGGCGATGGGTGCCTTTGCCGAGGATACCGCGCAGGAATATCAGTTCACCCGCGCTGCCCAGGATGATTATGCGGTGACCTCGCTGACTCGCGCGCAGGCGGCGCAGGCATCGGGCGGGTTCGATCGCGAAATCGTCGCGGTCGAGATCAAAGGGCGCAAGGGCGTCGATACCGTCACCGCCGACGAACAGCCGCAGAAGGGCGACGTTGCGAAGATCCCGACGCTGAAGCCCGCCTTCGCCAAGGACGGAACGATCACCGCCGCCAATGCTTCATCGATTTCGGATGGCGCCGCCGCGTTGGTGATGACCCGCGCCAGTGTCGCCGCCGACAAGGGCCTGACCCCGGTCGCGCGTGTCGTCGCGAGCGCCGCGCATGCGCATGAGCCCGCCAAGTTCACGACCGCGCCGGTCGATGCGATCAAGAAGGTGCTGGCGAAGGCCGACTGGGCGATCGGCGATGTTGACCTGTTCGAGGTGAACGAGGCGTTCGCCTGCGTATCGATGATCGCGATGCGCGACCTCGGCATCGATCATGAGAAGGTCAATGTGAACGGCGGCGCGACCGCGCTGGGGCACCCGATCGGCGCATCGGGCGCGCGGATCGTCGCGACGTTGATCGCCGCGCTCCAGAACCGCGGGCTGAAACGCGGTGTCGCCAGCCTGTGCATCGGTGGTGGCGAAGCGACCGCGATGGCGATCGAACTGATCGACTGAGGAACCGGGGAAGCGCCGGGAGCGACGCGCCGCCAGTCTTACGGCAGCGTCTCTCCCGGTTCGACGCCCCACAGCCCCGATATCTCGACGAACCCCGCCTGGCCCTTCACGTCGAACCGGCACCAGCCGTTGGCGCATTGGCTGATCCGTCCGACCACGCCCGGGGCTGCCCGCCACAACAGCTTGCCGCCCGCCGCGGGGCGATCGAGCATCGGCAACGGCTGCTCCCCCACGACGACCCCGCTCCGTGCCTCGGTCAATAGATTGGCCTGCATCCAGCCGACGGTGCCGTCGGGATCCTCCAGCTTGCGCCATTCCTTGAACACGGCGACGACGCGGATCGGCAGCCCGGCGCGCTGGTACAGCCAGCTGGCGGGATAGGTGCGCGCAGGCCCGGTGCGCATCCGGGCGCGGCCCGCACTGATCGACGCATAATAGGGCACCGACTTCTTCTGCTCGGCCGCCATGGCGGACATGTCGACGCCCACGGTCGCGAGGATGGCGGCGGCAAGGACGAAATGGCGCATGGGCCCCCTTTTCAAGACGTTGGACGGTGAAAGCCCCTGTGTAGCGGGGTTGCGCGATGCTTCAACCGTCCGCGCGGCGTTGACGGGTCGCGATCGATCGCCCAAGTCAGGACAATGTCGGCATCGTCTCCTGCTCCACCGACGCCCGCCGCCGGAAGCGCGCGCGTGCCCGTCCGCGTCGCCCACCCCCGCGTCGTCGTGACGCGCGAATTGCCCGATCCGATCATGGACCGGCTCGACACCTTGTTCGACGCTAGCAACAACCGCGACGACCATGCCCTGTCGCGCGCCGAACTGGCCGCCGCGATGGCGGACTGCGACGTTCTGGTCCCCACCGTCACCGATGTGATCGATGCGGCGCTGATCGCCCAGGCCGGACCCCGGCTGAAGCTGATCGCCAATTTCGGCGCGGGCGTGAACCATATCGATCTGCGCGCGGCGCGGCAGCGCGGCATCATCGTCACCAACACGCCCGGTGTCCTGACCGACGACACCGCCGACATGACGATGGCGCTGATCCTGTCGGTGCCCCGCCGCCTGGCCGAAGGCGAAAAGCTGGTCAGGTCGGGCGAGTGGAAGGGGTGGAGCCCCGGCGCGATGCTGGGCCATCGGATCGGCGGCAAGGCGCTCGGCATCGTCGGCATGGGGCGGATCGGTCAGGCCGTCGCGATGCGCGCCCGCGCTTTCGGGCTGGCGATCCACTATTACAACCGTCATCGCCTGCCCGCGGTCGTCGAGGCGCAGCTGGCCGCGACCTGGCATGAATCGCTCGACGATCTGTTGGGGATCGCGGACATCGTCACGATCCACACGCCGCTGAACGACGACAGCCGCGACCTGATCGATCGCCGACGGATGGGGTTGATGCGATCGCACGTGTATCTCATCAACGCCAGCCGCGGCGGGATCGTCGATGAAGATGCGCTGGTCGACGCGCTGGAGGCGGGACGGCTGGCCGGGGCGGGGCTGGACGTCTGGGAGCACGAACCCCGGATCGATCCGCGCCTGCTCGCGCAGCCCAATGTCGTGATAACCCCCCATATGGGATCGGCCACGCTCGAAGGGCGCGTGGCGAGCGGCGACAAGGTCATCCAGAACATCCGCATGTGGGCCGATGGCCATCGCCCCCCCGATCAGGTGCTCGACGGCTGGGCCTGACCGTCTGCGCCTAAATCCCTGATATCTGGGAACCGCAACCGCAGTGCAGCATTAATTGGACATCCCAATCTGGAGTGTCACGATGAAGAAAATTGCCTACGCCGCCCTCGTCCTGTCCGCCGCCGTGTCGATGTCGGCCTGCTCGACGTTGAAGGGCGCGGGTATCGGCGCAGCCGGTGGCGCCGGGGTTGCAGCGGCGACCGGTGGCAGCGTCGAAAAGGGTGCTGCGGTCGGTGGGGTCGGCGGCGCTGCCGTCGGCGCGGTCGTCGGTGACTGACCGCCCGGGGGCCTCGTGCGAGGCCCCCGCCCTCCTCAATCGCCGGTCAGAATACGATCGACGAGCTGCTTGACGGTCGGCACGAACCCGTTCGAATAAAATGGGTCCTTCTTGAAATTCGATGCCGAATGCCCGGCAAACATCAGATTCTGATCGGTATCGCCACCGTGCGCGATATCCTGCAAGGTCTTCTGGATGCAGAAACTGCGCGGATCGGCGAGCCTGCCGGTCGAATTCGTGTCGGTATCCGCCCAGCTCGAAAACGAGCATTGCGACAGGCACCCCATGCAATCGGCCTGATCCTTGCGGATCAGCGTTTTTTCGATCGGGCTGACGAATACGAGCGTGTTGTCGGGCGTCTTCAGCGCATCGGTAAAGCCTTCGCCATACCAGCTGCGCGCGCGCAGCAGATCGTTGCGCGTGACCCAGAAATTCTTGCCCTTCACCCCGACGTCCAGCTGGAACACATGGTCGCCCGCTTCCTGCGTCGAAAAGGCGATCTGGCGTTCCGACCGCGCTTCGAGATTGCGCAGGAAGGGATTGCGGACGGCGCTGGAATAAAATCCGGTCGGCGAGAAACGATGGAGCAGCACGTCGCCCGGATCGATCCGGGTCAGTTGATCCTTCCACCCTTCGGGAATCGGGCTTTCGCGGGTTAGTAGCGGGCGCGTGCCATATTGGAAGGCGATCGACCCCAGTTCGGAATTGTCGATCCAGTCGTTCCAGTCGCGCAAATACCAGACCCCGCCCGCCATCACGATCGGCGTCGAATCGGGAATCCCGCCTTCGCGCATGACTTCGCGCAATTCCTTGACGCGCGGATAGGGATTCTGCGGCTTCAGCGGATCCTCGGCGTTCGACAGGCCATTGTGCCCACCCGCCAGCCATGGGTCTTCGTAAACGACCGCCGCCAGCCATTCCGACGCCTTCGAATAGGCCCGTTTCCACAGCGCGCGAAATGCACGTCCCGAACTGATGATCGGCAGGTAATGAACGTTATAAGATGCTGCGATCTCGGACAATTTATAGGGCATGCCTGCCCCACAGGTCACCCCGGCGACCATGCCCCGGGTGCGCTCCAGCACCCCGTGCAGCACGCGCTGGGCACCGCCCATTTCCCATAGGACGTTGATATTGATCGCGCCCTTGCCATCGGCGATCTCATAGGCGCGGCAAACCTGCTGGACCGCGCCCTCGATCGCATAGTCGACGAGCTCTTCATGCCGCTCGCGGCGGGTCAGCGCCTTGTAGACCTGCGGAATAATCTTGCCGTGGGGATCATAGCTGTCGGCGTTGACCGCGGACACGGTGCCGATGCCGCCCGCCGCCGCCCAGGCCCCCGCCGACGCGTGATTGGTCGCGGCGACACCCTTGCCGCCTTCGACCAGCGGCCAGACCTCACGGCCATTGTACACGATTGGCTTCAGGCCCTTGAACACGGAAATACCCACCTCGAGTGTTGGTCAATCAACGGAATTCTATAGCGGCTGGATGCACGGAGGCGAGGAAATACTAACTTATGACAGCGCCCCTGCCCGACCCAGCACCGCCTCGTATAGCGCGCGATAGCGAACGATCATCTGCTTTTCGTCATAATCGCTCCGCGCCTTCGCCCGGTTGGCGGCGCCGACGCGCTGCCGCAGCGAGGCGTCGAGCATCAGCGGTTGGAGCGCATCGCGCAACGCCACCTCGCCGCCATGGCGCGCGATGAAGGGCTGGTTTTCGATCGCCACCATCCGCGGGATATCACCGACCGGGGTCGACGCGACCGGCAGCTCCGCCGCCATCGCCTCGACGACGGAAATCGGGAATTGCTCGCTCAGCGACGACATCGCGAAGATGTCGAACAGACCGACGAAGCGTTCGGCCCGGTCGAGGAAGCCCGGCATCACCAGCCGATCGGCGATCCCCATCGCGGCGGCGGCCTGGACGATCCGGTCGCGTTCGGGGCCTTCGCCGACGATCACCAGGCGGAACCGTCCCGACAGACCGCCCGCAGCGCGGACCAGCGTCGTCAGGTCCTTGACCTCGCGCAGCCCCGCCAGCGCGCCGATGACGACCTCGTTCGCGGTGCGGACGAATCCGGGGATCGCCTTCGGATCGGGCTTGCGCGCATAGGCGGCGGTGTCGATCCCGTTGGCGATGCGGTGGACGCGCCCGACCGGCTGTTTCCACTGGGTGTAGGCGATGCCCTCCAGCACGTCGGATGGCACGACCAATGCCGCCGCCGCGCCGAGCGCGATGCGGCGATAGACGTTGCGTTGCAGTTTCAGCCCGCCTGCCTCATCGGCGTTGAACCCATCCTCGTGATGGACGAGCGGCGGCGCGCCCTTGGGAAACACGCGCCGCGCCATGACGCCGTCGACCGCCCCCCAATTATACGTCAGCACCAGGTCGAACCGGCGCATATAGGCCGCGATCGCCTCGTACCGTTTGACCGAGGGTCGCCCGGTCAGCGGCGGCGGGTCCTGCGCGATCTCGTACGCGACGCCCTTCAAGATCGACTGACGCGCCGACAGCGCACCGGGCATGCTCGACACGATCGTATGCCGGGCGCGATCGCCGAACGCATTCATCAGCCTGACCGCGCGCGCTTCCTTGCCGCCCAGATCGAACGTCGAATGGAGATGCAGGATGGAGACGGGGCGGGCCATTTCAGGCGGCTGCCATCGCCAGCGCAGAATCGAGCAACCGGTCGATCGGCGCGTGCAATTCGTCCTCGGTCAGGGTCGGCGTGTGGCCGACGCGATCGACCGTCACCAAGTCGCTGCGGTCAAGTGCCTCGGTCATCCGCGTGGCGACCTTGGCCGACAGGATATCCGACCGGCCCCCGCGCACGATAAGCGTCGGGACATCGCGCAGCGACCCCAACGCCCGCCACATGTCGGGACCCGCCTCGTTCCCCGGGACGCGAAACGGTTCGGCGATCTTCATATCGTAATCGAGCACGATTCGGCCCGCGGCGTTCAGCCTATACAGTCGCTTGGCCATTCCCAGCCAATCCTCGATGTCCCAATCCGGATAGACGTCCGCATTGCCCTCCGCGACGCTGCGCGCGGCGTGCATCCATGTCGGAAAACTGCCGCCCTTGCCGACATAGTTGCGGATGCGGGCGAGTCCCGATGCCTCGATCTCCGGCCCGACGTCGTTCAGGATCGCGCCAACCAGCGTCTCACGCGCGGTTCCCGCCAGCAGCATCGTGACGATCCCGCCCAATGACGTCCCCACCGCGATGTAGCGATCGGCGCCGATCTCGCGCAGCAATGCCTCGACATCCTGGACATAGGTCAGCGGCGCATAGGACATCGGATCCTTGGCATAGGCGCTTTCGCCGCGTCCGCGAAAATCGACCGCGATGACCCGCCACCGCCCCGCGAGCCGCGCGGCCAGTCCATCATAATCACGCGCGTTGCGGGTGAGGCCGGGCAGGCAGAGGATCGGCGGGCGCGTCTCGTCGCCCGCATAGTCGCGATAATGGAGCCGCAATCCGTCGTTGGACCACCAATAGCGGTTTTCATAAGCTGCCACGTGTTGCGTCCCCGGGTATTCGCCCTCCATATCGCGGGATGCCCTTCGCCCCGCAAGCCTATCGCCCCGCAAACACGCTGCTCCAGCTGGGCGAGGCGTTTTACGATCCCGTGTCGGCGGCGGACTTCCCCGCGACGCAGCTGCGCTTCCGCAACAATCGCGCGGGCGTCGAGGTCGGGCTGGACACGCTGACCGACGCTGAATGGATCGACCATTTCGGGCGCTTCGCTCCGCTGCCTGGATCGCTGCCCCAGCCGCTGGCGCTGCGATATCACGGGCATCAGTTCCGTACCTATAATCCCGAGCTTGGCGACGGACGCGGGTTTACGTTCGCGCAATTGCGCGACGATCGGGACCGGTTGATGGACCTGGGCACCAAGGGGTCGGGGCAGACGCCGTGGAGCCGGTTCGGCGACGGACGGCTGACGCTGAAAGGTGGGGTTCGCGAAATCCTCGCGACCGAGATGCTCGAGGCCCTGAACGTGCCGACCAGCCGGACGCTGTCGCTGATCGAAACCGGCGAAGCGCTGGAGCGCGGCGACGAACCGTCACCGACGCGGTCGGCGGTGCTCGTCCGGCTGAGCCACGGGCATATCCGGATCGGGACGTTCCAGCGGCTGGCCTATGAGCGCGACGAGGCGTCGATGCGCCTGTTGGTGAGTTATGTGCTCCATCACCTCTATGGCGAGGAATCGGACGACCCCATCCGGCTGATCGATCACGTCGTCGATCGCACCGCGCGACTGGCAGCCAGCTATATGGCTGCAGGCTTCGTCCATGGGGTGCTCAACACCGATAACATCAACGTCACGGGCGAAAGCTTCGATTACGGACCATGGCGGTTCGCGCCGACGTGGGATCCGGGCTTCACCGCGGCCTATTTCGATCATCAGGGCCTATACGCCTTCGGACGTCAGCCAGAGGCGATCCACTGGAACGTGATGCAGCTTGCCTCGTCGCTGCGGATGATGACCGACATCGATCCGCTGGTCGCGGCGCTGGAGACCTTCGGTGCGCGGTATCAGCGCGCGGTCGCCGCTGCGATGCTGTGGCGGCTGGGGATCGAGCCCACCGATACCGACGCGGATCGCGAGCTGATCCAGACGATCGAACCGGTGCTGCGCGCGACCGCGACACCGATCGACCGATTCTTCTTCGATGCGTTCGGCGGGACGTTGCCCGCACATTACGGCGACACATGGGACGGCGTCCGCAAGGCGCTGGCGGCCCACGCCCCGCGCAAGGACCGTAGCCACGGCTATTGGCAGGGCAGCCCCTGTTCGATGCTGATCGACGAAGTCGAGACGATCTGGCAGGCGATCGCCGAGCGCGACGACTGGGCGCCCCTCACGGCCAAGGTCGCCGCGATCAGGGAAATGGGCGCGGCCCTATCGTAACCTTGCAGCAGCGGGCGCATGTGTAGATAGAGGCGCCATGGCCGACGAGCTGATTTCCTACGAACCCTCCACCGGCGCGGAACTCTGGCGACGCGAGACCAGCGACGTCGATGCGGAGGTCGCCGCCGCGCGTACCGGCTGGGCCGCCTGGGCCGCGCTACCGCTGGCGGTGCGGGTCGAAACGATGCGCCGGTTCGCCAACACGGTGCGCCAGCGATCGGACGCCTTCGCCGACCTGATCGCGCGTGAAACCGGCAAGCCGATGTGGGAAGCGCGCACCGAGGTCGACAGCGTCATCGCCAAGGTCGATATCTCGGTCACCGCCTATGCCGAACGCACGTCGCAACGACGGCTCGACGCCCCGATGAACACGCGGATGGCGTTGCGGCACAAGCCGCACGGCGTCCTAGCGGTGCTCGGTCCCTATAATTTCCCCGCGCATCTGCCCAACGGCCATATCGTGCCCGCGCTGATCGCGGGCAATGCGGTCGTGTTCAAACCGTCCGAGAAAACGCCTGCGACGGGCGCGTTCATGGTCGATTGCTATCGCGCGGCGGGCGTGCCCGTTGATTGTATCCGGCTGGTCATCGGCGGCCCCGACCATGGCAAGGCGCTGGCCGGGCATCCCGATATCGACGGGCTGTTGTTCACCGGATCGGCGCGCACCGGGATTACGCTGAACCGCCAGTTCGCGACCAAACCCGAAAAGATCCTGGCGCTGGAAATGGGCGGCAACAACCCGATCATCGTGTGGGACACCCCCGACATCCACACCGCCGCGGTGCTGGTCGTCCAGTCCGCCTTCACGACGGCGGGCCAGCGCTGCACCGCCGCGCGGCGGCTGATCGTCCAGGATTCGCTGTACGAACCGCTGATCGACACGCTCAACCAGCTCGTCGGGCGATTGATCGTCGGCGCGCCGCACGACGATCCGCAACCGTTCATGGGGCCGGTGATCGACAACGACACCGCCGACCAGCTGACCGAAAGTTTCCTCACGCTGATGATGAACGGCGGACGACCGATCCGGCATCTGCAGCGGATCGATGATACCAAGCCGTTCCTGGTCCCCGCCATCATCGACGTCACCGCGATGCCCGAACGGCCCGACGTCGAATTGTTCGGGCCGATCCTCCAAGTCGTCCGGGCGGACGATTTCGACGAGGCGATCGCGGAGGCGAACAACACGCGATACGGCCTGTCGGCATCGCTCATCAGCCAGACGCCCGCGCTTTACAACCGCTTCTGGGGTGGCATTCGCGCCGGGATCGTCAACTGGAACCGACCGACCAACGGCGCATCGTCAGCGGCGCCGTTCGGCGGGGTCGGCTGGTCGGGCAACCATCGCCCCAGCGCCTTTTACGCCGCGGATTATTGCGCCTATCCGGTCGTGAGCAACGAGGCGGACAGCGCCCGCGCCAGCCTGGGGATCGGCCTGCGCGACGCGTGAGCGGCGTGCGTCACGCGAAATTGTCGCCGAACGGGTCGCCTTCCTTCTCGATATGAACCGTCTCGGGATCGGTCGGGTCCGTCGCTATCGGCGGTTCGCCGACGATCTCGACGTCATAGTCTGCATCGTCCACGGGAACCGGCGGCGTCTTGTCGGGCTGGTCGATCATGCGATCATCTCCTTCACCGCCCCAACGCGCCAACTGTCGTCGTGGCCCCGTGTGGTGACGACATAGCTGGGCTACCCCGTCGGCAAGGATCGCTCGGTTGCCGATGGTCGGGACACGGCCCATTTCGGCGGCATGGCTAGCTTACTCGATCCCACCGCCCGCGGGCGCGTCATCCTTGTCGGTGCCGGGCCGGGCGATCCCGGTCTGCTGACCGTCCGCGCCGTCGAGGCGCTGGCGCAGGCCGATGTCGTCGTCCATGACGGCTTGATCGACCCGCGTGTGCTCGACCTGGCGCCATCGACCGCGCAGCGTATCTCGGTCGCCAAGAAGCGGGCGCGTCATACCTTGCCGCAGGAGGCGATCAACGCGCTGATCGTCGCGCATGTGAAGACCGGCAGCGTCGTCGTCCGGCTGAAGGGCGGCGATCCGTTCGTCTTCGGGCGCGGCGGCGAAGAGGTCGAGGCGGTGCGTGCGCACGGGCTGCGCGTCGAGGTGATCCCCGGCGTCTCCGCGGCACTGGGCTGTGCGGCGGAGGCGATGCTCCCCCTCACCCATCGCGATTATGCGAGCGCGGTCAGCTTCGTCGCGGGGCAGTGCAAGGGGCTGGCCGATCAGGATTGGGCGGGGCTCGCCGGACAGGGGCGCACGCTCGTCATCTATATGGGCGTCGCGACCGCCGACGACATCGCCGACAAGCTGATGGCCGATGGCGTCGCCCCCGATATGCCCGTCGCGGTGCTCGAAAAGGGGACGCTGCCGGGGCATCGCGCGATCAGGACATTGCTCGCCGATCTGGGTGCGATGGTGACGCGCGAGGCCGTCGAGAGCCCGGCGATCATCGTCGTGGGCGAGGTCGTCAATCTGTCCGATGCCGAGGACAAGCTCGCCCGCTGGGCACGGATCGCGGAGGATGTGGCATGAAACTGTTGACGGGTAACGACCTGCCCACGGGCGACGTGATCTGGTGGACCGGATCGCGGTGGTCGCGTCACGTCGCGGACGCCGTCGATGTCCGCGACACGGGCGAGACGACCGCGGCGACCGAGGAAGCCGCGCGGCGCGTTAACGGTCCCTATGTGATCGACGCCACCGAAGGCCCCGACGGCCCCCGCCCCGCGCATATCAAGGATCGCGTCCGGGCGCTCGGCCCGACCGTGCGTCCAGACCTGACCCTCAAGCCCGACGACGCCACCGCGATCGCACAGGTGATTTGATGTATAAATACGACCAATATGACCAGGCGATCGTCGATGCGCGCGTCGGTGAATTCCGCGACCAAGTGAAACGCCGTCTGGCGGGCGAGATCACCGAGGACCAGTTCAAGCCGCTGCGCTTGATGAACGGCCTCTATCTCCAGCTTCACGCCTATATGCTGCGCGTCGCCATTCCCTATGGAACGCTCGATTCGCGGCAGATGCGGATGCTCGGCCATATCGCCCGCACCTATGATCGCGGTTACGGCCATTTCACGACGCGCCAGAACATCCAGTACAACTGGATCAAGCTGGACGAGACCCCGGATATCCTCGCCGAGCTGGCGACGGTCGAGATGCATGCGATCCAGACGTCGGGCAATTGTATCCGCAACATCAGTTCGGACCAGTTCGCGGGGGCCGCCGCCGACGAGGTCGCCGACCCGCGCCCCTGGGCCGAGCTGATCCGCCAGTGGAGCACCTTCCACCCCGAATTCAGCTACCTGCCCCGCAAGTTCAAATTCGCGGTGATCGCAAGCGATGAAGATCGCGCGGCGATGCGGCTCCACGATATCGGCATCCAGCTGGTGAACCGCGACGGCATTCTCGGCGCGAAGGTGTTCGTCGGTGGCGGCATGGGCCGCACCCCGATGATCGGGCCGGAGATCAAGGATTTCGTCACCGCAGACGACCTGATGAGCTATCTGGAGGCGTGCCTGCGCGTCTACAATCGCTACGGGCGCCGCGACAATATGTACAAGGCGCGGATCAAGATCCTGATCCACGAACTGGGCGCGGACGAATATCGCCGCCAGGTCGAGGAGGAATTCGCGCAGGTCAAACTGCTCGGGATCGATCCCCCCGCCGCCGAACTGGCGCGGATCACCGCGATGTTCGCCGATCCGGGGTTCGACCCCGCGGCGTCCGACGATATCGACCGGTCCGATCCGGAATTCGCGATCTGGGTCGACCAGAATGTGAAAGCGCACAAGCAAACGGGCTATGCGATCGTCAACATCAGCCTGAAGCCCGTCGGCGGGATTCCCGGCGATGCCAGCGCGGACCAGATCGACGTGATGGCCGACCTGGCGCAGCGGCACAGTCTCGACGAGCTGCGCGTCACCCATGCGCAGAACATCGTCCTGCCGCATGTCCGCAAGGCCGATCTGTACACGGTCTGGTCGGCGCTGACCGATGCCGGTCTGGCGAGCGCGAACCTCGACCTGATCAGCGACATCATCGCCTGCCCCGGGCTCGATTATTGCAGCCTGGCCAACGCGCGGTCGATTCCCGTGGCTCAGAAGATCGCGACGCGCTTCGCCTCGCCCGAACGCCAGCGTGACCTGGGCGAATTGAAGCTGAAGATCAGTGGCTGCATCAACGCCTGCGGCCATCATCACGCGGGCCACATCGGCATCCTGGGCGTCGACAAGAAGGGCGTCGAAAATTACCAGCTGTTGCTCGGCGGATCGGGGGCGGAGGATGTCAGCCTCGGCAAGATCACCGGCCCCGGCTTTTCCGAAGACGGCATCGTCGATGCGATCGAGCGCGTGACCGACAAATATGTCGCGGTGCGGGAAGAGGGTGAGCGCTTCCTCGACACTTATCGCCGCGTCGGCATGGAATCGTTCAAGGAGGCGATCTATGGATAATCTGCTGCGTTTTCGCGACGATGCGGCGCATGAAGAGCCCGCGGTGACGCTGGATGCCTTCGTCGACGGTCAATCGAACGCCACCGCGGTGCGGATCGAACCGGGTGACGATGCCCGCGCGCTGATCCCGATGCTCGATCGGCTGGCGTTGGTCGAGGTCGGCTTCCCCAGCTTTCGCGACGGTCGCGGCTATTCCTCGGCGCGGATCCTGCGGGAAGCGGGCTATACCGGCGAATTGCGCGCGGCGGGCGACGTGCTCGTCGATCAGATGCCGTTCATGCGACGCTGCGGCTTCGACGCCTTCGCGCCCGACGCCCCGATCGATGCCGATGTCCTGGCCCGGAGCCTCGATCGCTACGATCACGTCTATCAGCGCGCCGCCGACGATGCGGTGCCCGTCTGGAAATTGCGTCATGGGTAAGGCGATCCGCAAGATCGATACGATCGACGTCCGCCCGACCTTTACGCAGGCGGATGCCGACGCGCTGAACGCCCGCTTCACCGGGGTCGACGCACTCGCGATGTTGCGCGTGCTGTTCGCCGAGGACATCCTGGGCCGCACCGCGGTCGTGTCGTCGTTCGGGACGGAAAGCGCGGTGCTGCTGCACCTCGTCGCCGCGGCCGATCCGACGATGCCCGTCGTGTTCGTCGACACGCTGAAGATGTTTCCTGAAACGCTCGCCTATCGCGACACGCTGATCGCCGCCTTTGGCATTCGCAACAGCTGGACGGTCGAACCCGATCCCGCGGCGATCGCGGCGCAGGACGAAAAGGGCCTGCGCTGGTCCTATGATCCCGACGGCTGCTGCGAGATCCGCAAGGTCGAGCCGCTGGCGCGCGCGAAACACGGCCTCGACAGCTGGATTTCGGGGCGCAAGGCGTTCCAGTCGTCGACCCGCCAGAATATCGCCCGGTTCGAGGTCGAGGACGGGCGGCTCAAGATCAATCCGTTGGGGGATTGGGTGAAGGCGGATCTCGACGCCTATTTCGCCCGCCACGATCTTCCCCGGCATCCGCTGGAAGCGGAGGGATATCCCTCGATCGGCTGCCAGCCCTGCACGTCGAAGGTCCAACCGGGCGAAGACCCCCGTGCGGGGCGCTGGCGCGGCTGGGACAAGGTCGAATGCGGTATCCATACCCCCGCAACGCCTGGAGAAGACCCGATCTTTTGATGGTCCTTTCGGGATCGAAACGGTCGTTCGGGAATTCTATTCTCGAACCGGCGCCGATGGGGTCCCGGCGGGAGGATGACGATGACGGCGGTATCGCGACACGGCGCCATGCTCGCGATCCTGCTGACGACGGCCGCCTGTTCGCGTACGATCACCAACCCCGCGCCACCGCGTGTCGATACCGCCCCGACCTGGCCCAGCCAGACATCGACGATCGTGGTGCCGATCACCAGCGATCTCGATGCGCTGGCCAAGGGGCTCGACGCGCAGATTCCAACGGTATTGTACAAGATCGACGAGCATAAGGAGGATTGCGTTCCCGCCCAGCGGGTCGATCTGGGGATCGCGAAGGTCAAGGTCGTGCCCAAATTGGGGTGTCGGATCGTCGGTCAGGTGACGCGCGGCAAACTGTCCCTGAGTGGCAGTGGCAATCGGCTCGACATCCGGTTCCCGGCGCGGGCGACGATCAGCGCGCGCGATGTCGGCGGTATCGTCAAGAAGGAAGTCGCCACCGGTGCCGCCGATATCCATGCGGTGGCGACGCTGAGCATCGTCGGAAACTGGCAGCCCCGCGCCGTCGTCGATATCCGCTACGACTGGACGACACCGCCGGGGATCGACCTGCTGGGCCAGCGGATCGAATTCACCCGGAAAGCGGACGAACGGCTAAAGCCGATCATCGCGAAACTTGAACGCGAATTGCCCCGCGAACTCGCGAAATTGCACCTGCGTCGACAGCTGGATGGCCTGTGGCGGCAGGCCTTTACCGCGATCCAGCTCAACCGGCGAAACCCGCCGGTGTGGATGCGGGTGACTCCGCAACGGGTGGGGGTCGGTGGCTATAGGATCGTCGATCGGCGACTTGAACTGACCGTCGCGGCGGCGGCGATGACGCAGACCTTCGTCGGGGACCGCCCCGCCTACCCCACCCCGACGCCGCTGCCCGCGCCGTCGGGAGGGATCGGCCCGCGCGGGCTGCGGGTCGTGATCCCGGTCCTTGCCGATTATGCGCAGCTCGAACCCGTCGTCGCCCGCGCGCTGCGCAAGCTGGCGGCCAAGGGGATAACGCTGACCGGAATCGGGCCGGTCGATGCGACCTTCGGAAAGGTCACCGTCTATGCGACCACGGACGCGCATCTGGCCGTGGGGGTCGAAACGACGGTCAAGGCGCGCGGCGTGGCGGCAACGACCACGCGCGGCACGATCTGGCTGACCGCCCTTCCCTATAACGATCCTGGGTCGCAGATCGTCAGCGCGCGCGACATCGGCATCGCGGGTCGCACCGACAGTCCGGTCGCCAATATGCTGGTCGCGCTGTTCGACGATACCGATGTCATCGACGGCATTCGCACGGGCCTGACCCATGACTTCGGCGCCGATTACGCCCGGATCATGGCCAAGGCGAAGGCCGCGATCGGCGAGCGGCGCGAGGGCGATTTTCTCGTGTCGGCAACCATCGACAGCGTCCGCAACGGCCGGATTACCGTCACCGGACGCGGCCTGTACATGCCCGTCGAGGCGACCGGCACCGCGACGATCGCGTACCGGCCGCGCTGACCGCGGATCAATAGTCGGCGAGATCCGAGAATTTGGTGATCGTGGGATCGAACTTCATCCGAACCTTGCCCGTCGCACCATGGCGCTGTTTGGCGACGATCAGCTCGGCGAGACCATAGACCCGCTCCATCTCGCTGGCCCAGGCATTATGGTCTTCGAAAATCTTGGCGCTGTCACCCTCGACGGGACGTTTCGGTTCCTTGGCGGCGACGTAATAATCCTCGCGATAGACGAACCAGACCATGTCGGCGTCCTGCTCGATCGACCCCGATTCGCGCAGATCGGACAGCATCGGCGTCTTGTCTTCGCGGCTTTCGACCGCGCGGCTCAGCTGCGACAGCGCAAGCACGGGTACGTTCAAATCCTTCGCCATCGTCTTCAGGCCGCGGCTGATCTCGGAGATTTCCTGGACGCGGTTGCCGTCCTTGTTCTTGCCCGATCCGGTCAGCAGCTGGAGATAATCGACGACGACCAGCCCGATCTCATTGTTATGCCGCCGTTGCAGCCGCCGGACGCGCGTGTGGAGCGCACCGATCGACAGGCCGCCGGTATCGTCGATAAACAAGGGCAGGTTTTCGAGCTCCGCCGCCGCCGCCGCCAGCTGGCCGAATTCGGTGCGGCTGATCTTACCCATCCGCAGCGATTCGGACGAAATCCGCGATTGTTCGGCCAGGATACGCGTCGCCAACTGATCGGCGGACATTTCCAGCGAGAAGAACGCGACCTTCGCCCCGACCGAATCGGCGGGCGCGATCCCGTCGGCCATGTCGCGCATCCACCGCCGCGCGGCGTTGAAGGCGATGTTCGTCGCCAGCGACGTCTTGCCCATGCCTGGGCGTCCGGCCAGGATCATGAGATCCGAATGATGCATCCCGCCGATCTTGGCGTTGATGCTGTCGATGCCCGTGGTGACCCCCGACAGGTTGCCGCCCGAATTCAGCGCACGTTCGGCCATCTTGACCGCCGCGGTCGTCGCCTGGGCGAAGGTCTTGACCGTCCCCTCGGTCGCGCCATCGGCGGACACCTTGAACAATTCCTCCTCGGCCAGCTCGATCTGCGCGCGCGGATTGACCTCTTCGCTGGTATCCATCGCGCGATCGACCAGCGTCCGCCCCACCGTCACCAGCGCGCGCAGCATCGCCAGGTCGTAGATCTGCTGCGCGAACTGGCGCGCACCGATCAGGCCTGCGCCACTGCCCGTCAGGCTGGCGAGATAGGCGGGCCCGCCCAGTTCCTTCATCCCCTCGTCCGCATCGAACATCGGGCGCAGCGTCACCGGCGTCGCGAGCATGTCGTTCGACCGCAGCGTCTTGATCGCGGCGAAGATGCGCCCGTGGAGCGGTTCGAAGAAATGCGCGGGCTCCAGCCGGTCGACCAGATCGTCGGCCAGCCGGTTGTCGATCATCATCGCGCCGAGCATCGCGGCCTCCGCCTCGACGTTACGGGGCAGCTGTTGCGGCTCCACGGCGGCGGGATTCGATTGCGACGGGGGGAATGCTAGTGTGGCCATGGCTGCTTCTACCCTGACCGGCGCGCCGCTCAAGCGGCCTGCGCCGGAATGATGGTGATAAGTGACAGCCACCCGTCACCCCGCTATCGGATGACGATGGCCGACCCCCGGATCATCGATGTCACGCTCGACGAACGCACGATCCTGTGGCGATCGGCGGATATCGAGCAGGAACGGCGGATCGCGATCTTCGATCTGATCGAGGGCAATTATTTCGCGCCGCAACGCGTCCACGACGATGGCTATGCCGGGCCGTACAAGGTCGCGCTGAGCGTCGAGGAGGGGCGGCTGGTCATCCAGATCAATCGACAGGACGACACGCTTCTCGAAATGCTGGTGTTGTCGCTCGGCCGGTTCCGGCGCCCGATCCGCGATTATTTCGCGATCTGCGACAGTTACTACCAGGCGATCAAGCAATCGACCCCGCAACAGATCGAAACGGTCGATATGGCGCGTCGCGGTGTCCATAACGACGCTGCCGAACTGTTGCAGGAACGGCTGGCGGGCAAGATCGACGTCGATTTCGATACCGCGCGACGCCTGTTCACGCTGATCTGCGTGTTGCATATCCGCGGCTGATGGTGGGGATGGTGACCAAGGGGGCAGCGGTGCTGGCGGGCGTCGCGATGCTGGGCATCGGCGGCTGGAGCGTCGCGACCGGATGGCATCCGGCGGCGGACACCTATCCGTTGCAGGGCGTCGATCTGGGGCAAGACCCGGGCCCGATCGAATGGGGCATGGTCCGCGCGCGCGGCGCCGATTTCGCCTATCTGACCGCTACGGTCGGCGCGAACCAGCGCGATCCCGGGTTCGAAGCGAATTGGGCGGCCCTGCCCGATGCCGGATTGCGACGCGGGGCGGTCCATGTCTATTCGCTGTGTCAGCTGGCCAGCGATCAGGCGAATGCGTTCAACACCTTCGTGCCGCGTACGCGCGACGCCTTGCCCGCCGCGGTCGATGTGACGTTCGCCGATGGCTGCACCGCGCGGCCCGATCGTGCGGTGCTGATCGGAGAACTGGCGCGGTTCATCGCGATGGTCGAAACCCACACGGGCAAGCCCGTGCTGGTGCGGGTCGGTGCCCCGGTCGAGGCCGCCTATCACCTGACCGCCGCGATCGATCGCCCGGTGTGGGCGATCGGCAACGTCTTTCCACCCGACTATGCCGCCCGCCCATGGCGGATGTGGCGCGCGACCGACTTTCGCCACATCGACGGTATCGAAGGCCCCGTGAACTGGGACGTAGTAGCACCATGACCGACCCGACCATACGTCATCTGATCGCCGCCGCGCGGGATGCCGCCCGTCATGCCCACGCCCCCTATTCCCGCTTCGCGGTCGGCGCGGCGCTGCTGATGCGCGACGGGTCGGTCGTGACCGGCGCCAATGTCGAAAACGCCAGCTATGGCCTGTCGCTATGCGCGGAAACCGTCGCGGTCGCGACCGCCAGTGCGCAGGGGCGGATCGGAGAGATCGTCGCGGTCGGGGTGATCGGCGGGATGATGGACCGCGACGGCAACGCCACCGGCGACACCCCCGTCAGCCCCTGCGGTCGCTGTCGCCAGGTCCTGAACGAGGCGGCGCAGATGAGCGGCGTCGACCTGCCCGTCCACTGCGGCGCGGCGGTCGGCGATGCGGTCACGAGCTATCACCTGTCGGCGCTGTTGCCTGATGCCTTCGGTCCCGCCGATCTGGGCATCGTCACCCGGGGATGACCGCGGTCGCATAATCGGATCGCACCTGCCACCCGATCGATTCGTATAGCGCGCGGCCCATCGCGGTCGCGGCGAGGAGGTGCGCCGCCCCCACGGGAGCCCCCTCCCCCAGCGCCGCCATCACCGTGCGACCGAGCTGCCGCCGACGATGCCCCTCCGCGGTGACGATCCGGTCATAGGCGAAGACGCCGCCCGACGCGGCGCCGTGGCCGCTTGCCGCGACCGCACCCTCGGCGTCGCGGATGATGACGGTCAGGCGCCGTGCATCGCCCGCCCGCTCCAACCGATAACGATCGTCGATGACGGGCATCGCGCAGGGCCTGCCCGCCATCATCCACGTCTCGCCGATGACCGTCCAGCGTGGCGGCAGCGCCGCGGCCAGCACCTCGACCGAATCGCACAATTTCAGAAAGACGCGCGGACGATCGATCCGACGGGCGAGTTCCGCCATCGCTGGCGAGGCCTGCGCGAAAAAATAACGGCACGCCTCCGCCGCACTCGCGGTCTCCACGCGCCAGCCGCCATGATCCGAGACCGGCGGCGGCAGGTCGCGCGCGATGCTGCGCGCGGCGACCCAGTCGTGCACCGCTGCGGGCGTCAGCGGCGTCGTCACCATTGTCCGGTGACCGCCCGTTGGCCGATCATCTCCGCGATGCGGCGCAGCGTGGCGGGAGATGTCGTCGGCGGCAGCGCATCGAGCGCATGGAAACGCGCATCGGCCACCTCAATCCCATCGGCCCGCGCCGTGTCGGTGGTGACGCTGCGGAACAGATGGACGGTATCGCGGCGTCCCTCCTCACGATTGTGAAAGACCCCGATCGGCGCGAGTGCCGACACTCGACAGCCGGTTTCCTCCAGCACCTCACGTTCGGCGGCCTGTTCGGGCGTTTCCCCACGGTCGATCCCGCCGCCGGGGGTCATCCATAGGGCGGTTTTGCCGTACCGATGGCGGATCAGCAGCAACCGGCCTGCGGCATCGAACACCATCACCCTGACGCCCGATGTCCGCCAGCGCAGCACCCGCATCGCTATCCGGCGCATCCGATAGGCCCCGTCGATCAGCACGCGCATTTCACCGCCCCCATCTTGCCCTTCACCGCAAACCCGGCGAGACAGCCCGAAAGGGGAAGCCATGTCCATCCTGTCTGATCGCTGGATTCGCGAACGCGCGCTGGAAACCGGGATGATCGAGCCGTTCGTCGAGGCGCAACGGCGCGATGGCTGTATCAGCTACGGCCTGTCGAGCTATGGCTATGATGCGCGGGTAGCCGATGAATTCAAGATCTTCACCAACGTCGACAGCGCAATCGTCGACCCCAAGAATTTCGACGGACGCAGTCTGGTCGATCGCAAGACCGATTGCTGCATCATTCCCCCAAACAGCTTCGCCCTGGCGCGGACGGTGGAATATTTCCGCATTCCGCGCGACGTCTTGGTCATTTGCCTCGGCAAATCGACCTATGCGCGGTGCGGAATCATCGTGAACGTCACCCCGCTGGAACCCGGTTGGGAGGGGCATGTGACGCTGGAGTTTTCGAACACAACGCCGCTGCCCGCGAAGGTCTATGCCAACGAGGGCGCGTGCCAGTTCCTGTTCCTGCAAGGGAACGAACCGTGCGAGGTCAGCTATGCCGACCGCGCCGGCAAATACATGGGGCAGCGCGGGGTGACGCTGCCCCGGTTGTGACCAGTTACGGCGTCAACGCGTAGTCGACATAGACGGTGACGGTGCGCTTCATCTCACCCCCGGCCACGGGCGGTGGTGCTGGCGGCGGTGGCGGCGGCGGTGCCCCGGCGCCCTCGGACAAACGCGATCCCGTCGTGACGACGAAGTCGACCGCGCGCGCATTGTTGCCGCGTTCGCTGACGCGCAGGACGCGGACGACGCGCAGGCCCAGCCCCTTCGCATAGTCATCCGCCTCGGCGCGCGCATTGTTGATGGCGATCGCGCGAGCGTCGGCCATCCCGGTTTGGGGGTCCATATTGCCCAAATTGGGGCCGTTGACCGAATTGGCCCCCGCCCCGAACGCCGCCGCGATCACCTGCGGCGCGGTCGTCAGCTTCGTCACCGTCACCGCGACGCTGTTGTTCGCTACATAGCCGGTGATGCGCGGCTGTTCCTGATAATCCTGCGGGTTCGACCGCGCGAGGCGGGGTTGGACGTTGATCAGCTGCGTCCGGATATAGCGGTCGCCGACGCCGGCCTTCTTAAGTGCCGCGATTACCCCGGTCATCGTCGCAGCGTTCCCCTGCGTCGCCTCCGCCGCGGTCGTTCCGGTGCTGACGACGCCCACGGTGATGAAGGCCGCGTCGGGCAGGTACGTCGCCTGCCCCTCGGCCTCCACCTGGAGCAACGTCTCACCCGGTTGCAGCTGCACCGACTGGGCACCGGCCCCCGTCGCCGTTGCCAGCAGCGCGGCCGCGATCAGATGTCTTACCATCCTTGCGGCTTGCCCTTGTTCTGCTGATCGAGCCAGGTTTTCAGGGGGGCGAAATATTCGACCAGCGCCTTGCCCGACATCTCACGGCTGCCCGTGAAGACTTCCAGCGCATCGGGCCACGGCTTCGACTGGCCCATGCTCAGCATCTTGTCGAGCTTCGCGCCAACCGCCTTGTTCCCGTAATAGGAACAGCGATGGAGCGGCCCCTTCCATCCAGCCTGATCGCAGGCGGCCTTGTAGAATTGGAACTGAAGCACGCGCGCCAGGAAGTAGCGGGTGTAGGGCACGGTTGCGGGGATGTGATATTTCGCGCCCGCATCGAATTTGGTCTCGTCCCGCGCGACGGGGGGCACGATGCCCTGATATTGCAGCCGCAGTTTATCCCAGCCCGCCTGATACTGCCCCGTCGGGATCGCGCCCGAAAATACCTGCCAGCGCCATTTGTCCACGAGCAGCCCGAACGGCAGGAACGCCACCTTGTCCATCGCCTGCCGCAGCAACAGCCCGATATCTTTGTCGGCGCTCGGCACCTTGGCGGGATCGAGCAATCCGATCTTCACCAGATAATCGGGCGTGATCGACAGAGCGATCGTGTCGCCGATCGCTTCGTGGAACCCGTCGTTCGCGCCGTTCTTGTACAGAAACGGCTGGTTCTTATAGGCGCGCTGATAGTAATTATGGCCGAGTTCATGGTGGATCGTCGTGAAGTCGTCGGCATTCACCTTCGTGCACATCTTGATCCGGATGTCGTCCATATTGTCGACATCCCAGGCGCTGGCGTGGCAGATGACATCGCGGTCGCGCGGCTTGGTGATCTGCGACCGCTGCCAGAATGTTTCCGGCAACGGCTTGAACCCGAGCGAGGAATAGAAGCCCTCACCCTGTTTCACCATCTTGATCGGGTCGTAATTCTTCGCCTTCAGCAGGTCGCCGACGTCATAGCCCAGATCGCCTGCACCTGCGGGTGCGACGATGTCGTAGATGTTGCCCCATTCCTGCGCCCACATGTTGCCGAGCAGGTCGCTGCGGATCGGCCCGGTCTTCGACTGGACCGCGTCGCCGTATTTCTCGTTGAGCTTCCAGCGGACATAGGTGTGGAGCGATTTGTACAGCGGTTCGACCTGCTGCCAGATCGTATCGGTCAGCTTGGCGAAATCGTCGGGGCTCATGTCGTATCCCGACCGCCACATCGCGCCGACGTCCTTGAACCCCAGTTCGCGCGCGCCTTCGTTCGAGATCGCGGTCATCCGCGTGTAATCGGGGCGCATCGGCGCACCGACATTGTCGTTCCAGCTGGTCCACATCTCCTTGAGCTTCGCCGGATCGCGCGACGTGCCCATCGCCGCCTCGATATCGGATCCGTTGATCGGCTTGCCGTCGAGCGTCCCCATGCCCTTGCCGTAGGAAGAGGACATCTTGGTCGTCAGCGTCGACAGCTCGTCCGCCGCGCCCGGCGTCGTCGGCGCGGGCAGTCCCACGCCATTCTTCATCAGGTCCAGCTTGCGCCGGACATCGGGATCGATCCCCGCGACGCCGTTGAACCGGGCCGCGCCCTTGGCATAGGCGACCGCGAGTTCGGTCGTCTCGGCCCCCGATTTGGCGGCAAGCGCATCGGTATCGTCGGTGATATAGGTGGCGTTGACCCATGCCGTGCGCGCCGCGTCGACGCTGACCTTCGCCCAGGTCTGCTCGGCCTCCGCGACGAACGCCGCGGCGGCGGCGGCGGTCGGCGGCGCGGCGGGCGCGGTGGCTGCCGCGGGCGTCTTGCCTGCCTGTGCTGCGGCGGGCGCGCTCATCAATACGGTCGCCATCGCGGCGATCGACACGGTCGTTCGGATCATCGGGTCACCCTTTACTATCGTTCTGCCGCCAGAGTGCGGTGCGGCGGGCGCAGGGTCAACCCGTGGCGCTAGGCGCGCAGGAAATCCGCCATCGCGGCGCCCATTTCCGGCTTGGTCACCGAACTCATGTGTCCGCCGGGCACTTCGGCATAGACCGCATCGGGCAACACATCGACCAGCGCGGTCGCGGACCCGTTGTCGTCATCCTCCGCCCCGCACAGCACCTGCACCGGCATCGCAAAGCCTTTGATCGTGTCGAGCGGGGTGTCGGCGAAGGTCTCGATCACCCCCAGCAGCGCGATCGGATCGGCCCGCGTCGTCTTCAGGAACGCCTCGACCATCCAGGCGGGGCTGCCCTGTCTATGCTGGCCGATATTGGTCAGGATGTCGCGGAAATGCCCCGCGCGGCGCCCGGTATCGGTCAGCCCCTCCAGCCCCATTCCGCCCAGGATCACCCGCCCCGGTGTCGCGCCCGTCGCGAGCATTCGCGACACCGTCCGCGATCCGAGCGAATAGCCGCCGATATCGTAATCGGTCAGCCCCAGATGCGCGACGAACGCGTGCGCATCGCGGGTCAGCGCGTCGCGCGGATAGGCGCCCGGGTCATGCGGACGATCGCTCGCGCCATGACCGCGGAAATCGAGCATCAACACCCGCCGCCCCGCCGCGACCAGCGCGGGGGCGTGTCCATACCGCACCCAATTGGTATAGGCGTCGGACATGAACCCGTGCAGCAGCACGACGGGCCGCCCCTCCCCCATCGCATACCAGGCGAGCCGGACGCCGTCGTCGGCCTCGAAAAATTGGGGTTCGGGGCGGGAATCGGTCACGGCGGGGTCCTTTGCTTATCGGCGGGCAGCCGCCCCGATACCGCCAACGCAATCATGGATGCAAACTTCGCATCGGGCAGCACTTCTCTTATATAAGTATACTTATTATGTGGTCGTCATGCACGATGGCACCGCCTTTATGATCGCCGACGTTTCGCGCCTGATGCGCAGGCGTTTCGACGAACGCGCCCGCGCGATCGGGGTTACCCGACCGCAATGGCGCGCACTGACCGCATTGTCGCGGGTCGAGGGGATCAATCAGGGCGGGCTCGCCGAACGGCTGGAGGTAGAGCCGATCACGCTGTGCAGAATGGTCGATCGGCTGGAAGAGGCGGGCCATGTAGAGCGGCGTCGCGATCCGAACGACCGGCGGGCGTGGAACATCTATCTCACCGACCGGTCACGCCCGTTGCTCGATCAGCTGCGGGCGATCGGCGACGATGTCTTCGCCGCCGCGTTCGACGGCTTCGCACCGGACGAGCGCGCCGCGCTGGCGGAGATGCTCGATCGCCTTCGCCTCAACCTGTCTTCTGCCGATAAGGATCATGCAGCCCATGGCTGACGCCGACCCCCAGCGCGACCTGACCGCCGCTCAGGCGGCCCCCCAGCCGATGGCCGCCGATCCGTCGCCGCCGCCCGTTGCCAAGCGCAAATGGCGGCGCACCGTGCTGATGGTCAGCGTGCCGCTGCTGATCGCGATCGTCGCGGGCTATTTCTGGATGACGTCGGGCCGGTTCCTGTCGACCGACAACGCCTATGTGGGGCAGGACAAGGTGTCGGTGTCAGCAGAGGTCGGGGGCCGCATAGTCGCGGTCGAGGTCCGCGAGAACCAGCAGGTGAAGGCCGGCGACGTGCTGTTCCGGATCGACCCGGAACCCTATCGGATCGCGGTATCGCAGGCGAATGCGTCGATCGCCAACGCGCAGGTCGATGTTGCGACGTTGCAGTCGAACCTGCGCGGGACGGGTGCGGATATCCAGGCGGCGCGCGATGCCATCCAGAACGCGCAGCAGGATTACGACCGGCAGGCGGCGCTGATGAAGCGCGGCTTCACGACGCGCGCTCGGTTGGAGCAGTCGCAGCACGGGCTCGAACAGGCGCGCGCGCAGCTGGCCAATGCGCAGGGCAGCGCGGACGAGGCGCGGGCGAAACTGTCGACGGGATCGGCCTTTGCCGGGGTCGCCCCCGTCATCGCCACCGCGCAGGTCCAGCGGGACAAGGCAGCACTCGACCTGAAGCGCACCGTCGTCCGCGCCCCGATCGCGGGGACGATCAGTCAGGCCGATCGGCTCCAGGTGGGGCAGATGATGGTATCGGGCCTGCCCGCGGTGACGATCGTGGCGAACAGCAAATCCTGGGTCGACGCCAATTTCAAGGAAGACGAACTCAACAAGATGCGCGTCGGCCAGCATGCCGAGCTCGATTTCGACGCCTATCCCGGGCTGACGCTGAAGGGGCATGTCCAGTCGATCGGCGCGGGGACGGGGAGCGAGTTTTCGATCCTGCCCGCGCAGAATGCGACCGGCAACTGGGTCAAGGTGACGCAGCGCGTCCCGGTGCGGATCGCGATCGACGAGGCCAGCCCGCGCCAGCTGATCGCGGGCCAGTCGGCGCATGTGAGCGTCGACGTGCGCGGGGTGAAATAGCCCGCGATGGCGACGACCGCTGCGGGTCCCGACGGCGGGATCGATCCGCTCGCCGAGGTGCCCTCGACGCAGGAGGCGGTGCCGCTGGAGGAGCGCGCCGCGCTCCACACGACGAACAAGCCGTTGCTGACGATCGGCGTCATGGCGGCGACGATCATGCAGATCCTCGATTCGACGATCGCCAATGTCGCGCTGCCGCACATGCAGGCGGCGCTGGGTGCGACCGCGGACACGATCACCTGGGTCCTGACGAGCTATATCGTCGCCAGCGCGGTGGCGATTCCGATGACCGGCTGGCTGTCCGACCGGTTGGGATCGCGCAACCTGTTCCTGATCTCCGTCGTCGGCTTCGTCGCGGCATCGATGCTGTGCGGCCTTGCCACCGGCCTGGTCGAAATGGTCGCGTTCCGGATCCTGCAAGGCGTGTTCGCGGCGTTCATGAACCCGCTGAGCCAGACCGTGATGATGGACATCAACCCCAAGTCGAAACAGGCCAGCGCCATGTCGATCTGGGGCATGGGCATCATGGTCGGGCCGATCCTGGGGCCGGTCGTCGGCGGGTGGCTGACCGACAATTACGACTGGCGCTGGTGCTTCTACGTCAACGTCCCCGTCGGCATCGCCTGTTTCGCGATCCTGTGGGCGCTGTTGCCGTCGCGCGGGATCGTGCGCCGCCGGTTCGACCTGTTCGGCTTCGCGCTGCTGGCGGTGGCGATCAGCGCGCTCCAGCTGATGCTCGACCGCGGGCAGACGCAGGACTGGTTCCAGAGCTGGGAAGTGGTGATCGAGGGCGGGGTGATGCTGGCCGCGGCGTGGATGTTCGTCGTCCATATCGTCACCGCGAAGGACCCGATGTTCGACCGCAGCCTGTTCAAAAACCGCAATCTGGTGACGGGCATCGGCTTCATGCTGGTCATCGGCGTGCTGATGACCGCGACGCTCGCGCTGTTGCCGCCGATGCTCCAGAATCTGTACGGCTATCCGGTGCTGACGACGGGCATCCTGATGATGCCGCGCGGGATCGGGATCGTCGCGAGCATGTATGTCGCAGGCTGGCTGATGGGCAAGAGCGTCGATCCGCGGTTCATGGTGATGGGCGGCCTGGGCATCGCGGCCTATTCGCTGTGGCAGATGACGGGGTGGACGCTGGGGATGGATTCGACCCCCTTCGTCACGACCGGGATCATCCAGGGATTGGGACTGGGCCTGATCTTCATCCCGCTCAACGTCACCGCCTTCGGCACGCTCGACCCGCACAAGCGGACGGAGGGCGCCAGCCTGATGAACCTGTCGCGCAACGTCGGCGGGTCGGTGGGCATCTCGATCGTCACCGCGCTGCTGGCGCGCAACATCCAGACGACGCATTCGGTGCTGGCGCCGCATATCCCCGCCGTCGGGCTGACCACGAGCGACCCGATCGTCGCGTCGATCGCGGGCGGATCGACCGACCGGCTGCTCGCGATCGCGGATGGCATCGTCAACCAGCAGGCGGCGATGATCGCCTATATCGACGATTTCAAACTGATGATGATCATGACCGCCGCCGCGATCCCGCTGGGGCTGATGCTGAAACGCCCGAAGCCTGCGAAGCCGGGTGAGGATACCCCCGCGGTGCATTTCGATTAAGTCGTGAAAAGTCGGAAGGTTAAGGGCCGTTGCTATCCCCGCCACTGATCAACGCACCGCGCAAAGGTCACATAAGGTCACGCCAAAACGCGGTGTAGCGCGATCGGACGCCGCGCTGAATTCGAGCGCTGCACGAGCGACCGGACCGGGGTCGGAGTCGACGGAATCAAAGAGCGGCAAGCCGATCATGCCGCGCGTTGCCGGTGTAGGAAAGCCCCGAAAACGCCATAGCCGCCATTGACGACGTCGGTTCAGGCAGCACGGTTTCGCACGATCGACGACCTGGATGGAGGGACCGCCGCCGTCGCCGACGACAGCCCCCCGCCCCTCAATCCGCCTTTTTCAGATGCCGCCGCCCGAGCAGTTCGGCGATCTGGACCGCGTTGAGCGCAGCGCCCTTGCGCAGATTGTCGCTGACGCACCACAGGTTGATGCCGTTTTCGACCGTCGGGTCTTCGCGGACGCGGCTGATATAGGTGGCGTCGTCGCCCGCGGCCTCGATCGGAGTGATGTAGCCGCCGTCTTCATGCTTATCGATCAGCATCACGCCGGGGGCTTCGCGCAGGATGCGCTTGGCCTGGGCGGCGCTCATTTCGCGTTCGAATTCGATGTTGATCGATTCCGAATGGCCGACGAAGACGGGAACGCGGACGCAGGTCGCGGTGACCTTGATCTTTGGATCGAGGATCTTCTTGGTCTCGACCACCATCTTCCATTCTTCCTTGGTCGATCCGTCGTCGAGGAAGCTGTCGATGTGCGGGATCACGTTGAACGCGATCTGTTTGGTGAATTTGTTCGCGACGGCGGGATCGCCGACGAAGATGTTGCGGCTCTGTTCGAAGAGCTCGTCCATCCCGACCTTCCCCGCGCCCGAGACGGACTGATAGGTCGACACGACGACGCGGGTGATCTTCGCGGCGTCATGGAGCGGTTTCAGCGCGACGACCATCTGCGCGGTCGAGCAATTGGGGTTGGCGATGATGTTCTTCTTGCGATAGCCGTCGATCGCGTCGGCGTTCACCTCCGGCACGATCAGCGGGACATCGGGGTCCATCCGGTAGAGCGACGAATTGTCGATCACGGTGCAGCCCGCCTTCGCGAATTTGGGCGCATAGACCGCGGTCGCTTCCGACCCGATCGCGAACAATGCCATGTCCCAACCCGTCGGATCGAAATGTTCGATATTCTGGACCTTGAGCATCTTGCCCGTGTCGCCATATTCGATCTGGTCGCCCTGGCTGCGCGAGGAGGCGACGACCGCGATCTCGTCGGCCGGGAACTGACGCTCGGCCAGGATATTGACCATTTCGCGCCCGACATTGCCCGTCGCGCCCGCGACGACGACCCGATAACCCATCACTCATCTCCATTACGTTGCGCGCCGCCTAATAGGATTACGCGCCAAGGTCCATCGGCATCGCTAATCGTGCGTGCGCGCCTGCCACGTCGCATGGACGATACCGTGGATCCGATCGAGATGATCGGTCAGCGTATCGAGTGTCGATCGGCCCCGACCGGTCGACATCGACGGTGATCGTAACCGCCAGGCTTCACCGGTGGAACGTCGCCAGCGCGTGCATCGGCCTATTTCTTGTCCTTCACCGTCCGGTCGAGGAAGTTGAGGATCGTGCCCCACAGATGTTCGCTGATCCCCGGCCCGCCGACACGGTGCGTATAGCCGGGGTAGAACATCATTTCGAACGGGGTGTCGGCCTGTTGCATCGTCGCGACCGCCTTCAGGCTGTTGTCGAGGAAGACATTGTCGTCGCTCATCCCGTGGATGACGAGCAGCGGGTCCTTGATTGCGGCGGCATCGGCCCAGGCGGCGGATGAGCCATAGCTCGCCGGGTCCTTCTTCGGATCGCCCAGATAGCGTTCGGTATAATGGGTGTCGTACAACTGCCAGTCGGTCACCGGCGCGCCCGAGACCGCGGCGGCGTAGACCCCGGGGGTCTTTTCAAGCATCTTGAACGACATATAGCCGCCATAGGACCAGCCATAGGTCGCGATCCTGGTGCCGTCGACGAAGGGCAGCGTCTTGAGATAGTTCGCGCCCGCCAGCTGGTCCGCGACCTCGACCGTGCCCATCGCATGGTAGATCGCATCCTCGAACGCCTTGCCGCGATTATACGAACCGCGATTGTCGATCTGGAAGAAGATCCAGCCGCGATCGACCAGATATTGCGGCAACGCGCCCTGCCACCCGCGCGTCACCTGCTGACCGGTGCCGGGGCCGCCGTAATGCTGGAAGAAGACGGGGTATTTCTTGCCGGGTTCGAGCTTCGGGGTGATCATCTCATAATAGAGCGTCGTCCCGTCATCCGCCTTGATCGTGCCGAACTGCGTTTCGCGATGGCTGCCGAGATAGGGATAATAGGGGTGGCCGGGCTTGAGCGCGTTTTCGTTGATCCATTCCATCCTCTTGCCCGTCGTATCGGCCAGATAGACCTGCGACGGCTGGGTCGGGCTGGAGCGCGACACGATCAGCCGCGTGGCGGCGCGGTCCATCGTCGCGCCATTGGTATAGCCGCGTTCGGTCAGCCGCGTGATCTGGTCGGGGTGCGCGATGTCGACCGAATAGAGCTGCTGTTCGAGCACATCGTCCTTCGTGCCGGTGAACCAGAGCCTTCCCTTCGCCTCATCGACGCCGACGAGGTTGGTGACGACCCACGGGCCCTTGGTCAGCTGGGTCCAGCTGCCGTTCTTATAATGATAGAGATGCCCGAACCCGTCGCGTTCGGATCGCCAGATCAGGCTGCCATCCTTGAGCGCGCGATAATCGTCGCTGAGGTTCAGCCAGCTTTTCGCGCCCGCCCGCTCGGTGAACAGGACCGTCGAGCGCCCCGTCGCGGGATCGACGCGGAGCATGTCGAGCGTCTTCTGGTCGCGGCTTTCGCGCTGGACCAACAGGGTGCGGCCATCGGGGGTCCAGTCCACCCGCGCCAGATAGATGTCGGGATCGGTGCCGAGGTCGACCTTCACCCGGCCCGATCCGTCGGGCTTCATCACATATAGGTCGACGAGGACGTTGGGCGTGCCCGCGGCGGGATAGCGCTGGTCGTAGGTGCTGGTCCCCGATGCCCCGATCGAGGCGCGGGTGAAGACATGGACGGGGGCCTCGTCGAATCGTTCGACCGCGATGTAGCGATCATCGGGGCTCCACCAGTAACCGGTGCGGCGGTCCATTTCCTCCTGCGCGACGAATTCCGCCTCGCCGAAATGGACGGTCCCCGCGCCCTCGGTCGTGATCGCGCGGGCGGGGCCGCCCGATAGCGGCTGGGCGAAGAGATTCTGGTCGCGGACGAAGCTGACATAGCCGCCGCCGGGGCTGACGACGGGGTTGAGTTCGCCGCCGGGGGTGTTGGTCAGCCGCCGCATCGTCCCGTCGAGCGCGGCGAGATACAGGTCGCCGTCGAGCGGGACGAGGATGGTCTTGCCATCGGGCGCCCAGTCATAGGCGACGATCCCCTTCGATCCGCCGATCCGCGCACGTTCGCGCTGCATCTTTTCGGCTTCGGACAATTCGGCGCCGCTGCCGACCTTCTTCGAATCGACCAGCATCCGTTCGGCGCCAGTGCGGGTGTCGCGCGCCCACAGGTCGAGCCGCTCCTTTTCGTCCGCACGTGGGCGCAGGAACGTCAGCAGCGTGCCGTCGGGCGAGAGGCGCAGCGCGCGCGGCTGGCTGCCCGACAGGTCCGGATTGCCGAACACGCGGGCGAGCGTCAGCGCGCCATCCTGCGCCGCGGTCGCGGCGGGCGCCTGATCAGCGGCCATCGCCGCGCTCCCCACCGACGCCAATGCCAAACCCAGCAACCATGCGCGCATCCCGTCTCTCCGTGCCACCATCGTCGGCGACCGCCGACGCGAGCCGTGCGTTATCGCGAAGCGGACGCGGAGCGTAAAGCCATCTTTCCCATGGCTAACGTCCTATAAACCTCGTCTTTACGTCGTTCGGTTTACGGGATGGGGATCAAGTGGACGCCGCCACCGACAGGGTGGTGCAACACGACCGGAAACACATGACGACGCACCAGCGACAGATCGGCCAGGGACAGATCGGTAGGGCACAGATCGGATGGCAGACCGGCGCGTGGGACGTCGTCACGCGGCTGGCCGATACCGACGGCAGTGCGACGCACCCGTATCTCGCGCGGCTGGCGCACGGGGATGCCGCGGCACGGGACCTGTCGGATGCGGTCCACGCGCTGTGCGCGGTCCATGGCCATCAACCCGGTATCGCGGACGAGGCGCTGGTCCGCGCCGCGCAGCCCGATGCGGGCGACTGGCTTGAATCGGTCGCGACGGGGTTCGCCGCCGAGCGCGCCTATCTGGCCAGATTGACCGCCGCGGTCGGCCCGGTGCCGTCGACCCCCGGCCAGTCGCACAGCGAATCGGCGATGCTGGGCGCGCGTCACGCGATCGACATGCTGGCGCGATCGGATCGGCGCGGCTGCGCGACCGGCGCGGTCGCCGCGCTCGTCGCCGACTGGGTCGCGGTCCGCCGTGTCCTCGACCGCGCCGCGGTGCGGTTCGGGATCGATGTGGTCGCCATCGCGCTGCCGGTCGAGGCGGACACCGCGACGATCATCGCGATGCTGGGCGACGCGCCCGGGGTGACGCGCGCGATTTCGTTCGGCGCGCAGCAATTGTTCGCGCAGCATCGCGGGCTGTTCGACCTGCTCGACGCGCGCGCCGACGCCCGCGACGCCTGATTCTTACGCCCGGTCGACTTCGGTAAAGGCCACGACAGCGCGGGGCGGGTTGCGCTGCGCGCGCCGATCGTCCAATCCGTACCGGGTTTTCGAATGATACGGATGACAGCATGAAGCGCTTCGAGGGTACGCAAAGCTACGTCGCGACCGACGATCTGAAGGTCGCGGTCAACGCCGCGGTCACGCTCCGGCGCCCGTTGCTGGTCAAGGGCGAGCCCGGCACCGGCAAGACCGTGCTGGCCTATGAGATCGCCAAGGCGGTCGATGCCGAGCTGATCGAATGGAACGTCAAGTCGACGACCAAGGCGCAGCAGGGCCTGTACGAATATGATGCGGTCGCCCGGTTGCGCGACGGCCAGCTGGGCGACGAACGCGTCCACGACATCGGCAATTACATCCGCAAGGGCAAATTGTGGGAGGCGTTCACCCGCCCCAAGCCCCCCGTCCTGCTGATCGACGAGATCGACAAGGCCGATATCGAATTCCCCAACGATCTGCTCCAGGAGCTCGATCGGATGGAATTCCACGTCTATGAGACGAAGGAGACGGTACGCGCGATCGAACGCCCGATCGTCGTCATCACGTCGAACAACGAAAAGGAATTGCCCGACGCCTTTCTGCGCCGGTGCTTCTTCCATTATATCAAATTTCCCGATCGCCAGACGATGCAGGCGATCGTCGACGTTCATTTCCCGGGTATCCAGAAGATGCTGGTCAGCCGCGCGATGGATATCTTCTACGATGTCCGCGACGTCCCGGGCCTGAAGAAGAAACCGTCGACCAGCGAATTGCTCGACTGGCTGAAACTCTTGCTCCACGAGGACATGCCGCTCGAGGTCTTGCAGAACCGCGATCCGACCAAGGCGATCCCCCCGCTCCACGGCGCGCTGCTGAAGAACGAACAGGACGTCATGCTGTTCGAACGGCTGGCGTTCATGGCGAAGCGGCAGGCGAACAAGGGGTAATCGCGCGTGGTTGCAACGCGTTAACCACTAATCGCAACGCCGCGGTAGCGCTGTCGACGCTACACGAAGGGCATGCGTATCGCCCCGATTCCAACGGTCCTGACCGCCCTCGCCCTCTCGATCATCGCCACGCCCGCGAGCGCGGCGACCGCCTTGCTCGATTACGTCGGCCAGTGCGTGCCGTTCGCGCGCGCGGCATCGGGGATCCAGATCTACGGCGATGCGTGGACATGGTGGAGCCAGGCGTCGGGCAAATACGACCGCGGCCACGCGCCGCGGGTCGGATCGGTCATCGTCTTCGCCAAATCATCGAAACTGCGGCTGGGGCATGTCGCGGTGATCAGCCGGATCGTCGAGGATCGCGTCGTGATGCTGACGCATGCCAACTGGTCGCGGGTCGATGGCGCACGCGGGCATGCCGAACAGGATGTCACGCTGTACGACGTGTCGAAGGACAATGACTGGAGCGAGGTGAAGGTCTGGTATCGCGATTCGGACGGGCTGGGCAGCAGCGTCTATCCCGTCGACGGGTTCATCTATGCCGACGGCCCCCCCGCCCCCGGGCTGACCGCGCGCAATCCCGACTATGTCGCCGCGTTGATCGACGCCTATGTGCCGGGGGCCGCCGCGGGCCACTGACGCGGCTTGCCCGCCCGCCGCAGACTGTGCCACGGTGGCGGCGATGTTCCTGAACTTTCTCGATGAGCTTCGCGGCGCGGGCATACCCGCCAGTCTAAAAGAGCATCTGCTGTTGCTCGAGGCGCTCGACGCGGGGGTGATCGACCGGACCCCCGAACAATTTTATTACCTCAGCCGATCGGTCTATGTGAAGGACGAGGGGCTGCTCGATAAATTCGACCAGGTCTTCGCCAAGGTATTCCGCGGCGTCGCGACGACGTTCGGCACGCAGGGGGTCGATGTCCCCGACGACTGGCTGAAGGCGGTCGCCGAAAAATATCTGACCCCCGAAGAGATGGAAAAGATCAAGGCGCTGGGGTCGTGGGACGAGATCATGGAGACGCTGAAAAAGCGGCTCGACGAACAGCAGAAGCGCCACCAGGGCGGCAACAAGTGGATCGGCACCGGCGGCACCAGCCCCTATGGCAATGCGGGCTATAACCCCGAAGGCGTCCGCATCGGCGGCGAATCGAAGCACGGGCGCGCGATCAAGGTGTGGGACCAGCGCGAGTTCAAGAATCTCGACAGCACCCGCGAACTGGGGACGCGCAACATCAAGGTGGCGCTGCGCCGCCTGCGCCGGTTCGCGCGCGACGGCGCCGCGGACGAACTCGACATCGATGCGACGATCGCGGGCACCGCGCGGCAGGGGTGGCTCGACGTCGTCATGCGCGCCGAACGCCGCAATGCGGTGAAACTGCTGTTGTTCCTCGACGTCGGGGGATCGATGGATCCATGGGTCAAGCTGTGCGAGGAATTGTTCAGCGCGGCGACGAGCGAATTCAAGAATCTGGAATTCTTCTACTTCCACAATTGCCCCTATGAGGGCGTGTGGAAGGATAACCGTCGGCGGTTCGCCGAGCGTACCCCGATGTGGGACGTGCTCCACAAGTTCGGGCATGATTACAAGCTGGTCTTCGTCGGCGATGCCGCGATGAGCCCGTATGAGATCACGCATCCGGGCGGGTCGGTCGAACATTTCAACGAGGAATCGGGCGCGGTCTGGCTCCAGCGGATGACGACCACCTATCCTGCCGCGGTGTGGCTCAATCCGGTCAAGGAAGAGCAATGGGGCTATTCGCAATCGGCCAAGATCATTCGTGAGCTGATGACCGACCGGATGTATCCGCTGACGCTGTCGGGGCTCGACGAGGCGATGCGCGAGCTGACCCGCAAGCGTTGATCGACGGGGCGACGATGCGGGCGCATCGGGGGGAACTATTCCGGCTGCGATACGATTGGTTTCCAGTCATTTTCTTGCCGGAGACCATTCGATGTCCAGTATCCCAGCGTCCGCCATGCCCCATGCCAAGACCAAGCATGACGAGCCCGATGCGCCCGAATCGCTGACGACGCGCGCCAAGACGCAGGCGAAGGCCGCGGGCGATGCCGCCGAAAAGGCGGCGGCGAAAGCGACCAAGGCGGTAAAGGAAAATCCCAAGACCGCCGCCGCCGTCGGTGCCGCGATCCTCGCCGCAGGCGCGGCCGCCATCGCGGTGCCGCTGATGAAGAAGCCCGCCAAGAAACCCGCGACGCGCAAACCCGCCGCGAAGAAGACCCCGCCCAAGGCGTGACCCGATCCGGCGACGGGTGATCGGTCAGCGCGGGTCGCAACGGCGGCGCGACGATATGATCGATCCCGCCCGTCGCCGCCACGTCTACACTGGTCGTCGCGGCGCCCCGTCAGGCGCAGGCGATCCCCTCAGGCGCAGGCGATGTCGAGCTTTTGTCGGTAACTCGCCACCAGTCGCAGGCGGCGTTGCCGGGCCGCGTCGGTCAGCGCACGCTCCGCCGCCAGTGCCTCGGCCTTCAGGCGGCGTTCGTAATAACGTCGATCGGATTCCATCTGCCCGGACCCCAGTCCACGATTCGGCGACCCCGGGTCGCACGACCATCGTGGCTCACGCCATGCGGTGCGGCCAGCAGCGAGTCAAAACGGCCCGTCGCATCATTAGAACGATCCGTCATATAATGTCAGTCAAATACGGTCGATGATCCCGCCGGTGAGCGGATGGGGTGCCCCCGTCGTCCCGGGAAAACTGATCGGCAGCCCCTTGAGCGCCCTGACCGCCATATAGGCCCAGCCCTCGGCCTCGATCGAATCGGCATTCCATCCGAGCACGTCGGCGGGTTCGGGGGTGAGGCCCGTGCGCGCGGCGATCATCGCCAGCATCGTCGGGTTATGCCGCCCGCCGCCGACCACGAGCAGCCGTCGCGGGCGCATCGGCAGGTGGTCGACCGCCTCCGCGACGCTGGCCGCGGTAAAGGCGGTCAGCGTTGCCGCACCATCGGCCGCCGCCAGCCCCCGCGCAGGCTGGATCGTGAAATCGCTGCGATCGAGCGATTTGGGCGGAAGGGCGGCGAAATAGGGGTGGTCGAGCATCGCGGTCAGCACCGCCTGATCGACCCGCCCGCTTGCGGCGAGCGCGCCGCCATCGTCGAACCGCGCGCCGGTTTCGGCCTCGACCCAGCTGTCGACCAGGCCGTTCGCCGGGCCGGTATCGAACGCGACCAGATCGCCATCGGCGCCGATATAGGTGATGTTGCCGACCCCGCCGAGGTTGAGCACCGCGACCGGCAGATCGAGCCCCGCGACCAGCGCGGCGTGATAGACCGGGAGCAGCGGCGCCCCCTGCCCACCCGCGGCGACATCGGCGGCGCGCAGATCGGACACGGTGGTGATCCCCGTCGCCCTGGCCAGCGCGGCGCCGTCGCCGATCTGCCACGTCCACCCGCGATCGGGGCGGTGCGCGACCGTCTGGCCGTGGAACCCGATGACGTCGACGCTCTCCGCCGCCACCCCGGCATCGGCGAGCAATTTGTGGACGGCGAAGACATGGGTGCGCGTGATCAGTTCGCCCGCCGCGACGATCGGCGGGCTGGCGCGGGGCCGGTCGAAGGTCAGCGCGAGCGCGGTCGCCTCGGCCAGCTGGGTCCGCGCCGCATCCGAATAGGGCTCGCCGCGAAAGGCGATCAGCCGCGCCTGTGCCTCCCCATCGGTATCGATGAGCGCGGCGTCGACCCCGTCGAGCGAGGTTCCGGACATCAGGCCGATCGCAAGCATCTCACTCCCCTTTCACCGGCTCTTGGCGCAGTCGCCGCGGCGGGTCCAGACGCGGTCGCGCCGGTCGCTGGCGAAATCGCGTCCGATCGACTATGTGCGCAGCCTCCCATGGCAACAATCCTCCCCCTCCCGCCGAAAATCGGCATGGTCTCGCTCGGCTGTCCCAAGAATCTGGTCGACAGCGAACGCATCCTGACGCAGCTGCGCGCCGACGGTTATCAGATGTCCGCCGATTATGCGGGCGCCGACGTCGTGCTCGTCAACACCTGCGGCTTCCTCGATTCGGCGAAGGAGGAAAGCCTGGAGGCGATCGGCGAGGCGATCGCGGAAAACGGGCGCGTCATCGTGACCGGGTGCATGGGCAAGGAAGCCGATACGATCCGCGCCAAATTCCCGCAGGTGCTCGCGATCACCGGCGCGCATGAATATGAACAGGTGGTCGAGGCGGTCCATGCGGCGGCGCCCGCGAACCTGTCCCCCTATCTCGACCTCATTCCCGATGCCGGGCTGAAGCTGACGCCGCGGCACTATAGCTATCTGAAGATATCGGAGGGGTGCAACCACCGCTGCGCCTTCTGCATCATCCCGTCGCTGCGCGGCGATCTGGTCAGTCGCCGCCCCGATGCGATCCTGCGCGAGGCGGAAAAGCTGGTCGCGGCGGGGACGCGCGAACTGCTGGTGATCAGCCAGGATACGTCGGCCTATGGCATCGATATCCGCAAGGAACCGCGCCCTTGGAAGGGGCGCGAGGTCGTGCCGCACATGACCGACCTGGCGCGTGAGCTTGGCAACATCGCGCCGTGGGTGCGGCTGCATTACGTCTATCCCTATCCGCATGTCGACGACGTCATCCCGCTGATGGCGGAGGGGTTGATCCTCCCCTATCTCGACATCCCGTTCCAGCATGCCGCGCCGTCGGTCCTGAAACGGATGAAGCGCCCCGCCAACGATGCCAAGGTGCTCCAGCGCATCCATGCGTGGCGCGATATATGCCCCGACATCGCGATCCGGTCGACCTTCGTCGTCGGCTTCCCGGGCGAGACCGAGGCGGATTTCGACTATCTGCTCGACTGGCTCGACGAGGCGCAGCTCGACCGGGTCGGGGCGTTCCGGTTCGAACCCGTCGCGGGTGCCGCCGCCAACGCGCTGCCCGATCAGGTGCCCGAGGCGCTGAAGGAGGAACGCTACGCGCGGATCATGGAAAAGACCGCTGCGATCAGCACCGCCAAGCTCGCCGCCAAGGTCGGGCGGACGCTGGACGTCATCATCGACGCGGTCGACGAGGAGGGCGGCGCGACCGGGCGCAGCTATGCCGACGCGCCGGAGATCGATGGCGAGGTGTTCCTGCGCGATGCGGCCGCGGTCAGGCTGGGCGATATCGTCCCCGTCATCATCGAGGATGCGGACGAACACGACCTATATGGCGTGCCCGTCCCCGCCTGATCCGCGACACAGGTCGGCAAGGCCCGCCGCCAGCGGCGTCCAGCGGACGCCCAGCCGATCGGTCGCCGCGGTCGAATCGAGCGTCACATTCTGCGCCCAGAAGCGGAGCAGCGACGGCGGGATCGGTGGTGGCAACGCGCGCGTGACCTGTTCGGCGAGCTTGAGCGGGATCGCCGCGGCCTTTTCGAGCTTGAGCTGCCAGGCGGGGATGCGCCGGATCGGCACCGCCCCGCAGGCCCGGGCGAGCGCGAGGAAATAGCCGTTCCAGTCGGGCGCGTCGGGCATCGCCAGATTGAACGCCGCGCCGCGATGATCGCTGCGCAGCGCCAGCAGGACCGCGGCGGCGACATCGTCGACATGGACGATATTGCTGCATCCATCGCCGCCCGCCCCCAGATCGCCGATCCGCCGCTGGGCGAGCAAGGTCGCGATGCGGGTCGTCCATTGCGGGCTGCCCGCGCCATAGATGCAGCCGGGGCGCAGGATGACGACATCGGTCGACGCGATGAGCGTCTGTTCGGCGGCGACCTTGGCCGCGGCATAGGCGCCCGTATCGCCGCGCAACGGGGCGGTTTCGTCGAGCAGGCCCGTCGCCGATCCATAGACCGCCATCGAACTGAGATGGACGATCCGCCGATCGCCCGCGACCGCGGCCAACGCCGCCGCATTCCGGTCGATCGTGCCGGGATCCCCCGCGATACAGTTGACGATTGCATCGACACCCTCGACCGCCGCCGCCAGCGCGGCGCGATCGGTCGCATCGACCGTGACCCGCGCGACGGGGGGCGATGCGGCGAGGGGCAATGACGGCACCGCGCGGAACGATCCCGCAACGGGGGTCGCCCACGCCGCCGCGGTCAGCGCCGCGACCACCCGGCGACCGACGAACCCGTTCGCGCCCAGCACCAATACCCGTGTCACGTCGCTGCCCCGTTCTTCAGCTGATCACCCAGTCGGTCCGCCAGCCGCAGCGCCAGCGCGACCGCGGTCAGCGTCGGATTGGCCTGGCTCGACGTCGGAAATACCGATGCCCCGGCAAGGTGGAGATTGCGTAGACCATGGACCCGGCAATCGGCATCGACCACGCTGCTGCGCGGGGACGTGCCCATCCGCGCGGTGCCGATATGATGCCCCGGATAGGCGCCGTAGCGGGTCATTTCGCGTTCGACTTCCTCGGGATCATAGTCGAACCGCCCCACCCCCGACCGTTCGACATCCGCCGCCAATAGCGCCAGTGCGGTCTTCACCGTGTCGATATCGCCGGGGCTGTAGCGCCAGTCGACCGACAGCCGCGGCATGCCCCAGCGATCGCGATCGGTACCCAGCATCACGCGGCTGTCGGGGTTGGGTTGCTGTTCGGCATGAAAATCGAGGCTGTAATTGCCGTGGCGGGGCACGACGACGACCGAGGGGAATTTGCGTTCCGCCAACCGTCGGTCGGTGAGCATCCGGACGGCGAACGCGGCGACGGCGGCGGGCTGGCGGATCACGTTGGCGGCATGGCGGACCAGCCCGGCGATGCCGTCGGCTTCGTTCCCCGCAAGCCGCGCGCGGTATAATCGCGGGACGAGCGCGCGGCCCAGATACAGCGCCGACAACGGCCCCGTGCCATGCCGACCGTCGGCGATCCGCGGGTGATGGAGCCGCGCGACGACGTTGCCGATCCTGTGCGTCCGCTGCGCCGCCTCGGTGATCGCCAGGCGGCGGCGACAATAGGTCCCGTCGTCGGCGATGTCGTAGCCATGCCACACCGATCGCGCACCGCGGGCCGCGTGGAACGTCCCGATCGTCCCGGCGAGATGGCTCATATAATAGCGACCGAGCACGTCATGGTGATTGCCGATCCCGTGTGGATGGACATCGCGGCTCGCCAGCATCAGCCGGACGGTTTCCAGACCCCCGGTGCCCAGCACGACATGGCGCGCGCGGATCGAAAAGGCGTCACCCTGCGCGTCGCGGAGGTCGAGCCGGTCGACCTGCATCCCCTGATCGTCGAGCCGGATCGCGACGACCGCGGCATCGGTCAGCACCCGCACGGTGCGCGCCTGCGCCAGCCGCGTCCGATAGCGCGTGCCGAAATCGGTCGGGCAGCTGAACCGTTCGAGCCGGTCGGTCGAGACGTCGCGACCGTCGAAGCCGTCGATCATCGGACGCGCGTCGGGCCGCAGCGCGGTGTCGGCGCGATAATCGAACGCGCCCGCTTCGCACAGCGCGTTGGCGCGGGGGTAATAGGGGGCGAGCGCGTCGGGTCCGATCGGCCAGCCGCTATGCGCGATCCAGTCGCGGCGTTCGAAATCGATGTCGTCGAGCGGCATGCAGCGCCCGCCCCAGATCGTGGTCGTGCCCCCCAGCCGCCGTTCGCGATAATCGATCAGCGGGCTGTGCAGCGCCGGATCGACGACGGTGCCGCGATAAAAGTCCTGGACGCGCTCGTCATGCGCCGTCGTGCCTGCCTCGACCAGCAGGACATCGATCCCCTGGTCGCCAAGCGCCAGCGCGAGCGAAATGCCGACGGCCCCCGCGCCGACGATACAGATATCGGCGGACAGGTCCCTCGCGTCACCCAGATCATTTGCGCTTGCTATCACCCCCACGCCCCTAATCGCCAACCGCTTCCGGTTGGTTAACATCATCGCCCCGCCGGACCTTGACCGCGACCGTTCGCAACGCCACCGCATCGCCTACCAACATTTATTAACCAGCCCGGTCTAGTAAAATGCGCGCGGGCGCATGCCGCGGGAGATCGACGGGACCATGACAGGCGACAGCATCCCCGCACGGCGATCGACGCCGACCCATGATCAACCATCGGATTCGCCAGCCGTTTTCGGACTGACCTTCGACGATCTCGATATCGACCAATGTGCGCGGCGGATGCTGACCGATCGCCGCACCCCGGCGCAGGGCGTCGGCCTGTTCGTCACCCCGAACATCCAGCATATCGCGCTGGCCCGAACCGATCCCGATTTCGCCGCGGCGATGCGGGAGGCGCAGATCGTCGTGGCGGACGGTTTTCCCGTCTATCGATTCGCGCGATACCGCGGCGCGGCGCTGCCCGGGCGGGTGACCGGGCGCGAAGTCGTCGAACGCATGTTCGCCGATCCCGCCGCGCTGGCGGGTCATCGCGGCTATTTCCTGCTCGACAGCGACGACACCGCGCGACTGATCCGCGACTGGCTCGGCCAAATCGCGCCCGATTTCATCTGCGAGACATATGTCCCGCCCTTCGGCTTCGATCGCGATCCCGCCCGATGCGCCGCCATCGTCGATTCGATCGCCGCCTTTGCACCGACGCTGTTCTTCCTGTGCGTCGGTGCGCCCAAGAGCGAATTGTTCGTCCACCATTATCGCGCGACCCTGCCCCCCTGCTGGGCGCTATGCGTCGGCCAGTCGTTCCGGCTGTTGTTGGGAACGACCCGTCCGCCGCCCGCGGCGCTGGTGTCGCTCAACCTCGAATGGCTGTGGCGGATCATCCTCGAACCCCGCCGGATGATCGCCCGCTATGGGCCGAGCGGGGTGGGTTTCCTGCGCGCGGCCCTTGCCGATATCCGGCGCGATCGATGACGCGCGCCGATCCGCGCCACGACACGACGCAGCGGATGGACCCCGGTACGGGACCGGGCGCCTACGCCGACGGCGCCGACGCCCCGTCCCCACCGGAGTCCGCGCAGGCAGGCGCCGATGCGGTCCATATCCTGACGCTGTCCTGCGCCGATCGCCCCGGCCTCGTCGCCGCGGTCGCGCAGCTGCTGTTCGCCGCGGGGGGCAATATCGAGGAGGCGCAACAGTTCGACGACCGGACGAGCGGGCGGTTCTTCATGCGCATCCAGATCGCGCTGCCGACGGCTGCGATTCGATCGATCCGCCCGGCGATCGCGACGCTTGCGGAACAGTTCGACATGCGGTGGCGGCTATCGCCCGTCGACCGGCACAAGCGCGTGCTGCTGATGGTGTCGAAATTCGATCACTGCCTGACCGACCTGTTGTACCGGACGCGGATCGGCGAATTGCCGATGACGATCGTCGGCATCGTCACCAATCATCCGCCCGCGACGCTGGCGGGCGTCGCGACGGGCGACATCCCGATCCACCATCTGCCGATGGACCCCGGCGGCAAGGCTGCGCAGGAGGCGGGCGTCAGGGACATCGTCGAGCGCGACCGGGTCGATCTGGTCGTGCTGGCGCGTTACATGCAGATCCTGTCGGACGAGATGTCCGGCTTCCTCGCGGGCCGGTGCATCAACATCCACCATAGTTTCCTGCCGGGGTTCAAGGGCGCCAAACCCTATCACCAGGCGCATGCGCGCGGGGTGAAGATGATCGGGGCGACCGCGCATTACGTGACCGCCGATCTCGACGAAGGGCCAATCATCGCGCAGGATGTCGAACCCGTCACGCATGCCGATACGCCCGCCGATCTGGTCCGCAAGGGCCGCGATATCGAACGCCGCGTCCTGGCGCGCGCGGTGCGGCTGCATCTGGAGGATCGGGTGCTGCCCAACGGACAGCGGACGGTGATCTTCGAAGCCTGAGGCTTGGCCGGGGGCATTTGCCCGCGGATCGGCGTCAGCTCTCACCCCTAATAGGCGTTGCGGTGGAAGATCACACGGACGGTGGCGGCCAGGATGCGCAGGTCGCGCCAGATCGACCAGTCACGCATATAGGCGATGTCCGCGCGCAGTCGCTTGGTCAGGTCTTCGGGCGCCTCGGTCGCCCCACGGTAGCCGTGGACCTGCGCCAGCCCGGTGATGCCGGGCTTCATCGCGTGGCGATCCCAATATTGGTCGTCGACTTCCCAGAATAATTTGTCGCCCGCCAGGCTGCCCAGCGCATGCGGGCGTGGCCCGACGATGCTCATCGCGCCGTTGAGGACGTTGAACAGCTGGGGCAGTTCGTCGATGCTCGTCGCCCGGATGACGCGACCCACCCGCGTGATCCGCGGATCCCCGCGCTCGGTCGATCGATCGCCCGCGGTATCGCACTGATCGGTGCGCATGCTGCGGAATTTCAGCACGTCGAACAACAGGTTGTTGCGCCCCATCCGCGGCTGGCGGAAGAAGACGGGACCGGCACTGTCGATCCGGATCGCGATGGCCACGACGATCAGCAACGGCGCGAGCAGCACCAGCGCGACCGTGGCGACCGCCAGGTCGAACGCGCGCTTGACCGCGCGGTTCATCGTGTCGAGCGGCCCCAGCGACGTCACGATCGTGCTCATCCCGACCAGCGACGACGATCGGATCATCCCCAGCCCGTCGAGTTCGGGGGTGACGATTTCGCACATCACGTTCGCCCCCTTCAACAGCGCGGCCCAGTCGGCGCGGCGATCGGGCGGACAGGCGATCACGACGCGTTCGCACGAGCCGACGACCGCGTTGAGCCTGGCGAAATCGGCGGGATCGGCGCGGCGCGGCGACAGGTTCACGCTGTCGGCGCTGACGCGCGCGACGTTGGGCACCGCGATGTCGACCCCGTCGACGATCATCAACGTCGCGACCGGCTGGCCATGCACCACCGCCATCACGACCTGGCTGAGCAGCCAGCGTCCGCCCACGAGCAGGACGGCGGCAAGACAGCCCGCGATCAGCACGACGCTGCGCGAGATGTCGAGGTTGGCGTGGAGATAGAAGGCGACGAACCCCGCGACGGCGATCGACGTCACCAGCGCGGTGATCGCATCGCGCGCGGAGCGCCGCCAGCTGATGAAGAAACGCCCGCTATAGGGTTTGCGCTGGGCGATGACCCCGAAGAAGATCGGCAGCATCACGACCAGGCTGACGATTCCCGACGGGTCGTAGATGGTGCCGAACCGCACGAAATTGCCGAGCAGGAAGGCGATGACGAGCGAGACGAAATCGCCGAGCGCGAGCAGGCCATAGGTGAGCAATCGGATGCCGCGGCGCGACGATGGCGGGCGCGCCTGTTCGACCTGAAACGGGGTGCCGACGACGCGCGATCCGGTCATCGCGCCGGATCGATGGGCGGTGTCGCACGGGGCGGCGCGTCGGCATGCGCCGCGGTCGCCGCGATCATGACGTCGCGCGCCAGGACGATATGCCGTTGCCGCGCCGATTGCCCGTTGAAATGGTGATCGGCGCGATCGAGCATCGTGAACTTCGCCGGGGCGAAGGCGGCCAGGCGCCGCGCGCGCCCGCCGAAGCGCGCCCACATTTCGGCAAGGCCGGGATCCTCGTCGCTGAAGACCAGGTGCGTGTGGACGTTGCGATCGGCCAGGTGCCGCATCTGATCGCGGACCTGCGCCGCCTCCGACCCCGGGCGCGGCGGCATCAGTCCCGTGATGGCGTGGCCGACACGGGCGATCGCGCGCTTGCCGAGCACCCGCGCGATGCCCTTCAGATCGGCATCCCCCGACAGCGCGCGCCGCCATTCGCCGGGATTGCGCATCGCACGCAGATACCCCTTCAGCGATCGTTTGTTGTCGCGCACCGCGACCCGCACGTCATCGCCATAATGCCAGATGAATTTCTGCAGATTGAGGATGACGTTGCCGACGACGCGTCGGTCGGCCAGCGTCACCTGCAAGGCGGTATGCGCGCCCGAGCAGAGCCCGAAGGCGACCGCGCCGGCAAATCCCAGTCGGGACAATAGCTCGACGCCCGCCACCCCCTCGGCGATACGTTCGGGATCGTAATGCGGATGGCGGGGATTGTCGCCCGCGGGGCTGTCCCCCATGCCCGTCAGGTCCATCCGCAAGGACGCGAACCCCGCATCCGCCAAGGTCCGCGCCAGCGTGACATAGGCGCCGCCGTTGCCGATGTGATGAGTGCTCCCTTCGTGGAGCAACAGCGCCGCGACCGGGGCGGCGTTGCCGTCGGCGGGGCGGGTCAGGATGCCGAACAGGACATCGTCCGGGCCGAAGCGAACCGGCTGTTCGGTCGCGGTGCCGATCGTGATCTGCGGGTCGATCGCTACCGGATCGATATCGACCGCGCTGCCCGTCACGGGCACCGTGCGCAGCCAGTCGGTGATCGCGGCGAAGGTCGCATGCGGGGTTTCGTTCGTCGTCGGATCCTGCATCCACCCGTCGTAATCGGGGAACGGCAGGTCGGTGACCGCCGCCCCCGCGTCACGCCAGCTGGCGGCGAGTTTTCCGGTGCGGCGATCACCGCGGCCCGGGACCATCAACATAGGCCAGGCGGGTGCGGGTGTCGTCGTCAGATCGATGTCGGCGATCTGCCGCTGGAGCGATGCCGCCCAGCGGAAGCCATTGGCGATCAGCGGTTGGTCGCCATCCATCGGGGGGACGGGTTCGAGCCCCGACAGGCTCGCCACCCCGGCGGCGGCGCGGGTTTCGCGGATATACGCCTGCCCCGATATCGTCGGGGCGATCATGACCATCGCGGCGATTCCCGGGATCTGCTCGCGCGCCTGCCAGGCGAGGGCCGCCCCCAGCCGGACGCCGAGCAGGATCACCCGATCGACCAACGCCTGCTGACGCAAACAGTCGGCGGCGCGCGCGATGTCGGCGCGCATCGTGTCGACCGTCACCTCCGCGGGCACGCTGTCGCCGGTACCCCGATAATCGAAGCGCAGCGTCGGCAGGTCGGCGTCGGCCAGCCGTTCGGCCAGCTCCATCAGGCCGTAATGCGTGCAGACTTCTTCCTGCCCGAAGGCGGAACACAGGATGACGCCCGCGCGCGGCGCGGCGGCGCCAGCCACCGTCGCGCGATCATGCAGCCAGCCGAAGCGGCCTTCCCAATAGAAGGGCGACATCGTCATCGGCCTCGATACTCAGTGTGCCGCCAGGTGCAGCGTCTCGCGGACGTCGGCGGGCCAGGCGGCGAGATCGAACCCGTGGTGGCGCAGCATCGCGAGCACCAGCCGCTCCATTCCGAACGCGCAACAGGCGGTCTGCGCCGGATTGCCATCGGGGGTGCGGATGTCCCAGGTGTCGCCGAAATAGCTCATGTGATAGTTGAAGCTGAGGCACGCGGTCGGCCCGGCGCCGTCGTTGACCGGCACCAGCAATTCGAACTTCAGATTCTGCATCCGCTGGTTGTCCGCCATCAGCTTGCCCGCGCGCCCGAAGAAGGGATCGTTGGCGACGTCGACCTCGAACGGCAGGCCGAGCGACCGGGCGAACGCCTGGCCCCGCTCCATCCATTCTTCGCGGAAGGCGAGCACCTGTTCGGGCGTCCCGATGCGGACATATTCGCGCATCCGGAACAATTGCAGCCGGGTCGGTTCGAGCGAGGGTTCGTGGCGGAAGCAATAGGAGGCGACATCGACCAGATGCCCCGCGTCCGCCAGCACGCCGCGCTGGGCGACGATCGGATAGACCGAATAACAGGCCGCAGGCGTCAGCACGAGGTCCGCCGATTGCTGGTTTTCCATCCAGTCCTCGCCGCGCTCCATCTGCCCCATCAGCTTGTGATGCGCCCGGTCGTCGCCGCAGAAACAATGGATCGTTCCCGCGAAATGCGGGAAATTCTTCATATAGCCGCTCTTTTCGAACGTCTGCTGCGCCATCGCGGGGGGAAAGCGCATGACTTCGGCGCCATCGCCCATCCCCGCTTCGGTGATCGCGCGGTCGATCCCGTCGTAGATCGCCTCGAACATGCCGTTGCGGCCCCACAGGCCGTCGATCCCGGTCGGGAACAGGATACCCGCCTCGACCAGGCGGGTGCGAAAACTGGTCTGGACGTCCATCAAAGTGTTCCCAATTCGGTGCGCTGCGCCAGCAGCAACGTGCCCGTCGTCGCGGCGATACGATCGTTGCTGATCATCAACTGTGCCGACAGAATGTCGCGGAGATGGCGCCCGACGCTGAATTCGGTGCCGTTCTTGTAGCCCGCCATGCCGCAGATGCGCATCGCCTGCATGACCACGTCGTGGCACATTTCGGAAACGTCGCGCTTGAGCAGGTTGAGCGCCGTCGCCCGGGCGAAATCGCTGGGCCAGCCGACCGCGGCGGCATCCTGCACCGCACGCCCGCTGCCCAGCGCATGACACGCGTCATACTGCGCCAGCATCGTCGCAATCCGCGCCTGCATCAGGTCGAGCAGGCCGACGCCCGCCATCAGCCGCGTCCCGCCGGGCTGGACGACGCCGGGCTGGCGACGCGCCTGCACCCGCAGGAACTGGCGCGCACGCGACAGCGCCTCGGCGGCGATCCCGGTCCACACGCCCGCCCAGAGCAGGTGAGAGACGGGCACCATCGTTTCCGACGCGATCTCGGCAAAGGGGACGGGCATGATCTGCGCCGCATCGCCCGTGCCGGTGAAGGTGAAGCCGGTGCTGCACGTGCCGCGCATACCATGCGCGTCCCAGCCGCCGGTCTGTTCCATCGAACATTGCGACGCGAGCACCGCGACCAGCGACTGATCGGACGGCGGCGAATCGGCGGTCGTCCGGGTCGTGACCAGATAGGCGTCGGCATGGGCGCCGTAGGAGACGGTCGGCGCCTGCTTCGTCAGGGTGAACCGGTCGCCATCGACCGCCACCGAACACAGGCTGGACCGCATATCGCCGCCGATGCCGACTTCGGACGTGATCGAGGCGAGCAGCAATTGGTCATGCGCGATCCGCCGCGCGAAATCGCGATGCCAGTCGTCGTCGAGGCCGTGGACGACGACGCACGCGACCTGGTTCTGATGCATCGCATAGATCATCGCGGTCGACGAACAGGCACGGCCCAGCACCTGGCAATGCGACGCGATTTCCGACAGCGTCGCGCCCAGCCCGCCCAGATGGATCGGGATCATCGACCCCAGCAAGCCGCCCTCGCGCAACGCGGCGATCGCCTCGGCGGGATAGCGCCCCTCGCGATCGACCGCATCGGCGTGCGTCGCGGCGACGCGCGCGGCCTTCGCCAGCGCGTCGGTCGCGACCCGCGCCTTCAGGTCCTTGTCATGCAGCATGGGCGGAATCCTTCAGCGAGGACACGGCGCGCGCCAGCGAGGCGATCGATCGAAACGTTTCGCGGACCAGCAGCGCGTCCGGGAACGACACGTCGAAGTCATCCTCGATCGCCAGCATCACGCCCACGGTCGCGAACGAGGTCAGGCCCGCGGCGAACAAATCGTCATTGACCCCGAGCGAAGCGGCCGGTTTCTTCAGCCCGCCGACTTCATCGAGGATGGTGCGCAATTGGTTTTCCACGGACGTCTCCGACATTCGATACGGTCTTGGTCACTTATCGCCCAAAGCGATAAACTTTGTTTTAACGCAACATGATCAGCGCGTCACCCGTCGCCGGTGCCGCAGGCCGTCGTACAGCGCGCCGATCGGCGCGAACCCGAGTTTCCGCCGCGATACCCAGGTGGCGCCGATACCGTTGACGATCATCGTCATCGTCGTCGCGACCGCCGCCCCGTCCGCCCCGAAGCGCGGCGCGAACCACGCCAGTCCGGCGAGCAGGGTCAGCAACGCGAGTCCGTTGATCCGCAGCAGCGATTTGGCATAGCCCGTCATCCCCAGCAGTTCGGGCGTCGTCGTCGTCAACGTCGCCGCCAGCTGACCCAGCAGCAAGATCCGCAAGGTCGACGCCGCGGGTTCGAAATGGCGCCCGAACAAGAGCAGGATCCGATGCGGTTCGATCGTGACCAGCACGATCGGCAGGATCGCCAGCGCCAGCGCGAAACCGATCGCCTTGCCCGCTTCCTGCTTCAGCCCGGCCAGGTCGCCGAGCATGTACAGCCGCGCGAAGCGTGGCGACACCATCGACGCGACGCCGCTGACGAACATGTAGATCACCAGCACGACGCGCCACGCGATCGCATACAGCCCTACCTCGTCGGTCGACGCGACCGCGCCCAGTACGAAGGGTGGCGCCGCGCTGATCAGCAATTGCACCAGTTCGAGGCTGAACAGCGACAGGCCGGTCGACAACAGCGGGACGGGTTGCACCTTCCCCTCCGTGCCGCGCGCAGGCAGGTCGCGGACCAGCATGACCCCGCCGATCACCACCGCCAGCGTCATCGCCGCCGCGATCGCCACCAGCGCGACGCCCACCGTCAGCGGCAACAGGAAAGCGAGCACGCAGAACAACCCCGGCCACAACCAGGTATAGACGATCTGGCTTTGCGTCACCCGGTGCAGCCCGGCGAGCGCGCCGGCGACCACGTTCGCCAGATTCTGCGGAATGATCAGCAGCGCGCCCAGCAGGAACAGCGTCGTCATCTCGGGCTTGTGCATCACCCAATGCGCCAGCGGCCATGCGGCGGCGGCGGCGATCCCTGCCAGCGCCAGCGACAGCCCGCCGACCATCGCGAACGCCCGGATCATCGATGCCCGCGCCGACCCGCTGTCTTCGGCCGCGAGCACGCGCGCCATTTCGCGGGTCAGCGCGCGATCGATGCCCAGCCGCCCCAGCCCCGATGCCAGCATCATCGTCCCGAACACGATGTAGAAGGCGCCGACCTCCGCCAGCGGCAGCCGCAGCGCGATCATCAGGTGCATGCCGTACCGGCACGGCACGTCGATCAGCCGCGTCCCCGTCGTGACGAGCGATCCCCCATATTGACGGCGCAGACGGTCGAGCAAATCAGCGCGCATCGGGTCTCACTTCGAACAGGGTCACGCTCTGCGGCGGCAGGTCGACGTCGAGCACACCATGGGCATAGGCTCCGGTCGGCAGCGGTCGCAGCGCGCCGTTCGCCAGCCGCATGCCGGTCACCCGTCCCTGCGGCGCGACATGACCCAGGGCCAGCGATATCGGCATCGCCTGGCCTGCGACCTTGTTGATCGCGACGATCGTCACGACGCCGTCGCTGCGGATGGCGGCAAAGGCGGCCATCGTATCGGGATCGGGCACCCGCGCCGCGACGCTGGTCTCGCCGAAGCCGTTGCCATGGCCGTCGGGGTTGCGAAACAGCTTCATCGCCAGATAGGCGGGCGATCCCACCGGCGGCGTCATCCAGCGCGCCGCCATGTCGAGCCGTTCGCGCCCGAAGATGCCGAGCACATCGGCCTGTGCGGTCGCGCCGTTCATGTGATCGGCGGCGCCCCAGTCATATTCGGTGATCGCGATCGGCGTGCCGCGCCGATAATAACGATCGACCCAGTCGCGCAGCCGCGGGATCAGCGCGACGCGATCGGCGATCCAGCTGGTGTCGAGATAGCCGCGGTCCCACAACAACCGGGTCGACCGGTTGCGGAGCGTCTGCATCGCCGGAGACACGTCGTCATGCCCGTCACCGCGAAATTCGCCGCCCTGCGGATAGAAATGGACGCTGACGACATCGACCGGATGACCGACCCGCCGCCACTGCGCCAACAGCCAAGGGAGCAGGTCCATGCCACCGGTCTGCGCCGTCCGGTCGGGCAGCTTGTCATAGCCGCGGGCGTCGCCGACCTGCTGGTCGAACCCGCTGTAGCGATAGCCGCCCCAGCCCCACGCCTCCGGCGCGACGATCCGCGCATCCGGATCGACCGATTTGACCATCCGCGCATAATCGATCGTCATCTGCGCCTGGTCGAGCGCGTGGACGCCGACCGGATGGACATCGCGATGGATGTCGTGCCAGCGCGTGACCTCGTTATCCATCGCATAATAGCGGACGCCGCCAGCCTGTGCGGTGCCGAACCGGTCGACCAGGCTGCGGACCCACGCCCGCTGGTCGTCGATCCCCGCACTTCGCGTCGCGTCGTTCGGGTCGTTGCCGGTGACCGGTCGACCATCCGCGCGAAGGCCATTGCCCGCATCGGGCAAGCTGGCGGCATCGACCGCCTGTTGCGCGCCATAGCGGCTGACCGCAAAGCTCGCCAATTTGCCGCCATCGGACGCCAGCATCGCCACGCGGCCCAGCATCGGGACGGTCACCATCGGCTGGACGCCCGCCGCCTGGGCGCTGGCGACGAAGCGGGCGCCATATTGCGCCGGGTCGTCGGCGGCGATCGGCAGGCTTTCGAAGAACCAGTCGCGCCCCGCCTGACGCGCCTCGATCTGCCAATTGTAGAGCGAGGCGCTGTTGCCCCCTGCCCGCGCGATTCCCAGCCCCAGGTCGCGGGCCGCCGCCGGGTCCGGGAAACTGGTGCCGTAGATCAGCGGGCTGATCGAATGGCGATCCGCGGTCACGTCGATATCGACGCGGACGCGATCCGGATGGCTGGCGCTGGCCGATCCGCAGGCGACCAGCGCCAGCGTTCCCAGCGCCCCCGCCAGCACGACTGCGGTCGCGGCGATCCGGCTCATCGCGTCACCCGCCGCAACGCGGCCCGTTCGCGCCGCAATCGTTCCAGCTGATAGACGCCGATCGCGATGATGACCGTCAATTCGCCGGGCGCCAGCGTCATCGGCAGCATTTCCGAAATCAGGATCGCATAGACCAGATAATCCTGGAGCGCCGCGATCATCGGTTCGTCGCGCCATTCGCGCAACGTGCGAAAGATCATGATCCCCCGCATCGGGATCGCGACGAGCAACAGCGCGCCGATCACCCCGAATTCGAACAGGATGCCGACCCAGGTGATATCCGCCAGAAAGAAGAAATGGTTGAAATAGGTCATCATCCCAGCCGGATCGATCGGGCTGATCGTCCCTACCCCGAAAATCCAGCGGAACGGGTTGGTCCCCAGGAACGCGACCGCCTTCACCGTCGATATCCAGCGGACGTCGAACGCAAAGGCTTTGTCGGTGCTGAAGATCGACGCCATGATCGGCAGCTGGAACAGCCCGAACAGCGCGAACGGGATCGCCGCGACCGCCCACATGCGCATCCGCGGCGTCGCCGCGATGAACAGGGTGATCGCCGCCATCAGCGCCAGCCCGAGCAGATACGTCCGCATCCGCACCAGCCCCAGGATCAGCCCGAACCCGATTCCCCAGACTAGCGCCCAGCCCGGCTGCCACCGCGCCAGGAACCGCCGCCACACGTACAATACGCCGATCAGCCCGAAATACATCGGCAGGCGGATGCGGTTGCCGCGCGCGTCATTGCCCAGCAACGGCGAATCGCCGATCTCATAATGGGTCGTATAGGCCGACTGCGGGGCCACCGCCCAGATGATGACCAGGATCACGAAGGTGACGACCGCACAGATCAGCAACGCCGCCGTGATGTCGCGCATCGTCGGCTGCAGCCAGCGCAGCAACGCCAGGAACGAAAAGAAATAGAGGATCGGCAACAGCTTCACCTGCGCCGCCAGCGCGACGAAAAACGTCTGCTGGAAGGTGAACAGCGAGATGAAGGTCGGCACCAGCGCCAGCCAGACGAAGCTGATCAGGATCTGGCGCGACCCGAGCGGTCGACCGCCCCGAAACAACAGGAGCGCCAGCGGCAAGGTCAGCAGCGGAAACACCTTCGACAAGGCCCACAGCGGCGGCAGCATTTTGACGTAGTGGAAGCTCTGCCCGAACAGCGGAAACAGCGCGACCAGCACGAACACGCGCCGCCAATCGAGGTCGAGCGCGATCAGTCGCCCGGACCATCGCGCGGCGCCGTTGCGTCCAGTCCCGTGCGAAGACAGGTCCTGCCGCGAAGCAGGCGCCATCCGGTTCACCTGGTGCCGACGGTATTGGTGACGTTGGTGTTGCCCAGGCTGTAATTCAGACTGCGGCTGAACGGCAGCAGGCGGTTGATATGCTGATCGATCCACAGATCGGCCTCGGCGATCGAGGACCGCGGCACGAAAACGATGTCGTGCGACCGGAGCGTGACCCCGGTGGGCAACCCCTTGTGCGCGAAGGCGCGCAAGTCGACATCGGTCTTCACGATCGCGCCATCGGGATCGCGGTGGAGGACGACGACCTGTTTCGATTTGGCGGTGTCGAGCAAGCCGCCCGCGCTGATGATCGCCTGCAACGGGCCCATCCGCCCCGGCAGCTTGACCGGCCCGGGCTGGCGCACTTCGCCACCGACATAGACGACGGCGCCATATTGCTGGACCGACACGGTCGGGCGCGCGTTTTCGACGATACCCTCTCGCCGCAGCGCCGCGGAGACCACCGCCGCCGCCTGGTCGAGCGTCAGGCCTTCGAACAACAGATTGCCGATGATCGGCACGGTGAACCGCCCGTCGGGGCCGACCGGCCCGGCAATGTTGAGTTCGGCGTTATAGGGGAAGGACACCGCGAGCTGGTCGCCCGATTCGACCCGATAGGGCGCGGTCGGTCCACCGGCGATCGGGCGCGGCGGGGCGATCGCGACGATCGACGCATCACGGGCGCGCGAATCGGACGCGGCGCAAGCGGACGTGAGACCGACCACGCCGAGCAGCGCGATCCGCACCACGCGGGTCAGTGTCCCCGTCGTCATCCTGAACATCGCTCCTGTCATGATGTCACCCTTGCTACTACAATTCTCTGGCGGGGGTTAGCCGGAAAGGCTTAATGGATAGGTAAGACCAATCGGCGATATAAGGCCCATCATTGTCCATTCTCACGCCCAGGCGAGCCTTTACCATGCTTGATGTACCAACATCGCAGGTCCTGCAGGACCGGACGGCCGCCCGGGGCGAATTCTCGCTGCGCGATCTGTTGAACGGCATCTTCTATTATCGCCGCGCGGCGCTGATCGCGGCGGGCGTGGTCGCCGCGCTGGGAATCGCCGCCGCCTTGCTGCTGCCGCCGACCTATACGGCGGAGTCGCAGCTGCTGCCCTTGAGCGCGGGCATCTACGACATGCAGGATTCGACCAAGCCGACCTCGCCCGGCCAGGTGCTGGACCCCGCCGCGGTCGTGAACGTCGAATTGCAGCTGCTCGACAGCCTGGAACTCCACCGCTCGGTCGTCGCCGAACAGCTGGGGCCGGGCGCGTCCACCGCCGAACTCGACAAGGCGGTGGAGAAATTCGATTCGCATTTGCATGTCACGAAAGCGACCGATGCCAACGTCATCCAGCTGAGCTATACCGCGCGCGATCCGGTCGTCGCGGCGACGACGCTGAAAACGCTGATCACCAAATATTTCGAAAGCCGCGCCAACGTCCTGACTTCGGGGCGGGTCGACTTTCTCGAAAGCCAGCGCGATGCGGTGAAGCGCAATCTCGATTCTGCCAATGCCGCGATCAAGGCGTTCCAGGACGAAAATGGCGTCGTCGATATCGCCGCACAGGTGGCGGGCGCGGTCGCGCAGGACGATACGCTGCGCCGGAACAAGCTGGAGACCGACGCGGCGCTGGCGGACGGTCGGCAAAGCCTCGCGACGCTGCGGTCGGGGGCCAGCAGCGTTCCGCGCGACATTGAACTCTATAGCGACAATACCGAGGCCGCGCGCGCCCTGGGCGACATGCAGGCATCGCTGCTGACGTTGCAGACCAAGCGCGCCGACCTGGCGTCGCGGTTCATGAAGACATCGCCCCAGGTGACGCAGGTCGACAAGCAGATCGCCTCGATCCAGGATTCGATCGCGCAGCAACGTCGCGCGCTGACGATCACGCGGCGGACGGGGCGCAACCAATATTTCGATTCGACCCGTGACCGGCTGACCGCCGCGCAGGCCGCGGTCAACGGCGCCGCCGCGCGCGGATCGATGCTGGCGGCGCAGATCGCGGCGTCGGGCAATCGCCTGAAAAAGCTGAACGCGGTCGCGGATCGCCTGACCGCGATGACGCTCGACCGCGACGTGCTGGCAAACAGTTTCAAATCGCTCTCGACTCAGGTCGAGGAGGCGCGCGTCCAGCTCAACCAGACGTCGGAGGCCGGCAGCCCGAGCGTGCGCGTGATCGAGGCGCCGACCCCGCCGGCCAACCGAAGCAACCCGCCCCTGCTGCTGATCGCGGGCAGCCTGGTCGCCGCGATCCTGATCGCGGGGACGACGGTGTTCGTGCTGGGCAGCCTGCGCGAGATCTTCCTGTCGCCGATGGAGGTGGAACGCGCGCTCGACCTGCCCGTGCTCGTCGCGCCGCTCAACGACAGCGGCAACGAATCCGCGACCGCGCAGCGGGAATATGGCCGCGCGATCGCCGCAATCGAACAGGCGCTGGGCCGCGGGGCGAAATCGATCCTGCTGGTCGCGCCGACATCGCGGATGAGCCTGCAACAGGCCGCGCTGGGGCTGGGCCGCGCGATCCAGCGGCGGGCGGCGGGCCGCGAATCGGGCCGCGCGGTGCTGATCCGGTTCGATGCCGATCTGCCCTTGCCCGCCCATGCAGCGGATATCGCGATCGAATATTATGAAGGCATCGCGACCGGGGTCATCGGGACGGGCACGATCTCGTCCGACCGCCCCGACGCGCGCCTGATCGGCGAGCTCAAGGCTATGTTCGACTATGTCGTCGTCACCGCCCCGCCGGTGAGCGATGGCTTCGAGGGCATCGAACTGTCGCAGGCGGTGGACTGCGTCCTCCCCGTCGTCGAGGCCGAAGCGACCCGGCGCCCGGTCGCCAAGCGGCTGATCGCCCAGTTGCACGAAGCGGGCGGCGCGATCCTGGGCGTCGTCATGCTCGGTCGCCGTTCGCATATTCCCCAATGGGCCTATCGCCTGCTGATCGACCGGCGCCTCCGCGCCTCGTGACCCCTGATCAGCCCGGCGGTCGGCGCAGCGTTCAGCCCGGAGCGTCGCCACGCCCGGTCGGTGGCGGGCTGCCCCCGGCGATCGTCGTCGCACTCGATGCCGCCCGCGCGGTCGCGGCGATCTATGTCGTGCTCCACCATGTCGCCAAGGCACACGGCCTGCTGCATGGCCCGGGGCTGATCCTGTTGTTCGGGCAGGAGGCAGTCATCGTCTTCTTCCTGCTCAGCGGCTTCGTCATCTTCAACGGCGAACAGCGCCGCGCATTGCGACCGGGTGGCTATTATGTGCGGCGGGTGCGGCGGATCTATCCGGTGCTGATCGCCGCGATGATCGTGTCGACGCTGGTCGCAGTTGATAACGGCGATCTGGCCGCGCGGTTCGACTGGCGCAGCCTGTGGGGGACGCTGGCCGGGCTCCAGGACATCGCCGCGATCAAGCCGGGGGTGATCGTCGATCCGTATCTGGACAATCTGCCGCTGTGGTCGCTGTCCTATGAACTTGCGTTCTACCTCGTGTTTCCGCCAATTTTGATGCTGTGGCACCGCCATCCCCGCGCGACCGATCACCTGGTCGGGATCGGTTGTTGCCTCTGCTACGGCCTGTATGCGCTCCACGCCAACCATGCGGCGCTGGTCGGTGCCTATTTCATGATCTGGTGGAGCGGGGCGATGGCTGCCCGCGCGTATCTTGCGGGGGGACGCGACGTCCGCGCGATCGGCGCCGCCCCCTGGTGGCTGGCGGCGTGCAGCCTGTGTGCCGGACTGGTCGTGACGATCGTCGGGAGCAAGGGCTTCGGCGTCTATCCGATGCTGCCGTTCCGCCACATGGTCGTCGCGCTGGCGATGCTGTGCGTGTGTTTCGGCCCGATCGGGGGCGCGATCGCCCGGCGCAGCAGGGGGCTTGCCCTGCCCTTCGGGTTTCTGGCGTCGATCTCCTACGGATTATATGTCTTCCATTATCCACTGCTCGTCGACTGGCGACGGGCGGACAGCCTCCCCTGGTTCCTGGCCGCGCTGATCCTGTTGGTCGCAGTTTCCTATGCTGCGGAAACGATCGGTCGACCGCCGCGGCGATGATAGCCCCGGTCGACAGCCAGCGCGACCGTCCCTATCTGCAGCGCCCGTGCTTCTCCAGACCATCGAGCCGCTTATGCCGATCGACCCCAGCTTAACCTTCCTCCCCGTATCGATCGCGGTGCTGACTGTGTCCGACACGCGTGGGCCCGCGGACGATCGATCGGGGGACACGCTGGTCGACCGACTGAAGGCCGCCGGGCACCGGCTAGCGGAGCGCGCGATCGAGCGCGACGATAGCGATGCGATCGTCGCGCGGCTGTCGCGGTGGATCGCCGATCCCGACATCGATTGCGTCATCACCACCGGCGGCACCGGGGTGACCGGGCGCGACGTCACGCCCGAGGCGATCGAGCGGGTCGCGACCAAGATGATCCCCGGCTTCGGCGAATATTTCCGCTATATCAGCATCGCGACGATCGGCACGTCGACGATCCAGAGCCGCGCGTGCGCCTGTGTCGCCGATGGCACCTATATCTTCGCGCTGCCCGGATCGACGGGCGCGGTGAAGGATGGCTGGGACAAGGTGCTGGCCGACCAGCTCGACAGCCGCCACCGCCCCTGTAATTTCGTCGAGCTGATGCCCCGCCTGACCGAACGCTGATCGTTCTTGCTATGTTCCGCTGCGCGGCCTAGCGTCGCGCGATGGCGACCTCTCGACCCCATCGCGGCGCGACCGCCAACGCGGCCAGCCAGCGGTTCGGCCTGTCGCAGGTGGAGATGGACGGCGACTGGCTCGATCTGCGCGACGACATCGACGGCGCGCCGCTGCCGCTGCGGACGACGGTGACGGTCGAAACACCCCGCACGATCATCAGCCACAACCGGTCCCCCGACATCCCGTTCGACCGGTCGATCAACCCGTATCGCGGGTGCGAACATGGCTGCATCTATTGTTTCGCGCGCCCGACCCATGCGTATCACGACCTGTCGCCGGGGCTGGATTTTGAAAGCCGCCTGTTCGCCAAACCGACCGCAGCCGAGCTGTTGCGGCGCGAATTGGCGCGGCCGGGCTATGTGGCCAGGCCGATGGCGCTCGGGACCAACACCGATCCGTATCAGCCGATCGAGGCGACGTGGCGGATCACGCGGTCGGTGATCGAGATACTGGCGGACACCGACCACCCGCTGACGATCACGACCAAGTCCGACCGGGTGCTGCGCGATCTCGACCTGCTCGCGCCGATGGCGGCGAAGGGACTGGCGGCGGTGGCGGTATCGGTGACCTCGCTCGACCCGCGGGTCGCGCTGACGGTCGAACCGCGCGCGCCGCATCCCGAACGGCGGCTGGCCGCGGTGCGCCGCCTCGCCGAGGCGGGCGTCCCCGTCTATGTGTCGATCGCGCCGGTCATCCCCGCGATCACCGATCATGAGATCGAACATCTGATCGAGCGCGCGGCGCAGGCGGGGGCGCGAGCGGCGTTCTTCATCCCCGTCCGCCTGCCGCACGAAGTGGCGCCGCTGTTCCGCGCCTGGCTCGATGCGCATTTCCCCGATCGGGCGGCGAAGGTGATGGCAACGATCCGGTCGCTGCGGGGCGGGCGCGACAATGATCCCAACTTCGGCACCCGGATGCGCGGCAGCGGCCCATGGGCGGGCCTGTTGCGGACCCGGTTCGCAATCGCCTGTCGCAAACATGGGTTGAACCAGGACCGGATCACGCTGCGCAGCGATCTGTTCCGCCCGCCGCGCGGCGCGCAGGGGGAGCTGTTCTGATCGCGCCGTCCGCGGTATCGCCGATGCATGGCCCTGCCCCGCTCCACCCGCCCGGTTCGCGTCATCCGCCTCTATTGGCCCGTCAGCGTCGAGACGATCGTCGCGATGACCACAGGCGATGGCGACGCGGTGGCGCGCGATCCGGCGCTGGTCGCGATGTTCGCGATCGTCCGCGCCGATAACGCGCTGGGTGATTTCGGCGTCTACCGGTCGGTCGTCGAACTGGCGCCGGGGTGGGAATTCTTCACGCCAGCGGCGGGCGCGCGCCCGACGCTCGGCACGGCGGACACCGGTCAGGCGTCGCCGACCGTCATCGTCACGCTCCATGTCCCCGCCGATGTGCGCGACGATGTGTTCGACCAGCTGCTCGACCAGTTGATCGCGGCGCACCCGTGGGAGGTGCCGGTCATCGAACTGACCGCGGCCGCGTTGCTGCTGCGCCGATGACGGCGCTGCGCCACCGTGATCCGACCCTTCCGACGATGGCGGCAACGTGGCTGGTCCTGGCGTTCGTGGCGCTGGCGCTGCGGTTGCCCGACATCGGCAACCCGCTGATCGATCTGGACGAGCAATTTTATCTGCTCGTCGGCGACCGGATGCTCCACGGCGCGGTTCCCTATGTCGATATCTGGGATCGCAAGCCGGTCGGGCTGTTCCTGATCTATGCCGCGGCGCGCGCGGTCGGCGGCGATCCGTGGCTGGGGTATCAGCTGCTCGCGACCGTGTCGGCGATCGTGACCGCGGGGTTGATCGCGATGCTGGCGCGAACCGTCGCTGGCGCGCGCGCGGGGGTCGGCGCGGGTGCGATCTATCTGCTGTGGCTGGGTTTTCTCGGCGGGCGCGGCGGGCAATCGCCGGTGTTCTACGATGCGCTGACCGCTGGCGCGGCGCTGCTGGTGTGGCAGGCGCTGGTGCGGCCGCGATTGCTCTGGCGCGGCGGGATCGCGGCGATGCTGGCCTGTGGCATCGCGATGCAGATCAAGCCGACCGCGGTGTTCGATGGCGGCTGGTTCGGCGTGGCGCTGCTGATCGGCGCGGGGCGGGCCCGGTGGCGGATGACCGCGATCGGCGCCTATGCCGCGGCGCTGGTCACGACCGCGCTGGTGCCGACGCTGCTGGCCTTCATCGTCTATCGCGCGATGGGGCACGGCGAGGCGTGGTGGTTCGCCACGATCGAATCGATCTTCATGCGCGGTTTTTCGCCAGCCGAGCCGATCGCGGGGCGGCTGACCGGGATCGCGCTGATGCTGTTGGTGCCGGTGGGCGCCGCACTGCTCGGCGCGATCCGGGTCGAGCGATCCGCGCGCTGGTTCCTGATCGGTTGGGCCGTCGTCGCCCTTGTCGGGCTGAGCGCGGTCCCGCCCTATTATAATCACTATGCATTGCCGCTGCTGGTGCCGATCGCGGTGCTGGGCGGTATCGGGATCGCGGGCAGCGTCGCGATGACCGGTGTCGTTGCCGCCGCGGCGGCGGCGCTGCTGTGGCTGTCGGGCTATCCGCATCTTGGCGAGCGCGCGGCCAATCGTGCAGGCGTCGCGCAGATGGCCGCGACGGTCGATCGCTATCGGGGCGGCGAATGCCTGTTCGCGGTGACGGGCCCCCCCGCGCTCTATGTGGCGACCCGGTCGTGCTTGCCGACCCGTTATCCCTTCGCCCCCCATCTGACGCTGGCGAGCGAGACCGGGGCGATCGGGGTCGACCAACTGGCCGAGCTGCGCCGAACGCTCGCCACGCGCCCGCCCGTCATCGTCACCGGGCCGCCGCCCGCCGGTGCCAGCGCGGCGAGCATCACGCTGATCGACGCCGTGTTGGCGCGCGATTACCGCGCGGTCGGCGGATGGTCAGGCTATTCCATCCACGCGCTCAGGCATCGACCAGCTGGTAATCCTTGAACCGGTCGCGCAGCGCGGTCTTGAGCAATTTGCCAGTCGCGGTGTGGGGCAGGTCGTCGACGAATTCGATCGCATCGGGCAACCACCATTTGGCGACATGATCGCTGAGATGCGCGACGATATCGGCGGGTGAGACGCTGCTGCCCGGCTTGCGCACCACGACCAGCAGCGGGCGTTCGTCCCATTTGGGATGATAGATGCCGATCGCCGCCGCCTCGGCGACACCGGCACAGCCGACCGCGGCATTTTCCAGCTCGACCGAGCTGATCCATTCGCCGCCCGATTTGATCACGTCCTTCGACCGGTCGGTGATCTGCATCGTCCCGTCAGGATGGAGCACCGCGACATCACCGGTGTCGAACCAGCCGTCGGCGTCGATCGCGTCGGCATCGGCCTCGAAATAGCGTTTCACGACCCATGGCCCGCGCACCAGCAACCGGCCCGACGACGTGCCGTCGCGCGGCAGTTCCTGCCCCGCATCGTCGATGATGCGTAATTCGACGCCGAACGGGATCTGCCCCTGTTTCGTCAGGAAATCGAGCCGCCGTTCATGGCTCCACTCCTGCCAATCCTCCGGCGGCGATCCCGCGGTCGCGACGGGGGAGGTTTCGGTCATCCCCCACAGATGCTTCACCTCGACCCCCATCCCCATCAGTCGGTCGATCATCGCGCGGGGGGCCGCCGATCCGCCGACCGTCGCCAGTTCGAGGTAGCGGGGCGCGTCACCCCCCGCATCGATATGCCCGAACAGCGCCAGCCAGACGGTGGGCACCCCCGACGATATCGTTACCCGTTCGCGGTTCATCAGATCGCACAGGATTGCCGGATCGTTGACCGCCGAAAACACGATCTTCGCCCCCGCGATCGCCGCCGCGAAGGGCGTGCCCCAGGCGGCGGCATGGAACATCGGCACGACCGGCAACAACACCGACCGCGACGACATCGACAGGACCGATGGCGCGACGACCATCATCGCGTGGAGCACGGTCGAGCGATGTTCGTACAATACGCCCTTCGGATTGCCCGTCGTGCCGCTGGTGTAGCAGAGCATGCACGGTTCGCGCTCGCCGCCCTCGGCCCAGGCGTAATCGCCATCCTCGGCCGCGATCACCGCGGCGAAGCTGTCGGGACCCGTCCCGTCCATCACGATATAATGATCGATGCTGGTCCACTGGTCCTTCAGCCGGTCGACGATCGGCTGGAACGCGGCATCGTACAGCAGTACCCGGTCCTGCGCATGGTTGGCGATATAGACCAGCTGGTCGTCGAACAGCCGCGGATTGATCGTATGGATCACCCCGCCCATCCCGATCGTGCCGTACCAGGCGATCAGATGATGCGCATGGTTCATCGCCAGCGTCGCGACCCGGTCCCCGCGCCCGATGCCCAACCGCTCCAGCGCTTGCGCCAGCTTGCGTGCATCGCGGCGGACGCCCGCCCAATCGGTGCGCGTTTCGCGACCGTCCGCCCAATGGCTGACGATTTCGCGCGGGCCCGCCTCCGCGGCGACATGGTCGAGCAGTTTGGATACCCGAAGTTCGAAATCCTGCATTCCGCCGAGCATCGCCATCCTCTCTATCGTTATGAGGTCAGCATAGGCGGTGTCACGGCGGGGGCAAGGGCAACGCCGTGTAACGAACGATTGCCGACGCCCCGGTCAGCCAACCAGCGCCAGGCGGGTTTCGGACGAGGTCATCGTCACGCTGGCGACGCCCGGCAGCGTTTCGAGCCGCCCGACCAATTCGCCGTCGAGCAGGAAATCGCGCCCGATCAACAATCTGACCGTGCCTTCGGGAAGATGGGCGCTGACGCGGATCTCCCCCCGGGCGCCGCGATGATCGGCCAGCATCGTCGCCAGCGCGCGGAAGGCGACGGCATCGTCGACCGCGATATCGAGCACGAACCGCGCGGTCGTCGCGAGTCCTTCGAACGGCTGGATCCGCTTGACGGTCACGCGCGGCGATTCCTCGCCCGGTCGCCGGTCGAGCTCCACCGTCGCCAGACCGCACCCGCCGTGTCGCGCGGCCTCTTCCAGATCGGCGGCGACCGCATCGTCGAAACAGGTCGCGACGAACTGCCCACTCGCATCGGACAGCGTCGCCATCATATAGCGTTTGCCGCGTGCCGAGGTGCGCCAGCGCGCATCCTCTACCAGCACTGCCATCGTCGCGCCCGCGCGGCTGCCATCGTCGGGGATCGACAATTCGGCCAGCGCCACGAACGCGCGCGCGCCGTGCATCTTCGCGATATGCGCGTGGCGATCGACCGGATGCGAGGAGAAATAAAAGCCGAACGCTTCCTTTTCCTGCTCCATCCGCTGCGCCAGCGTCCAGTTCGCCGACCGCGGCAGCTTGATGTCGTCGCCCGCGACATCCTCACCCCCGAACAGCCCGCCCTGCCCGCTGGTCTTCTGGTCATGCGTCCGCGCCGCGACCGCCAGGATCGTTTCGGCGACCGCATGGACCCCCGCGCGGTTCGGATCGAGGCTGTCGAACGCACCGCCCGCGGCCAAGGTCTCGAGTTGGCGCTTGTTGACGAGCCGCGGATCGACGCGGGTCGCCAGATCGTCGATACTGGTGAACAGGCCGTTGGTGTCGCGCTCCTCGACCAGCCGCTCCATCGCGCCCTCACCGACCGATTTCAGCGCGGCGAGCGCGAAGCGGACGACGAGGCCGTCGTCGGTTTGCTCGACATCGAATTCGGCCTGGCTGCGGTTGATGTCGGGGCCCGCGATCGGCACCCCCAGCCGCCGCATGTCATCGACGAAAATCGCCAGCTTATCCGTCAGATGCAGGTCGTAGCACATCGATGCTGCGAAGAATTCATGCGGATGATGCGCCTTCAGCCACGCGGTCTGATAGGCGAGCAGCGCATAGGCGGCGGCGTGCGATTTGTTGAAGCCATAGCCTGCGAACTTGTCGATCAGATCGAACAGTTCGTTCGCCTGCGCCTTGCCGATGCCGTTGACGGTCGCGCATCCCTCGACGAATCCCGCGCGCTGGGCGTCCATCTCCGCCTTGATCTTCTTGCCCATCGCGCGGCGCAGCAGATCGGCCTGACCCAGGCTGTACCCGGCCAGGATCTGCGCGGCCTGCATCACCTGTTCCTGATAGACGAAAATCCCATAGGTCTCGGCGAGAATGCCCTCGAGCAGCTTGTGCGGATAGGCGATCGGCTCATGCCCGTTCTTGCGGCGCCCGAAGAGCGGGATATTGTCCATCGGCCCCGGTCGATACAAGGCGACGAGCGCGATGATGTCGCCGAAATTGGACGGGCGTACCGCCGACAGCGTTCGCCGCATCCCTTCGGATTCCAGCTGGAACACGCCGACCGTGTCGCCCTTTTGCAGCAGCTTGTAGACCCCCTCGTCATCCCATTCGAGCGCGTCGAGATCGAGCGTGATGCCCCGTTTCTGGAGCAGTTGCACCGCCTTCTTGAGCACCGACAGCGTCTTGAGGCCGAGGAAGTCGAACTTCACCAGGCCTGCGCCCTCGACATATTTCATGTCGAACTGGGTCACCGGCATGTCCGATCGCGGATCGCGATAGAGCGGGACGAGCTGGCTGAGCGGGCGATCGCCGATGACGACGCCGGCGGCATGGGTCGAGCTGTGGCGGGGCAGCCCCTCCAGCTTCATCGCCAGATCCATCAGGCGGCGAACCTGATTGTCGTTGGCATATTCGCGCGCCAACTCACTGACTCCATTGAGCGCGCGGTCGAGTGTCCACGGATCGGTCGGGTGGTTTGGGACCAGTTTCGCGAGCCGGTCGACCTGGCCGTAGCTCATCTGGAGCACGCGCCCGGTATCCTTCAGCACCGCGCGCGCCTTCAGCTTTCCGAAGGTGATGATCTGCGCGACCTGATCGCGCCCGTATTTTTCCTGGACGTAGCGGATCACCTCGACCCGCCGGGTTTCGCAGAAATCGATGTCGAAATCGGGCATCGACACGCGTTCGGGGTTCAGGAACCGTTCGAACAGCAACCCCAGCTTCATCGGGTCGAGATCGGTGATCGTCAGCGCCCAGGCGACGACCGACCCTGCGCCCGATCCACGCCCCGGCCCGACCGGGATGTCGTGGTCCTTCGCCCATTTGATGAAATCGGCGACGATCAGGAAATAGCCGGGGAAACCCATCTGCGCGATGACATCGACTTCGAATTCCAGCCGCGCGCGATAGGCGTCGCGCCAGCCGTCCGCGCTCTCCCCGTGCAACGCCGCGATCCGGTCGAGCCGCGCCTCCAGCCCGGCGCGCGCATCGTCGCGCAGCTTGGCCGCCTCCCCCTCCAGGTCGCCCGCGAGCGTCGGCAGGATCGGTTTGCGATAGGGCGCCGCCACCGCACAGCGCTGCGCGACGACCAAGGTGTTGGCGATCGCCTCGGGCAGGTCCGCGAACAGCGACGTCATGACGTCGGCGGGCTTCAGCCAGGCGTCGGGCGAACTGCGCGCGCGATCCTCGCTTTCGACATAGGTCGAATGCGCGATGCACAGCATGGCGTCATGCGCGTCGCCGAACGCCGATTCGGCGAAACAGCACGGGTTGGTCGCGACCAGCGGCAGGTCGCGCGCATAGGCCAGATCGATCAACGCCGCTTCCGCCGCGATCTCGGTCGCATCGCTGCGGCGGCACAATTCGATGTAGAGCCGGTCGGGGAACAGCGCCTGCAACCGGTCGGCATAGGCGGCGGCGCGCGCGGGCTGATCCTCTGCGAACAGCCGCGCCAGCGCGCCCTCCCCGCCCGCGGTCAGCGCGATCAGCCCGTCGCTGCGCCCCTCCAGCGCGGCGATGTCGACATGCGCGGCCTGTTCGATCGGGCGATCGAGATGCGCCATCGATACCAGCGCGCACAGATTGTCGTAGCCCGCGGCATTTTGCGCATAGAGCGCGATCCAGTCGAGCACGGGCGCGGCGCCGTCGGGCATGTCGGGCCGCGCGATGCCCAGCATCGTGCCGATCACCGGCTGGACGCCGTCCTTCTTGGCGGCATCGCTGAACGCCATCGCGGCATAGAGCCCGTTGCGATCGGTCAGCGCGGCGGCGGGAAACCCCAGCGCGCGCGCCTGTTTGGCGATCGCCTTCGGCTCGATCGCGCCGTCGAGCATCGTATAGCTGGAGAAAATTCGAAGGGGCACGAAACCGGCATGAGGCATCCGCCCTCCTACCCGACGATCGACGATTCGAACAGGCACGGCCCGACTGCGCCTGTGGAAAAGCCGTAGTGGCGGGACCTTCGCAGGGTCCGGGCGTTACAGAAGCAACAACGGAGCACGACCGATGACCGATCCACGACCCTTTGCCGATTCCGTAAAGCCCGGCCCTTTCGCGACGCAGGGCCGCCGGACGCGGGTCGGGGCCGGGTGGGGATGGATGCTGGGCTATGGCCTGTTGTCGGTCGTGCTCGGCGTGGGCGCGTTCGTCTGGCCCTTCGCCGCGACGATCGCCGCGACGATCGTGATCGGGTCGTTCTTCATCCTGGCCGGGTCGGTGTCGATCGTCGCCGGGATCGTCGGTCGCGATCATCAGGGCCGCAGCTATGCGATCGGGTTCGGGCTGGTATCGTTGTTCATCGGGCTGATCATGGTGTTCGAACCCGCGACCGGCGCACTGTCGCTGACCTTGCTCGTCGCGATCTGGCTGGGATTACGCGGGGCGATGGAGGTGTGGCTGGGTGCGAAGTTCCGCCGCGGGCGCGGGTTGATGATCGCGCTGGGCATCGTCAACATCCTGCTCGCGTTCTACGTGCTGGGGACGTTGCCCTGGTCGTCGCTGACGCTGCCGGGCTTCATCCTGGGGATCAGCTTCCTGCTCGGCGGGATCAACGCGGTCGTCGGCGCGCTCGATCACCGCAAGGGCGCCGAGGCGTTCGCGCTGCCCGCCTGACCGACGCTACAGCAGCGCCTCGATATCGGCGCGCAGAGCGGCGGGCTTGGTCGTCGGGGCGTAGCGGCGGACGACGCGGCCGTCGCGATCGACCAGGAACTTGGTGAAATTCCACTTGATCGCCTTCGACCCCATCAGCCCGGGGGCATCCGCCTTCAGCCGATCGAAGAGCGGGTCGGCGGCATCGCCGTTGACGTCGATCTTCGCGAAGAGCGGGAAGGTCACGTCATAGGTCAGCGTACAGAAATTCGCGATCTCCGCCGCATCGCCTGGCTCCTGATGCCCGAACTGGTTGCACGGAAACGCCAGCACCGCGAACCCCCGCGCGCCATAGTCGCGGTATAGCGCCTCCAACCACTCATATTGCGGCGTGAACCCGCATTTCGAGGCGGTGTTGACGATCAGCAGCACGGTGCCGCGATAGTCGGCGAGCGCGACGGGCGATCCGTCGGCGGCGGTGACGGTAAAATCGGTGATCGGGTCGGTCATGCCGGGTCTCCGTGACGCGCGAGCTGGCTGTCGAGGTTGAGCCGCACCTGCGGCCATTCATGCGCCAGGATCGAATAGACGACGCTGTCGCGCATCGATCCATCGGCCAGCTTCATGTGACCGCGCAGGATGCCGTCCATCCGCGCGCCGAGGCGCTCGATCGCGGTGCGCGAGGCGCGATTGAGGAAGTTCGTCCGCAACTGGACGCACTGGCAGCCCAGCATCTCGAACGCATGGCCGAGCAACAGCCGCTTCGCCTTGGTGTTCAGCCCCGTCCGCTGGACACGCCGCGCATAGACGGTGCCGCCGATCTCGACGCGCGCATTGGCTTCGCTCATCCGCATGAACCGCGTGACGCCCGCGACCGCGCCGTCCGCGTCGAGCACGGTAAAGGGCATCGCCCGCCCTGCCGCCCGTTCGGCCTCGATGCGGTCGTACCAGCCGTCGATCGTCGCATCGTCTGGGACGATCGTCGCGAACACGCCGTCGAGCCCGGTCGCGAAAGCAGCGACGATCGCGTCACGATCGGCCCGGTCGAGCGGGCGCAGCGTCACGTGCCGCCCGGCCAGCGTCGGCGTCGTCCGCCACGCACTCACGCCAACCGTCCCTCCGCGAGCCTCACGACCCGGTCCATCTTCTGCGCGAGGCGTTCGTTGTGCGTCGCGACCAGCGCCGCCGAGCCCTCGCCGCGGACGAGGCGGAGGAATTCGGCGAGCACGATGTCGGCGGTGTGTTCGTCGAGATTGCCGGTCGGTTCGTCCGCCAGCACCAGCGCGGGCTGGTTCGCGAGCGCGCGGGCGACCGCGACGCGTTGCTGTTCGCCCCCCGACAATTGGCTCGGGCGGTGCGTCAAGCGGTGGCCGAGCCCGAGCGCGGTCAGCAGCGCGGCGGCGCGCGCGTCGGCGTCGGCGCGGTCGGCGCCGTGGATCAGTTGCGGCAGGACGACATTCTCGGTCGCGCTGAAATCGGGGAGCAGATGGTGGAACTGATAGACGAAGCCCAGCCGGTCGCGGCGGACGCGGGTCCGCCCGTGCGCGTCGAGCTTCGCGACCTCCTCGTCCGCGATCCGGATCGATCCGTCGAACCCGCCTTCAAGTAAGCCGACCGCCTGGAGCATCGTCGATTTGCCCGATCCCGACGGGCCGAGCAGCGCGACGATCTCCCCCGGTGCGACCGACAGGTCGACCCCGCGCAACACCTCGATCGTGACGTCACCCTGCGTGAAGCTGCGGGTCAGGCCGGTGACCTGGAGGACGGGATTATTCATAGCGCAGCACCTGGACGGGGTCGGTGCTCGCTGCCTTCCACGCCGGATAGAGGGTCGCGAGGAAGCTGAAGATCAGCGCCATCGCCGCGATCACGACGATCTCGACCGGATCGGGTTTCGAGGGCAATTCGGTGAGATAGCGGATCGAGGGGTCCCACAGGTTCTGCCCCGTGACGAGCTGGACGAAGTTCACCACGCCCTGGCGATAGAAGAGGAACACGAACCCCAGCGCCAGCCCCGCGATCGTCCCCAGCGTTCCGATGATCGTGCCCACCAGCATGAAGATCCGCATCAGGCCGCCGCGACTCGCCCCCATCGTCCGCAGGATCGCGATGTCGCGCGTCTTGGCGCGGACCAGCATGATCAGGCTGGAGAGGATGTTGAACACCGCGACCAGGATGATGATCGACAACACGGTGAACATCGCGACGCGTTCTACCGCCAGCGCTTCGAACAATTGCGCGTTCATCGTCCGCCAGTCCTGGATCACCGCGGTCCCGCCGATCTTGTCCGCCAGCGGGCGCAATATCTCGCCGACGCGATCGGGATCGACGGTCTGGATTTCGACCATGCCCGCCGCATCGCCCATCAGCAACAGCGTCTGCGCATCCTCGATCGGCATGACGATATAGGATTTGTCATAGTCGTAGACGCCGATTTCGAAGATCGCGCCGACCGTATAGCTGATGATCCGCGGCACGGTGCCGAACGGCGTCGTCTGCCCCTGCGGGCTGAACAGCGATATCTGGCTGCCGACCTGCGCGCCCAGCGCTTCGGCCAGACGGCTGCCGATCGCGATCCGGTTGCTGCCCGCGGTGATCGAATTGAGGCTGCCCATCAGCACCTTCGACCGGATCGAACTGTTGGTGCGGATATCGCTGACCCGCATGCCGCGGACCAGTACCGCCTCCGCGCGCCCATCGAAGGTCGCGGCCAGCGGCTGTTCGATCAGCGGTACCGCGCTGGTGACTCCGGGCGTCGCCCGCGCCTCCGCCACGATGTCGCGCCAGTCGGGCAATCGCCCGCCGACGCCTTGGACGACGGCATGACCGTTCAGCCCGACGATCTTGTCGAACAGTTCGGCGCGGAAACCGTTCATGACGCTCATGACGATCACCAGCGCGGCGACGCCGAGCATCACCGCGACCAGGCTGATCGAGGCGACGAGGAAGATGAACGCCTCGCCCTTCCCCGGGAGCAGATAGCGACGGGCTATCATCCGTTCGTAGCGTGACAGGATCATGGCCACGGGCTCTAGTGCGCGGGCAGGCGACAGGCAATCGACTCGTCACCGCCAGCCGCCGGGCCGATTGTTGCGGAATCGACACACCGGCTGCGCAATCGTCCCTTACCGGCCACATCATGGGTGACAAACGACGGTCGCATGCCTAGCAACAACATCACTGGAGCATAGGCAGCAACGGCCGTGGTTCGGGGAAATTGCCAAGGATCACGCAGCGATTACGCGCGGGTCGGCGGTGAAAAGGGGGCTGACGGTTTCGATCGTCACGCAGGCGCCCGGATCGGCAACGGTCCGGGCGTTTGCCGTTTCCGGGCCGTCGCCTTCCCCGCTGCGATCGCGGGAACAGCCGGGCAGGGAGCGGGAGCTTCCAATTCGCGCTCCCTGTCCGGCGTCCCCCCTTATATCGCGGCTTGCTGAACGAAACGTGGACCGATCCGCAAGCATCGGCCCCGCCCCGGTCAAAAGCTCCGCGATAGCGTGATGCCATAGGTGCGCGGATCGCCCGGCTGCCCCACGACCAACCCGGTGTTGCCCGATTGCGTCGCGAGCAGTTCGAAATAATTCGTGTCGAACGCGTTGCGCAGCCAGCCGAACATATTCCACGAATCGCGCACCCGAAATCCCGCGCGCACATTGGTCAGCGCATAACCATCGATGTCGGTCGAGATCGATCGCGACGGGTTCGACGAGAAGCGCGACCGGTAGCTGCCATCGATCCCGGCATAGACCTGCCCCTCCAGCCCGAAGAGCGTCGCGGGCCAATTATATTCGCCCCCATAGGAGAACGCCCATTTGGAGATGCCCGGCAGGATCTGGCCCGAGATGTCGCAATTGGCGTTGCCGGACAGTTCCGGCGGGCACGGCGCATCGACGAACCGCGCATAGCGGGCATCGGCCCACGCGCCGTTGACGTACAGGTTGAGCCGATCGGTCGGGCGGATGGCGGTGTCGGCCTCGATCCCGCGGACCCGCACCCGATCCGCATTTGCCAGATAGCCGCGCAGCACGCCGAGCTGACCGTTGGTGACCGTCGCCTGGTAATCGCCGATCTCGGTCCAGAAGGCGGCTAGGTTCACCGTGGCGCGGCGATCGGCGAACTGGGTCTTGAGCCCCAGTTCGTAATGATCGACTTTTTCCGGCTTCACCGTGGCCGCCGCCAGGATCGGCTGGTTGGTCGCATCGAGCGGCAGGCCCGACAGGTTGATGCCCCCCGATTTGAAGCTGCGCGCATAGGTCGCATAGCCGTGGATATCGGCGGCGACGTCATAGGCCAGCGTCACGTCGCCCGACACGTTCCACGCGTCGAACCGCGGCGCGTAGCGCTGGTGTGCCAACACCCCGCGCTGGTCGCTGGTCAGCGTCGTGCTGCCCTGCCCCGTCAAGACGGTGGAGACGTAGGACCCGTCCTTCCTGTCGTAATTCAGGCGCACGCCGGGTTGCAGGCTCAGCCGATCGGTGACGTGCCAAGTCGCTTTCCCGAACGCGGCGGCGCTGTTGTTGGCGAAGTGGATCGTGTTGACCGACGTCAGCCCCGCCAGCACCGCGGGGTCGCTGGCGTTGGCACTGGTGGGATCGAGCAACCAGCGGCTCGCCGCGTCGCCTTGCACCTGCAACCCCTGCGTCGCGATCGTCTGGCGGAAAAAGAACAGCCCCGCGACATAATCGACCCGGCGCGTCCCGTTCGACGCATAGCGCAATTCCTGGCTCAGCTGGCGCTGTTGCGACGGATTTTGGGAGACGGTCGTGATCGGCAGCCCGGTAAAATCGCGATCGTTCGATGGGTCCCAGTTCCAGAATCGCCACGCGGTGACCGATGTCAGCGTGCCAGCGCCGACATCCCATTCCCCCAGCAACGACAGGCCACCGAGCGCCTGTTTGGCGCGCAACGGCGTGTCGAGATCGGTGACCCGGTCGAAGGCGTTCGTGCTCGGCGGGGCATAGCCGAACGCGGCGGCGAGCGCGGCATATTGCCGGTTCGCCGGACGCTGCGTCGGCCCGACCCGCGCATAGATTTGCGCGCAGCAGGCCGGGTCCTGACGATTATAATCGCCCGACAGCGTCAGCGACAGCGTGGGCGCGGCGCGCCACAGGATACGGCTGCGCAGCGACAGGTTATCCTGCGCATTCACATAGCGATCGGTCGTAACGTTATAGATCGTGCCCCGCCGACTGGTGACGCCCGCCGACAGGCGGATCGCGACCGTGTCGGCCACCAGCGGCCCCGACACCGATCCCTTGGCCTGGACATAATCCAGATTGCCATAGCTGACCTCCGCCCGTGCCTCCGGGGTGAAGCTCGGCGGGCGGCTGGTGACGTTGATCGCGCCCGCGGTGGTATTCTTGCCGTACAGCGTCCCTTGCGGCCCGCGCAGGATTTCGACGCGGTCGACATCGGTGAAATCGAACGTCGCCGCCGCGATGCGCGCGTTGTACACCTGGTCGACATAGATGCCGACGCCCTGTTCGATGCCGTCGTTGGTCAGCCCGAACGGCGCGCCGAGCCCGCGGATATTGGCCGCCGAATTGCGCGGGTTCGACGAATAGAATTGGAAACTGGGCTGCAGCTGCGTCAGCCGCCCGACGCTCGACGCGCCCGTTTCCGCGAGCGCGGTGCCGCCGATCACCGACATCGCGATCGGCACGCGCTGCACCGATTCGCTGCGTCGCCGCGCGGTGACGACGATGTCGCCCCCCGCCTCGCTGACCGCAGGCCCGGCGCGACCGCTGGCATCGATCGGCGGCGTATCGGGGATCGGGGTGTGGGGGATCGGGGGCAGCTGAGCCTGCCCGGCGAGAAGAAAGATGAGCGTTAGTGACATCGGCGTAACCCCCGTTGAACGGCGCTCAATGTCCCCTAATCCGATAGGCGTTCAATCATGGCTGCGCTTTGCAGCCGACAAGCTGGGCTATCGCCCCACGCGTTTCCGCCGATATCGCTCTTGAAGATGCGTCGAAACGCCCCAGATTCACGCTATCCGGTGATCGCGCGGTTCAGCCGTGCATCGGCGGAGTTCGGCGCCTGTTGCTCCCTTTTCCAGGCGCATGACGGGCGCCCGGGCCGAAGGGTCCGGGCGCTTTCGCTTTCCCGATATCAGACCAGACGACTCTGCTTCACCGCCGCTTCGATGAAGCTGGCGAACAGGGGGTGCGGATCGAAGGGTTTGCTCTTCAGTTCGGGATGGAACTGGACGCCGACGAACCAGGGATGGTCGGGCCGTTCGACGATTTCGGGCAGCATCCCGTCGGGGGACATCCCGCTGAAGACCAGCCCGCCGCGTTCGAGCGGTTCGCGATAGGCGGTGTTGACCTCGTAGCGGTGACGGTGGCGTTCGCTGATGCTGGTCCCGCCATAGATCGAGGCGACCACGCTGTTCCCGGCGAGCGACGCATCATACGCCCCCAGCCGCATCGTGCCGCCCATGTCGCCCTGTTCCTCGCGCTTCTCCAGCCCGTCCTTGCCCATCCATTCGGTGATCAGGCCGACGACCGGCTGGTCGGTCGGCCCGAATTCGGTCGAGGATGCATCGCCGATACCGGCCAGATCGCGCGCGCCCTCGACGCAGGCCATCTGCATCCCGAAACAAATGCCGAAATAGGGAATTTCGCGCTCGCGGGCGAAGCGGACGCTGGCGATCTTGCCCTCCGCACCGCGTTCGCCGAACGCGCCGGGGACCAGGATCGCATCGCACGGTTCCAAATGCGCGGCGATGTCGCTGTCGGATTGTTCGAACAATTCGGCGTCGATCCAGCGGATGTTGACCTTCACCTTGTTCGCGATCCCGCCATGGACCAGCGCTTCGTTCAGCGATTTATACGCATCCTGCAGCCCGACATATTTGCCGACGACGCCGACGGTCACCTCGCCCTCCGGGTTGGTCAGGCGATCGACGATCTCCTCCCACCGCGTCAGATTGGGGGCGGACGACGGCGTGATGCCGAACGCGCGCAGCACTTCCGAATCAAGGCCTTCGCCGTGATATTGCAGCGGGACGGCATAGATGCTCTTCGCATCGAGCGCGGGAATGACCGCGGTTTCGGGGACGTTGCAGAACAGCGCGATCTTCGCCCGATCCGACATCGGCAGCGGATGTTCGCACCGGCAGACCAGAATATCGGGCTGGACGCCCAGCGCGGCGAGTTCGCGCACCGAATGCTGCGTCGGCTTCGTCTTCAGCTCGCCAGCCGCGGCGATATAGGGGACCAACGTCACATGGATGCTGATCGCATTGCCGCGCCCCTCTTCGTTGCGCAGCTGGCGGATCGCCTCGATGAACGGCAGCGATTCGATGTCGCCGACCGTTCCGCCGATTTCGCACAGCACGAAATCGAGATCGTCGGTTTCCGCCCGCGCGAACGCCTTGATCGCATCGGTGACGTGCGGGATCACCTGCACCGTCGCGCCCAGATAATCGCCGCGGCGTTCGCGGGTGATGATCTGCTGATAGATCCGCCCGCTGGTGATATTGTCCGACTGGCGCGATGCGACGCCGGTGAAGCGTTCGTAATGACCCAGATCGAGGTCGGTTTCCGCCCCGTCGTCGGTCACATAGACCTCACCATGCTGATACGGGCTCATCGTGCCCGGATCGACGTTCAGATACGGATCGAACTTCCTGATTCGCACGCGATAACCGCGTGCCTGCAGGAGAGCAGCGAGAGAAGCGGCCATGAGGCCTTTGCCGAGCGACGAGACCACGCCGCCGGTGATGAAGATATACCGCGCCATGGGAGAAACCGCCTAGCGTGTGATGGGGGCGAACGGCAAGGGCGCGCGAACAATCAGCCGCGCGTCCCCGACCGGCGAAACGACTATCAGCGTTGCAATGGCACCGACGAAGAAGGTGCCGGGGTGGCGCCGTTGCCAGCCGCCGCCGCCGCTGCCGCACCCTGGAACGGTGCCGCGTCTGCGGGGGCATTGGGGACCGCATCCTGCCGCGACGCGGGTGCGCTGCGGACGAGCGAGGTGTCGATCGTCTGCGTGCTGCGGCTGGCGGCATAGAAGGCCAGCACGATCGACATGCCGATGAACAGCGCTGCCAGCACCGACGTCGCGCGCGTCAGGAAATCCGCCGCGCCACGCGCCGACATCAGCCCCGACGGGCTGCCGCCCATGCCGAGCCCGCCGCCTTCCGACCGCTGCATGAGGATCACCGTCACCAGCGCAGCTGCGATGATGGCGTGAACGGCGAGCAGAAACGTGAACATGCAAGGAATCCCGGTTGGACGCGCCGAACCGGCTGCGAAGGCGCGCACATAGGCCAGCCGACCCGCGCGATCAACCGCAGCCATCGTCCCGCCTCCCCCACCGCGATGGCGCAGGGCGCCGGTTCGTCGGACATTTATCGGGGAAGGACCGGGGTCGGGCGTCACCGAATAGCGACGACCGGCGAAAAAACTACGGAAACAAGCCTCATTTGCGCGCGTTATGGGTGCGCAACGACATCTATTGGATGTTCAAAAAATCGGAAACCTATCGTGTCCAACGCCCTGGCATCGCTATCGACCTGGATGACGGCCCTGGTCGATTACGTCCGATCGGGAGAGCCCGATCTGACCAACCGGCAAATGGCCCTGCTGCTGCTGGTCTATCTCCGTCCCGGCCCGCACACCGTCCGCGGACTGGCCCGCGCGCTCAACGTTTCGAAACCCGTGGTGACGCGCGCCTTGAACAGACTGGGTGCCCTCGGCTATCTGCGCCGACAGCGTGACGACAGCGACAAGCGCAATATCTTCGTCGCACGCACATCCGAAGGGGCAGATTTCCTTGAAGAGTTCGGCCATTTCATCGGCGAATCCGGCCCCGCCGACCAGCGCGCCGCGACCGCGTAAGGCGTTCGCGCTGACGGGACCGTCGGTCGTGCTCGACCCGGCGACCCATGCCGTCCGCGGCGATCTGGCCGACGTGCGGCTCGCCGAATTCGTCTTCGCGCCCCATTACGCCGCGCCCATGGCCTGCGTCGCGGCGCAGGCGACCGAGCTCAAGGCGGAACGCACGGGCGGTGAGGTAATCCTGCGACTGGCGGTCGGGGACCGGTTCGACGTGCTCGAACTCGCGGGCGACAATGCCTGGGGCATATCGCCCGACAGCGGTCGGGTCGGCTATGTCGCGCGGTCGGCGCTCGACCCCATGGCCGACGGCGACGCCCACAAGGGGACGGCATGAGCATCACCGTTTTCATCGATGGCGCGGAGGGGACGACCGGTCTCGAGATCCGCGAACGGCTGTCGACCCGTGACGATGTGACGCTGGTCACGCTGGACGAGGCGCATCGCAAGGATGTCGCGGCGCGGCGGGCGGCGCTGAACGATGCCGACATCGCGATCCTGTGCCTACCCGACGATGCCGCGCGCGAGGCGGTGGCGCTAATCGACGGCGATACGCGCGTGATCGATGCGTCGAGCGCGCATCGCGTCGCGGACGGCTGGACCTATGGCTTTCCCGAACTGGGATTCGATGTCGCGAACGCGCGGTTCGTCTCGAATCCGGGCTGCTATCCCACCGGCTTTCTCGCGCTTGTCGCACCACTCGTCCGCGCGGGGCTGATCCCGCCCGACTGGCCGCTGACCGTCAACGCGATCTCCGGCTATTCGGGGGGTGGCAAATCGTTGATCGCGCGGGTCGAGGGCGATGCCGGGCTGGCGTTTCGCGATTATGGTTTCGCGCTCGCCCACAAGCACCTGCCCGAAATGCAGCGCCATGCCGGACTCGCACATGCCCCGGTGTTCGCGCCGATGGTCGCGCGCGCGTTTCGCGGGATGATCGTCGAGGTGCCGTTGCCGCTGGCGGCGATGCCCGCGCGTCCCGATCCCGCCGCGCTGCTCGACACGCTCGACCGGGCGTTCGCGGACAGCCCCGTCGTCACGGTCCATCGCGACCGGCCCGACGAACTGCTGATCGCGACCGATGCCCCGCCCTATGACGGGCTGGACCTTTATGTCTTCGCCAGCGACGGGGGCGATCAGGCCAGGCTGGTGGCGACGCTCGACAATCTGGGCAAGGGCGCCAGCGGTGCCGCGGTCCAGAGCCTAAACATCATGGCCGGCGCCGACCCGCTCACCGGCCTTCGACTCTAAGGGATTTTTGCGATGCAGCGCACACCGGTCGGGAAACTCCTGCTTTTCGGCGCGACGGGCGATCTGGCGCAGCGGATGCTGTTGCCATCGCTGTTCGGGCTGCACGCCGACGGGCTGTTGCCCGAGGGGCTGACGATCACTGGATCGGCGCGGTCGGATTATGCCGACAAGGAATATCGCGCGTTCGCGAAAAAGGCGCTCGACGAATTCCTGCCGAAGGACATGAAGGACGAAAAGGGCATCAAGGCCTTTCTCGACCGGCTGTTCTTCCAGCCGTGCGACCTGTCGGACGAATCGACCTTCGCCGCGCTCGCGGACAAGGTCGGCGACGTGTCGGGCGGGCTCGCGATCTTCCTGTCGACCGCGCCGTCGCTGTTCGAACCCGCGGTCAAGGGACTCGAAAAGGTCGGGCTGGCGGGATCGACCGTGCGGATCGGGCTGGAAAAGCCGCTGGGATACGACCTCGCCTCGTCGCGCGAAATCAACGATACCGTCGCATCGGTCTTCACCGAACCGCAGATTTTCCGCATCGACCATTATCTGGGCAAGGAAACCGTCCAGAACATCCTGGCGCTGCGGTTCGGCAACAGCTTCTTCGAGCCGATCTGGAATGCGCAGGGGATCGACAACGTCCAGATCACGATCGCCGAAACGGTCGGGCTGGAGGATCGCGCGGGCTATTACGAAAGCGCGGGCGCGTTGCGCGACATGGTCGCCAACCACATGCTCCAATTGCTCGCGCTGATCGCGATGGAGCCGCCCGCCAATTACGACCCCACCGAAATCCGCGACGAAAAATCGAAGATCTTCCGGGCGCTGCGCCATCTGGCGCCGCAGGATGTGCCCAACGCCACCGTCACCGGCCAATATACCGGCGGCGCGGTGAAGGGCGAAATCGTCAAGGGCTATGACGACGAACTGGGTTATGATTCGGATGTCGAGACGTTCGTCGCGATCAAGGCGCATGTCGACAATTGGCGGTGGCAGGGCGTCCCCTTCTACCTGCGCACCGGCAAGCGCCTGCCCGTCCGGCGCAGCGAGATCGCGATCCAGTTCAAACCCGTGCCGCATTCGATGTTCGCGGGTCGCGGCGGGCTGCTCCAGCCCAACACGCTCGTCATCCGGTTGCAACCGGAAGAATATATCGAACTGCTGGTGATGTCGAAGGAACCGGGGCTCGATCGCGACGGCGTGCGGCTGCGCGAAGTGCCGTTGAAGCTCAGCCTCGATGCCGAATATGCGGGCACCCGCCGCAGAATCGCCTATGAACGGTTGCTGCTCGACCTGATCGAGGGGGACCAGACGCTGTTCGTCCGCCGCGACGAGGTGGAGGCGCAATGGACGTGGATCGATGCGATCCGCGCCGGCTGGGCCGCGAATGCGATGAAGCCGAAACATTATCCCGCGGGCACCTGGGGCCCGTCCGCCGCGATCGCGCTGACCGAGCGTGATGGCGTGACCTGGATGGACGACTGATCCATCCTTTCTTTGCTGATCGAAAGACTGACATGACCGAAATCGAATGGTGGGAATATGACGACGCGGACGAATTCGCCGCGGCGGTCGCGGGCGACATCCAGTTCGTCATCGAAAGCGCGCTCGACGCACGCGGCAGCGCGGTGATCGCGCTGGCGGGGGGCAAGACCCCCTTCCCCGCCTATCAGAAGCTTGCCCAGGCCAAGCTCGATTGGAAGAAGGTGACGATCGTGCCGACCGACGAACGCGTCGTGCCGCTGGGCGATGCGCTGTCGAACGTCACCGCGCTTGCCAAGATCTTCCTGCCCAAGGGCGCGCGGGTGATGCCGATCGTCCCCAACGCGTCGGACGATTACAAGGCGGCGGGTCGGTCGGCCGATGCGCTGATGCAGGATCTTCACTGGCCGCTCGATCTGTGCGTGCTCGGCATGGGCGCCGACGGCCACACCGCCTCGATCTTCCCCGGGGCCGATTTCGACGAGGCGATGAACGGGCCGAAGGAACGTCGCGCGCTGGGCGTGATGCCCGATCCCTTGCCCAAGGATGCGCCCGTCGCCCGCGTGTCGCTCAGCCGCCAGGGCATCGTCAGCGCCCGTGCGCTGATGATCGCGATCACGGGTGCCGACAAGCGCAAGGTGCTGGAGCAGGCGATCGCGGAGGGCGCCAGCTCGCCGCTGCCGATCGGGCGGGTGCTTGCCGATGTCGAATTGCCGGTGGACGTCCACTGGGCCGAATAACCAGGCCGAATGATCGGGCCACATGACGGGGCCCGATCATCGTCCGCCACGATACTGCCTCCCCGGCGAAAAAGGATCAGGATATGTTGAACGCAGAGGTTTCCGCGGTCACCGATCGGATCATCGAACGGTCGCGTTCCGGTCGCGCCGCCTATCTGGCGCTGATCGAGCGCGAACGCAGCAACTGGATCGGGCGCCCGTCGCTCGGCTGCGCCAATCTCGCGCATGCCTATGCCGGGACCGAGGAGGATCGCGACGCCATGAAGGCGGGCGCGGGGATGAACATCGGGATCGTCACCGCCTATAACGACATGCTCTCGGCGCATGCGGTCTATTATCGCTATCCCGAACTGATGAAGATCTGGGCGCGCGAAGTCGGCGCGACCGCACAGGTGGCAGGCGGCGTGCCCGCGATGTGCGACGGGGTGACGCAGGGCTATCCCGGGATGGAGCTGTCGCTGTTCAGCCGCGACACGATCGCGCTCTCGACCGCGATCGCGCTCAGCCACGGTACGTTCGAAGGCGCGGCGCTGCTCGGCATCTGCGACAAGATCGTGCCGGGCCTCCTGATGGGGGCACTGCGCTTCGGGCATCTGCCGATGGTGCTGATCCCCGGCGGCCCGATGCCCACCGGCCTGTCGAACAAGGACAAGGCGGCGGTGCGCGAACGCGCCGCGATCGGCGAGGCGGGGCGCGAGGAGCTGCTGGAGGCGGAGATCGGTGCCTATCACGGCAAGGGCACCTGCACCTTCTACGGCACCGCCAACACCAACCAGATGATGATGGAGGTGATGGGCCTCCACATGCCCGGCGCCGCCTTCGTCAATCCGGGCACCAAATTGCGTCAGGAATTGACCCGCGCCGCGGTCCACCGGGTCGCGGCGCTGGGCTGGCGCGGTGACGATTATCGCCCGATCGGCCACTGCGTCGACGAACGCGCGATCGTCAACGCCGCGGTCGGGCTGCTCGCGACGGGCGGGTCGACCAACCATCTGCTCCACGTCCCCGCGATCGCCCGCGCCGCCGGGATCACGATCGACTGGGAGGATTTCGACCGGTTGAGCCGCGCGGTTCCGCTGATCGCGCGCGTCTATCCCAACGGCAGCGCCGATGTGAACGCGTTCGAGGCGGCGGGCGGCATGCCCTATGTCATCCGCGAATTGATCGCGAGCGGGCATCTGCACGGCAACATCCCGACGATCGGCGGCGACGACCTGTCCGCCTATGCCCGCAAGCCCGTGATCGTCGACGACGCGCTCGACTGGGCCCCGGTCGGCGACAGCGGCGACGATACGATCCTGAAACCCGCCGCCGCGCCGTTCAGCCCCGATGGGGGCATGCGCATTTTGGCGGGCAATATCGGGCGCGCCTGTATCAAGGTGTCCGCGGTCGAGCGTGATCGCTGGGTGATCGAGGCGCCCGCCGCGGTCTTCGACGACCAGCTGGACGTGATCGAGGCGTTCAAGCGGGGCGAGCTCGACCGCGACGTCGTCGTCGTCGTCCGCTTCCAGGGCCCGCGCGCGAACGGGATGCCCGAGTTGCACAAGCTGACCCCGCCGTTGGGCGTCGTCCAGAACCGCGGCTACAAGGTCGCGCTGGTCACCGATGGCCGCATGTCGGGCGCCAGCGGCAAGGTCCCGTGCGCGATCCATTGTTCGCCCGAGGCGCTGCTGGACGGTGCGATCGGGCGGATCCGCGACGGCGACCTGATCCGCGTCGATGCGGTGTCGGGCATGCTGACCGCGCTGGTCGATGCGGACGACTGGGCCGCGCGCCCGATCGCGCCCGCGCCCCCGCCCGCCACGGGGATGGGACGTGAATTGTTCGGCCTGTTCCGCGGCCATGCGGACGAGGCTGAAAAGGGCGCGTCCGCGGTACTCGCGGGGGCCGGACTATGACCAACGACCAACACCGGGCAGGACAGGCCATGCAGATCGTCAGCGCCGATATCGGCGGCACCCATGCCCGGTTCGCAATCGCGGAGGTCGCGGATGGCCGCGTCGTCTCGCTCGGCGATCCGGTGACGCTGAAGACCGCCGAACACGCCAGCCTGCAGACCGCGTGGCAGGCGTTCGCCGCGCAGCATGACGGCCCGCTCCCCACCGCCGCGGCGATCTCGGTCGCCTCCCCCATTACCGGCGACGTCATCCGGCTGACGAACAATCCCTGGGTGATCCGCCCGTCGCTGATCGGCGAGCGGCTGGGCTGCGACAGCTATACGATCATCAATGATTTCGGCGCGGTCGGCCATGCGGTGGCGCAGCTGCCCGCGGACGATTTCGTCCATCTGTGCGGCCCCGATACGCCCCTGCCCGACGCGGGCGTCACCACCGTCTGCGGCCCCGGCACCGGGCTGGGCGTCGCGCAGGTGTTCAAGGCCCGCGACGGCTATCACGTCCTGCCCACCGAGGGCGGGCACATCGATTACGCCCCGCTCGACAGTATCGAGGATGCGATCGTCAAACGGCTGCGCAAGACCTTCACCCGCGTGTCGACCGAACGCGTCGTGTCCGGCCCGGCGATCGTCACGATCTACGAAACGCTCGCCGACCTTGAAGGGCGCGCGGTGCCGAGCCGCGACGACCGGACGATCTGGACCGAAGCGCTCGACGGCAGCGATTCGATCGCGCTGGCCGCGCTCGACCGATTCTGCCTGGCGCTCGGCGCGGTCGCGGGGGATCTGGCGCTGGCGCATGGCGCCAAGGCGGTGGTGATCGCGGGCGGTCTGGGCCTGCGGATCAAGGATCGCCTGCTCCGGTCCGCCTTCGACCAGCGGTTCGTCGCGAAGGGCCGGTTCCAGTCGCTGATGGCCGGCATCCCGGTCAAGCTCATCACCCATCCCCAACCCGGCCTCTTCGGCGCTGCCGCCGCCTATGCTCAGGAACATCGCTCATGACCGCATCCCCGACCGACATCGCCACGATCATGCAGACCAGCGCGGTCATCCCCGTGCTGGTCATCGACGATGCCGCGACCGCGCGCCCGCTGGCCGAGGCGCTCGTCGCGGGCGGGCTGTGCGTGCTCGAGGTGACGATGCGTACCGGGGCCGCGCTGGAGGCGATGGCGGAGATGAAAAAGGTGCCCGGCGCGATCGTCGGCGCAGGCACGGTCGTCACCCCCGACCAGTTCCGCCAGGTGATGGACGCCGGTGCCGAATTCATCGTCTCGCCCGGCCTGTCGCAGAATCTGGGGCAGCAGATCGTCGACAGCGGCGTCCCCTTCCTGCCCGGTGTCGCGACCGCGGGCGACATCATGCGCGGGCTCGACATGGGGCTGACGCACTTCAAATTCTTCCCCGCCGAAACCAGCGGTGGCCTGCCCGCGCTCAAGGCACTCGCGGCGCCGTTCTACCAGTGCAGCTTCTGCCCCACCGGCGGTATCACCGAAGCGAGCGCCTCGGGCTGGCTGGCGTTCAGCCCCGTGCTCTGTGTCGGCGGCAGCTGGGTCACCGGCGGCACGATGGCCGAGGTCGAGGCGAAGGCGGCGCGCGCGGCAGGCTTGCGCGGCTGACCGAAACGGTCGCTACGTCATCCCGTCCTGCGGACGACAGCGGGACCCTGGCTTGACCACCGGGTCCCGCCGAGGCTCTTCACGCCTATAGCCGCGCAAGCCAATCCAGCATCGGCAGCTACATCTCGCCCCGCGCGCGGCGGATCGCGTACCATTTCTTCACATTCGCATTATGCTCGGCCAGCGTGTTCGCAAACACATGCCCGCCAGTGCCGTCCGCCACGAAATACAGCGCCTGCGTCTGGGCCGGATCGAGCACCGCATCGATCGAGGCACGCCCCGGATTGGCGATCGGCCCGACCGGCAGGCCCGGCGAGGCATAGGTATTATAGCCGTTCTTCGTCTGTAATTCGGATCGCAGGATCCGCCGACCGAGCGGGCGCCCCTTCGTGATCGGATAGATCACGGTCGGGTCGGCCTGCAACGGCATCCCCCGTTTCAGCCGGTTGCCGTAGACTGCGGCAACGGTACGCCGTTCGGCGGGCTTGCCGGTTTCCTTTTCGACGATCGAGGCCAGGATGATCGCTTGTTCGGGAGTCGACACCGCGATGCCCGGTTTGCGCTTGGCCCAGGCCGCGGCCAGATAGGTGCGCATCGCCGCCTGCATCCGCGCGACGACCGATGCGCGGGTATCGCCGCGCTGGAACGCATAGCTGTCGGGCAGCAGCGATCCCTCCGGCGGCACCGGCACCGTGCCGGTCAGCCCATCGGCCTTCATCAGCGCATCATGCGCCATGACGGACGGATAACCTTCCGGTATCACGACCAGCCGCTGGAGAGTCTTGCCGCCCTGCAGCATCTTGAGCAGGTCGGACTGGCTGATGTGCGCGGGCAGGCGATATTCGCCGGTCTTGATCGGCGCATCCGAACCGAACGCGCGCGCGAACAGCCGGAACCGCGATGCCGACGGGATCGCACCCGCCGCCTCCAGCTGTTTCGCCGCGCCCGCCAGGCTGGTGCCGTCCTTGATCTGGACGGTCAGCGTCCGGGGCGATGGCCCACTGCCGCCCCAGCTCTGGACGGCACCGTACAGCACGGCGAGGAGCACCAGCCCTGCGATCAGTCCGACACAGCCGAGTTTACGCATGGTCCGTCATCCCGGCGATGGCGGCCGCCCACGTCGGGCGGGCCGCGACAAAAACCCGACGCACCGCCGGGTCGTGATCGATTCTCAGATCGCCTTGACGATCAGCGACGCGTTGGTCCCGCCGAAGCCGAAGCTGTTGTTGAGCGCCGCGCGGACCACCCGCTTGCGCGCGTGATGCGGGACCAGGTCAACGCCCTCGCAACCCTCGTCCGGATTGTCGAGGTTCAGCGTCGGGGGCACGATCTGGTCGCGGATCGCCAGGATGCAGAAGATCGTCTCGACCGCCCCGGCCCCGCCCAGTAGATGCCCGATCGCCGATTTGGTGCTCGACATCGACATGTCGCCGAGCGCATCGCCGAACAATCGCTTCACCGCGCCGAGTTCGATCGTGTCCGCCATCGTCGACGTGCCGTGCGCGTTGACGTAATCGATGTCGGCGGGCGTCATCCCGGCCTTTTTCAGCGCCATTTCCATCGACCGGAACGCACCCGACCCCGATGGTTCGGGCGCGGTCACGTGATAGGCATCGCCCGACAGGCCATAGCCGACGACCTCGGCATAGATTTTCGCGCCACGCGCCTTGGCGTGTTCATATTCCTCGAGCACGACGACGCCCGCGCCCTCGCCCATGACGAACCCGTCGCGATCCTTGTCATAGGGGCGGCTGGCCGCTTCGGGCCGGTCGTTGAAGCTGGAATTAAGCGCGCGTGCCTGCGCGAAACCGGCGACGCCGATCGGGCAGATCGTGCTTTCCGCACCACCCGCGAGCATCACGTCGGCATCGTCGTCGCGGATCATCCGCGCGGCATCGCCGATCGAATGCGCGCCGGTCGAACAGGCGGTCACGACCGCATGGTTGGGGCCCATCAGCCCATATTTGATCGATACCTGCCCGCTGATCAGGTTGATCAGCCGTCCGTGGACGAAATGCGGACTGACCCGGCCGGGGCCTTTTTCGGCCAGCACCAGCGATTCGCTTTCGATTCCCGGCAACCCGCCGATCCCCGATCCGATCGAACAGCCCGCGCGGAATCGCTCCGCCTCGGTCATCTCGGTCAGACCCGCATCCTCCAGCGCCTGGCTGGCGGCATCGATGCCATAGATGATGAACGGGTCGACCTGTCGCTGCACCTTGTGATCGACACGCTTGTTGGGGTCGAAGCCATAGGGGTGGTCGGCGGGCTTCACCTCGCACGCGATCCGGCATTTCTGGTCGCTGGCGTCGAACCGTGTGATCGGGCCAGCGCCCGATTTGCCCGCGATGATATTCGCCCAGGCAGTTTCGACATCCGCCCCCAGCGGCGTCACGAGCCCCAGACCGGTTACAACGACACGACGCATTCCATTATCTCCGAATACCAAAACAGGCCCAACCCGCGCGGGCTGAGCCTGTCGAAGCCCCCGTTCCGTTCACCCGGCCAGTGCCGGGGAACAACCCCCAGACACGCTCGGGGCGAACGGAAAAGGGCGGCCGAGTGATCAGCTCTTGTGTTCGTCGATATAGGTGATCGCGTCCTTGACGGTCGTGATCTTCTCGGCGGCATCGTCGGGAATCTCGACGCCGAATTCTTCCTCGAACGCCATGACGAGTTCGACGATGTCGAGGCTGTCGGCACCCAGATCGTCGATGAAGCTCGCATCTTCGGTCACCTTGTCGGCCTCGACGCCGAGATGCTCGACGACGATCTTCTTCACGCGGTCTGCGGTCTCGCTCATGTTCTTTCCCTCTCTCGATTGGGGGGTTGGTAGTTCCTGAACGCACGTAGAACGGGGTCGGGCCGGGCGCAAGGGCGCGCCGACCGATCGGGCCCGCGATCGGCGGTGCGACGACCGATCGATCGGATCAAATCCCGATGATGTGGATCATATCATCGCCATGCCGCCGTTGACGTGCAGCGTCTGGCCGGTGACGTACCCCGCCTCCCGGCTGGCGAGATAGGTCACCGCCGCGGCGACGTCCGCGCCCGTGCCCAGCGCGCCCGCCGGGATTTTGGTCAGCAGCGCGGCCTTCTGCGCCTCGGGCAGCCCGTCGGTCATCGCCGACTGGATGAAGCCGGGCGCGACGCAATTGACGGTGACGCCGCGCGATCCCAATTCCTGCGCCAGCGCCTTCGACATGCCGACCAGCCCCGCCTTCGATGCGGCATAGTTCGCCTGGCCCGGATTGCCGGTGGTGCCGACGACCGAGGTGATCGAGATCATCCGCCCGAACCGCGCCTTCATCATCGGCTTCGCCGCGGCGCGCATCAGCCGGAACGCGGCCTCCAGATTGACGCGGATCACGGTGTCCCACTCCTCGTCCTTCATCCGCATCGTCAGATTGTCGCGCGTGACGCCGGCGTTGTTGACGAGGATATCGAGCCGCCCCCCAAGCGCCTCGACCGCGCGCGGGACCAATGCATCGACCGCGGCGGCATCGGCCAGGTCGCAGGCGAGCGCGACATGGTCGGCACCGGGCAGCGTCGCGCGAAACCGGTCGAGCTTGTCTTCATTCGACCCCGACACCGCCAGCCGCGCGCCCTGCCCCGCCATCGCCTGCGCAATCGCGCTCCCGATACCCCCCGACGCCCCGGTCACCAGCGCGGTCATGCCTGTCAGATCGAACATTCTATTCTCCAGAAAATTGGTTCGCGCGAAGACGCGAAGACGCCAAGGGGGTGTAGCCGTTGACGAGACGCCGGAGGCCCTCCTTGAGTGTGGCTCCGCCGAAGTTGATGAGCAGCCCGAGCGGCTGTTTGGTCAATCGCAGATATGTCAGCAGTTGTTTCGCATGGACGGCATTCAGGCGCTCGACCGATTTGATCTCCACAATCAGCTGCCCGCCGACGATCAGATCGGCTTTGAACGCCGCATCGAACCTAGTTCCCTCGAACTCGATGGCGATCGCGCGCTGACGGTCGACGGCATAGCCCATCTGCTGCAGCTTCGCGGCGAGGATCGCCTCGTACACGCTTTCGAGCAGACCTGGCCCGAGTTCGCGATGCAACCGCAACGACACATCGATGACGTCCGCCGCGGCTGCCTCAAGATCGACCATCTTCGCGTCTTCGCGTCTTTGCGCGAAAACTACAACCGCGCCAGCAGCGCCTCGATGTCGTCCATCGACACGACGCTCGTCGCGTCGACGTCGGGGGCGATGCGCTTGACCATCGGGGCGAGGACCTTGCCGCCGAATTCGACGAAATGCGTCACCCCCGCCGCCGCCATCGCCAGCACCGATTCGCGCCAGCGGACCATGCCCGTCACCTGCGCGACCAGCGCCGTGCGGATCGCGGCGGGATCGGCGATCGCGACCGCATCGACATTGCAATAGAGCGGCACCAGCGGCGCCGCGATCGTCGCGTCGAGCAAGGCGTTCTCCATCGCGTCGGCGGCATCCTGCATCAGCGGGCAGTGGAACGGTGCGGACACGGGCAGCAACACCGCACGTTTCGCGCCCAGATCCTTCGCCAGCGTGATCGCGCGCTCGATCGCGGCGCGGTGACCCGAAATCACCACCTGCGACGGGTCGTTGTCGTTCGCGACGGTGCAGACGAGTTGTTCGCCGCCCTCCGCCAGAATCGAATCGATCGCGGCCCCCGCGATCAATTGCGCCTTGGCGAGGTCGGCGCCAAGCAAGGCGGCCATCGCGCCCTCTCCCACCGGCACCGCCGCCTGCATCGCCTTCCCGCGCAATTTCAGCAGCCGCGCCGTCGTCGCCAGATCGAACGCGCCCGCCGCGCACAGCGCGCTATATTCGCCCAGGCTGTGCCCCGCGACGAAATCGGCCTTGTCCGCCAGCCTGACCCCGCCTTCCTTTTCCAGCACGCGCAGCGTTGCGATCGCATTCGCCATGATCGCGGGCTGCGCATTTTCGGTCAGCGTCAGCTCTTCGGCGGGCCCTTCGGCCATGACCCGGTAGAGCTTCTGCCCCAGCGCGTCGTCGACCTCGTCGAACACCTCGCGCGCGAGCGGGCTGGCGGCGGCGAGCGCAGTGCCCATACCGACCGATTGACTGCCCTGACCCGGGAATATGAAGGCACGCATCGTCACTCTCCTCTAACTCGTCGCGCGGGCCTAGAAACCCGCGCCCACCGATGCAACCTGAACGGACCCGACAAGGTTGCGACAAGATGCGACCAAATAGCCGATTTCGCGACAAGCACGCGCGACAACCGGGCCCCAGATAGAGGGGGACGCCGGACGATGGCGCCGGATACAACGGGAGTTACCGATGAAGAAACTGATCATGACCGCCCTAGCCGCCAGCCTGACGCTGAGCCCGCTCGCGATCGCTGCCGCCGATGCCGCGCCGGTCCAGCAGCGCCAGACGACGACGGTCAAATACAAGAACAACGGTCGCAAGGTCGTGACCACCCGCACGGTGAAGCGCCAGCCGCAGTATCGCACCTGGCGCACGGGCGAACGGTTCGACCGTCGCTATGCGCAGAATTACCAGGTGATCGACTATCACCGTTATCGCGGCCTGCGCGCGCCGCCGCGCGGCTATCATTACGTCCGGTCGGGCAATGACGCGGTGCTGGTCGCGATCTCGAGCGGCGTGATCGCCGCGGTCCTGGCCAACGCGATCCGGTAATAGCGCAGGCCGAGGATTGCGTTTCCACCGGATATCGGTAAGGGACACCATAGCACGGGGCGGAAGGCGCAAGCTTTCCGCCCCTGTACTGTTGATACGACGACGACAGCCGGAGGGGCATGGCATGGGGCCATGTCAGCGATCGGCCAATGAAGGACAAGGCATGGCTCTATACGAGCACACGTTCCTTGCGCGCCAGGATCTGGCACAGGCGCAGGTGGACGCGCTGGCGGAAGCCGCCACCAAGATCATCGAAGACAATAACGGCAAGGTCGTCAAGACCGAGACCTGGGGCCTGCGCAGCCTGGCGTACAAGATCGCCAAGAACCGCAAGGCGCATTACGTCATGCTCGAAATCGACGCACCCGGTGCGGTCGTCGCCGAGCTGGAGCGTCAGACCCAGATCAACGAGGACGTGATCCGCTATATGACCGTCAAGGTCGACGAGCTGGAAGCCGGCCCGACCGTGATGATGCGCAAGCAGGAGCGCGACCGTGAGCGTCGCAGCGACCGTGACGGCGGTGGCCGTGGCGATCGCCCCGATCGTGGCCCGCGCCGCGACCGCGATGAGGGAGACAACAACTAATGGCTCGTCCGTTTTTCCGCCGCCGCAAATCCTGCCCGTTCTCGGCCAAGGATGCTCCCCGGATCGACTATAAGGACGTCCGGTTGCTCCAGGGCTTCGTGTCCGAACGCGGCAAGATCGTCCCCTCGCGCATCACCTCGGTGAGCGCGAAGAAGCAGCGCGAACTGGCCCAGGCCATCAAGCGCGCCCGCCACCTGGGCCTGCTGCCCTACGTCGTTAAGTAAGGAGTCCGAAACATGGACGTCATTCTGCTAGAACGCGTCGAGAAGCTCGGCGCCATCGGCGACGTGGTGAAGGTCAAGGACGGTTACGCCCGCAACTTCCTGCTGCCGAACAAGAAGGCGCTTCGCTCGAACGAAGCCAACCGCAAGGTATTCGAATCGAACCGCGCGCGGATCGAATCGGACAATGCGGCCAAGCGCGCCGATGCCGAGAAGGAAGCCGTCGGCTTCAAGGACGCCAGCGTCACGCTGATCCGTCAGGCATCGAACGCGGGTCAGCTCTACGGTTCGGTCGCGGTGCGCGATCTGATCGACGCGCTGAACGCCGATGGTCACAAGGTCGCCAAGTCGGCGATCGTCCTCGACAAGCCGATCAAGGCGATCGGGCTGTACGACGTGAAGGTCTCGCTCCACCCCGAAGTGTCGGTGCTGGTCAAGGTCAACGTCGCACGCTCGCCTGAAGAAGCCGAGATGCAGGCGCAGGGCGTCGACGTCATGGCGGCGATGTTCGAGGAAAGCCGCGACGAAAGCGGCTTCGTCGAGAAGTACGACGCCAATGCCGAGCCGGGTACGATCCTCGACGAGGAAGACACCCGCGAAGACCGCGCCGAAAACGCGGTCGATGCTGCCGAGGCACGCGACGCCTGATCGACCCGATCATGCCGACCAATGAAAAAGGCCGTCCGGAGCGATCCGGGCGGCCTTTTTCGTTGCTTCGCATGATGCGCTGTCGATCAGCGCCGCGACTGTTGTCAGGGGCAGGTGATGCAGGCGCCGACGACGGCCGCGAGCGGAATAAGGGCGAGGACGACGGGAAAAATCTGCTTCATGGCGACGCGATCCGCGGGTTGTTGAACGTAGGTGTGGAAATGCGCGACGCCGCCTAAAGGTTGCGCAACGATGAACGGACCGTCCCGTTTCGGGACGCGCCGCCCGCCGCGATCGTCAGCGCTGTGTCTTGGCGGCGGGTTGGTCGAGGATTTCGTTGAGGTCCTCTGCGTCCTCACGCGTTGTTGTCGGCTCGGGCGGATGGGCGGCGGCCGGAGCCAGGCATAGCCGGGCGCTGACAGGCAGATGGTCCGACCCGACCGCGCGTTCGACGTTGAGCGCGCGAACCCGGAATTCGGGCGTGATATAGAGATGATCGAGCGGCCAGCGCAGAAACGGCAACGCCGCGGGAAACGTCGGAAACGTGCCGCGCCCGATCCGCGGATCGAGATACCCGCCGATCCGCTTGAACAATTGCGAGGTATGCGACCAGGCGACGTCGTTGAAGTCGCCGTTGGCGAGCACCGGGATGTTCATCGCGCGCGCCCGGGTCGCCGCGATTGCGATTTCGGCATCGCGCTTGTCGGTATCCTGGCCGGGTCGCGGCGGGCGGGGATGCAGCCCCATATATTCGAACGCATCGCCGCGCCGCGTCCGCAGCCGGGCAAAGACCGACGGAGTCTCCTCGTCGATGATCGCGCCGATCCGTGCATCGTCCACCGCCAGCCGGGTCGCGAACATCAGCCCGTATTTATTGTCGAGGATCTTGTCGACGCGGTGCGGATAGCGCGCCAGCACCGGCGCCAGCGCGTCCGCCCATCCCCGATCGGTCTCGAGCAGCAGCAACAGGTCGGGATCGCGGTCGCGGATCAGCGCGATGGTCGCGGCATAATCGCGGTTGGTCTGGAGGACGTTGAGCGACATCAGGCTGAAACACTGGTCGTCGTCGACGCCCGCGATCTCGGCGGCGATCGGCACTTCGCTGGGGCCGAAGGGTGTATAGGGAAAGATGCGGTGCATCTGCCACGCGCTGGCGATCCCCAACGCCGCGATCAGCCACCACCGCCCCCGCCCGGCGACGAACACCAGCGCGACGATCACGCCCAGCATCGCGATTAGCAACTGGACGCGGGGGAAATCCCAGATGCGGATCCACCATTGATAGCTTTCGATCAGGCTCATGCCCGTCACCACCGTCAGCGCCACGCCCAGTGTCGCCAAAATCGCATAGATCATCGTGATGCCCCCTTTCGATCGCCCGACGGTGTTAACGACGTGACCCGCGCAAGGGTTGCGCCCCGACATCCAGGTCGCCACCGGGCCCGGCAGTCCGCCCAATGCCAGGAAAGGCCGACGACCGCCTAACGCCGCCCGAACAGCTTCTCGGTGGCGGCCTGCGCCAGCTTGATCCACGTCGGGCGCCCGTGATTGCACTGGCCCGAATGCGGGGTGACCTCCATTTCGCGCAGCAGCGCGTTCATTTCGGCGACCGACAGGATGCGCCCCGCGCGCACCGATCCATGACACGCCATCGTGCCCGCCACCGCGTCCAGCCGCTCCTTCAGGCTCAGCGCCTCGTCATAGGCGGCGAGTTCGTCGGCCAGGTCGGTGACGAGCCCGGTCGGATCGGCCTGCCCCAACAGCGCGGGCGTCGTGCGGACCAGGATCGCGCGCGGGCCGAAGCGTTCGATCTCCAGCCCGAATTCGGCCAGTTCGGCGCTTCGCGCCTCCAGCCGGTCGCAGGCGGATTCGTCGAGCTCGACGACCTCGGGGATCAACAAGGCCTGCGCGGTGATCCGCCCGCCCTTCAACGCGGCGCGCATCCGTTCGAGGACGAGGCGTTCGTGCGCCGCATGCTGGTCGACCAGGATCAACCCGTCCTCCGTTTCGGCGACGATATAGGTCTTGGCGACCTGCCCCCGGGCGACGCCGAGCGGGTGGTCGGCTTGGGGCGCGGGTGGCGTCCAGGCGGGTTCGGCACGTGCCTGCGGCGGGGTCGTGAAGAAGCTCTGCCGTCGCTCCATCACCGCGGTGCCCTGATAGGGGGGCGGTGGCTGGCCGGGGTCGACCGGTGGGACGGCGCCCATCGGTTCGCTGGTCCAATGCTGCGCCAGGTCGGTGGGAGCATGCCGGACAACGCGCAGCCCCGCCGCGTCGAGCGCGCGGCGCAGGCCGGACACGATCATCCCGCGCACCAGCTGGGGATCGCGAAACCGCACCTCGGTCTTGGCGGGATGGACGTTGATGTCGACCTCCCCCGGCGGCACGTCGAGGAACAAGGCGACCACCGCATGCCGGTCGCGCGGTAGCATTTCGGCATAGGCACCGCGGATCGCGCCCATCAGCAACCGGTCCTTCACCGGACGACCGTTGACGAACAGATATTGATGATCCGCGATCCCGCGATTGTAGGTCGGCACGCTCGCCACCCCGCCGAGCAGATAACCCTCCCGCGCCAGGTCGATCGGCACCGCATTGTCGGCGAAGGCGCGGTCGGTCAGCGCCGCGACGCGTTGCGGCCGATCCTGACCGCCCGACACCGACAGCACCCGCCGCCCGTCATGGTCGACGCTGATCGCCAGATCGGGCCGCGCCATCGCCAGCCGTCGGACGACATCGAGACAGGCGCCATATTCCGCGCGTGCCGATCGCAGGAACTTGCGGCGGGCGGGCACGCGGGCGAACAGCGCCTCGACGACGATCCGGGTTCCGGGCGACAGCGCGGCGGGAGCGTCGCGCACGACCGCGCCATTGTCGACCGTCCGCGCCCAGCCTTCACCGCCCGCGACCCGGCTTTCGATCGTCAACCGCGCGACGCTGGCGATCGAGGGCAGCGCCTCGCCCCGGAACCCCAATGTCTGGACCGATTCGATCGCCTCGTCGGGCAGTTTCGAGGTCGCATGGCGTTCGAGCGCCAGCGCCATTTCGTCGGCGCGCAGGCCGCAGCCGTCGTCGCTCACCTCGATCCGCGCCAGCCCCCCCTCGGCCAGCCCGACCGCGATTCGGGTCGCCCCGGCATCGATCGCGTTTTCGACGAGTTCCTTCAACGCGCTGGCGGGTCTTTCCACCACTTCACCGGCTGCGATGCGATTGACCAGATGTTCGGGGAGACGGCGTATTGACACGGCGGTATCCCTAGACCAAGCGACGGCATCCCGCGACCCGCAAACGCTTAGGAAACCGATCGTCCGATACGGCGCTGCGGCAATCCTCGCGAGATTTTAGCGAATCGCTGGCCGGAGAACCGGACGGCATGACACGGAAACGACGCTCGCCCATGGCTTTCTTCAACCGCTTCTTCAAATTCATGTCCCACGACATGGCGATCGACCTCGGCACCGCGAACACCGTGGTCTACGTCAGGGGTCGCGGGATCGTGCTCAACGAACCATCGGTCGTCGCGGTCGAAACGATCAACGGCATCAAACGCGTCAAGGCGGTCGGCGACGACGCCAAGCTGATGATGGGCAAGACCCCCGGCTCGATCGAGGCGATCCGCCCGTTGCGCGACGGGGTGATCGCCGACATCGATGTCGCCGAACAGATGATCAAGCACTTCATCCAGAAGGTGCACGGTCCCCGCCGCTTCGCGCGCTGGCCAGAAATCGTGATCTGCGTGCCGTCGGGATCGACCAAGGTCGAACGCCGCGCGATCCGCGATGCCGCGTCGAATGCGGGCGCGAGCCAGGTGTTCCTGATCGAAGAGCCGATGGCCGCCGCGATCGGGGCCGACATGCCTGTCACCGAACCGATCGGCAGCATGGTCGTCGATATCGGCGGCGGCACGACCGAAGTCGCGGTGCTGAGCCTGCGCGGGCTTGCCTACACCACCAGCGTCCGCGTCGGTGGCGACAAGATGGACGAGGCGATCGTCAGCTACGTCCGCCGCAACCACAATCTGCTGATCGGCGAAGCGACCGCCGAACGGATCAAGCAGGAAGTCGGCATCGCCCGCCCGCCCGCGGACGGGATCGGCAAGACGATCTTCATCAAGGGCCGCGACCTGGTCAACGGCGTGCCCAAGGAAATCCAGATCAACCAGGGCCAGATCGCCGAGGCGCTGAGCGAACCCGTCGCGACGATCGTCGAGGGCGTCCGCGTCGCGCTGGAAAACACCGCGCCCGAACTGGCCGCCGACATCGTCGACCAGGGCATCGTCCTGACTGGCGGCGGCGCGCTGCTCGAAGGGCTCGACGAGGTGTTGCGCGACGAGACCGGCCTGCCGGTGACCGTGGCGGAAGACCCGCTGACCTGCGTCGCGATCGGCACCGGACGCGCGCTCGAGGATCCGCTGTATCGCGGCGTGCTCCAGAACGGTTGACGGCTGACCGGCCACGGCCCCGTCTCGACGGCGGGACCGTGGCGCCTTACATGTTCCTCTTACCCGCGCCTGTCTCTCCCGAGTCGGGTTTCTTCACGATTTAACGGAGGGAGCGGCGCATGGCGCCAGCCCGCGACCGCCGCACCGGTTTTTCGCGGCGACGACAATATGGAGCGTTCTTCGGCTGGGTGCTGGCGGTGGCCGGTGCGGTCGTCGGGGCGGTCCTGCTTGTGGTGTCGACCGTCAATCCCGGCGCTTTCGGCATGGTGCGCATGGCCGCCGCGACGATCACCGCGCCCGTCTCCAGCGTGCTGGGCGCGATCGTCAACGGGATCGCCGCGGTGCCGGGCAGCATCGGCAGCTGGATCGACGTCCATGGCGAGAATGCGACGTTGCGGGCCGAGCTGAAACGATCGCGCGCCACGGTGATGCAGGCGCGCACGATCGTCTACGACAACCACCGGCTGCGCCAGTTGCTGGCGATCCGCGACCGCAGCGATGCGGTCGTCGTCACCGCGCGGCTCGTCAGCTCGACCCCGTCGAGCGGTCGTCGCTTCGCGCTGCTCAACGCCGGGATCGTCCAGGGCGTCCGGTCGGGCATGCCCGTCCGCGGTCCCAACGGCCTGATCGGGCGCGTGACCGAAATCGGGCCGATCGCGGCGCGCGTCCTGTTATTGACCGATCCCGAAAGCGTGGTGCCGGTGCGGCGGATCGGCGACGGGATGCCGGGCATCGCGGCGGGGCGCGGCGATGGCCGGATCGACGTGCGCTCCGCCGAACGGACGAACGTGCGCTTCGCCGCCGGGGATATGTTCGTCACCTCCGGCGCGGGTGGTCTCTACCCACCGGGCGTCCCGGTCGCGCGGATCGAGCGAACCGGGGTCGACCAGGCGGTCGCCATTCCGTTCGCCACCCCCGATTCGCTCGATTTCGCGATCGTTCAGCAACCCTACATGCCCCTTCCGCCAGCGCCGCCCGCGATGCCGGTCCAGCCGTGAGCCAAATCGACTATAAGCCCTTCGCCCCGACCCTGCCCGCGGGCAGGGCGCGGGTCATCCCGTGGGCCAGCGTGATGGCCGGGTCGCTGATGACGATCGTTCCCGTCGTCGCCAGCCTACCGCTGATGCCGCCGATGGGGCTGATCATGCTGCTCGCGTGGCGACTGCTCGCGCGGTTTTCGCTGCGTCCCTGGGCGGGGGCGCCGCTGGGCCTGTTCGACGATATCGTCAGCGGCCAGCCGATCGGCGCATCGATGCTGCTGTGGTCGCTCGTGATGATCGGGATCGACCTGATCGAACAACGGCTGATCTTTCGCGATTTCTGGCAGGACTGGCTGATCGCGGGGGCGGCGCTCGCCTTCTGCCTGGCCGTCGGGCGGCTGATCGCCCTACCCCTGCGCGCGCAGGTCGATGGCATGGTGATGGCGCAAATCCTGATGGCGACGATGCTGTTTCCCGTCGCGGCGCGGATCGTCGCGTGGATCGATCGCAAGCGGGGACCGGCATGATGCGCGGCACCCCACGCATCGTCACCGGGGCGATGCAATCCTACACATTTTCGCGGCGCGCCTGGTTGCTCGGTACCGCGCAGGCGGGGTTCGGCCTGCTGCTGGCGGGGCGGATGGGCTGGATCGCGGTCGCGCAGAACGACAAATATTCGGCGCTGTCGGAAAGCAACCGCGTCAACATGACGCTGGTGCCCCCGCGCCGCGGCTGGCTGATCGATCGCCACGGGATGCCGATCGCGAACAACCGCACCGATTTTCGCGTCGATATCATCCCCGACCGATTGCAGGATCAGGACCGCGTGCTGGCGACGCTCGCCCGGTTGCTCCAGCTGCCCCCCGATGAGGTCGAGCGGATCCGCCTCGACCTGAAGGATGCCGCCGGGTTCCAGCCCGTCCAGGTCGCCGAAAACGTCGACTGGGACCATTTCGCGGCGGTCAACGTCCATTTGCCCGAATTGCCCGGCGTCGCGCCCACGCGCGGCTTTTCGCGCCATTACCCCGCCGGTGCGGCGGTGGCGCATCTGACCGGCTATGTCGGCACCCCAAGCGCCGAACAATATAAGAAGACCCGCAATCCGCTGCTCGTCACGCCAGGCTTCAAACTGGGCAAGGACGGGCTGGAAAAGGAGCTGGAGGATTCGCTCCGCGGCCAGCCCGGCGCGAAACGCGTCGAGGTCACCGCGCGGGGCAAGGTCGTCGCCGAACTCGCGACGCGCCCCGACGTCCCCGGCCATACGCGGCGGCTGACGATCGATGCGGGGCTGCAGGAATATGCCGCGCGGCGCCTCGGCACCAATTCGGGGTCCGCGGTCGTGATCGATTGCCGGACGGGCGAGATGCTCGCGATGGTGTCGATGCCCGCTTATGATCCCAATAGCTTTTCGGACGGGATCAGCCATCTCGAATGGAACATGCTGTCCGCCGACGATCACGTGCCGCTGATGAACAAGGTGACGCAGGGGCTCTACCCCCCCGGATCGACGGTGAAGCCGATGAACGGCCTCGCGCTGCTCCGCGCAGGCGTCAGCGCGAACGAACGCGTCTTCTGTTCGGGTGCGCTGCGCGTCGGCACCGGCGTCTTTCACTGTCACAAGAAAAGCGGCCACGGCCCGCTCGATCTCAAACATGCGATCATGCAAAGCTGCGACATCTATTTCTACGAGATGATCCGGCGGCTGGGCTATGATCACGTCGCCCCCGTCGCGCGGGCGGTCGGTCTGGGCGAGAAATTCGACCTCCCCTTCGGCAGCCAGCGCTATGGCACCGTTCCCGACAGCGCGTGGAAACAGCGTCGTTATCACACCGGCTGGACCGTCGCCGATTCGCTCAACGCATCGATCGGCCAGGGCTATGTGCTGACCAATCCGCTCCAACTCGCCGTGATGGCGTCGCGGCTGGCATCGGGACGCATCCTGCAACCAAGCATCCTGGCCACCGACATCCACCGCAACGCCGCCGCGCTGCCGGTCCAAAGCGAACATCTCGCCACGATCCACGAAGCGATGTGGGGCGTCGTCAACGGCGGCGGCACCGGCGGTGCGGCGCGGATGCTGACCCCCGACGTCGCGCTGGCGGGCAAGACCGGCACCGCGCAGGTCCGCCGCATCACGATGGCGGAACGCGCCTCGGGCGTGCTCAAGAACGGGCAGCTCCCCTTCAAGCTGCGCGACCACGCCTTGTTCATGGGTTTCGCCCCCGCCGACAACCCGCGCTACGCGATCAGCGTCGTCCTCGAACATAATGGCCATACCGTCCGCAACCTCGACACGCCGATGATCGCGCGCGACATCATGACCTATTTGTTCGACCGCGACCGAGCGCTGGCGACGCTGGCGGAGATCGAACCGACCTGGGGCGGCGATATCCGCACCCGTATGGCGGCGACCGAGGCCGCGTACAAGGCGGCGCAATCACCCCCGCCCGCCGCGGTCGCGACCAAGACCGATGGCGTCGTGCCCACCGATTCGGCCGCGACGGAGGCGGCGACCGATCTGGCCAACCAGACGCAGGCCGCGCTGGCCGGCGATGGCCCCGGCGGCACCACCGTCGCCGAAGACGGCACCACCGAACGGCCCGACGAATGAGCCGCTCCTCGCTCGTCCCCGAACCGCTGGCGCGGTTGCCGTGGCGGATGATCCTGACCGTCATCGCGATCGGCAGTTTCGGCCAGATCGTGCTCTATTCCGCCGCGGGGGGCAGCCTGACGCCATGGGCGCTGTCGCAGGGCATCCGCTTCTACATGTTCGTCGCCGCGGCGATCCTGTTGTCCTACGTCCCCGAACGCATCTGGCGACAGGGGGCGTTGCCCGTCTATGCGGTGATCGTCGTGCTGCTGGTGCTCGTCGAGCTGATCGGCGCGGTCAAGGGCGGCAGCCAGCGCTGGCTCGACGTCGGCATCCGCCTGCAACCCAGCGAATTCATGAAGCCCGCGATCGTGCTCGCCTGCGCGCGCTTCTACGACATGCTGCCCCCGGGCGAGACGCGCAAGTTCGGCGCGATCTGGCCCGCGGCGGTGCTGATCGGGGTGCCCGCCGCGCTCATCCTGAAACAGCCCGACCTCGGCACCGCGCTGATGGTCTGCGCGGGCGGTGCTACGGTCATGTTCCTGTCCGGCATCCCGCTGCGCCTGTTCGTCGGCGGCGCGCTCAGCCTGGCGGTCGCCGCCCCGCTCGCGGTCAATTTCCTCCTCCACGACTATCAGCGCAATCGCGTCCTGATCTTCATGGATCCCGAAAGCGATCCGCTGGGCACCGGCTATCACATCAGCCAGTCGAAGATCGCGATCGGATCGGGCGGGATCTTCGGCAAGGGCTTCCTCCAGGGGACGCAAAGCCATCTCGACTATCTGCCCGAAGGCCACACCGATTTCGTCTTCGCGACGATGGCGGAGGAATGGGGCCTGGTCGGCGGCTGCCTGTTGATCCTCGCGTTCATCCTGGTCATCCGCTGGGGCATCAACGTCGGCCAGGCCGCCGACACGCGCTTTGCCAAGCTGACCGCCGCGGGCCTCGCGACGACGATCTTCTTCTACGTCGCGATCAATCTCAGCATGGTGATGGGCATGGCGCCCGTCGTCGGCATCCCCCTCCCCCTCGTCAGTTTCGGCAGCTCGGCGCAGATGACGGTGATGCTGTGCCTGGGTATCCTGATGTCGATCGACCGCCAAAATCGCCGCACCGTGCGCTGGTAGCGAAAAATTTCCGTAAAAAGGGTTTGCATCCCGCCGCCACGATGCTAACCGCCCCCCTCCGCCAGACGGCGCGCCCCACCAAGGGCGCCACGCAGCCCGGCCCGGATGGACGCATAGCTCAGTTGGTAGAGCAGCTGACTCTTAATCAGCGGGTCCTTGGTTCGAGCCCAAGTGCGTCCACCACTTTTCAATGACTTAGATGTGAGAGCGCGGCGCCACTTACCGGCGGGTGGCCAATGGCCATCATATTGAGGGCGAACCTGCCCATATGCCTATAGCTACCGTTGGCGCTCAATTCCGCACAATCTTGAATTGATATCAAGGTAGACAGCAGCGCTGGTACTTCTTGCCACTTCCGCAAAGTCATTGATTATTGACGCCAGTCTTACCGTTCTTACGAGCCAAGACGACACGTTGCTGCTTACCAACTTCCTAGCGTAACCGAGCTTAAGCAAGTTGGCCCTCGTCCAAGCCTTCCAGCGAAACATGTTTCCAGTGGACATCAACCAACCGATCCGTATCTTCGTAATCAAATTCAATTAGCAGCCATCCGACGCCGTCGTTCGCTGCTACAATGGATCTAATATAGCCCAACGCTTCGCCCCAATTCACGGACGTTGACGGCTTAAGCTCAGGACTCGTTGATCAGAGCCAGAAGATGATGGTAGCGGCGAATGCGATCGCGCCTTATAATTAAATCGCTGTCTCGCCGGTCAGATAGGGGTCTACCGGTGCCGTGTCAGGGACGGAAACCATCGGAACGGGCCGCGATGCGGCGGCGGTGAGCCATGCCGCGCCGCCATCCCTATGACGGATGGCGCCATCGCCGCGGGTTGCCACGCGGCCATAGACGGCGCGCTCCCGATCGGCGGAAGAGCCGCCGAACATCGCGGCGATGTTGCCGTAGGTGCTTGGGTCACGGCCGTCGAGGCTGAGCCGATCGTTGAGATAACAGGCCGTTGCCCAGGCCGCCTCCGGGCTGGGCGTCATCGCGATGATGTGCTTGCACCAGTACATACGCAGATTGTTGTGCATCCAACCGTCGGCGAGGAACTGCCGTTGGCAGGCATTCCATGTCTCGTTTCGCGTCTCGCCCCTCAGCATGGCGGCCAATGTCTCATGCTCAGGGCGGGGATCGGCGGCGTGATCGGCCAGGGTTTGGCGGGCCCAGCCTGCGATGCGGTCGTACCGCTCGGGTACCGCCAGATGCCTTGCCTGAAAATGGAACCACTCGCGCCAACCGAGCAGTTCATCAGCGAATTTGCGCTTGTGCTGCGCACCGGCGGATGCGCGGTTTACGGCAGCCATGATCTCGCGAGGGCCGAGAACGCCGAAGTGGAGATAGGGCGAAAGACCACTGGCACCATCGGCGCGCGTGGCGTCGTTACGGGCGGTCGCATAGCCCGGCAGCACGTCCGCCACCAGCCGCACGAGCCGCTCGCCAGCCGCCGTCCGGCCCGGTGGATATAACGACGTGACCGGAAGCGAATGATCGATGTCGAGACCGGCGATCAGCGTATCGAGATCGTCGTGGTCGAACCGGTCGGGCGTGAACGGCAATCGTTCGGCATAAGGTTCGACCGCGGCGACCTCCTCGTCCCAGTCGGCCCAGCCAGCGCGCGCTGGCTCATGGCTGCGCAAGAACGCCGTCCGCCCTCGCACGTCGGTTGGGATGACGGCCGGTGGCACCAGGCAGGCGGCGTTGACGGCGAACAGCGGCACATCGACCCGCGCGGCCACGCGCTCGCTCTGCCACCGCGCGACGAAGGTCGGCTGATCTTCCACCACGATCGCCGCGGCATCGACACCGAGCCGGTAGACCAGACCCTTTTCCCGCCGCCCGGCGCGATCGACGTGCTGGACGCAGGCCAGCCCGCGTCGGCGGCACCCTTCGGCAAGATCGATACTCGCCCCGAGGATGAAATGATGCAGGCGATCCGACGCATAGGGATAGTCTTCGCGGACGCCATGATAGACCAACACGGGCAGGCGCAACCTATTGCCGAGGCGGACGGCGGCATCGATGACGGGGTTGTCGTGCGCGCGAAGCGCCTGTTGCAGCCAGCACAGTATATAGCGACCGTCGGCGGCGGCCGCATGGTCTTTCAGGGCGCGAACGCGGGGGGCCTGCTGCCAATCATCCAGACCCTCGGGCAAGCCCAGATGGTCGTTCACAGGCTGAGGTTGCGCCGTTGCATCTCGGCGGTCGCAATCCGGCTCAACGCCGTCTGCGTGTCCCCGGCGAAGATGTCCGCCAGGTCGAGCAAATCCTCATCGCCAAGTGCTTCGATCGATGTCGTTATTTCCGCAAGCAACCTGACCGCCCGCGCGGCGTCTGCGGCTTTCTTCCTGATCCGTGTCTGTAGCATCGTCATCGGATAGCAGCATCGCGAGCCTATGGCAGTAGTAGATCACGCGCGAACATGGGTTTCGCCCCCTGCCCGTCTTAGCCGTCAGTAGATCGTTACGGCGGGGTCCGTCGACAGCACGGCTGTTCTGCTGAGCACCTCCACATCGCCCGTCGCTGCGCAGGGTTGACAGCGAGCAGTCCATAACTGAAGTTATGTTCAACGCTCACCGACGGTCGATCGGTAGCGCGAGAGAGGCAGGGCGAAGGTGCAGCTAGACGAACGCTATCGCCAGATCGTCGCGCGCTTTTTAGATATTGGGTGGGAGGGGGATTGCGACGTCGCGCCTGCCAATTTCGTCCAGCTCATCGGTCGGCTTCCAGTGACGTTCACGCCTGGGGGCAAGGGCTGATGCTGACCCGCGGCGACGATTATCCGCTTCACCAGACCGCCGAGCCGATCGCCTATGCGGGCACCGACCGCAACTTCTACGACCGTTATTTCTTCAACGGCTATCCCGTCGATGCGGGCGATGGCCGGATGTTCGCGGTCGCATTCGGCGTCTATCCCCAACTCAACATCGCCGATGCCAGCTTCTGCTGGATGGCGGGCGGGCGTCAGATCAATCTCCATGCCAGCCGCTGGCTCGACATGGAGCGGATGGCGCTGGCGGTCGGGCCGATCCGCATCATCGTCGAGGAACCGCTCCAGCGCCTGCGCGTCATGGTCGACGCGCCCGATCAGGGGATCGCGGCGGACATCGTCTTCACCGGGCGCTCCTTCCCGATCGAGGAACCGCGCTTCACCCGCCGGATCGGCCCGCGCACCTTCCTCGACTACACGCGGCTGACCCAGAACGGCCATTATACCGGCTGGGTCGAGATTGACGGCGAGCGCATCGATATCGACGGTTTCGTCGGAACCCGCGACCGATCCTGGGGGGTCCGACCGGTCGGCGCGCGCGACGCGCAGGCCCCCGCCCCCGCCGAGCCGCCGCAATTCTTCTGGCTGTGGAGCCCCTGCGTCTTCGACGACGGCGACCTGTTCTTCCACACCAACGACGATGCCCAGGGACAGCCTTGGAACCGCCGCGCGCTGTGGGCCCCGATCGGCAGCGGGGCGGGTGACGAAGCGCACTTCGGGTCCGCGCAAGCGCGTGTCGAATGGGGCGGCGGCAGCCGCAACGCCGCCACGGCGCGCGTGATGCTCGACGGTGGCACGTTGGAGTTCGAACCGCAGGCGACCTTCTTCATGATGGGTCTGGGCTATGGCCATCCGGTCTGGGGGCACGGCATCAACCAGGGCGAGATGACGGTCGAGCGAGAGGAATTCGCCAGCGACGCGGTCGACCGGACGC